>VFSW01000615.1_pt1 | contig 52516 bp, 47 predicted proteins | sample 5358111 | NCBI WGS metagenome assembly VFSW01 (sample SAMN11554181, study PRJNA540505) | mine drainage metagenome | isolation source: sediment from site ElyBrook_90M | place: USA: Ely Copper Mine, Vershire, VT | collected 2017 | reverse complement strand
ATGCGTTCAAGCTTGCGCTTGCTGCCATAAAGCAGATTGACCAGACTGCGCGATATCATGACCGCGCTGAACATGGAGGTGAGAATACCGAGACACAGGACGAAGGCGAACCCCCGTACCGAGCCGGAACCGAACATGAAAAGCGCAAGGCCTGCAATCAGGGCAGTGACGTTGGAGTCCAGAATCGTGCCGAAAGCGCGATCGTACCCGGTGTTGATGCTGGCCTGGGGCGTATTGCCGTTCCGAATCTCCTCACGGATACGTTCATTGATCAGCACGTTGGCATCAATTGCCATACCAACCGTGAGCGCAATTCCCGCCATACCGGGCAGCGTCAGCGTAGCCTGAAGTATGGACAGCAATGCAATGAGCAAAACCACGTTGATCGCGAGCGCGATAACGGAAATAACACCGAAAATCAGGTAGTAGGCGATCATAAAGACGGCAATCGCGGCAAACCCGATCCACGTCGAATGGAAACCACGCTGGATGTTTTGCGCTCCCAGGCTTGGTCCGACGGTCCGTTCCTCGATGATCTCTACCGGTGCCGCTAGCGCGCCGGCGCGCAGCAACAGCGCCAGATCACGCGCCTCATCGATGCTCTCAAGCCCGCTGATTTCGAAGCGCTTGCCCAGCTGTTCCCGAATCACGGGTGCCGTGATCACCTGCTCGATGCGCACCGCCTGCTTCACCGGCTTGCCATTCTGGTCCAGAACCGGCTTGCCCATCGCATCGAGCTTAGTTTCGTGACGGATCTCTATATAGACGACTGCCATGCGCTTGCCGACATTGTCGCCGGTGATGCGCTCATTGATCGCCGCGCCACGCGAATCCAGCGTAATGTTGACAACGGCTGCGCCAGCCTGCTGGGAATCGAACCCGGCTGATGCATCCACGATATTATCGCCTGAATAGATCACGTGGTTCTTGAGCAGTATCGGCCGCTGGTTGCGGTCGTAGAAGATCTTGTCGCCCGGGGGCACCTGGCCTGCGAGCGCGGCGCCGAGATCGTGCTCTTCGTCCACCATCATGATTTCTAGTGTCGCCGTGCGACCAAGGATTTCCTTGGCCTTGGCGATGTCCTGCACGCCGGGCAGTTCGACAACGATGCGATCCTGGCCCTGCTGCTGGATAATCGGCTCGGCCACACCAAGTTCATTAACGCGATTGCGCAGTGACGTAATGTTCTGATCAAGTGCAAACTTGCGCTTTTCACGCAGCGCCTGTTCGCCGAGCTTCGCCAGAATGTCGTACTCACCTTCCTGCTGCTGGTCGGTCAGGGTAAGTTCGGGGAATTTGGCGGTAATCGCCGACCGCCCCTTGTCGCGCTCATTTGCATCGCGAAACCGCATCATGATCCCGCCGCTGTCGAGGCGTTCCACCGACAGATAACGTGCATCCTTTTCGCGCATGGCAACGCGAAGATCATCTACATAGCCTTCTTCCGCCTTCTTGATTGCCGACGCCATGTCCACCTGCATCAGGAAATGCACGCCGCCACGCAGGTCCAGACCAAGATACATCGGATAGGCGTGCAGCCAGCGCAGCCACACCGGCGTTGCCGGCAGCAGATCGAGCGCTACGGTAAAGTTGTCACCGAGATCCTGCTGTATGAGGTCACGCGCGCGCAACTGGACGTCGGTATTGGCAAACCGGATCGTGATGCCATGCGCACTCATGCCGGCCGACTTGTAGGCCATGCTCGCGCGCGCCAGATCCTGCTCGACCCGGGAAAGTGTCTGGACATCGACTGTCGCGGTATGTGTTGCGGATATCTCTACGGCGGGATCTTCACCATACAGGTTGGGCAGCGCATAAATCGCCCCGCACACAACAATTGCCAGGATCAGCAGATTCTTCCACAACGGATACTTATTCATTACACAGGATCTGACCGGTTCTTCGGGTTATATGCCGGCACGCAGCCGACCGACGCGCGTCGCCATATGCTGTCGTTCCGCGCTGCGAGGGAGCCGCAGTCACGTCGACTTGATCGTACCTTTCGGCATCAGCGTCGCAATCGCCTGGCGCTGCAGCTTTACGGATACTCCATCGGCCACCTCGACCGTAACGAACGCCTCGCCGACTTCCGTGACACGACCCAGAACGCCGCCGTTGGTGACGACCTCGTCGCCCTTGGCGATGGCGGCGACCATGGCTTTGTGTTCCTTGGCGCGCTTGCTCTGGGGCCTGATCAGAAGGAAATAGAAAATGGCAAATATTACAATAAGCGGGAGAAACCCCAGGATGCCGCCACCGGGACCGGAGGCAGCCCCGAGCACATCGGCATGGGCATCGGAGATCAGTAGATTCATGATAAATCCTTCAGGGTATGGTTCAGTATTGGATTATCGGCCACAATTTTTAACCGGTGTCTCATCATCACCCGGCGCAGCAGCTGCAGACCGCTGCATCCGCCTCATGGCGCGCGGCGCATACAATAAAACTTCTTGACGAAATCATCCAGTGTTTTTGTCAGAACCGCTTCGCGCAGCTCGCGCATCAGGGTTTCATAATAATGGAGATTATGGATCGTGTTCAGGCGCGCCCCCAGGATCTCGTTACTGACGTGCAGATGGCGCAGATAGGCGCGGCTGTAGTTCCGGCAGGTATAACAGTCGCACGCGGGATCGAGCGGACCGGTATCGCGCGCATAACGGCTGTTGCGGATCTTGACGGCGCCATCATGGGTAAAGAGCCAGCCATTTCGGGCATTGCGGGTCGGCATCACACAATCAAACATGTCCATCCCGCGGCGCACCGCCTCCACCAGGTCCTCAGGAGTACCTACCCCCATGAGGTATCGTGGGCGGTCTGCCGGCAGGCGCGGAGCCAGCTGCTTAAGAATCCGGAGCATGTCAGACTTCGGTTCACCCACGGAAAGGCCGCCGAGGGCATAGCCGTCAAAGCCGATCTGCGTAAGGCCGGTGAGCGAGATTTCGCGCAGATGCTCGTACATGCCGCCCTGGACGATTCCAAACAGTGCGGCCGCATGACCGGCGTGGGCAATTTTGCTGCGCTCGGCCCAGCGCAGGCTGAGTTCCATCGATGCGCGGGCCTCGGGTTCCGTGGCGGGATACGGCGTGCACTCGTCGAATACCATCATGATATCCGCCCCGAGAGCCTGTTGCACCGCCATTGATTCTTCCGGACCCATGAAAATACGCGCGCCGTCCACCGGCGACTGGAACTTCACGCCCTGTTCAGTGATCTTGCGGAGTTTCCCGAGACTCCACACCTGGAAGCCGCCGGAATCAGTGAGTATGGGTCCGCTCCAATGCATGAATTCGTGAAGATCGCCGTGCCGGGCGATCACGTCTACACCGGGACGCAGCATCAGATGAAACGTATTGCCGAGAATGATCTCGGCACCAGCGGCGCGCAGTTCCTCCGGCGTCATCGCCTTGACGGTGCCGTAGGTCCCGACCGGCATGAATGCCGGGGTCTCGACGCTGCCGCAATCAAATGTCATGCGGCCGCGACGCGCATTGCCATCGCCGCCAAGTATTTCGAATTTCACGTTGGTGTGGATCTGGAGTTTCGGGCCCGAAACCGAAGTTTAACCCGAAAACCGGCGTGGGTAATGCGGAAATTCATGCTCCCGGAACGACCAGCATGGCATCGCCATAGCTGAAGAAGCGGTAGCCGTGCGCGACCGCGTGGCGATAGGCCGCCAGAACCGGTTCGGTCCCGGCGAAGGCACACACCAGCATAAGCAGGGTCGATTCCGGCAGGTGAAAATTTGTGATCAGCCCGTCAATGACACTGAAACGATAGCCCGGGTAGATGAAAATGCCGGTCTCCCGGCTGCAGGGCGTGACGATCCCGCCCTCAGCCGCACTTTCCAGAGTTCGCACAACCGTAGTGCCGACCGCGATGATGCGCCGCCCCGCCACCCGGGCGCTGTTGATTGTCTGCGCCGCCTCGACATTGATCTCAATGTGTTCAGTGTGCATGTGGTGCTCGCGGATGTCGTCGACACGCAGCGGCTGGAACGTACCCGACCCCACGTGCAGCGTTACCGATACGGTCTGTACATCGTTCGCGCGCAGACGCTCAAGCATCGAAACGTCAAAATGCAGTCCGGCGGTCGGCGCTGCAACCGCGCCAGGCTGACGCGCGTAGACTGTCTGATAGCGTTCGCGGTCGCGCGCCTCATCGGGACGGTTGATATAGGGGGGCAGCGGCACGTGGCCGATACGGTCCAGCATCTGTTCGACCGTGCCGGCTGTTTGCATCTCAAGTTCATAGAACTCCGCACGTCGCTCGACTACACGCAGCGCGGCGGCGCCATCGAGTTTGAGCAACTGCCCGGGTTTCAGCGGCTTGCTTGACCGGCATTGTGCGAGGAAACGGCGTTCATCAAGAATGCGCTCGACAAGAAGCTCGACCCGGCCGCCGCTGTCCTTGGTCCCATAGAGGCGCGCCGGCATAACACGCGTGTCATTGATCACCAGCAGGTCACCCGGCTGCAGCAGCTGCGGTAGATCCCCAAAAACGCGGTCCTGCACCAGTCCGGATGCCCTATCAAGGTGCAAGAGCCGGGTCGCACCACGCTGCGCTGGCGGCTCCTGGGCGATCAGGGCCCCTGGCAGAGCGAAATGGAAATCGGATTTGCGCATCCGGGACAGGTTATCAGACGCTGGCGTGCAGTGCCTGTCGCTGGGCAGACGCCACGTCCACTATTATCAATCGGCCAGAGCCGATATACTGCCGGATAACAGGCCGGGGTGGCGGAATTGGTAGACGCGCCGGACTCAAAATCCGGTGGTGGTGACACCGTGTCGGTTCGATTCCGACCCTCGGTACCAACCTAACAACTAGCGCAGGGAAGGACTTCGTCATGCCTGTGACCCGCCACTCGTTATCTTCGATCGCGGCCATAGTCGGGGATTCCCGGCTGTCCGGACCAGAGCGCGCCGCGCTATCGTTGCAAAGCCCGCCTCAATGAAGCAAACCCCCATAGAATCAGCATCCAGCAAGCGCTTCACACTTGAAGTTCAGCCTTCGATACCCGCGCGGCTGGCACGTCTTGCCGAGCTTGCCAATGATCTGCTGTACAGCTGGGACCGCACGGTGCGCGGACTGTTCTATCGGCTCGACTCCGAGCTTTGGGACCGGTGCGGTCACAACCCGAAGCTATTCCTGCGCAGAGTCTCTCAGGACCAACTGAATGAGGCGGCTGAAGACCGCATCTTCATGGAGGAGTACAGCCGTGTCCTCTCCGCCTACGATACTTACAACCAGGAACGCATCACCCCCGGAATCGAGCGCTACCTCGATCCGAAGCAGGATCTTGTCGCCTATTTCTGTGCGGAATTCGGCTTCCACGAGAGCTTCAACATCTACTCCGGCGGCCTCGGTATCCTTGCCGGAGATTACTGCAAGGCGGCAAGCGACCTCGGCATACCGTTTGTTGCCGTGGGCCTGCTCTACCGCCAGGGCTATTTCACGCAGACCATTGATGCTCACGGCAATCAGGTGGCGCACTATGCGCCCACCAACTTCGCGGATCTTCCGATCGTCCCGGCGACTGATCCAGGCGGGGCGGAAGCTCACGTGCACATCGACCTGCCGGGACGACGCGTGGTACTCAAGGTCTGGAAGGCGAAGGCCGGGCACATCACCCTTTATCTTCTGGACAGCGACCTGCCGGAAAACGCGGAAGTGGATCGCTCCATTACCTACCAGCTTTACGGCGGCGACGTGCATACGCGCATCCAGCAGGAGATCGCGCTTGGTATCGGTGGCGTGCGCGCTTTGTTCGCTCTCGGGCTGAGACCGACCGTATGGCACATCAATGAGGGCCATGCAGCGTTCCAGATCCTGGAGCGCTGCCGCATGCGCGTGACACAGGGGCTCGATTTCGACAGTACGATCGAACTTGTCGCGGCCGGTACCGTCTTCACTACCCACACGCCGGTGCCGGCCGGACATGACATTTTTGAACACAGTCTTATTGGCAGCTATTTCGCGGATTTCGTTAAGGAACTCGGCATCGACATGACCCGGTTCCTCGAGCTTGGTTTCAGCCCGGGTAACCCGGACGGCTTCAATCAGACCGCTCTGGCCTTGCGCGGCTCGCGTTATCACAATGGCGTGAGCCGCATCCACGGCCAGATTGCGTCGCGCATGGAGGGTTACATCTGGCCGCAAATACCGCCGGCCGAAAATCCCATTGGGCATGTTACCAACGGTGTACATGTACCGACATTCCTGGCGCGCGAATGGATCAACCTGTTTGACATGCGTTTTGGCAGCGGCTGGCGCAACGAGCTGCTCAACGAAGAATACTGGCAGTGCATCGATGACATACCTGACCACAGCTACTGGAGCACGCTGCAATCGCTGCGCGCCGAGCTGCTTGAAGAAACACGGCGTCGTACAATACTGCAGCTGCGGCGCAGCGGTTGCAGCCAGGCGCTGATCGAACGCATCACACAGCACCTTACGCCGCGCCAGACCGACATGCTGGTCATCGGATTCGCACGCCGTTTCGCCACCTACAAGCGCGCTACCCTCCTATTCTCCGATCCGGAGCGCCTCGCGCGCCTGCTCAATGATCCTCAACACCCGGTGCTGCTGATCTTCGCCGGCAAGGCGCACCCGAATGACAAGCCCAGCCAGCAGTTCATCAAGATAATTCACGACTTCTCGCGCCGTCCCGAATTCGAAGGAAAAATTATCCTGCTCGAAAACTACGACCTTGCGCTTGCCCGCAAGCTCGTGACCGGAGTAGACGTCTGGATCAATACTCCGCAGTATCCGCTGGAAGCGAGCGGAACATCGGGACAGAAGGCCGGCATCAATGGCGTGCTCAACTTGAGCGTGCTCGACGGCTGGTGGGGCGAGGGATATGACGGAAAGAATGGCTGGGCTATCACGCCCCACGGCCCGGAATACGAACCGGCTTATCGAGATCATGAGGAAGGTCAAGAGCTGCTGCACTTGCTCGAGAATCAGATCATTCCGCTGTTTTACAGCCGCAATGGTCAGGGATACCCCGAGAGCTGGGTGAAGAAATCCAAGGAATCAATGAAATCCCTGCTGCCCAGGTTCAATGCCGAACGCATGGTGATGGACTACATCCGGAACTACTATGGACGCGCGCGAAAACAGAGATTGATCCTGGCAGCAAACGGATTTGCCCGCGCCAAGGACGTGGCGCAGTGGAAAAAGCGCGTCGCTGCCTCTTGGCCAATGGTCACGATGCGCCGGCTGGACGACGTTCCGACGGAAATAAGGTCGGGAACTATACTCGACATCCGCGTCGCCGCCCATCTGAACGGGCTCGGTCCGGACGACGTACTTGTGGAATGCGTGGTTGAGACTCAATCCGAGGATGGCGAATTCGTCAAACGCCACAGCTATATCTTTACCCCGGGCGCAACCGACGCGGCCGGCGAATCCCTGTTCCGGCTGGATCTGAAGCCACACCTGGCGGGCCTGCAGTACTACCGGATACGCATGTTCCCGTTTCATCCGTCCCTGGCGCACCGCTTCGAGACCGGCTGCATGATCTGGCTCTAGGCAAGGACAACTCCATCATCTTGGCCTGAATCAAGGCCGATTTCATGAGGAAGTCCCCGGTTTCCGGACCGTACAATCCGGACCATCACGTTTTTATTTCTCTCCCGTAAAGCTTCGCCATGTGGCGCAATGTCTCCGTGGTATGCGCGCTCAGCTGGTCCCAAGAGAATCTCCAGCGCCAGTTGCCGGTGGTCGTGCCCGGTGTGTTCATGCGGTGGCCGGAGCCGAGCGCAAGCACATCTTGCATCGGCACAATCGCGAGGACCGCGACCGACGCGAACGCCGCGCGAACCAGCGGCCAGGGCATGGCGTCACGCGGCTGCCCGAGATAATCCATAATATAGGAGCGCGTCTTCTCCGGAAGCGTTTCGTACCAGGCGAGCGTCGTATCGTTGTCGTGAGTTCCCGTATAGACAACGGAGTCGATCTCGTGCCGGTGTGGCAGGTAAGGATTGTCGGCACCGCCGTCGAAGGCGAACTGCAGGACACGCATGCCCGGCACGGAGAATCTTTCCCTTAGCGCATGAACCTCGGCTGTGATCAGGCCGAGATCTTCGGCCACCAGCGGCAGCAAGCCGAATTCCCGATGCAGCGCCTTGAACAGTGCGTCGCCGGGCGCCGTTACCCAGCGCCCGGCAACCGCCGTGGATTCGTGCGCCGGTATCTCCCAGTATGATTCGAAGCCGCGGAAATGATCTATGCGAACAAGATCGAACAGTTCAAGCTGCGTGCGCATGCGCTCGCGCCACCAAAGGAACCCGTCGGCCTGCATTTCCTGCCACTGGTAGAGGGGATTGCCCCAGCGCTGACCCGTCTCGGAAAAGTAATCCGGCGGCACGCCGGCAACGGCGCACGGCTGGCCATCTTCATCCAGCGCGAAATACTGCCGCTGCGCCCAGACATCGGCGCTGTCATGCGCAATGAAGATCGGCATATCACCGAAAAGCAGAATGTCGCGCTGCGCCGCATAGCGCCGAAGGTCCTGCCACTGGCGAAAGAATACATACTGCTCGAAGCACACCTGCGCGATGGCATCGGTGAGGCGCGCGCGAGCCTGTGCCAGCGCCGCCGGCTCGCGATCACGCAGCGTCACCGGCCACTGCCACCACGGCCGGTCTGCCTGTTCGCGCCGCAACGCCTGGTACAGCGCATAATCATCGAGCCAATGGGTCTGGCCGGCAATGAAGGCATCGAGAATTGCGGGATCCGAATTGCGCATAAACCCGGCGCGCGCCTGCGCCAACCACTGCTCGCGCGACGTCGCTGCGTCGCGTCCAAGCCATCCCCATTCCTGCACGATATCACGGCTGATCAGGCGCGGATCGCCCGCATGTACCGACTGACACTGGTAGGGAGAAAAATCGGCATGAGCCGGACCAAGCGGCAGCGTCTGCCACACAGACATCCCGCAGTGTTGAAGCAGATCGACGAAGCGGTAAGCCTCGGCTCCCAGGTCGCCATTCGAGGTACTTCCTGGCAGCGAAGTTGGATGCAGCAGCACGCCCGCGCGGCGACGGTCGAGAAATGGTCCCGGTTTCCGGGCCTTATGCGGTGAACTCATGTGGTCAGGATACAGTCTCGGCGTTGAATTTTTGGATACCGCATTGCCGGCTCGTCCCGGCCAGCTTTCCGGAGACCCGCAACCGGGCGCTAGGCCTGCCGTCCTGTTCGCATCACCCCGCCGTGCTGCGGCTCGCCACCGCCGCGGGTAAAGGCATGCGACAGGTACTGCGGCGGTTCCGCGCCAATCATCTGGTAAAGATTTGCCAGATGCATGCGGTAAAGACAGTCGAAGTCGCAAACGGTTTCAGCCGGATTGTCGTCGCCGAACCACCAGAACCAGTCGGAGCCCTCGCACACCGCCAGCTGCTGCGTGGCTGCCTCGAGCCTGGCGCCGCTCAGGCGCTGTTTTGCGACTGCCGTATCAAATGCGCGCTTGGCATCACCGAGCATGTCCCATCCCCGATTCTTGTCGGCATGGCCAATCCAGGTTGAGAAGTTTCCATAGACCCAGCTGCCCGCCGTCAGGCCGGGCAAGACCACGGGCGCTTGGCTGCGCGCGAGGCAGGCCGAAAAAGTGGTGAGCTCGAGCCGCGGATGCGTCGTCAGGCGTTCGTACAGCGCACTCAGAAAATAATGTCCGTTTTCCGGATAATGTTCCCAGGCATTCTCGCCATCCATGATGATGGACACCACGGCGCCAGGCACGTCGCGGCAGGCGTTATCGATGCTTTCCAGATGCACGACCAGATTGGCGACTGCGTCATCCGCACGCCAGTCGGAATAGGTGAATCCGATCAGGTCCGACAGGCCGTCATCGCGGAAAAAGCATGCAACCGGAACGCCTTGCAACTGATACACGCGATGCAGACATGGAAGCGCCGCCGGCATTGTGCCGTTTACAGCGTTGGCGGGTGCGGCCACGCTGTTGCGCAGAACATTCTCGCCGCTCGCGGTCCAGCAAAATCCTGCATCAGCGAGCATCTCGAGAGTAGCTGCGCTGATGCCGCCCTCAGCTGGCCAGCAGCCGCCCGGCCTGAAGCCGAAGTGTTTCTGGAACACGGCAATCGACTCGTCAATATGCCAGCGCACCCGTTCGCGCCCGCCGGGATAATGATCGAGCAACGGCAAACGTGCCTCAGGCATGGCTTCGCGCGCAACACCGAAATCGAGAAGCAGCGGCGCAATCGGGTGCGCATAGGGCGTCACCGAAAGCTCGATACGTCCGGATTCCGCGAGCCGCCGGTATCGGGAAATCACGCCGCCCAGCAAGCCGCCGATGATCTCGAGCAGCTCACGCCGTTCGTGCAGCGTGAATCCGGCCCCCTTGGATATCAGCCTCTGGACACGCGTATCCTGGCGGCGCTCGCTCTCACCAAGCCAGCCGAGGTGATACCAGACGAGAATATCGGTAAGAAAATGATCGCTCAGATAGGTCATCGAATCCGGATGCGCCAGCAGCCAATCTGCCATCTCAGCCAGACGCTCATATGCCGGAAAGCGCGCGATAATGCGCTTTCGGTTGACGCGCAATGCGGCTCTGATCAGACCCATGCGCGCAGCCGGGTCTGCGGGCAACGCCGCAGCCGCAAGTGCGCCAAGAATCGGGTCACGGATCGCCACGCTGTTGTTGATAAACCCGTCAATCTGACGAACATAGTCATCGATCTGTTCCAGAAGAACCGGAGCAAAATTCACAACAGCGCGCGCCTGGGGAGCCGCCTCCAGATGCGCGGCCATGTCCGTGTAATCCTTCATCGCGTGCAGATAGGTCCAGGGCAGCCGGTATTCGCCACTGATCAAATCGCGATACTGCGGCTGGTGCATGTGCCAGCACAGTACAACCCGCAGGCGCGCTTCAGCGGACATGATGCATCTCCTGGCCCAGCATCTCGGGCGTTATCAGGGTGATTCCGCCCGGCGTGACATCAAAACGTGCCCGGTCCTCTTGCAGGTTCTCCCCGACGACAGTGCCCGACTTGATGTGGCAGCCCTTATCCACCACGACGCGGCGCAGGTGGCAGCCCTGCCCGATCTCCACATCCGGCAGAACCACTGCGTCCTGCAGCGTTGAGCCCGCCTCGACACGCACGTTGGAGAAAAGCAGCGAATGCCGAACTGTGGCACCGGAGATGATGCAGCCGCCTGACACCATGGAATCGAGCGCCATGCCGCGACGATCGTCGTAATCGAACACAAATTTTGCCGGCGGCAATTGCTCCTGATAAGTCCAGATCGGCCATTCTTCGTCGTAGAGATTGAGCTCCGGCGTAAGCCCGATCAGCTCCATATTCGCCTGCCAGAACGCGTCGACTGTACCAACATCGCGCCAGTACGCGAGTCGTTTGTTCTGGACATCCCGAAACGGATAGGCCACTACGCGATACTGATCGATGGCGGCGGGAATAATGTCCTTGCCGAAATCATGACTGGAATCCGGAGTATCGGCATCGCGAATGAGCTGTTCATACAGAAACTGGGTGTTGAATACGTAGATACCCATCGAGGCCAGTGCAACATTGGTGCGCCCTGGCATCGGCTGCGGATTCGCAGGTTTTTCAAGGAAACGCGAAATCCGGCCGTCCTCGTTGACATCCATCACCCCGAAGGCGCTGGCGCGCTCCAGCGGTACTTCGATGCAGCCGACGGTCATGTCCGCTTTCTGCTCGAGATGCCAGGCAATCATGGGGCCATAATCCATCTTATAGACATGGTCGCCGGCCAGTATCAGCACGTAGCTCGGGTCATGGTTACGGATGATATCGAGGTTCTGGTACACGGCATTGGCAGTTCCGATATACCACGACGCCTCAATGCGCTGCTGGGCGGGCAGCAGTTCGACGAACTCACCGAACTCGCCGCGCAGAAACCCCCAGCCTTTCTGGATATGCTGGATCAGCGAATGGGCCTTGTACTGCGTCAACACGCCGATACGGCGGATGCCGGAATTGATGCAGTTGGAAAGGGGGAAATCGATGATGCGGAACTTGCCACCAAAGGGAACGGCCGGCTTTACACGCCATTCCGTCAATTGTTTAAGGCGGCTGCCACGACCACCAGCCAGAATAAGCGCCAGGGTATCGCGCGTGAGCCGACTGACAAACCGCGCGCCTTGTTCTTTCGCCATTGAATCAGCTCCCTGTCATGCACGCCCCACACCGGCGTACCTTTTTGCGGCCAATGTCACCGCTGCATACAGCAGCGTCTTCCCGAATCAGATCGCATCCGGACCAATCTGACCATTGTGATCCGATTCATGCCACCCTGCCAACTGCTGGCGTGGCGTCGCTTCCCGGCGCAGCTACGAAAACATCGAGCATAAGGATCGAACCGCGCCTGATCAAGTGCAAAATCCGGCGGAAGAAAATATGACAGCTCGAAATCACGGGTACCGTGCGCCACAGGCTGGCGGCGCATAAATGGATTAAGAGAGCGTGCCTCGGATACACTGCACACTTTGCGCCGAGGTCATAGTCGCCAGCCCATGCACAAGGTCCTTTTCGTCACCAGCGAAGCGCATCCGCTGATCAAGACCGGCGGGCTTGGCGATGTCGCCGGCAGTCTGCCCGCGGCGCTGCGGGCCCTTAATTGCGACATACGCCTGGTTCTGCCTGCGTACCGCAGCGTCCTTAAGCACGCCGGCCGCCCGAAAACCGTAGCCGAGGTCGTCCTTCCCGGACTCGCCGCACCTGTACATCTGCTCGAAGGCCATTTGCCCGGCACAAAGGTACCCGTCTGGCTGGTTGATTACCCCCCGGCCTACGACCGTAGCGGGAATCCCTACCTCGATCCGCTTGGTCTGCCGTGGGAAGACAATGCCGAACGCTTCGCCGTGCTCGCGCGCACTGCCGAACATATCGCGCTCGGCCGCGCCGGTCTTTCCTGGCGCCCGGACGTGGTCCATGCCAATGACTGGCAGACCGGCCTAACCGTGGCTCTCCTGAACCAGACGCAGGAAAGGCCTGCGACGGTATTCACCATCCACAACCTCGCCTACCAGGGCCTGTTCGCGCAGAGCACGTTCGCGAAGCTGGGTCTGCCACTATCCCTGTGGTCGCCGGAAGCGCTCGAGTTCTATGGTCAGCTCTCTTTTATCAAAGGCGGGCTCGTCTTCGCCGACATGCTGAGCACCGTCAGCCCCACCTATGCGCGCGAGATCCAGACGCCCGACTTCGGTTTCGGGCTGGACGGCCTCCTGCGTCACCGTTCCGGCCATCTGGTCGGGATTCTGAACGGCATTGATGACAGGGAATGGGATCCCGCGCGCGACCCGCATATCGCAGGAAACTATGACGCCGGCCGCCTGCACTACAAGCTTGTCAACAAGCGCTCACTGCAACAAGAGCACCAATTCGCCCAAAATCCGCGCATTCCGCTCATCGGCATGGTCGGCCGGCTGGTCCAGCAAAAAGGCATTGACCTGGTCCTCGATGCGCTGCCGCGCCTCATGCAGGAACCGGTACAGCTTGTGATCCTCGGCAGCGGCGAGGCGACCTATGAAAGGGCCCTGCGTGCACTGGCGGCACGCTTCCCGGGGCGCGTCGCGGCGTGCATCGGCTACAACGAAACTGCGGCACATCGCATCGAAAGCGGCGCCGACATGTTTCTCATGCCGTCCCGCTTCGAGCCATGCGGCCTCAACCAGCTCTACAGCCTGCGTTATGGCGCGGTGCCGATCGTGCGCCGCGTCGGCGGTCTTGCCGATACCGTGATCGACGCCACCGCGGCCAGCCTGCGGGCGGAATCGGCCACCGGAATCACATTCGACGGTGATCACCCGGACGCACTTACCGCCGCCGTGCTTCGGGCGCTGATGCTTTATGCGGATGCCCCGCTCTGGCAAAAGCTTGTTGCCCGCGGCATGCGGCAGGATTTCAGTTGGCGCCTGAGCGCGCAGAACTATCTCAATCTTTACGAGGCCGCGCTCCGCGCGCGCCGGAAAACCGCAGGAATCTGAGGCGACAAACGTCTTCAGATTTCCGGAACGTCTTCACCATAATGCGCGCTTAGCCAGCAACGCGGAAGCGTCTCTCCCGAGGGAAAAGCCAGATCATGTTTGCTGAACATCGCCGCTTCCTGCATCTCCTCGCCAGCATGATAGCGGCCGGCAATCCGGGCCCGGAACGGATCGAACAACGCGTCGAGATCCAGAACTTCCACGATATCATGACTGACCTTGTGTCTGAGATACATGCATTCCTCCTCTCAGCGCAAACCTGCAGTTGCCGCATCGATCGACCAGCGCGCCTGCAACAAATGCCGGATTTCCTCTCGAAGAATAATGATGCCGCTTCCGGGGCGTCCCGACATTGACGCCGATCAACCTCGCACGGTGGCTCAGGCGCACCCGTCTTGCCTCATTTCGGGTCATTACCGCCACCGCTCATGACGCACAACCCTTTACAATTCACCGCCGGAATGGAAGGATTGCATGAAAGGCGGACACGGCCTGTGATAAAAAGTCTCGCGGCGGTGCCGCAGGAGCAACAGCGCGAAGGGGGCCCAATGCGCGATAAAACTGTAGAAGAACTGCGCGCTCAAGCGCGTGCCCGGGGCCTTTCCGGATATTCGAAGATGCGCAAGGATAAGCTGCTGCGCCTGCTTGCACCCGGGAAATCGGCAGCACGCGCCAATCCGAAATCCGGACCCGGACCCGCTGCGCGCGCCAAGACCTCGATAGCGCGCAAACGCACAAAGCCCGGCGCGCGCACGACGACAACGGCCCGGACAACCAGGAAGTCGCGCGCGGCGTTGCCGGCCGAACCTGCAATGCGCCGGGGCAAGCGCGCCGCAGAGGTCTCCACAAACGAAGAACGCGTGGAAGGTGCAAAATACTCTGCTGCGCTGCCTGGTGCTGATCTGACCGTGCCATTCCTCGCGGTTGATCTTGGCGAGGACATCGAAGAGCTTCCACAGCTGCAGGAACCGCTGCTCGGCCTGCTGCCGCAGAAACCGGGCACCCTGCATGGCTACTGGGCACTCGAACCCGGCAGCCTGCGGCGCCAGCCGGACCTGCGCATACGTCTGTGCCGCATTCGCAACCAGTTGCTCGAGATTCTCGATGAATTACCTCTGCCAGGAGACAGCGGCCGCTGGTATTTTCATGTCGGGGAATTACCGGTCGATACGGAGCTTTTTGCTCAGCTCGGTTACTATCAATCCGGCGGCACGTTCATAACCGCCATCCGCCGCGGCATTGCGCGCGTGCCATTGCTGCACGCATCGACACACACCGATACCGACTGGTGGATCAGCGAGGCGGACTTCCGCGCCATGTATGTGCGCAGTGGCGGTCGTATCGACGGCACGCGTCTGCTGTGGTCTGCCTCGGTCAGTAGCCGCTAATCCGCAGGTGCTGAACCCGAAAGGCTATCTCGCGCTGATCCTGCACGCGCACCTGCCGTTCGTGCGCCACCCCGAATACGAGCGTTTCCTGGAAGAGGACTGGCTGTTCGAGGCGCTCACCGAAACCTATCTGCCCCTGCTCGATGTGTTTGAAGGTCTTGTGCGCGACAGCGTACCGTTCCGCATTACGCTATCGCTTACACCCACGCTGTTGTCGATGATGACCGATCCGCTGCTGCAGCGCCGCTACGTCGCCTATCTTGACGAACGTCTGCTCGCGCTCGATGGCGAGCGCGCCCGCACCCGTGGTGACACCTACTTCGAGCCGGTGGTGATGTTCTACATCGAACGCCTTCATCATTTTCGTCGGCGTTTCGTTGAACATCATGACATGGACGTGACGCGAGCCTTCCGCACGTTGATGGAGTCCGGGTACCTCGAGATCCTCACTTGCGGCGCTACTCACGGTTATTTCCCTCTGCTGGCGAGCCAGCCGGAAAGCCTCTATGCCCAACTCGCCATGGCGGTACGCACTCACGAGCGCATCCTCGGGCGGCGACCGCGAGGTATCTGGCTGCCGGAATGCGGCTACCTGCCGGGCATCGACCGGATCCTTGGCGAGTTCGGCATCGACCATTTCTTTCTCGACTCCCACGGTATATTGAACGCAGATCCGCGGCCTCGTCACGGTGTACACAGACCGCTGCGCACACCCGGCGGCCCCGCAGCTTTCGGACGCGACTATGAGTCGTCCAAGCAGGTCTGGTCCACGGACGAAGGTTATCCGGGAGATTTTGTCTATCGCGAATTTTATCGCGATGCCGGCTTCGATGTGGATGCGCCACACATGCTGCCCTTGCGACATGCCGGCGTGAAGGGATTTACCGGCCTGAAATACTTTCGCATTACCGGCAAGGGCGACTGGAAGGAACCGTATCATCCAGGCTGGGCACGTGATCAGGCGGCGCTGCACGCTGGCAACTTCATGTTCAACCGCCAGAAGCAGATGCAGTGGCTGGCGCCGAACTGCGATGCGCCGCCGATAATTATTGCTCCCTATGATGCCGAACTCTTCGGTCACTGGTGGTTCGAAGGTCCGCAATGGATCGATTTCCTGCTGCGCAAGATTGCCTTCGACCAGAACGACATCCGGACGATTACGCCGGTCGAGTATCTTGACCGCCACTGCGAAAACCTGCAGACGGCGTCACCGCCGGAATGCAGCTGGGGTGCCGGCGGCTTTCACGAAGTCTGGCTCAACGGCTCGAATGACTGGACCTATCCCTACATCCACGCGGCCGCCGAGCGCATGAGCGCGCTTGTGCGCCGCTTTCCCGATGCCAGCGGTCTTCAGCGCTGGGCACTGGATCAGGCGGCACGCGAACTGTTGCTCGCACAGGCGAGCGACTGGGCTTTCATCATGAAGACCGGCACCGCCGTGGGTTACGCAGTAAAGCGCTTCAAGACTCATGTCCACCGCTTTCACCGGCTTACCGACATGGTCGAGAATTCGCGCTATGATGAGAACTATCTGCGCGAAGTCGCTCGACGTGACAGTCTTTTCCCGGACATTGACTACCGGATATTCCAGTCGAAGCCCTGGGTCTAGCTGACACTGCCGGTAAAGAATGGCTGATATTGCTGTCCTGTTGCAGGCATTGCACAACGCAAACTGTCCGGCCCGCACGCTTCATGTGTCATCATTCCCGGAAGAGCAGGTTCACGGCGCCGGATTCCTGCGTTGCTCGCACCTTAACCGTCGGTTTCAGCCCGGATGGCTGCAATCACATCGGCGAAGGCTGAAATAGCTCCGCGCAGCGAGGCCGATATTTCCGGGTGCGCCACGATGCCCATCGCATCAAGATTGCTGCCGAGGAGCGGCACGGAGATCGACGCCTTTGCAATGATGCGCCCTGACATCACCGAAACCGTTTCCTTCAGAGCTGCAAGCGCGTGCGTCGCGCGCGGCGATGCGTTGAGAAACGCCACCGGCTTGTTTACAAATTCCTCGCCGCCGACGGCCCAGTCAAGTGCGTTTTTCATTGCGCCGGTCACCCCATGCGCGTATTCCGGGCTCGCAATAAGAATGCCATCGGCCATGCGGAGACGGGCACGAAAATCCGTCACAGCATGAGGCTCGACGTCCTGGAGATCCGGATTAAACAGCGGCAGACCGCCAAGTCCACCGTATACACCAACCTCCACACTGTCCGGCGCCAACACGCTCACGGCGTGCAAAAGCGCTGTATTGCAAGACTGCGCCCGAAGACTTCCGGAAATACCCAGGATTCGGATAGGTGCTGGCAGTACCGCCATGTTTCCCTTTTTGGATGCTGATGATCTTGTACTCCGCCGGCATTCCCGACCGAAGCCCACGGGACGCTGCCTTTCCCGACCCGGGTAGTTGGGCGTAGCCTGAGTTCCTAGGGTCTTTCCGGAAACTGCGGCGCATCGTCGTGAATATTGAACCACTGTGCCTTTGAGGCGACAAAAATATGGGCAGAGATTCCGGCGCTAATTGGCGTATCCAGCGTACCGATACGCAGGCGAATCACATCCGGCATGGCGTCGCGCCGGCTGAAGATGGGGGAACCGCACACACTGCAAAATACCCGGCCAACCCCGGGTGATGACTCGAAGTCGGTGAGCCTGTGAAGCCCGGTAAGAATCCGGAAATCCGCTTTCTTGACGGGTGAGGCAGCATTGAAAGCCGTGCCGTTTGACTTGCGGCAGCGTGAACAATGGCAAAGCATGATCGGTCCGATGTCACCATCGATCTCGTAGCTTACTGCATCGCACAGGCAGCTGCCTTTGTGCATTACATCCTCTCCTGATCTCTGCGTTTCAAATGAATAAAAGCAGATGAGCCCATGCCTAACCATCGAGCCCACGCTCCTCTCTGACTTCCCGCACCATTGTTTCTTCCGGGGTTTCGCGTCTTTCGAAACAGTCCGTTACCAGTAACAACCTGTCGCACACCCATTGTGAATTTCCCGCAAGAACTGTCTTGTCATGATAATGAACCAGCGCGCCAACCACCGGCACCGGAGTGTGCGAGCGCATAAAATCATATCCCGGGAAACATAAGCTTCCTGTCGACGCCATCGATGCGTCTCGGTTTAAGCCGCCTCGAGCATTCTGGGCAGATTTTCACACGCATGCGATTTCCGGTTTTGGCAGCCATCGCGGCTGATAATGTTTCAATAAAGATCGAAAGCAAATTGCGCGACCTCAATTTCCGGAAATTCGGGCCGGTAATACAGACTCATGATCATAATGCTCTTTCATGCGGGCCGCTTGACATCCGCGCCATGGGCAGCCGCAATCGACTATAACCTGCAGGGTTACCGTTCAACTCCAGTGAACGTCGACTTGCCGGATTGCGCGTTCATAATCGGCTGGCCGCGAGCGCGGCGCCAAGGAGCCCGACTCCAGGATTCATCACCACACGTACCGGCATGGCCGCAGTCACGATGGACATGCGCCCCTTGTCATTGAAAGCCTGCAAAAACACGAGCTCCCTGAACTTGGCTATAAGCTTGGGCGCAATGCCACCGGCAATGTACACACCGCCATGAGCTAGGCAGGTGAGCGCGAGGTTGCCGGCCTCGGCGCCACAGATTGTCACGAAAATCTCAAGCGCGCGCAGTGCCAGCTCTTCGTGCCTTTGCAGCGCGGCGTGGGTGACAGCCGCAGCCGGATCCTCTGCCTGCATCGCCGCACTAAGTGGCGCGGATTGACCTGCGCCAGCGCACAGAAATGAGTAGATGTTGACGATCCCGGGTCCGGAAAGCAGACGTTCATAAGAGACACGGCCGAAGCGCTCCATAAGATAGCGCAACAAATCCGCCTGCAGAGCACTTGTCGGAGCGAAGTCCACGTGACCACCTTCTGTCGGCAGGGCCTCGTAGTGGTCCTGCTGCCATACGAGTATGCCGACACCGAGACCGGTGCCGGCCCCGATCACGGCACGCGGCGCGTGTGGCGTCTCGATTCCTTGCTGCAGCACCACCATGTCGTCCGGCGCGAGCGCCTCGATACCGTAGCCCACTGCCTGAAAATCATTGATTAGCCGCACCCGGCTAGTGCCAAGCGCACGGGCGAGGACATCAGTATCAATTTCCCACGGAAGATTAGTGAGCTTTGCCTGCTGCGCAGCGAAAACATTGGTGATTGGACCGGCAACACCAAAACAGGCGGCATGCACCGGCGCCGCGGCATCACTGCCGGAGGCAGCGAGAAATTCGCGGATCATCGGGACAAGACCGTCAAAGGCGCTGCTCGCGTAGCGCCGCTCAACAACTATACGCCGCTCACTCTCCGTGATATCTGCGATCTGCAGCAGTGTTTTGGTTCCACCGATATCGCCAGCCAACACCCGCATGCTTAAGCCTCCTTACCCCGGCAAATCGCCAGCCTGCACTGTGTCGTCACTGTCCGGCTTGCTATACTTGCGCTGCTACAGGCCGGGGTGGCGGAATTGGTAGACGCGCCGGACTCAAAATCCGGTGGTGGTGACACCGTGTCGGTTCGATTCCGACCCTCGGTACCAAACAAAAAAGGCGGCCTGCAATCCGGTGCCGCCTTCTTTATATTTTAATCCGATCCTTCTGTCGTGCGCTTACGCCACCTGAACCGGTATCGCATTGCGCGTGTGAGTAATGCGGTTGTGCTCATCTACGTACACGAGGCGCGGCTTGAACGCCGCAAGCTCCTTCTCTTCCACGACCCCATAGGCACAGATAATAAGAATGTCCGCAGGCCGGGCCTTGTGCGCCGCGGCACCGTTGACCGAAATGATTCCGGACCCGTCCTGGGCACGAATGGCATAGGTGCTGAAACGCTCGCCATTGCGCACGTTATATACTTCGATGCGCTCGTACTCGTGGATATCGGCCGCGTCCAGCAGGCGGCCGTCGATCGCCACCGAGCCTTCGTAATCAAGCTCCGAGTGCGTGGTATGCACCCGGTGCAGCTTGGATCGCAGCATGGTTCTCTGCATGACTTGCCTCTAGGCCAAAAACGGGGCCGTTGGATCAGGCGCCTATTATCCGATTTTAGACCACCGCATTCAAATTCCTAGCGCGCGAGATCCGCTTCGACATTGTCCAGAAGCCGCGCCCGACCGAGCCAAGCTGCCGCCAGGATGACGAGTTCCCGGTCGTTGGGCCCCGGAGGCGACAGGTCGCTGCGCCGCCTTATGCTGACGTAATCCGGGCGAAACCCCTGCTCAGACAGCGTCTTAACAGACAGTGCCTCGGCGCCTGCCGGAATTGTGCCGGCTATTTCAATTTTACCCTTCATCGCGCTCAGCGTCGCATAAAGATGCGGCGCCTTGCGCCGCTCCAAGTCATTCAGATAGCCGTTGCGTGAACTAAGAGCAAGGCCGTCGGCGGCACGCACCGTGTCGATCCCGACGATTTCAACGGGCATGCCGAGATCGCCTGCCATAAGGCGGATGAGCAGCCATTGCTGATAATCCTTCTTTCCAAACAACGCCACGTCTGGTGTCACCAGGTTGAACAGCCGGTTGACCACAGTGGTGACACCGCGGAAATGCCCCGGCCGGAACGCCCCGCACAGGATATCGCTTACACCGGGGACTTCCACGATTGTCTGGTTTGCGCGCCCGCGCGGATAGATTTCTGCATCTTCCGGCACGAACAGCAGGTCGACGCCGGATGCACGCAAGAGCGCGAGATCCGGGTCGAGCGTGCGCGGATAGGCGGCATAATCCTCGTTTGGCCCGAATTGCAGCGGATTGACGTAGATGCTGGCGATCACGGCGTCAGCCCGCTCGCGCGCATGTTCCATAAGAAGCGCATGCCCGGCATGGAGATTGCCCATCGTGGGCACGAAGGCAATGCGTTTTCCCTGCGCGCGCAGACTCGAGATCTGCCGCTTCAGATCGGCGACGGACTTGGCGATTTCCATGAAATCAGCTGAAGGAATGTTCCGGACCGGGGAAAGTGCCGGCGCGCACTTCTTCGACGTAGCTGCGCACGGCAGCCTCGATGCTGTCCTTGCCCTGCATGAAATTCCTGGAGAACTTCGGGCTCGGGCGCGGATAAAGCCCAAGCATGTCCTGCAGCACCAAAACCTGGCCGTCACAACCGGCACCTGCGCCAATGCCTATGGTCTGGATGTCGAGCTCGGCGCTGATGGTTGCTGCAAGCACCGCCGGCACGGCTTCGAGGACAAGAAGACTCGCCCCTGACTCCTGCAGCAGGCGCGCGTCCTCGCGGATCCGGTGCGCCGCCGCGCCGTCTCTTCCCTGCACGTGGTAGCCGCCGAGCTGATGCACAGACTGGGGTGTGAGTCCGAGATGGCCGCAAACCGGAATGCCGCGTTCCACCAAAAAGCGCACGGTCTCAGCCATTGGTGCGCCACCTTCGAGCTTGATTACCTGCGCGCCGCCCTCTTTCATCAGGCGACCGGCATTTTCCAGCGCCTGCGCCGGGCTGATCTGGTAGCTCATGAACGGCATATCGACGATAAGCAGTGCACGGGTCACGCCACGCGCCACGCAGGCAGCATGGTAGACCATGTCATCGATCGTTACCGGCAGCGTCGAGTTGTGGCCCTGCATCACATTGCCGAGCGAATCGCCGACCAGCACGATGTCGACGCCGGCACGATCCAGCAGACTGGCGAAGCTGTAGTCGTAAGCCGTCAGGCAGACGATTTTCTCGTGCGCCTGTTTCATGGCTTTGACGGTCGCGATGGTAACGGGCTTCACAGAGCCGCCGGTAGAGGATTATAGAAATGCCGGCCATTGCGCACGTTGCGAAGATGCTCCAGCAATGACTGAAAATCGATGTCGCTATCCACAAAATTGACCTCCGCCGCGTTCACGACAAGCAGCGGCGCCGCCGTGTAGTGGTAGAAGAAGCGCGTATAGCCCTCCACGATGGACTCAATATAGCTGCGCTCAATCAGGCGCTCATATCCAACGCCGCGCCTGCGCACACGCTCCATCAGAACATCCGCCGGAGCCTGAAGGTAAAGCACAAGATCCGGTGTAGGCAGGTCCAGGCTCATCTGCGTATACACCTGCTCGTACAGACGCCACTCGTCGTCATCAAGATTGAGGCGCGCGAAAAGGCTGTCCTTCTCGAGCAGGAAGTCGGCAACTCGCACCGGTCTGAACATATCACCCTGTTTCAGTTCCTGCAGCTGGCGCACACGCTGGAACAGAAAATAAAGCTGGGTCGGCAGCGCGAACTGGGTACGCGACTGGTAGAAACGTTCGAGGAACGGATTTTCCTCGGGCCGTTCGAGGAGCAGATCGCTGCCGAAGGCCTGCGACAGCTTGTGCGCGAGGCTGGTCTTGCCGACACCTATCGGCCCCTCCACGACAACATATCCGGGATTTCTCTTTTGACCGATGGTCACGACCGATTTCTGGATGCCGGAATTCATGACTTTCTCTTGAATGAGCCCGCGTTTTCCTGACCGCCGTTGGCAACTGAGAGCCTCGAGATGCTTTGCCCGGTGCAACCGGCCATGAGGCCGGCCACCGGGCCCTGCCCGGCAATAATGAGGTCCGGGGCAATCTCATATAAAGGATACAGGACGAAGGCCCGCTCGTGGAGTCTCGGGTGCGGCAACACCAGGTCCGGGCCGCGACAGGATACCTGGGATCCGTCCGGCCGGATGTGCACCAGCAAATCAAGATCGAGGACACGCGGCCCCCCTGCTACATCGCGCAACCGCCCGCGCCCTGCCTCCAGCGCCAGAAGATGGTGCATCAACTTGACTGGCTCGAGTCTCGTGGCAAGGCGACAGACGGCATTGACGAAGTCAGGCTGCGCGACCGGACCCACGGGCGCACTGCGATAAAGCGCCGAGCACAGTTCGACACACGTGCCCGGCAATTCGCCCAGCAGGGCGAGCGCGGCGCGCCCCGGTGCGGCGGGGCCCGGCATATTGGTGCCACGCCCTATGTACGCCCGGCAAGGCCCCCCCGGGTTCCCGTGGCCCCGCCCGCCGCCGCCGGCGGCGGCGTTTCGGCTGCCCGCCTGCAGTGGGAGTCAGCGATCGCACCATGGCGATGCGCTCATCGGGAAGGACTTCCTGGAAGCGCGTCCACCATTCGGCAAGTTCGGCGTCCGCCTCCCCGGCATGGGCGCGCAACACGAGGAAATCGTAGGCGGCCCGGAAGCGCTTGTGCTCCAGCAGACGCATGGCATTCCTGCCCCCGCGGCGCGTGAGACGCATCTGCAGATCCCAGATCTCGCGCATGGGAAAGCTGAAACGTTTCGGGATGGAAATATGCCTGAGCTGGTCGTGCAATACCGCTTCCGAGGCGTGATGCAGGGCGTCGTGCTGGCTTGCACCGCATTCGATGAGCTTCTCCATCTGCAGTCGAACCGGTTCCCACAAGAATGCCGCGAACAGAAACGCCGGATTCACCGGCTTGTCTTCGGCCATTCTTACATCGGTGTTTTCCAGGGCCTTCGATAACAGCACACGCGGATAGCCCTCGCTTTCCAGTGCCAGGCTTTCATCGGTCGCCGGAAACAGGAAACGGAAGAGGTCGTAATGCCGGAGCAATTCATAGGTTTCAGCCGCATAACCGCCGTGAAAAAGCTTGAGAACCTCCTCGAACATGCGCGCCGGAGAAACCTCGAGCAGCAGATGCCCGAGTTCCCGTATGGATTCCGCCGTTGCCGACTCGATGCGGAAACCCAGCTTTGCGGCAAAGCGCACCAATCGCAGCATGCGCACAGGGTCCTCGCGATAACGCAGGGGCGGATCACCGATCATGCGCATGATGCCCTGCTTCAGATCCTGCACGCCGCCGACATAATCCAGGACGGTAAAGTCGCGAATATTGTAGTACAGCGCGTTGACGGTGAAATCACGCCGCACTGCGTCCTCTTCCTGAGTGCCGAAGATATTGTGATCAGCGACGGCTCCACGCTCAGGCCGCCGCCCGGATGGAACCGGCACATCTTCAGCATCGTCGACATCAGTCTCCGGGTTTTCAGCGTCGGCGACAGGAATTCCGCGGAAGGTCGCAACCTCGATGATCTCGCGGCCGAAATGGATATGGGCGAGACGGAAGCGCCGGCCGATGAGACGGGCATTGCGGAACACTTCCTGAATCTGCTCCGGTCTGGCATCGGTCACAACGTCAAAGTCCTTGGGCTCATGCCCAAGCATCAGATCGCGCACACAGCCGCCAACGAGCAGACTGGCATATCCCGCGTCGCGCAGACGATAAAGCACTTTGAGGGCGTTGTCGCTAATGAGAGTGCGGGAGATGGAATGCTCCGCACGCGGAATAATCACAGGAGTGTTAATCGTTTCACCTTTCCGGCCTGTATTTCGACCGCCCGTTCACGGGATATTCTAATTCGTTGTTAAATGAATCCGGGTGGGTATAATAGCACCCCTCTTGGGGCATAAGGAAAAATGCCGGCCACAATTGCTCCCTTCGTCTAGTGGCCTAGGACGTCGCCCTCTCACGGCGAAAACAGGGGTTCGAATCCCCTAGGGAGCGCCATTTATATATTAACAATCATTTACAGCCAATCCTCGACATATCAGCCCGGAGCTTGGAACGAATTTGTGGCACTCGGATCCCAAAAACGAGACCCTCTGGCTACCATAGCGACCTTTTTTCCACAACGAATCCTTGAGCGGCCATCGCAGCTGGCGCGCAAGACTCCGGCGCCGCGATTGACCCACGCACACGACCACGTTTGATTATCGCGCAGACGCCAAGGCCTGGGCACGGGCAATTGAGTCTGAAATGCATCAGGGCGTCTTCATCGATCGCGGTGTAACCTTGCAGCCTTGCGTCCGTTCCTGTTAGGGCAAACAGATACCCATACCCGGACGGTCTATTCGGCAGGCCGCTACCCGGTCTCACTGCGATCCCAATGCCTCGTTTTCAGCAGAAAACAGCGGTTACTGGCTGTCAATCCACTGCGCTGGCATACATAGTTCCCCGGTTTTAGGCGAATCAGCACGATTCTTGCAAGTAACCCTATTTGGTAACCCACTGGCTACGCCCGGGGCCCAGGCTATCAGTCCGTAGCGTGACCAACGGCGTTGGAGTATTGCTAATACGTAATTCGTTCGATTTTCCTTAAAGGGAGGATTCATGCGGGATGAAATGGGTTGCAGGTACGCCGTGACAAGGGTAAAGACCCTTCGAAAACTCAGGCCGCAGACATTGGGGGCTCCTGAGTGCGCAGACTGCGGATGCAGGCCGTGGGTCGGTCCAGCCTGTCCGGGAAGCGCACTCGCATGAAGTTTGCCGTGATTATTTACTCAAACGATCCCGAAACTGTCTGGAATGCCTTCCGTTTTGCGGTCACATCATTGATTTATGAGAATCGGGTCACCGTTTTCCTCCTGGGAAAAGGGGTAGAGGCGTTGAGCGTCGGTACCCTCAACTTCAATGTCCAGGAGCAGGTGGCGCTGTTTCGCGAGAACGGTGGTGTCATCGTCGGCTGCGGCGTGTGCTGTGAGTTCCGTAAGGTGGAAATGCCGTTTCTGCAAAAGGAACTCCGCTGTGAAATGGGCTCAATGCAGGAGCTCTACGGTCTTGTCGCGGATGCCGACAAGGTCATCACTTTCTAATCCGCGAAGGATTAATTCGCATGACGACCGCTCAAATGGACCTCGCGGGCAACGACCCTGACCGGGAAGCGTGGATTCCTGCGAGCGAAGCTTTGAACCACGTCGAGGCAGTGATTGCCTTCGTCAACGTACGCGGTGAACTCGGGTTCCAGAACGACGCCTTTGTCCGGTTCAATGCCTCGGTCCGTGATGCCGCCGACGGCTTCGATGTTTACCCAACGCTCCTCGATTGCCCTTCGATTCAACGGGCTATTCACGTCGCACTGGTCAGCAGGAAAGAAAACCTGACGAAGCAGACATTTTTCTACGGCCCCAAAATGAAGGTCGTCCTCAGCCTGCGTGTGCGGCCGCTCCCGAAAGATGACGCCGTCGACATGACCGGAGCGATGATCACCATCGGCGAGGAATCGGTCGCTTTCGACAATCGTCATCTGGCGCGCAGTCAGGAATCCCTGCAAAGCCTGACTGAGCGCGTGCGGATATTGAGCAAGGAGAAGATCGGCAACGACCGCCTGATTCGCGTATTGTTCAAGGAGGCCCCGTTCGCAATGATACTGCTGAACGCGGACCGGCAGGTGCTGCAAATGAACCTGGCAGCGGAGCAGCTGTTCGGCATAAGCGGACGTGAACTCGTCGGGCGGACCTGTGATGCGGTGTTACAGTGTTTCCAGTCCTGCGGCCACTGCCCTGTGCAGCGCGGTCAGTCCGATATCAAGCTTGATGAGATTGCCGGTATCTCAATCCAGAATCAGCCGATACCGTTGCTGCGCAGCGCCGCGGTGTTCGGCGACGATGATGAGAAAGTAATACTGGAGGCATTTATTAATCTGGCCGAGCGTAAACAGGCGGAAAATCTGCTCGCGCGCCTGGGGCGGATCCTGGACGACTCTTCCAACGAAATCTATGTATTCAGCGCGGACAGTCTGCGCCTCATCCAGGTCAACAAGGGTGCGCAGCAGAATCTCGGCTACACCCTCGAAGAACTGAAAGCGCTCACGCCGCTCGATCTGAAGCCGGAAATCACCAGACAGCATCTTGATACGCTTATAGCGCCGTTGCGTCGTGGCGAACGGAATAGCGTGACGTTCGAGACCATGCACCAGCGCAAGGACGGCAGCCGCTATCCGGTCGAGGTACGTCTGCAGCTATCCCGGGATGAAACCCCGCCGGTATTCTTTGCGATTATTGCGGACATCACCGATCGTCGGCAGGCGGAAGCGCAGATGCGCCAGCTCTCCAAAGCGGTCGAACAAACCGACGACATCGTCACGATCACCGACTTGCATGGCACAATCCAATACGTCAATACAGCCTATGAGCGGACGACGGGTTACTCCCGGCAGGAAGTACTAGGGTTCAATGCCAGAGTAGTCAAGTCCGGCGAGCACAACCCGGATTTCTACCAGCATCTGTGGCAGACTATCCTGGCGGGCCGGGTCTTCCATGGCGTCATGGTCAATCGCAAAAAGGATGGTTCCCTCTATCACGAAGAAAAGACCATCACGCCCCTGAAGGACGCGGACGGTACGATCGTGCGCTTTGTCTCCACGGGAAAAGATATCACTGATCGGCGCCTGGCCGAGCAACAATTGCATCATTTGGCGCACTATGATTCCCTGACCGGCCTGCCAAACCGCGTTCTGCTTCGCGATCGCCTGAAACAGGCCATGCTCGAAGCAGACCGGCTCGAGCGCCTGGTGGCGGTGATGTTCCTCGATCTCGACCGCTTCAAAACCATCAACGACACGCTCGGACATGATATCGGGGACGCTCTGCTCAAGAAGGTCGCCGAGCGCTTCGCGGCATGTCTGCGTCCCGGCGACACTGCCTCGCGCCTGGGTGGTGATGAGTTCACCATCGTCCTCGCCAACGTGGCGCATGTAGACGACGTCACAGGGGTAGCACAGAAAATTCTGGATCAGTTACGGTCGCCGTTTCGAATTGGCGGCCGTGATCTGTTTATCAGCCCCAGTATCGGCATCACCCTTTATCCCCTCGATGAACAGAACAGCTCAAATCTGCTCAGGAATTCGGATATCGCGATGTATAGTGCCAAGGATATGGGCGGCAACACCTTTCAGTTTTATACCCCGGCGCTCAATGTCCGGGCGACGCGCCGGCTGGATCTGGAAACGGGATTACGGCGTGCGCTCAAACAGCAGGAACTTGTGCTGCACTACCAGCCGCTGGTGGACATGGAAACCGGTCGAATCCGGGGTATGGAAGCGTTGTTGCGCTGGCAGCATCCCGAATATGGGTTGATTCCGCCGCTCGATTTTATCCCGCTTGCCGAAGACACCGGCCTGATCATCCCTATCGGCGAGTGGGTACTGAAGACCGCCTGCGCCCAGGTCAAGGTTTGGCACGACGCCGGTTTCCCGGCACTGCGGGTGTCGGTAAATCTGTCGAGCAAGCAGCTGCGCGACAAAAACCTGATTTCCGTAGTGAAGCAGGCACTGGCGCAGAGCGGAATCGATGCGTCCTGCCTCGATCTCGAGCTGACAGAGTCCGTTCTCATGCACGACATGGATCTGGCCAGCACAATCCTGATGGAACTCAAGAGTGTCGGGCTATCCTTTTCCCTCGATGACTTCGGCACCGGTTACTCCTCGCTGTCCTACCTGAAGCGCTTCCCGATCGATTGTCTCAAGATCGACCGAACCTTCGTACGCGACATCATCAGGGAGCCGGTCACGGCTGGCCTCGTCAAAGCCATCATTGCCATGGCCAAGGTACTGCACATCCAGGTCATTGCCGAGGGGGTGGAGACCTATGAACAGCTGAACTTTCTGCGCCTGAATGGCTGCGACGTTGCACAGGGTTATCTCTGTAGTCCGCCGGTCCATGCCGCCACATTTACTGATCTGTTGCAGGATTGGGACAAGACCAGATCGGGCGAGTACCGCATCGATGGCCAATATGGCGGTTGAGCCCCTTTAAGACCGCGTGGTGGCGATCCAGCCAACCGAAAGCTGCGCGCCATTTGCCGGCCCCATACCTTGATATCCGTATCTACGGCCGCATAATTGCTCGCGTAAACGTCAATACGGATCATTTCATGAGCACTTTACTCCATAGCGCCGACGTCACACGGGCAGACTTTGACGGCCAGGTCATAAACAGATCCCGCGCGCTCCCGGTACTGGTGGATTTCTGGGCCGGCTGGTGCGCACCGTGCAAGATGCTCATGCCCGTGCTGGCCCGGCTGGCGGACGAATACCAGGGCAAATTTTTTCTCGCCAAGGTCGACACCGATAAGGAAAAGGACCTTGCAGCACGTTTCGGCATCCGCAGCCTGCCGACGGTCAAGCTTTTCAGGAATGGCGAGGCGGTTGAAGAATTTCTCGGCGTGCAGCCGGAACGGGTCATCCGCGAAATGATCGATCGTCACGTGCCGCGCCCGTCCGACGCTCTGATAAACGAGGCATTGCGGGCCCTGGAACAGGGGCAAACGGCAAAAGCTACGGAAATCCTGACGCACGCGGTCGAGGTCGATCCGGCCAATGACCGCGCAAAGCTGCAACTGGCGCAACTGCTTCTTGAAGGCGGCCTGGCGCAGGACAGCGAACGAGCGCTGGACAGCCTGTCTCCGGACGCCAAGACCGGCCCGGACGCGCTCACCTTGCGCGCGCGCCTGGAATTCGCGCGCATTGCTGCCGCCGGTCCCGCGGCTGTCGAGCTTGAACGCATGCTCGCCGCTGATCCGGCCAATAGCGAGGCGGCCTACCGGCTGAGCGCACACAGGGTATTGCAAAAGGACTATGAGTCAGCCCTGGAAATGCTGCTTCAGATCGTGCAACGCGATCGCCGATTCGGCGATGATGCCGGCCGCAGGACCATGCTGACGGTTTTCAATCTGATGGGTAGTGCCGGCGATCTTGTCAAAAAGTACCGTAAACAACTGTCCATGGCTCTGAACTAGCAGCTGACTTAAATTAAGGCACCTTGTGACGCGTGCGGCAGACCGGATCTTGCTGCAAAAGGGCAAATTGCCTTGAGGTGCCAGGACCCAAACCTCCCGGCATCTCCTTTACGCTTAATAACCGCTGCCAATTTGGCGCCTCATGATCCGGCAGCGCCTGGCCAAAAACACCATACGCCCCGGCTACTTGTTGCGAAGATACTGCTCGTCGCTGAAAGTGCCAACCCAGCGCGGCCGGTATATCACGAACACTGCAATGACCGACCCGGTCAGAATTGCCTCGGGAAATATCATCAGAAGATAAAACGGCAGATACTGGTCTGCCAGCTGGTCCCAGCTGTAGGCATGGCCCGCCAAAAGCATGGCGGTAGACGCAATACCGGTGGAGGCCATCGCCAGGGCGCCGCCGAAGAACGCATTCACGAAGATATAAATGAACAAATGTCGTGGCAGCAGGCGTCTGCCGTAAACCAGAACCAGCTGGCTTACAATCACCGGCAGCGCGACCATAAGCAGAGCGTTGATCGAAAACGCATGCCAACCACTCATGCCGTTTAACGTAACACCCAGCAGTACTGCAGTCATGCCGACCATTGCAAGCTGCCAGCCAAACATCAGGGTCAGCAAAGTCGCGCCGAGCAGGTGGAAATTGAGACCTGGAGTGACGCCCGCCTTGATTGCCCAAGCCATCAGCAATCCAACGCACATGCCAGGCAAAACATTGAGCAGTTCGCTCCGATAAGCCCGGCGCCACGGCGCCGTACCCAGCGCAAGCGCAAGCGTCAGAAAAAACAGGGCGTGGCCGACCCACAACCAGCTGGCTGGAAACAACCCGTCAGGAAGATTCATATTTCAGGAAATATCCCAGACGCGTTGCCAATCCTGCCGTGGCCGAGCTTAAAGTTGAGGCCACGGCCCAAGAACAAATCGGGATCGAAATTGTCGAACTTTGCTGCCCGCCCCCTTGTGCCGCGTCGCTACGCCACGGGAGCTCAGGATTTTGAACCAGATCAGGCGCTATGCTAGCGTAGACCGGGCCCGAAATGGTAGAAACAGTTTCAAGCACTTCAAATTGACTGCGTAAGGAGAACGGGAATGACAAAAATCTACAATATGATCGGTTTAATGCTGGCGGCACTAGCTGCAACAAGCGCGCTCGTGACCGCATACGCGGCCGAGCCCAAGGTAATCGATGTCAAACTGGGAAGCTACTACATCAAACCCGACAAGATTACAGTCAAGGAAAATCAACCGGTCACACTAAATGTAACCAATGAATCATGGATGGTTTCACATGACCTTGTCATTAAGGCTCCGGAAGCAGGCATGGACTTCAAGGTCGATTTGCACGGCGGCAAAAGCGGCACCGTGACTTTCACCCCGACCAAACCCGGCAGTTACAAGATGCTCTGCGACAAAAAGATGCTTTTTGGCAAAGATCACGATGAAAAGGGCATGCACGGGGTGCTGGAAGTCACACAGTAACACTCAAAGACCGGCCGCGAAGAGTCAGACTTCGCCGGCCGGTGCCGGCCCGACGCCATTGTCAGGACGGATCTCTCCACCCGGCAAAGCATCCGGGTGATGATGCCGCCATCACCACAAACGGCCTTGCAGCCGTCTGAGCCAGGGTCTTTTCCAGACGCGAACAGGAATGGCGCTGCCCGGTGCCTTTCAGGAGAACGGCCCCGGCATAGAAGCGTTGGTCCTTTTCAGATGCTCTTCACGCGCGAAAGTCTGCCGCAGACAAACCAGGTTCATCAATTCCCGTATCAGCGGCACTCAATTGCGCATGTCCACCATGCCATTAAACCTATACCTAACGAACTTGAATCTAATAGACCTACATTCGATAGGGCTGCATCCGGGATCGCCGGCTGCCGATCGCGTATGATGCTTGGCGGTCACGCGTTACCGTGATTAACTCACGGCGTTTGTCGTTCAGGAAACCACCATGCCGAACCCTGCCACTGCCACACCGGCGCCGCACGAGCGGCGCGCGCTCATCGCCACCCTGCGACGGATATTGCCGCCACCGGCGCTGCTCACTGAACCGGAAGACCTTCATCCGTACGAGTGCGACGGACTGTCGGCGTATTGTGAGCTGCCCATGCTGGTGGTCTTGCCGGATTCGGTGGAACAGGTGCGACAGATTCTCATCGCCTGCGCGCAGTACAGGACCCCGGTAGTCACGCGCGGTGCCGGTACCGGCCTGTCGGGCGGCGCCCTGCCGCGATCGGACGGCGTGCTCCTTGTTCTCGCCAGACTCAATCGCATTCTGGATATTGACCCCATAAACCGGACCGCGCGGGTTCAGCCCGGCGTTCGCAATCTTGCCATCTCGCAGGCAGTCGCACATCTCGGGCTTTACTACGCTCCTGATCCCTCATCCCAGATTGCCTGCAGTATCGGCGGCAACGTGGCGGAGAATGCCGGTGGCGTGCACTGCCTCAAATACGGCCTGACCGTGCACAACATCCAGAAGCTCAGCTTCTTCACGATGGAAGGAGAACTCATTACGGTTGGCAGCAGCGCACTCGACGGGCCAGGTTACGACCTGCTGGCGTTCATGACAGGGTCGGAAGGACTGCTCGGGGTCGTCGTCGAAATCACGGTAAAGCTGCTGCCCAGACCGGAACGTGCCCAGGTGGTGCTGGCGGCGTTCGACGATGTGGAAAATGCTGGCGCTGCGGTGGCCGCAATCATCGGCGCCGGTATCATCCCGGCGGGACTCGAGATGATGGACAATCTTGCGATCCGCGCGGCTGAACAGTTCGTACATGCCGGCTACCCTGTCGATGCACAGGCGATACTCCTTTGCGAGCTAGACGGGGTCAACGAAGAAGTCTCGGAGCAGATTCTGCAAGTACGCACATTGATGCAGCAAAGCGGCGCAACCGAAACGCGCACGGCGCGCGACGAGCGCGAACGTGCGCTCTTCTGGGCCGGACGCAAGGCCGCATTTCCTGCAGCCGGGCGGCTCGCTCCTGATTACTACTGCATGGACGGCACGATTCCGCGCAAGCATCTGGCTCTGGTGTTGAAGCGCATCGGCGAGATGTCGGAGGAATGCGGGCTCGCCGTGGCTAACGTATTCCATGCCGGCGATGGCAATCTGCACCCGTTGATTCTCTATGACGCCAATAAACCCGGCGACCTAAAGCGCGCCGAGGACTTCGGCGGGCGGATACTTGAACTTTGTGTGACGGTAGGTGGAACCATCACCGGTGAGCACGGTGTCGGCATCGAGAAGATAAACCAGATGTGCGTGCAGTTTCCCCCAGCCGCCATTAGCCAGTTCCATGCGCTCAAGCACGCGTTTGATCCCAAAGGCTTCCTCAACCCCGGCAAGGCCATTCCGACGCTGCAGCGTTGCGCAGAGTATGGCGCGATGCATGTACATGCCGGCAAGCTGGCATTCCCTGAACTTGAGCGGTTTTAATGAACGATGAATGATACCCGGGATATATCCGGCAAACTGCAGGAATGCGTGCGCGAAGCAGCGAACTCCGGCGTGCCCTTGCAAATCGTTGGGGGCGGCAGCAAATCCTTCTATGGTCGCGTCGCCTCCGGCTCCGCCCTGGCTGTCGCCGCACACCATGGCATTGTCAGTTATGAACCGGGCGAACTCGTACTTCGCGCACGCGCCGGCACGCCGCTGACGCAGGTGGAAGCGGTACTGGCAGAGCGCGGCCAGATGCTGGCCTTTGAGCCACCGCATTTCGGGCCATCCGCCACACTTGGCGGGGCGATCGCGACCGGTATTTCCGGACCACGACGTTCCTATGCCGGCGCCGCGCGCGACTTCGTGCTGGGCGTCCGGCTTATCAATGGCAATGCCGAGATTCTGGACTTTGGCGGTCAGGTGATGAAAAACGTCGCGGGCTATGACGTCGCGCGCCTGATGGCCGGTGCCCTGGGAACGCTCGGCATACTGCTTGAGATCTCGCTCAAGGTTCTTCCGCGCCCGGCTGCTGAACTCACGCTTGTGCAGCAACGCACACCGCGCGAGGCAATCGAGGTCATGAACATCTGGGCATCCCGCCCATTGCCGTTATCGGCATGCTGCTACGACGGTGATCGGCTATGCGTTCGCCTGAGCGGGGCTGAATCGGCCGTGCGCGCCGCACACGGGAAACTGGGCGGCGATGTCCTGCCCGATGCGAATGCCTACTGGCAGGCATTGCGCGAGCAGCATCATGTCTTCTTCAACGGCCCCCTGCCGCTGTGGCGCCTAGCTGTGCCACCGGCATGCCTGCCTCTCGATCTCCCGGGAAAGTGGCTGATCGACTGGGGCGGTGCGCAGCGCTGGCTTAAGACCGACAGCGATCCGGACACGGTGCGGCGCGCGGCCGCGGAAGCCGGCGGCCATGCAACACTTTTTCGCGGCGGGGATCGCAGCGGAGAAATTTTCCATCCGCTTGCCCCTGCGCTGCTGACTGTGCATCGGCGAATCAAGGCGGCAATGGACCCGAGGCACCTATTCAACCCGGGAAGAATGTATGCCGGCCTTTGATCTATCACATGAAAAATATACGTAAGCGCGGCGGGAGCCTGCTGCGTCGTCACTTGCCACTTTATGAAAGAGACCCGAGACAGTCATGCAAACTGCTCTGTTGGACCATGTTCGAGAAACATCCGCCGGAAGGGAAGCCGAGGATATCCTGCGTACCTGCGTGCACTGCGGATTTTGCACCGCTACCTGCCCTACCTACCAGCTGCTCGGTGACGAGCTCGATGGGCCGCGCGGACGCATCTACCTGATCAAGCAGGTAGTGGAAGGCGCCGCCGTCGGAAGCCGCACCCAGCTGCATCTTGATCGCTGCCTGACCTGCCGCGCGTGCGAGACTACCTGCCCTTCGGGCGTGCGCTACGGGCGGCTCCTGGACATCGGGCGCGCTATGGTCGAACGCACAGTGCGCCGACCCCTGCACGTATGGCTGCTGCGGCGCATACTGCGGGCGGTCATTCCATTCAAGCGACGCGTTGCTCCAGGGCTGCGGCTGCTGCAAGTACTGCGTACGTTCCTGCCAGCGACGCTGCGGCGCTCGATCCCGGCGTTTGAGCGACCCACAGCGTGGCCGACTACCGCACATGCGCGAGTAATGCTTGCTCTGGAAGGCTGCGTACAGCCGCTGATGGCACCCAATATCGATGCGGCCACGGCACGGGTGCTCGACCGCCTTGGCATCAGATTTCTGCGCATTCCCGCGAGCGGGTGCTGCGGTGCGCTGAGTTATCACCTTGGTGCGCATGCGGAGGGTCTTGCGTTCGCCCGCCGCAATATTGACGCATGGTGGCCACACGTCGAGGCCGGTGCCGAAGCAATCATAATTACCGCCAGCGGTTGTGGAACAATGGTGAAGGAATACGGACACCTGCTGCGCGACGATTCGGCCTACGCCGGGCGCGCTGCGCGCATATCGGCGATTACGCTGGATATCGGACAAGCCCTGAGGCGAGAGGACCTGACTAAGCTCAGTGCGCCCCATACCGGCACACGTGTCGCCTTCCATTCACCGTGCTCGCTGCAGCACGGGCAAAGTCTTGGCGGTGTTGTCGAATCGATTCTGCGCGATACCGGATTTGAGCTCACGCCGGTACCGGATGCGCACCTTTGCTGCGGCTCGGCCGGAACCTATGCGATACTCGAACCGGCACTCTCGCGCCGGTTGCTTACGAACAAGCTTGCCGCGCTCGAATCGGAACGACCCACGCTCATTGGAACTGCGAACATCGGATGCCTGCTGCACCTTAAATCGCGTGCATCAGTCCCGGTGAAGCACTGGATCGAGCTTCTCGATCCGGAAGCAGCCAATGCCGGCGTGCCGCCGGAATCCGGGCGTTGATCGCCCCGCCAGATAAACCATATAATCCCGGGCATTCCTGCTAAGCCACCAAGAATCGAGACCAACCCATGGCCATCAAATCCTTCAATCCGCCGGTGCGCACCCTGATGGGCCCGGGTCCTTCGGACGTCCACCCACGTGTGCTTGCCGCCATGGCGCGTCCCACCATTGGCCATCTCGACCCGGCATTCGTCGAAATGATGGACGAGGTAAAAACCCTCCTCCAGTATGCCTTTCAGACACGCAATGCCCTGACAATGCCGGTGTCCGCACCCGGCTCTGCCGGCATGGAGACCTGCTTCGTCAATCTGGTTGAACCTGGTGAAAAGGTTGTCGTCTGCGTGAACGGAGTATTCGGCGGACGCATGAAGGAAAACGTTGAACGCTTCAGCGCTGTACCGATCGTTGTAGAGAATGCATGGGGCGAACCGGTCGATCCGGACAAACTCGAAGACACCCTCAAGCTTCATCGCGACGCAAAAATTGTCGCTTTCGTGCACGCGGAAACCTCTACCGGTGTACGCTCGGATGCTGCGACCCTCGTGGACATCGCCCACCGCCACAATTGTCTGACCATCGTCGACGCCGTCACTTCGCTCGGCGGCATCCCCGTGAAAGTGGATGAATGGGGCATTGACGCGATCTATTCCGGTTCGCAGAAATGCCTGTCATGCACCCCCGGCCTTTCGCCGGTAAGCCTGAATGAACGCGCGATCGAAAAGATCAGACAGCGCAAGACGCGCGTGCCGAGCTGGTTTCTCGATCTGACGCTCGTCATGGGTTACTGGGGCGGAAGCAGCAGGCGCACTTACCATCACACTGCACCGGTGAACGCGCTTTATGGTCTGCACGAAGCGCTCGTGATGCTGCAGGAGGAGGGCCTGGAAAATTCCTGGGCGCGGCACGAACGCAATTATCAGGCACTACGCGCCGGCGTTGAGGCGCTCGGCCTGGAATTCATCGTGCGCGAAGATTCACGTCTGCCCCAGCTCAGCGCCATTTCCATTCCACCCAACGTAGACGAAGCAATGGTTCGCAAGCTGCTGCTTTCCGACTACAACCTCGAGATTGGCGCCGGTCTCGGCGCTCTGGCCGGGCGCATCTTCCGTATCGGACTCATGGGTCATGCAAGCAACATGAAGAACGTGCTTTTGTTCGTAAGTGCGCTTGAGGAAGTAATGGGGCGGTTGCGCCTGCCCGTTGTACAGGGTACAGCCGAAGCCGCGAGGCAGGCCTGACGGGATACGGCAGGCCATCGACGCTTGCTTTAGCCTGCCGTCGCCTTGGTAAGATCGCGCTTCATTCCGCTATCCGGACATGGTCTATCCGGTTCTCGCAAAGGTCATGGTGCTCGTTCATATTCGCATGGATCGCGTTTCTTGTTGTCGGCGCGATTCCGCGCCGGCGCTGGCGAGCGGAACGGTGGACGCACGTGGCGGCAATCGCCTTCTGCATAGGGCTCCAGAGCCTTATCCGGATTTTTCCGCTGACAAGCCTTGAGCTAGGGCTGCGCCGGACTGACCGGGGCAGCTTCATGGGGCGTTACGCCGGAAAGCGGGTCTATGCTCGGCTTGCGCCTGGCCTCGTGTTTGCTGGCACACCTGTCGTCACCTTCGCCAGCCTGTGGGTATATTTCGCACCGCAGGGCGGGGCGCTCGGCCCCGCCCGCAGGCACATCAGGGCCTGATTACTTTCGCAAAAGCCTCGGCCATGACGCGATAGCCGGCATTGGTCGGATGCACCTCGGTCGGGCTTGCGCCCGGCCGCTCGATGAGCAGCAGGCCCTTCCTTCCGAGGAACGCGCTGTACACATCGGCCACCGGCACCTGGAAGACGCCGGCTACCTGCGCCACGATCTCATTGAACACGGGCACAATCTGGTCGGCATCGGGAATCTCGGGAACCGTATAGAGATTGCTGATGTAGATGCGCGTATTGGGCAGCTGGCTGCGCAAGGTCGAGAGGATCTGGGTAAGATTGCTCTGGAAGGTCATCAGCACCTGGCCGGGATCGGCTCCATTCAGAATCTGCAACAGGTCGTTACCCCCGACCGTGATCGTAATCACCGTTGGCTTGAAAGCCTGCACTGCCTGCGGCACCTGATAGGCCAGCACTTGCGCGCTCGTCACGCCCGGAACACCGGCATCGCTCAGCAATGTGTGGGTCACCTTGTCGAAAACCCCCGAATAGTAGAGGCGGTACACATAACCCCTGGTCGCAGGAATCGCCCCGTAACCCGCAACCAGACTGTCGCCGAGCGCCATATAACGCGTGTCATTCTGAAATTGCCACGGCAGATCAGCGCGGGCAGCAAGCGGGACCAGGGAAATTACAACCAGCAGCAGACTGATCCGGAAACGACGATGCATGAGAGCCTCCTTTTGATTGACGCAGGCCACGTCCGTGGCCGGCCATTAAATTATTGTTGAACCCGGCACACGCCGGTCCGCCTTTAAGTTACGCCGGCTCCACAACCATGGCAACCACAGGCCGATCCCCCCGATCGACCCTTCAGCCAGGTTTGAGCGAGGGCGAGAAGCAGTAGTGGTCGACGCGGATTCTGCACCAGCCAGCAGACCGGGTTCACGCGCCGATGCGCCAATTGCGTCCGCAGGATCGTAGCGGGATGACAGGCCGGTTTTCGGCTGATAGACTCCAGGACCCGATGAACTACACGCCTATCGTTTCCGGCCGCGGCTTGGCGCGTTACTACAAGCTTGGTTCGGCCACAATCCAGGCCCTGCACAACGTGGATATCGACGTCCTGCCCGGAGACTTCGTCGCACTCAAGGGGCCTTCGGGCAGCGGAAAATCGACCCTGATCAACCTGCTTGGCCTGCTCGACTATCCCGATGGCGGCAGTGTTTCTCTCAACGGCATGAACGCGGCCAGCCTCTCAGAAGACCAGCGCGCGGACCTGCGCCGCGACCGGTTCGGCTTCATTTTCCAGTCATTCAATCTTCTGCCGGTACTGACGGCAGCCGAAAACGTCGGTTTCCCGATGACGCTTAAGGGCCATCACGCCTCCTCAATCGCGCGACGCTCGGCCGAGCTGCTTGAGGCAGTGGGTCTGGGCGACAAGCTGCATGTGCGCCCCGATCTGCTTTCCGGCGGCCAGCGACAGCGTGTTGCTATTGCGCGCGCCCTGGCAAATGAACCTGGCGTGATCTTCGCAGATGAACCTACTGCAAACCTCGACTCGCGCACTGCCGATACGATTCTCGAGGTGATGCGCCGGCTGAATCACGAACACGGTGTCGCGTTCGTGATTGCCACCCATGATCAGCGAGTGGTTGACCGTGCGCAGCGGGTCATGGTCCTGCATGACGGGCAGGTCGAGGCGGGTGCCGCATGAATCGCTGGGCTGTAGCCTGGCGCAACGTATCGCGCAATCGGCGCCGCAGCCTGCTGACCGGCGGTATCATCGCGTTCGGCTTTGCCTCCATAGCCCTTGCTGGCGGATTCATGGCCCAATCCTTTAAGGGACTGCGTGAAAGCACGATACGCAGCGGTCTTGGACATCTGCAATTCGCCGATCCGCGCGAGTTCAGCCAGAACGAAGACACGACGCTCGAGTACGGGCTCAGGAATGCCGATGTGCTCGCTGCCCTGATCGCGCGCGATTCCGCGGTAAAAGTCGTGATGCCGCGCGTAGACTTTTTTGGTCTGGTCAGTGCGGGATCGCGCTCCATCCCGTTTCTCGGCATCGGCGTCGATCCGGATGCCGAAGCAATTGGTTCCGATATTCCGGCGACCATCAGTCAGGGTCATTGGCTGAAGCCCGGACAGCAGACTGTGGTTCTCGGCAGCGGGCTTGCGCGGTCGCTTGACGCAAAGGTCGGCGACAGCATTACCTTGCTCGCGACAACAGCAGATGGAACGCTCAACGCCGTCGACGCTACCGTGGCGGGCATTGCCGACGTGGGCATCAAGGAACTGAATGATCGCTACCTTGCCACCACAATCGTCCTGGCCCAGCAATTGCTGAATGTTTCCGGCGTGGTATCCAGAATCTCGGTGCTGCTGCACGAACCCGCCAGCGTCCGCGCAACGGGGTCACGACTGCTCACGATGCTGCGCGCAACGGGGGCGAACATCGCGCTCAGGCGCTGGGACGAACTCGCAACCTTCTACCACCAGGTCCGGATGCTCTACATCGGAATTTTCGGATTCATGGGCACGGTCCTTACCGTGATTGTATTCCTGGCTACGGCCAATACTGCCTGGATGACGGTTACGGAACGGACGCGCGAAATCGGAACGCTGCGTGCCATGGGAGCGCGCTCCCGGCGCATTGTCGATAATTTCATCATCGAAGGAATTCTACTGGCGCTTGCCGGATCGCTTGGCGGCACGGTGATATCGCTCGCAATCAGCGCCGCACTGAACGCTTCCGGAATCGTGTTGCCGCCCCCGCCGGGATCAACCCGCGGTTTTCCGATACATATTGAATTTTTCCCGCTATCATACCTTGCCGCGGCCGGCGCCATGATGGTTACCATTGCCATCGCCTCCTTTTTCCCGGCACGGCGCGCTGCGCACGCTGCAATCGTGGAGTCGCTGGCGCATGTCTAGTGCATTGCTTTTGGCCCTGTGGTTCGCCGTCACTCCGGGCGCGGAAACGCCGCAAAGTACCGGCACCACCGGCGCACACTTACCATCTGCACAGGCCGCCGCGCCCGCAGGCGCCTCTCCGGCGGCGCTGCTCGATTCAGCAGATGCCACGCGCAAGGCGCTTGTCAATTCAGTGGTTGATGTGCACGCGCTTGTTTCGCAGGCGCGAAAACCGGATCAGGCTTTCGACATGAAAGTGTATTTAGGCAGCGGACAACGCGAGCTCGTATCATTCGTTGGCGGAAAGAACCAGGGACGCAAGTTCCTGATGTCGGGAAACAAGGCCTGGCTTCTGGTTCCGGGATCAAAACATCCCATTGCGATCAGCCCGAATCAGCGCATGGTCGGCAGTTTCTCCTTTTCCGACCTCGCCCGTATCCGTCTGTCCGTGGATTTCACCGGAGTTCTGCGTCAGCAACCGGAGGCGTGCGCCACCGGCGGTGCACAGGTGCAGGAGACCTGCCGGGTGCTGGATATAACTGCAAGATCACAGTTGGCGCCATACGCATCAGGAAAGCTTTGGATCAATGCCGAAGGAACGTTGCTGCGAGCGGTTTACGCCCTGCCTTCGGGCAAGGCAGCCAAGCAGGTTATTTACCGCTATACGCACACCAACGGATTGCCGGTGTTATCCGAGATGGAAATCGAAGATCTTCTGATGCCGGCGCAACACATTGTCACGCGGCTCAAGTTTGGCAAACGCCAGGAAATGCACTTTTCCGGCAAGGAGTTCGATCCGGAATACGCCCTAACCCACTGATGCGGTGTTTGCGGCTGCTGCTCGTCAGCGTATCGGCTCAACGCCGGAGGCGCTGCTGCTCGCTGTCCTTGTTCTCGCGCACCACGCTGAATTCCCCGTCAAGAGGCTGCGCGCGCGCAGCGCCCGGACTGCGCATGCCGGCCCCGATCTTGCGACGCAACCACCAGATGCGCGCCGCGAGACCCAGCATAAACACGGCGAAAAGGGCAATGAAGGTTACAAGGAAAAAACCCGCGAGTATTGCCATGCCGGCTGCAAATGGCGCGAGCAAAAGGTAACGGAACCATGGTCGCTGCGCATGGCGCGGAAAATCCTGATTGCCCGGATCGTCCTTGTACATAACCATGACCCCCACATTGCGCCGCAGAACCGCGCTGTACACGGCAACTGCGTCCAATTTTACATAATTTGAAAAGCGCTGTGCCGGAATTCAGGATTGCGGGCCAGCGCGCCGACCCAACCTGAACGCGGCAATATGCTTCACTATCTGCTGACAGGGCAGATTATCCAAAGTTCCGTAGCGCGACTTTGCCGCGTTGACAAGCGGATACACATTATCCACTTTCCCCGGATAAACGTCGCTCATCAGCTCCTGAAGACCGGCAAGACCGCCGAACAGGATTTTCATTTCCTTCCCGAAAGGCAATTCGCGCGCAGTGTCAGTAACCTTCAGCGCAAAGCGTGATGCCTCGCGCAGCTGACGTACAAGCTTCATGCAATCTTCCCGCGCCGAAGGTGATGTGCACGCCACCCCGGTGCGTTCGCCTACATAGTAATGGCTCGCGTTCTCGCACGCGCAGTAGGTGCTGAGAACTGCTTTCTCGAAGGGACAGCGGTTTCTTTCCATCGTCAATACCCGCCAGATGCGATTCGAGCGGCGGACCGGTTATACCCAGGCAACATCCTTAACGAGCCGGCGAAGCGGGCCGGGTGCGAGACAAGGACGAGCATGAATTCCGGCGGTGGCCGGCGCTATGGCTGCAAACGCGCGCCAAGCCATCGGCCGATGTCTTTGATTTCCGCTGGGCAAACGGAGTGTTCCATTGCGTATTCGTGCCACTCGATGTTTGCTCCCCCGGCGACAAGAAGGTTACGCGCCGCCTGCCCCATGGCAAAGGGAATGATGCCATCATGGGTCCCGTGTGCCATAAAGATTGGCACCTGGGTGTTTGCATGATCTGCGTGGCTCATGAGGTTGCCCGCGATCGGCACCGGAGCCGACAACGCCAGTACTCCGGCAAGACGCTGGGGAAAACGCAATCCGGTGAAAAGCGCGATTGCTCCGCCCTGAGAGAATCCTGCAAGCACCATGCGCTCGGCTGGGATTCCGCGCTCAATCTCCCTTTCAATCAGCTGCCGGACAGTGGCCTCGGATTCACGGATGTGGCTCATCTTCTGGTTGAAGCCGGTGTCGGTCATTTCGATGTCGTACCATGCGCGCATCACATGGCCGCCGTTAATAGTCACGGGGCGGAAAGGCGCGTGCGGAAAAACAAAACGCACGGCCAATCCTCGCGGCAGGCCGAGCTCGCGAACGACAGGCTCGAAGTCATATCCGTCTGCACCAAGTCCGTGCAGCCAGAGAACGGCCGCACTGGGTTGAGGTCCGGTCAGTAATTCCAATGGAGGTTCTTGCTGTTCCATGATCCTTGGATCGGTCTTGGCAGGTTATTATTCACCGGCATATATCGCGCCGGCAGTACAGGTTTCGCGCACCACGACCTTCGACAGCTGCGCCAAATTCGGCTTGAGTGCACTCCAGATCCACTGCGCCAGACGCTCGCTGGTCGGGTTCTCCAGGCCGGGAATCTCGTTGAGATAGTGATGATCCAGCTGCTCATAGATCGGATTAAACGCGCGCCCGAGATCGGCGAAGTCGAGTACCCATCCCTCGCGTTCAGTCAGCGGCCCTGACGCGTGGATCTCAATCCTGAAGGAATGACCGTGAAGACGCCGGCACTTGTGATTTTCGGGCAGGTTCGGCAACCGGTGCGCTGCCTCAATCATGAAGACCTTGAAAATTTCCACTGACCGCTCCAAAAGAAGTGCGTGGCGGCCGACCGACCGGCGCTGGCCACCAATTAACGCCTAAGGATTGCATAGAAATTGTCCGGGATCAAAAAGGAAGCGGACAGCCTGCCGGAAAGCCGGCACGGGCGGTGAGCTGCGACACCTGTTTCCGAACGCATCTGTCCCTGTGCGCGCTAGCCGGCATCAGGAGATTCACGCTAGAATCCGGGAATTGCAGCCGTTGCCATTCGGATTCACCCGCAAAGCGGACACCAAGGGACCATGAACGAGCCATTGTTACCCCTAATTGTCGAACCTGCGGCCCTGGAGAAGTATCTGTCGTCTGATGCGATTCTGGTGGTTGATCTCTGCAAACCGGAGGTTTACGCGCAGACCCACATTCCCGGCGCGGCGCACCTTGAATACGGACAAATCATCGCGTCCCGCCCGCCTGCCATGGGATTTCTTCCGGACGACGCACAGCTGTCTGCAACTTTCTCGGCGCTCGGTATGACTTCGGACCATCATGTGGTAGCGTATGACGATGAAGGCGGTGGGCGCAGCGCGCGCCTGCTCTGGACGCTCGATGCCGTAGGTCATGCACGCTACTCGCTGCTCAATGGCGGCATACAGGCGTGGAGCGCGGAACGCCGGGCGTTGACCGCCGAAGTAAGAGCGCGCGCCAAGACCGACTACCGCGTGACACGCACCGGCACGGCAGTGGCAACGAAAGACTACATCAAGGACCATCTTCAGGACACCGGGGTCGTTCTGCTGGATGCGCGCTCGCCTGCCGAATACCGGGGTGAACGGCGACTGGCAGCACGCTCCGGGCATATTCCGGGTGCGGTCAATTTCGACTGGGTTAACGCGATTGACCAGAGGAATAACTTGCGACTCAAGCCGGCGGCCGAATTGCGCCGGATGCTGACGGAATTGGGCATCACCGCAGACAAGGAAATCATTGCTTACTGCCAGACCCATCACAGGTCAGCACATACCTACATCATGCTGAAAAGCCTGGGATTTGGCCGGATCGCCGGATATCCCGGTTCCTGGTCAGAGTGGGGCAACAGCACAGATACGCCAATCGAGTAGGCGCGGATACGTCGCAATAAGGGCGCAATCCGTCCCTGGATTGGCTAGCATGCCCAGAAATTTCCGCGGCACGCTAAGCGGACGCTTTTTTTCCCCTGCGCCCGTGCACCCCAACCTTGCAGTCCGGCCGGCCGCTCACCCGCACAGGCCGACCGAAAACTCCTTGCGGAACTGACGAGCGCCACAGCGATCGCCGCCGACCGGAATCGCCTGCTCGCGCAGCACGTAAACATCGCCCACGTACACCATTGCCGCCTCCTGCATGCCGGGATCGCCGGACTCGGCCTGCTGGATCAGGCCGATGACGCGCACGGCAAGTAATGAGGTTCTGCGCAAAAGGCTTATCATCGGACACCCCTTTTGGACAAAGACCGTCCCGATAAAGGTACATAACTGGTAGAGGTAGCAAGGAGCATGCCAGCGGCCGGCCAGTGGCCAAATGCGGAAAACCGGGACACGCCTCAGATCAGTGTGACGGCACAGGACACTTCTGACGGAGTATCGCCGGCGCAGCCGGGGAGGCTCGGGCCGGATCAGGGGGCAATCCGGCCGCTAATTTGACCCAGATCATCCCGAAGTAACGCGCGCTGCGGCACACTATTGTAAGTCATGGTTCTTGCCCGTTTCCTGCATCCAGGAGGCCACAATAAATGAACAGCACATGGGTATTGTTGGCACATCGGGGCGGCGCACGCCTGTACGAACAGGAGCGTCCGGGCAGCGAACTGCGGCTTTTGCAGGATATTGCGCATCCCGAAGGACGACTTAAAAACCGCGAGATTAGCAGCGACAAATCCGGTCGGCTGTTCGACAGCTTTCATACTCGCCATACCGTAAGCAACGCGTCCGAACCAAAAGTACAAGTGGCAGAGGACTTCGCCCGGCACATCGCTGACCTGCTGCGACACGGTCGATCAGCCAACGGCTACCGGCAACTGGTGCTGGTGGCAGAACCCCAGTTCCTGGGAGAGCTGCGCGCCGCGCTCGATCCGCACACGGCAGGGTTGGTGACCGGGTCACTCGACAAGAATCTGCTGGAGGTTCCGGAGCGTGAGCTGCAAAGCCATCTGGGTGACCTGCTCAAGCGCTAACGCGTTTCATATTGATATTTAAGGAGCCCGCGTGCGGATTTTCTGTCCTGGGAAGGAACCAGGATGCCATCAAGCCCGGAAATACCGCGCCGCCCACTGTCCCGCAGTACCGAACTCCAAGCTAGGCGGTCGGCGCGGGCGAAGAAACAACGCCAAGATGGCGTGCGATTCTGCGAACGCCCTCCTCCAGGTTCTCGACCGTATTGGCATAGGAGAAACGCACGTGGCGCTCGGGCCGATGCTCGCCAAAGTCGAGACCCGGCGTGATCGCAACACCCGCCTGCTCCAGCAGGTTCAAAACGAGCGTGCGCGAGTCCATGCCGAAGCCGCTGCAGTCGGCGTACAGGTAAAATGCGCCCTGTGGAGTCACCGGAATCTCAAATCCGAGCCGCCGCAGAGCCGGCAGCAGGTAATCCCTGCGCTCGCGGAAGACTCCGCACCGCCGCTTTAGCTCCGCAGTCACCTCCGGATCGAATGCCGCGAGCGCCGCATATTGTGCAGGCGCACTCGCTGCGAGAAAGATGTTCTGCGCGAGCCGGTCGACCTGCGAAACATATTCTGGCGGCGCTACCAGCCATCCGGCACGCCAGCCGGTCATGCCATAGAACTTCGAGAAACTGTTGACCACGAACACACCACGCGAATGCGCCAACGCACTCACGCGTTCCGCGTCATAGGTCAAACCGAGATAGATCTCGTCAATAACCGGGCAACCGCCCAGCTCAAGGGTCACTTGAATGATCTTCGCCATCTCCGCGGGCGGTACGACAGTACCGGTCGGGTTTGATGGTGAGGCGAGCAGCACCGCGCGCGTGCGCGCGGTCCAATGGTGCCGGACGAGATCGGACGTGAGCTGATAGCCGGTCGAAGCATCCACTGGAACGAGACGGGCGTAACCGCCGAAAAGGCGCACAATGTGACGGTTACAGGGATAGCCCGGATCAGCAATGAGCACTTCGTCGCCGGGATTGATCAACACACCAAAGATCAGCGTGAGCGCGCCAGAAGCGCCTGGCGTCACCACGACGCAGCCGGGATCAGGCCGCTCCGGCAGCGGGTAGCTTGCGGCGATCGCGACTCGCAGCTCGGGCAGACCGAGCGCAGGCGTATAATGCGTGCGCCCTGCCTCAAGCGCCCTAATGCCCGCCTGAACAATTCCCGAAGCAGTGGGAAAATCAGGCTCTCCAATCTCCATGTGGATGATGGACCTGCCGCGCGCTTCAAGTTCCCGCGCGCGCGCCAGCACTTCCATGACATGGAAAGGCGCAATCTGACTCATGCGTTCGGCAATCGGTTTCATGAGTATCGATATCCTACCGAAACGGCTTCCGGCCGGTTGCGTTCAGCGCCGCTCTTATCCAGAAACCGATGCATTACAGGACAGCCGGGGGCGCAAGGCATACGGCGCACAGGTCGCGACTGCGCGCAAAACATACGGCACAGACGCGGCGTCAAGTCGACAGCACACGCCGCGCGAGATCGAGATCGAACATGCGCGCGCCATTCACCCCGCCGCCCGGGTAAATCGCCTTGAACGGCTGCTTTGGCTCACCTAGACCATCAAGCACAAGCGCCGCGCCTTCAAAATCGTGCGTGCGCGTATAATCATTGACCGTAATCACAGTCTTGAGGCCAGCCCCGCGGGCTGACCGCAGACCATTTTCGGAATCCTCGATTGCCAGACATTCGCGTGTCGACACGCCCATGCGGTCGAGGGCGTAAAGGTAGATATCCGCTGCCGGCTTCTTGTTCGGCACGTCATCACCGGCAGCAATAAGCTCAAACCAGGCGGGCGACTCCGGGTCCAGGGCATGCTCAAGCAGGGCAGTCACATTGGCCGGGCTGGTCGTGGTTGCAATCGCGAGCCTTATGCCAGCGCGCCGCGCCTCGGTCAAGAGGCGCCGTACCCCGGGACGCAGGGGGATATCCCCGCGCGCTAGAATCTCGGCATAATACCGGTTCTTCGCAGCATGCGCGCGCGCCACCAGCTCGGCAAAGTCATCCGGAATCACGTAATCCGGCCGGAAACGCTCGACGTAATAGCGCATGCGTTCCTTTCCGCCAGTCACCGCCAGAAGCTCGCCGTACAGGGTCGGATCCCAGTGCCAATCGAGACCGGCATCGGCAAATGCGCGGTTGAAGGCCACCCGATGGCCGTCCCGCTCAGTATCGGCCAGAGTGCCGTCGACATCGAAAATCAGGGTAGTTAGTGACATCTCGCGCCTTTTCAGGAATTTGGGGTTGATTTTACCTGATTCCCCCCGCATAGCAGTATGGCGCAGTTTTTGCTGCCAATCCTTGCGCCGCACCCCCTTTTTCTGGTATAGATGCGCGCTTGATTTTTGGCTGCCAAATCGACTTTGCAGGAGCGAAGATGCCGGTAAGCAAAAAAAAGGAGCAAACATCCGTCCTGATTCACGGGATCAAGCCGTACGTGGAAAAGAAGGGTGAAAAGTACATGAACAAGAAGCAGCTCGCACACTTCCGCACAATACTGAACGGATGGAAGCAGGAGCTGCTCGAGGAAGTCTCGCGCACCGTGCACAGTATGCAGGACGATACGGCCAACCATCCCGACCCGAACGACCGCGCGAGTCAGGAAACTGACATGTCGCTCGAACTTCGCAATCGCGACCGCGAGCGCAAGCTCATCAAGAAGATCGAGGAAGCGTTGGGGAAAATCGACACCAGCGATTATGGCTACTGCGAGACCTGCGGTGTCGAAATCGGGGTCCAGCGCCTCGAGGCGAGGCCGACCGCCGCTCTGTGCATCGATTGCAAGACCCTTGACGAGATCCGCGAGAAACAGATGGGCTGATGCCCGGATGCGGCCGGCTGACGGGCAATACGGAGGGGACGGCTGTCCCCTTTTTCGTTTCTGGAGATCCGCTTGTACGATCTTTTGATTCAAAATGCGTTAATCGCAAATCCTGACGGCACCACGAGCGCGGGCGATATTGCCTGCGAGGCCGGACGCATCGCGCGCGTCGCATCGGCACTCGATGTCAGCGCCCGGGAAAGCATCGATGCCTCGGGTCGTCTGCTTCTGCCCGGGGTCATTGACCCGCAGGTGCACTTCCGCGAACCCGGCAACGAACACAAGGAAGATCTCGGGAGCGGCTCACGTGCTGCAGCGCGCGGTGGCGTCACCAGCTTCCTCGAAATGCCGAATACCGACCCTCCAACCAGTACCCAGGAGGCTCTCGATGACAAGCTCGCGCGAGCCGCGCACAAGTGTGTGGTTAATTACGGCTTTTTCATCGGCGCCACGCCAAATAATCTGGACGAAATCAATCATGCCGCGCCTGTTTGCGGCATAAAGGTTTTCATGGGCGCAAGCACCGGCAGCCTGCTGGTCAGCGAGCCTGAGGACCTGGAACGCATCTTCGCCAATGGTACCCGGCTGATCGCAGTACATGCCGAAGATGAAAAGCGTATACGCGCGCGCATGAACCAGTTTGGCACGCGCACCGATCCGGCCGTGCATTCAGAGATTCGTGATAACGAATGTGCGTTACGCGCAACGGAACTGGCTCTGTCTCTGTCCAGAAAATACCGCCGCCGCCTGCACATTCTGCATCTGTCCACCCACGAGGAAGTCGAACTGCTGCGCCGCGACAAGCCCCCATGGGTCACAGCCGAGGCGATCCCCAATCATCTGCTCCTCAATATCGGCGACTATGCGAACCTGGGCTCACTGGTGCAGATGAACCCCCCGATCCGCGCTGCCCGGGACAATGCAGCGCTTTGGGCCGGACTGCACGACGGCATCATCGACTTTATTGCAACCGATCATGCGCCTCACACCCTGGAAGAGAAGCGTCGCCCCTATCCGAAGTCACCGGCCGGAATGCCGGGCGTCGAAACCTCCCTGCCCCTCATGCTCACGGAAATGTCATCAGGACGCTGTAATCTGGCGGACATCCAGCGCTGGATGTCCTACGGCCCTGCCAAGGCCTATGGAATCCCGAACAAGGGCAAGATCCTGGAGGGTTGGGACGCGGACCTGACACTCGTAGATCTCGAACATGCGCGGCCTGTCCGAAATGAGGAACTGTTCACGCGCGTTGGCTGGTCGCCCTATGCCGGCCGCGAACTCGTCGGCTGGCCGGATTACACCATCGTCGCCGGGCGCATTGTGTTCGATCGTGGCCGAATCCGCGATGGCGTGCATGGCCAGCGGCTGCAATTCGCCTGAATACGGACGAAGGCAGAAACCGCTATGGATGATATGAGCCGTGCAGATGCTCTCAACAGCGGAATTTTTCTGCCAGTGCCGGACTCAGCAATTTCACGGCTTTCGCCTGCTATCGAAACTTATTCGCATTCATGATCCTCTGGCACTCCTGGTAACTTTCCGTGACCGCAAAAATCATCGCACTGCTTGCCGCATTCGTGATCGGCACCATTTCCAGCCTTGGCTATGCCGGTATCGTTCTGCTTATGGCGATCGAAAGCGCCTGCGTTCCGCTGCCATCGGAAATCATCATGCCGTTTGCCGGGTATCTGGTGCATACCGGCGTCATGACGCTCTGGGCCGTCTCGCTCGCCGGCGCCTTCGGCTGTGTGCTTGGATCGCTCGTTGCCTATTATCTCGGCGCCTGGGGTGGACGCCCGCTGGTTGAACGATACGGCAGATATGTACTCATCTCGCACCATGATCTCGATCTTGCCGACCGCTGGTTCCGCCGTCACGGCGATATCACCATCTTCATCGGGCGTCTGCTGCCGGTCATACGCACGTTTATTGCCTTTCCTGCCGGCGTCAGCCGCATGCCGCTGTGGCGCTTTAATCTGTATACCTTTGCCGGGTCACTGATATGGAGTCTGGGGCTGGCCTGGATCGGCATGAAGCTTGGCGAACACTGGAACACGCTCGGCGTCTATTTCCACCGCTTCGATGCGCTGATCGGGGCAGTCCTGCTCGCAGGATTGGCCTGGTATGTCTACCGTCATGTGAGAAACATGGCGCGTTAGCCGGTCTTCGGATTGAATGGCAAGGACCCAACCCGCGGTTTGACGAAATTTATCGAACACGCTGAAGCGAAAATGCAATGGAGAAACTGATCTCAAAAGCAGCCGGTCTCGCCGTTCCGGTCCTGCTCTTTGCCTACCCGATCCTGCTTCTCACCCTTAGGGGCGGAGTCGACTGGTGTTCTGCGCTGCTGGTGATGGTATCGATCTACCAGCTTGCCCGACAGAAAAAGGATCCTGACCACGAAACCTGGGACCGCAACACGCTGATCTACAGCTCGGCAATGGTATCTCTGGTTGCGGCAACCCTGCTGAGTCAGGTTTATCATCATCAATTCAGCCTGAAACCGTACGACGGCGCGTCCAGATTCCTGTTTGCCATTCCGGTGTACCTCATGCTCCGGCGCGTACGGATAGCAACGATTGCGGTAATACAATTTGGATTTCCGCTGGGAGCTATTGCATCGGTGCTGGTGATCTGGTTCGATCCGAAAAACTGGGGCTCCAACCGCCTGGGCTCCTACTTCCTCAATCCCATCCACTTCGGCAATCTCGCGCTGATTCTGGGATTCCTTTCCCTGCTGACGATCAACTGGGAAAGGGAAGACTCACATCCAGTACGCGCGCTAAAGATAACTGGTCTGGTCGCCGGGCTTTTTGCTTCGATCGAAACTGGCTCGCGCGGCGGATGGATTGCCATCCCGGTGCTGATCTTCATATGGATGCATTACCACCAGAAGCGGAATTCACTGGCGAAAAACTTCCTGTTCATTGCAGTTATGCTGCTTGCGGCCGCAGCGAGCTATTTGTTCATCGGCGAAGTCCATCACCGGATAGACATGCTGCACCAGAACTTCACAGCCCTTGGCCAGAATAATATGGACACCTCAATCGGGCTGCGTTTCCAGATCTGGAAGGCAGCCATTCTGCTGATTAAGCAAAACCCTGTTTTTGGCCTGGGACCGGACCAATTCAAGCAAATGATGATGCCGCTATACCACGCGGGCATGCTGACCAAACTGGCGGCTGAACTGGGCATGGGCGAAGTACATAACGAGATTCTCGCGCATACGGTTAATCTAGGAATGTTCGGATTTGCCGCCATCCTGTCCATCTACTTCGTGCCGCTTTTCATCTTTGTTCAATCGGCGAAATCGGACTCGCGCCTGAAAAGAACTGCTGGAATAATGGGCATCGGCCTGGTCGCAGGGTTTTTCGTTTTCGGACTGACGGTCGAGATCTTTAACCTAAAGATGACGGGCACGTTTTACAGCATGACGGTAGCGGTGCTTCTGGCGGCTGCATTGAACCGCGATCCGCTGGAATCAGTTTCACCAGAACCGCAAAGCCGCAAATAAGGACCAATTCGCATCTAAAATGTCTTTTTCCGTATTACAGCGATTACCTCGGCCAGACCCGGCATTCCGGCGGACCGGCTCTTCCTTCAAGATAGTGCGGTCTTTGGCGGGAAATGTCCTGCTGGATTACAATAGCGGATCACGCTAACGCGATCTGATCCCAGCGGGTATCGGACATACCGGCGGGACTTGCACTGCATCGACAATATCCGGGCCGCCACTCATGTTCAGCATCATCATTCCCACATGGAATAATCTGGATTACCTGAAACTCTGCGTAGCCAGCATCCGGAAATATTCCCGCTACGACCACGAGATACTGATTCATGTGAATGACGGTACTGATGGCACGCTTGAATGGGTACGATCACAAGGCCTCAAGCACTCTCACTCCACGGAAAACGCCGGCATTTGTCTCACTGTCAATTATCTGGCGGCAAGGGCCCGCAACGACTGGATTGTCTATGTAAACGACGACATGGTCTGCTGTCCTGGCTGGGACACGGCATTCGTCGATGCCATTAAATCGGTCGGCACAGATCTCGCGATGTTTTTCTCAACCATGATCGAACCTACCGACACGGGCAATCCGGTCGTGATTGTTCATGATTTCGGGCGCACCCCTGGCGAGTTCAGCGAGCCGCGGATGCTGGAAGATTGCATGTCGGAATCCAGAACCGATCGTGAAGGCGCGAGCTCGCAACCCACGCTTGTCCACCGACTTTGGTGGAATATGGTCGGCGGATACAGTATCGAGTTCGGTCCGGGAATGAGCAGCGACGATGATCTGCTGATGAAATTCTGGATAACGGGTTGCCGGAATTTTCGCATTGTCGGCTCGAGCCGGTTCTATCATTTTGGCTGCAGAA
>VFSW01000614.1_pt1 | contig 52556 bp, 40 predicted proteins | sample 5358111 | NCBI WGS metagenome assembly VFSW01 (sample SAMN11554181, study PRJNA540505) | mine drainage metagenome | isolation source: sediment from site ElyBrook_90M | place: USA: Ely Copper Mine, Vershire, VT | collected 2017 | reverse complement strand
TATCCAGTGTAACGGGCGGCGGGATGGCCGTGCAGGGCGCGTCAGTCTTCGTGGGACTCTTCTGCGAGATTGTCGAGGGCGGCGAGGGAGTCGTCGGGGACGTTCCACTGGCGGAGGATCTTGTAGATGACGCCGGTGGAGAAGCCGGCGGCGACGAGGCGGCGCAGGACGCGGGCGGTCTCTTTTTCGTTTTCCGGCTTACGGATGCGCTTGCGCTCGAGGTGTTGGCGGGCGAGGGCTTCCTCGTCGGCGGCGGAGTAGCGGGCGTCGATGGCGTCGGCGATGAGTTTGGCGCTAACGCCTTTTTGCTGCAGCTTCTGGCGGACGGCGCGCTGGCCCAGCTTTTCGTTCTCCTGGCGCAGGCGGGTAAAGGTTTCGGCGTAGGACTGGTCGTCGAGGTATTTTCTTTCTTTGAGCCGGGCCAGGACCGCGGTGAGCGTCGCCTGGCCGCGGTCGCCGGGCTCGACGCGGGCTTGCAGGAGGCGGCGCAGCTCGACCTCGGTGCGCATGCGGCGGCCGAGGGCCTTGACGGCGTAGTCGTAGAGGCCGGACTCGTTGAGAGGCTCGCGGGGCGATTTGGGTTTGAACGGCAGCTTCTAGCTCCTGGCTTCTAGCTTTTGGCCCGCAGGCTGGTTGCGATCCAGTTGAAATGCCTCACGCGACGAGAGCAAGCGAACAGCTCAAAGCTAGCAGCTAATGGCTGCCCTTCGTCCACTCATCCACCCAGTCGTTGACCGTCCTCCACCAGAGCTGGGAGTTCTGCGGCTTGAGGACCCAGTGGCTTTCGTCGGGGAAGTAGAGCATCTCGCTGGGTACGTGGAGCAGCTGCAGGGTGGTGAAGAGCTGCAGGCCTTCGCTCACGTCGAGGCGGTAGTCGTGCTGCGAGTGGATGACGAGGGTGGGCGTCTTGAAGTTTTTGGCGTAGAGCGAGGGCGACCACTTGCGGAATGGATTTTCGTCGTCTGGTTTCCCGTAGTAATCCCATGGGTGGCCTTTGAACTCCCACGTGTTGAACCAGAGCTCTTCTGTGCTGCCAAAGGCCGATTCGGCGTTGAACATGCCGTCGTGGGAGACGATGCAACGAAAGCGGTTGGTGTGGCCAAGGATCCAGTTGGCCATGTAGCCGCCGTAGCTGGCGCCGAGGGCGCACTCGCGGGTCTTGTCGATGAAGGGGTAGTGCTGCTCGGCGTAGTCGAGGCCGGTCATCAGGTCGGTGAAGGGCTTGCCGCCCCAGTCTCCGTTGACGCCATCGACGAAGGCCTGGCCGTAGCCGGTGCTGCCGCGCGGGTTGATCATGACGACGACGTAGCCGTTGGCGGCGAAGAGCTCGGGGTTCCAGCGATAGGACCAGGACTGGTCCCATGCGCCCTGCGGGCCGCCGTGGATGAGGAACTTGACGGGATATTTCTTCTCGGGGTCGAAGTGCGGAGGCTTGACGAGGAAGCCTTCGACCTTGGTGCCGTCCTGCACGGTGAACCAGAAGGGCTCCATGGGAGACAGGTCGAGCTGGGCGAGGAGTGTGTCGTTGAGGTGGGTGAGTTGGCGAGGTTCGTACGTTGCTGGAGTGATGTCCCGGGACGGTGCACCGTTCTTGATCCCGACCGTTAACGTGCGAGAGGTCGGGTCCATTTTCGTCAGATCTCCTACAAAGACTTCCGAAGGATGATCGACCCTCGTTAGGTTACCAATGATCAGAGGCCAGCCTTGCGGGCTTATGAGGCGAACACCGCTCCATTCTCCCGCGACTTTCGAGTAGCGCTTGAGATTGCCACCGTCCAGGTTGACCTCGTAAATGGTTTCTTCTCCCTGATCGCCGGAAACGAACAAGATGTGCCGTACACCGTCTGTTGAGGTAAACGACCACTCAAATTCATCCACCCAAAGATCGAAATTTGCCAAAGGATAAGCGATCGTTTTCAAGGCGCGGTCATACACAGCCAGCCGGAACTTGTCGCTCTCGTAGCCGGCCCGGGCCTGCGAGCGCCAAGCGATGTACTTGCCGTCGGGCGAGTAGGCGGGGTTGAAGTTGCCGCCCGCGGAGGTGCTGATCTGGACGGGCTTTGCCGCGGGGTGGGTCAGGTCGAGGGTGAAGATGCGGGGGCTGGTGCTGAGGGCGGGAACCGGGTCGGGGTTGTCGGTGTAGGCCAGCTCCTTCGAGTCAGGGGCAAAGGCGCAACCGCAGCCGCCGCCTTCGAGCGAGAAGGGCGGCACGTCGTGTGGGTTGCCGGGCGTCAGGTCGCGCATCGCACCGCTCTCAACCGAAACCAGAATGAGGTGGCTGCGCTTGTCGCCGGTGAAGTGGTCCCAGTGGCGGTAGAGCAGATGCGTCCAGATCTGCGCCTTGACGGGATTGTCGGCGGCGGCCTTGTCTTTCGCGGCGTTGCAGGAGTCGCCGGTGTTGAAGTCGGCGGCGGTGATGGCTGGGCAGTCGGGATAGACGGACGAGGTGAAGACGATGGATTGCCCGTCTGGCGCCCAGATGGCGTTGTCGGCTTCGGTGGCGATATGGGTGAGCGGGCGCGGGTGGCTGGTGACGCCGGTGGCGGGGTCGAAGCCGGCGAGCCAGACCTGCTGGCCGTTCTCGCGACCGGAGAGGAAGAGCACGGAGTGGCCGTCGGCAGAGAACTGGAGGCCGCTGTCGCCGGGCTGTGTGACGGCGACCTTGAAGGGCGCGCCGCCGGAGATCTTTTGCAGCCAAAGCTCAGGTGTCTTGGTGTTCCTGGCGAGGTCGACGGTGGTGACGGAGTAGGCCAGCCACACCCCGTCGGGTGAGACGGCGGTGTCGCCGAGGCGCTTCATGGCCATCATGTCTTCGAAGGTCATGGGGCGCTTCGAGGGTGCAGACTGAGCGAAGACAGGAAAAGTCGAGAGTAGGAGAGCAACGGAGCAGAGAAGGCGGGCTGGATGCATGAGTGTCCCTCGCGGCGCGCGGTGCAAGGGCTGCGCGCGAAGAGCAAGTGTACACCGGGTGCGGAGCCGGGTTCGGTGATTCAGGCGGCCTGGAGTTCGAGTGTGAGAGAGGCGCCGCGCGGATCGAGGTTGGCGGCGGAGATGCGGCCGCGGTTTTCGCGCAGGATGGTGGCGCAGAGGTTGAGGCCGAGTCCGGCGGTCTCTCCCGCGGCTTCAGCGGGAATGAAGGCATCGAAGTTGCGGGTGGGGTGAAGAAAGCCGGGTCCGGTGTGGGAGATGACAATCTTGACCGTGTCTTCGATGAGGTCGGCATCCACGCGGACGGAGCGGTCGCCTGCGGAGCCGGGATTTTCCACGGACTCGATGGCGAACTGCAGGCAATAGAGAACGGCCTGGCGGATCTGCTGCGGGTTGCCGAGGACGCGCGGCAGGTTCGGTGCGATGCGTAGTCGGAAATCGATGGAGCGATGGACGAACTCGGAGCGGTGCAATTGCTCAATGTCGCTGAGCAGCTCTGTGATGGAGATGGCCGAGAATTCTTCGGGCTGGTTGCGGGCCATGCGAGCCAGGCTTTCAAGGGTGGTGCGCATGTTGCGCGCCTCGGTGAGGATCGCGTCGGCTGCCTTGCGTGCCGCGGGCTCCATGTGCTCGGTGGCTTCCAGCAGGGAAGCGTAGCCTAGGATCACCGTGAGGGGGTTGTTGAGCTGCCAGGTGACGTTGCTGGCGAGCTGGCCGAGACCGGCGAGTTTTTCGCTGTCGACGAGCTTTTCGAGCATGAGGGTCTGTGCCCGCGCGGACTGAATGCGGGAGGCGAGAACTTCAACCGGCAGCATGTCTTCCGAACGAAGCGGCAGCTGGGCATCGCGGATTCCTGCCAGCAGAATTGCACCTTCAGGACCGTCGCGTCCGGGCAGCGGAACGGCGATGACCTCAGTGAAGCGGAGTCGCTCGAGGTCATCGCCGGGAGCGAGCCACGGTTTGAGACTGAGGCTGTAGGAATGGCTGTTCGGGACGGCGAGCTCCGTCGAGTCCCCTCGGAGGAAATTCTCCACGGGAATGCGGGTGACGAGCGATTCAATGGCGTGGAGCGTGGATTCGTCGAAGCCGCAGGAGCCGGCGAAACGGAGCTGGGAGGAGCCATGGAGGAGCAGGAGCGCCGCCTGTTGAAAGCGGCTGCACTCGACGATGGTCTGGCAGATCTGATCGCCTTGACGGTCAAAGTCGTCGAGCCTGCGCCGCGACAAGGTGAGGCGGGTGTAGGCTTCAAGCTCCTGGCGCGCGCGCTGCTCACGCATCTGGGAGCTCTGCTGCAGGCTGAGCTGGTCTTCGAGGGCGAGAACAATCATGCCGATGGCGGCTACCACGGATCCGAGAGAGGCTGCGCGCGTCAGGACAAGGTGCAGCAGGAGATGGTCTTTGATGGCGGGAAAGATGTCTGCCAGGTCAAGGGCCCATGTGATAAAGCCAGCCCCTGCCAGGACGGTTCCGGGAGTGATGCGGCGGAAGACGTAGAAGACCAGCAGCGCGGCGGTGAGGTGGAGTGCGCACTCGACGAAGAGCAGCGGCCAGGCGCCTCCGATTCGCACACAGACCCAGAGGCCGGTGCCTCCCATGAAGATGCAGAGACCGAGGCCAATCCACGTGGGCATGCTGCCGCGGGCAAAGGCCCAGAAGGCTCCGACGAGCAGCGAGAGCCCTCCGAGCGCTGGAAAAATGAGGAACGGCAGACCGGCCGGAAGCGCGCCGTTGTAGACAACCTCAAGGAGGAAGGCGTAAGCGACAAGCGGCAGCGTGAAGGGGATGACGTAGAGAATGCGGTGCCGGCCGATGCGGAAGAAGAGCGGCGACAGGGAGGCAAGAAAGAAGCCGGAGCTGATCTGGGCTGCGGTAAGGCTGATGGCCACGAGCCACGGGTGAAGGTGCTCGCTGGAGAAGTTCCACGTGCCAGCGCGGACCGACAGCAGCATGCGCAGGAAGGCGAAGAGAAAGCCGAGGAGCCACAGGAGCGTCCGGGTGTCGCGCGAGCGCCTGTAGAGCTGCGCAAAAGCGGGCAGCAGCAGGGCAATCAGCACGGTAGCCGGCAACTGGTAGCTATCTTGTGTGAGCACTGCCTCCGTCTCCTTGCGAGTGTATGCGGAAGTCTACCTCATCTACACTTCCACTGCGATCTCTGCGTGGACCGAACGAGCCGCCGCACTTCTCCGGGCCCGTGGATTGTCGTGCTGCAGCAAGTTGTCCAGTTCCGCTGCGGATCCTGTTATCCCGGTTAATGGCCGTAGTGACACAGACTTCTGAGGTTCGATCGTATCAACTTTCGATTCTCAAGCCACCCCGGAGGTTTGTATATGCGTCTAATGTTGTAGGTTACTGAAGAGTCAGGCTTTCGAGCGGCGGCCGGTTGCTGCGATGTCGAGGGCCCCGGAGAGGTCAAAGAAGATGCGGAACAGATGGTGGCTGGCAGCGATGGCGATTGCAGGGATGGCGCTCATGGCCGGGGCGCAGGATCAGGACAGTTTTACACCCATGCCGCTCGACTCCGGGTTTGGGCGGATGGACGTGACACCGCCAACCACGCCGCCCGACGAGATCATCAAGAAATTCGCCGCCAAGGAAAGCGAATTCCAGGAGGCTTTGAACCACTACACGTATCGCCGGATTGCGCGCGTGCAGACGCTGGACGACGACAACAAGGTGGATGGCGAGTGGTACGAGGTGGACGATGTCATCTTTGACCCCTCTGGCCGGCGGACCGAACACGTGGTGGATGCTCCCGCGAGCACGTTGCAGCGGGTGATGATGTCCCCGTCGGACATGCAGGACATTCAGCATGGCTATCCCTTTGTGCTGACCACCGATCAGGTCAGCTCCTACAACATTCACTACGCGGGGCGGCAGAAGGTGGACGAGGTGGATTGCTACGTCTTTGACGTGAATCCCAAGCAGATTGAGAAGGGAAGGCGTTATCTCTCCGGACGGATATGGGTGGATGCAACCGACCTGCAGATCGTGGTGGTCGATGGCCGCATGGTGCCGGACGATACCCGCAAAGGCAAAGAGGACCTGCACCCTCCCTTTATGACGTGGCGGCAGCAGGTGGATGGCAAATACTGGTTCCCGGTGTACACCAAAGGCGAGGGGATTCTGCACTTTTCCGGAGGAAATGGCTACATGGGCGAGGACGTGCACATTCGAGACGTGGTGAAGTACACGGACTACAAGCGTTTCGGGTCCACCTCGAAAATCATCTTCCAGGGGCAGGACATTACGCCGAACCAGACCACCCCGCAAAACCAGCCTGCACCACCCAGGCAATAACACGCACGCCTTGCGAAATAGAGGGGTACGGGCGGCGTGCGTCTGGCCCGCGCAGCGAAGCTCATCAGTGGCCAGGGTGATTCGGGTCACCGATGAGCCGGGTGATTCCGGGGTAACATCCGTAGACGGATGGGTCCGGGACGATGCAGACTGCCCGGACGGATGGGAAGGGCAGATGAAGATTCTTCTCCCCGTCGATGGCTCCGAGTTCAGCCACAAGGCCATTCGGGCGCTGGTGGAGCGGCCCTGGCCTGGCGGGTCGCAGGTGGAGGTCCTCTCAGTTGCTCATCCGGTGCCGGAATATCCGGAGACGCAACTGATGGGGCGCGCTGTCTATCTCGAATCCCTGGAGCGGGAGACGAAGTGGGCGCAGAAGAATGTTGATGAAGCGGCTGCGGAGATTGGGCAAGCGGCGCCGTCCATTGCTGTGACGACGAAGGTCGCCGAAGGCTCGCCGCAGGAAAAGATCGTAGAGGAGGCGAGTTTGTGGGAGGCCGACCTGATCCTGATGGGCTGCCACGGCTACAACTCGGCCATGCGGCTTCTGCTCGGGTCGGTTTCTCATGCCGTGGCGCTGCACGCGCCCTGCTCCGTCGAGATCGTGCGCACGCGCAAGGCTGCCGCCAAGGCAACCGCTTGAAGAAGGGCGAAGACGTCGCGAGCAAGGACAGGTTCCCGCTGACTCGAGCCTGAACCCAGGCGCAGCGCAGTGACGGTTATCCTGACTATTGGTGTGAAGAGCAGTTCCCTCTGAACTGAATCCGTAGGGTTCAGGAGACGGAGGCTGCGGATGCCACCGGCTTTTGTGCGCAGGATGCCAGGCGCCGGAATCGGAACTGGCTGGCCTTGCGAATCAACCGAAGCAGCCTGGATCGGCCGGAGGCGAAAGCTACTTGCCTCGCTCCTCATGACCAGATCCCTTGTACCGGGAACTTCCGATAGCGCCCGCAACTACCATCAGCGCCCCTTGCCTTAGCTCCCTTCCGAGGCGAAAAGGAAGTCCACCGCGCTACTTCTCCGGGTCCGCTGCCGTGAACGGCGAGCAGCACGGCTTCTCCGTCGCGTGGAAGTTCATCAGCTCCAGCCGGATCTCATCCGGGTCATACAGGTTGAACTGCCACTTGCCGTCCTTGCCGATCTTCGGTTCTTTGTCATGCACGCCCGTCAGCCGGTTCTCTGCTTCGAGCTTCTTGTAAGTATCCGGCACAGAGACAACGCCAATCGATAGGTGATCCAGCACGCCCAGCGCATGCAGCGTCATGGTCGCCGGAATCCCCGAGCCCGAGGGCCCGCTCGTCAGCATGTACTCCAGCCAGTCATGCCCGTTCGGCACCTGCTGGCTCACCCAATCCAGCTTGCCCTCCTGCATGCCGCCAAACCAGTAGGGCTTGAAGCCCAGCAGATCGCGGTAGAACGTGTCCTCCGCCGCGCGGCTGTGCACCATGAATCCGACGTGGATGATGTGCGTCCCCACTGCATGCGGATCGTTCGGAGCCTTCGCATGCGCGGCCGGCTGCACAAACTCCACCTTGTTCTGCTCCGGGTCGAGCACGGCAAACCACTGGCTGCCGTCCGCGCCCTTCGTCACGGAAGCCGGCGTCTTCCATCCCTTCGCGGCCAGGTACTGCCGCATCTCCTCGGCGCTGGTCACGTTCCACGCCGTGTGGTCCAGTCGGTTCACGCCCGCGCCCGCAGGCAGCGGCAGCACCTCCACAAACTGCGTGGCGCTCAGCGCATAGCGCACGCCTGCCGGGTTCTCCGGGTCTGCTTCCTTTGCCGCGCCAATGATGTTGCGATAGTAGTGCTCGGTCGCCGCCGGGTTCGATGTATAGACCGCCAGGTGAGAAATGCCCGTGATCTCAGGCCGCGCAGGACCAGACGCCGCCGCGGCCGCCAGCGCAATTGTTGAAGCAAACAAGACTGCAGAAAATCTCCAAAGCATCCGGCACCTCATTGTGGTTCGCGCGATAACCATAAAACGATTTGCCATGACCTGTAAACCGGCCTGCCGCCCGTGTCTCCCGCATCCTCTCCGCAACTCGCATCGCTGGTAAACTAAAGCTGCATGATCCTGCCGTTTGTCCGCGAAATCTTCGCGGAGCTGGAGCATTCCACCGCATTTGATCGCGTACAGAGGCACCTCAGCCTTGGTACGGGGCGTCGTCGTGTCTCCGGCCTCACCGCAACGGCCCGTTCGCTCTATCTCCCGCTCATGGCCCGCGCCGCCCGCCAGCCGGTCATCGTAATCGTGGCGGACAACAAAGCGGCCGAGGCGCTCGAACTCTCCCTGCGCGTCTGCTGCGAACTCACCGGCGCCATTGACCCCGCCCGCGTTGTGCGGTTGCCCGCCCATGACGTGCTGCCGTTTGAACATCTCTCGCCGCACCCCGAGGTGCAGGAAAAGCGCGCCGCAGCCCTGTGGAAGCTTGCCACCGGCGCCGTCTCCATCCTCATCGCGCCCGCCGAGGCTGCCGCGATGCGCCTCTTCAACCGCGACTACTACGCCAGCCTCGCCGTCACCCTGCGCCGCGGCGAAGAGGTCGACATCGAGGTGCTCACCGCGCACCTGGCCAGCGTTGGCTATACCCAGTTGGACCTGGTCGAGATGCCCGGCCAGTTCACGCGCCGCGGCGGCATCCTCGACGTCTACTCGCCTGAGGTGGACCGTCCCATCCGCATCGAGCTTTTCGGCGACGAAATCGATACCATTCGCAAATTCGATCCTGAAACCCAGCGCTCGCAGGCCGGTCTCGACGAGGCGCAGCTTCTGCCGCTCACGGAAACGCCCGTCACCGAACGGCTGCTCGCTGCCGTCAACGCGCGCCTCAGCCGCCAGCGTCTGGAGGGCGAAGAAGACGAGCTCATCGCCGAAGCGGCCACAGCCGGCGGCGTCAGCGTCTTTCCCGGCTGGGAGTTCTTCAGCTGCGTCGCCGGCGCGGAAAGCCATCTGCTCGATCTTCTTCCGCGCAGCTTTCTCTTCGTGGAAGAGCCCGCCATGGTGCGCAGCCAGGTTGAGCGCTGGTGGAACAAGGTCGAGCAGCGCCACGAGCGCTCCGGCATCGGCTCGCTCATCCGGCCGGAAGACATCTATCTCCGCCCCGAAGTCCTGCTCGGCTTTCTTCAGTCGCATCCAGGCCTCGACCTCGACCAGCTCGGCGCCGTCGATATCCTGGAAGACGATTCCACGCTCGGCGAAATTGCCTTCAGCTCGCGTCCCACGCTGCGCTTTCACGGCTCCATTCCCGCTCTCACGGAGCAGCTTCGCAGCCTCATGGGCGCCGACCAGCGCATCGTGCTCGCCGCGCCCACGCAGGGCGATGTCGAACGCATGGCCACCGTCCTTCGCGAGTACCAGGTGCCCTACCGCCTCGGCAGCCGCGTCGTCCATCACGGGTCTGAAACCGTGCTCGAAGAGGCCAGCTATCTCGCCGGCGATCTGCGCGTGCCCGTCATTGTGCGCGCCCAGATTGCCTCCGGCGTCAGCTTCCCCAACTCCAATGTCATCCTCTTCGGCGCCAACGACCTCAACGACGAAGCCGACATCATGGCGCGTCCTGAGCCCAGGCGCTCCAAGACCGCTGCCTTCGTCTCCGACTTCCGCGACCTCACCATCGGCGACTACGTCGTCCACGTCGAGCACGGCATCGCGCAATATCAGGGCCTGAAAGAGATCGTGCAGGACGGTCTCTCCGTCGAATTCATGATTCTTGAATTCGCAGAGCAGGCCAGGCTCTACGTTCCGCTCACGCGCCTCGACCTCATCCAGAAATATCGCTCCACCGACGCAGGCCCTGCTCCGGTGCTCAACAAGCTCGGCTCGCAGCAGTGGACCAAGACCAAGGCGCGCGTCCGCAAGGCCATGCAGGACATGGCCGGCGAACTGCTCAAGCTCTACGCCGAGCGCCACACCGCTCAAGGCACCGCCTTCACGCCCGACAATGAATTTCAGAAGGAGTTCGAAGACTCCTTCGACTACAACGAGACAGACGACCAGCTCACCGCCATCCAGGCCATCAAGCAGGACATGGAGTCCGCCACGCCCATGGACCGCCTGCTCTGCGGCGACGTCGGTTACGGCAAAACTGAAGTCGCCATGCGCGCCGCCTTCAAGGCCGTGCAGGACGGCAAGCAGGTCGCCGTCCTCACGCCCACCACGGTCCTCAGCTTCCAGCACTTTGAAACCTTCAAGAAGCGATTCGCCAACTTCCCCATCACCATCGAGATGATCTCGCGCTTCCGCACCGCCAAAGAGCAGAAGCAGATCGTCGAGCTGGTCGAGCACGGCAAGGTGGACATCCTCATCGGCACCCATCGCCTGCTCTCCAAAGACATCAAGTTCCAGGACCTCGGCCTGCTCATCGTCGATGAAGAGCAGCGCTTCGGCGTGCGCCATAAAGAGCGCCTCAAGCAGCTCCGCAAGGAAATTGACGTGCTCGCCATGAGTGCCACGCCCATCCCGCGCACCCTCCACATGTCGCTCGTCGGCCTGCGCGATATGTCCGTCATCGAGACGCCGCCAAAAGACCGCATGGCCATCCAGACCGTCGTCGCCAAATTCGATGAAAAGCTGGTGCGCTCCGCCGTCGAGCTCGAACTCGAGCGTGGCGGCCAGGTCTACTTCGTCCACAATCGCGTCGAGTCCATCTACGAGCTCGCCGCGCGCATTCAGGAACTCGTCCCAGCCGCGCGCGTCGCCGTCGGCCACGGACAGATGAGCGAGGGCGAGCTGGAAAGAGTCATGCTCGCCTTCATGCACCATGAATACGACGTGCTCGTCGCCACCACCATCATCGAGAACGGCCTCGACATTCCCCTTGCCAACACCATCCTCATTAACCGCGCCGACCGCCACGGCCTCAGCGAGCTCTACCAGCTTCGTGGCCGCGTCGGCCGCTCCAACCGCCGCGCCTATGCGTACTTGCTCATCCCCGGCGAAAAGGAGCTGAGCGACATCGCCCGCCGCCGCCTCGCCGCGCTCAAGGAGTTCAGCGACCTCGGCGCGGGCTTCAAGATCGCCGCCCTCGATCTCGAACTGCGCGGTGCCGGCAACATGCTTGGCGGCGAGCAGAGCGGGCACATCGAGGCCGTCGGATTTGAGCTCTACACCTCCATGCTCGAACAGGCCGTCAAAGAAATGAAAGGCGAGAGCGCCGAAGAGCGCCCCGCCACCCAGCTCAATCTCGGCATCGCTTTGCGCATCGACGAGAGCTACGTGGAAGAAGAAAATCAGCGCCTGCGCCTCTACAAGAAGATCGCCGGCGCCGTCAGCGACAAGGCGATCGCAGAACTGCGCGCCGAGATGGAAGACCGCTACGGCCCGCTGCCCGACGCCACCGTCTACCTGCTTGAGGCCGCCTCGCTGCGCCTGGAGTGCGAGCGCATGGGCGTCTCGCAGATCGATCGCAAGCGCGCTGAAGTGCAGCTCCGCTTCACTGAGAACGCTCGGGTCGACCCGCAGCACCTCATGCGCCTTGTCGCGCGCAATGCCAAACGCGGCGCTCAGTTCACGCCCCAGGGCGTGCTCAAATTCCCGCTCGCTGCCACGCGCTCCGATGAAGTCCTGCTCGAAATCCGCGACCTCATTCAGGGCTTGCAGGCCGAGCCGGTCGGCGCCTGACCGGCTTTCAGCGCAATCAACAATTTCACAGCCGTTTGCCGGCGCCCGCGCATCCAGCGGATAAGATTGTGCGGTAGGCCAAGCGCAAGCCTGGCCGGCGCACGTAACACGCTGCGGGAGGTTCGATGAGTCAACGGGTTCGCACGGCGGTTTTTCCAGCGGCAGGTTTGGGCACGCGTTTCCTGCCCGCCACAAAGGTCATCCCCAAGGAGATGCTGGCGCTCGTCGACAAGCCCATCATCCAGTACGGCGTCGAAGAAGCCATCGCCTCCGGAATCGAGCACATCATCATCATCACGGGCCGCGGCAAGGGAGCTATGGAAGACCATTTCGACCATAGCTTTGAACTCGACGCAACCCTCGAACGCCGTGGCAAGCATGAACTCCTCGCCGTCTCTCGTGGCGTCGCCACCATGGCCCGCATCAGCTATGTGCGCCAGAAGGAGCCGCTCGGTCTCGGACACGCCGTCCTCTGCGCCAAGGAACTGGTCGGCAACGAGCCCTTCGCCGTCATCCTGCCAGACGATGTCATTGATGCCGAAGTCCCCTGCCTCAAGCAGATGATCGGCGTCTTCGATGAGCGCGGCGGCTCGGTCCTCGCCACGCAGACCGTCGAAGGCTCCGGCATTTCGGCCTACGGCGTCCTCGCCGGCTCGCCCGACCCCGCCAATCCCCGCATCTACAACTGCACCGGCATGGTCGAGAAGCCCCGCTTTGAAGACGCGCCGTCGAAGCAGGCCATCATCGGCCGCTATGTGCTGACCCCGCGCGTCTTTGCGCTGCTGGAGCAGACACCGGCAGGCGCCGGCGGCGAAATCCAGCTCACCGACGGCATCAAGGCCCTGCTCAAAGAGGAGAAAGTCTTCGGCTACACCTTCGAGGGCAAGCGCTTCGACGCAGGCGACAAATTCGGCATGCTGCAGGCCACCGTCGAGTTCGCGCTCAAGCGTTCCGACCTCGGCCCGCGCTTCCGCGACTACCTCAAAACCCTCGCCCTCTGATTTCCGCTCCAGGTGCAACAAAGCCTGCAACTGTGCGAGGATCGCGCTGCTGCAGGCCCGGGTCTGTCGCGGTCTGGTTGCGGCTACAGCGCGGTCTCGCCCCGCTCATCGTTGCGGATGCGGATCGCCTCATCGATCTTGCTGATGAAGATTTTGCCGTCGCCGATGCGCCCCGTGCGCGCCGCGCTGGTGATGGCCTGAATGGCCTTTTCCTTCATTTCGTCGTGGACAACCATTTCGATCTTGACCTTGGGCAGAAGATCCACCGTGTATTCACGTCCGCGGTAGAACTCCGTGTGCCCTTTCTGGCGGCCGTGGCCGCGCGCTTCCAGAATGGTCATTCCTTCAATGCCTGCTTCCAGCAGGGCATCCTTCACGGCATCCAGTTTGGAGGGCTGAAGAATCGCTTCGATCTTGAGCATGCAAAATTTGCCTCGTTTGTCAGCGTAACAGGCCGGACGGCTTCCTGCCCTGTCCAGCCCAGGTTTTCATATTAGAGCAAGCTACGAATTCAGATCGTAACCTTCTTCGCCGTGCTGCGAAAGATCCAGACCCGCCATCTCTTCCTCGTGCGAGACGCGCAACCCCATCACCTTATCGACCACAAACAACAGCACCAGCGTGCCCACAATCGAGATGCTCCAGGCGACGCCCGCGCCCGCGGCCTGGTTCAGAATCTGGCTCCAGTGCCCATCCACCGCCCCCGTTGCCGCATCCTTGCCAAAGGCCGCGTTGATCGCCCTGGTCGCAAACAGACCCGTCAGCAGCGCACCCAGGGTTCCGCCCGCTCCGTGCACGCCAAAGGCGTCGAGCGAGTCGTCATACCCAAACATGGATTTCACCTTGAAGACCATGAACGAGCAGAAGAATCCTGCAATCAGGCCAATGAGCAGCGCCGCAAACGGCTGCACAAATCCCGACGCGGGCGTAATCGCCACCAGCCCCGCCACCGCGCCCGAAATCGCGCCCAGTGCCGTCGGCTTGCCGTTGTGGTTCCACTCAAAGATCGTCCAGCCCACAGCTGCTGCCGCCGCCGCAAAGTGCGTATTAATGAATGCACTCGTCGCCAGCGGGCCGGAGTTCAGCGCGCTCCCTGCGTTAAACCCAAACCAGCCCACCCACAGCAGGCAAGCGCCAATAAAGCTCAACACCATCGAGTGCGGCGGCATCGCCGTGTGCGGATAGCCCAGCCGCTTGCCCAGGTAGAGCGCCGTCACCAGCGCTGATACGCCCGACGTGATATGCACGACCGTCCCGCCCGCAAAATCCAGCGAGGGGATGTGTCCCCCGGTCGCGTTCAGCAGTCCGCCCACGCCCCACACCATGTGCGCCATCGGACTGTAGACAACCAGCGACCACAGCGACAAGAACACCGCCATCGAGCTGAACTTCATCCGCTCCGCAAACGCGCCCGTAATCAGCGCCGGCGTAATGATGGCGAACATCAGCTGATACACCATGTACGTCTGCTCGGGAATCGTCGGTGCATAATCGAGGTTCGGCGTCAGTCCCACCCCCCGCAGAAACGCATGCTCAAAGCCGCCAATGAATGCGTTCCCGTGTCCGAAGGCGAGCGAGTAGCCCAGAACCGCCCACAGAATCGTCACCAGCCCCATCATCGCGAAGCTCTGCATCATCGTGCTGAGAATGTTTTTCTTGCGCACCAGGCCGCCATAGAACAGCGCCAGTCCAGGGCCTGTCATCAGCAGCACCAGCGCCGCCGACACCAGCATCCATGCGTTATCGGCAGACATCTGCGCGCTCTGGATCGATTGCTGCAGCGCCGCAATCTGCGCCTGCGTAGCCGGCGCCTGCCCCGCGGCGGCGGCAGAGGAGGTCTGAGCAAAGGTGAGGGAGGGGACGGCACAGCACAAGGCAGGCAAAAGATACCTGAAACAACGACAGGACATAGAAGAGGCTACTCCAGAAAACCGCATGGCCCGTGCACGGATGCGGGAAGATTGCTTGATGGAACTGCGTTCACCCTGCACAGACAAACCCCAGCAGCGTGGACCGGGACAAGGAAGCGATCGCTCCTGTCGCCCATCACAAGGGAGAAATTCGATCTGTGCAGATGAACTCAGCAGAATAAACGATCGAGCTCCCTGTCGAAGAAAAAAATTCCGCACGCCGATTCGGCCCGCCGCCGGGTCGGGAAATGCAAGCGAAAAGATAGCGTAAATGCGCTGTCTCAAGAGGTTTGCCGGTGCAAGAGGCTGCCTGGTCAGCGTATGATGGTGACATGACGGCGATTCAGGAGCGCGACCGCTATCTTTTCGGTGCACTGGAAAGCAGTGGGAAGAACCGCGCCAAACTGCAGGAAATCAACTACGGGTTCGATCAGCCGGAAGGTGTTTTTCTTGCCTCTCTCGACTACGCTATCAACTGGGTTCGTAAGAGCTCGGTCTGGCCGGTGACCTTCGGCCTGGCCTGCTGCGCCATCGAGATGATGTCCATGGGAGCCTCCCGCTACGATGTCGCCCGATTTGGCGCCGAGGTCTTCCGTCCCTCGCCCCGCCAGGCGGACCTGATGATCATCGCAGGCCGCGTCTCCCAGAAGATGGCGCCCGTCATCCGCCGCCTTTACGAGCAGATGCCGGAGCCGAAATGGGTGATCTCGATGGGTGCATGCGCCACTTCCGGAGGCGTGTTCAACAACTACGCCATCGTGCAGGGAGTCAACCAGGTGATTCCGGTGGATGTCTATGTGCCGGGTTGTCCACCCCGCCCGGAGCAACTTTTGTACGCGATTACGCTTCTACAGGAAAAGATACAGCGTGAACCGCGGAGTTTGTTGAAGACACTGAACGTCGTGTAGCCCTGAGTATTTGTCGGTGCTGCAAGGCGGTGCGAGGGTCAATCTCAAAAGCGCCGCGGGTAAGTGCCGGCATGTATCAACCAGGAAACTCGGCCCCAGAATGGGCCACCCGCTGCGTTTTGACTGTGGTAATTTGAGGTTGCCATGCGGCTTCAAGACGAACGAGCGAACTGGGGATTCTGAACAACTGCATTGTGGGGGGGCGCGCCAACGATCGCGGACTCATCCCGCTTGGATTGAATGATTCTGGAGGAGAACCGAATGGATTCGCGAACGTTGAAATCAGCCTTCCGGCTTGCAACGCTTGCCTGCGTAGCGGCACTGCCTTTGGCCGGCGCCGCGCAGGGCACAAAGCCTGCGTCAAATCAGTCGTCTTACAGCGACTCGCCTTCAAAGTGGGATATCTTCGCTGGCTACAGCTACCTCGCCCCTAAGGCGACCGTGGATACGCCGCAGCCCGGCGGCATGACCCTGCCCTTTACCTATCGCAGCATCGACTGGGGTTCCATCCTCAGCGTCGCCCGCTACTTCAACAAGTATGTTGGCATCGAGGCCATCGGCGACGAGCACATTGTGAACGAAGGCAGCGGCAGCGGCAGCACGTACTCCAACGCCGATTTCAGTGGCGGCTCAGGCGGCATGATCTTCCGCTTCCCCAGCGGAGACTTCACTCCCTTTGTCCACGCTCTGGTGGGCGCAGAATACGGCAATGGTCCTGCCCTGCAGCCGGATAGGTGGGGACCCGTTCTCACCGCCGGCGGCGGCGCGGATTACAACACGCCCCTGTTCAATCACCATCTGGCCATTCGCGTCTTCCAAGCCGACTATCAGTACATCCATGAAAACTGGGGCCCCGGCGTTGGCGGCGGTCGCGCCAACATCAACGCCGCCCGCCTCAGCACCGGCTTCGTCTATCACATCGGCACCGTCGCTCCTCCGACGCCGATCACCATGGCCTGCTCTGCGAGCCCTGCCACGGTATTCCCCGGCGACCCTGTCACTGTGACCGGCAATGCCGGCCAGCTCGATCCCAAGCTGAGCACCGTGTACAGCTGGAGCGGCGATGGCGTTACCGGAAATGGCTCCACAGCCGCGGTGAACACCGCTGCGCTGGCGCCGGGCACCTACACCGTCAAGTGCGGTGTCAAGCAGGGCAAGTCCGGCAAAGAAGGCCTCAAGCCCTGGCAGACGGCTGACAGCTCCACCACCTTCACCGTTAAGCAGTTTGAGCCGCCCACCATCACCTGCTCGGGCAGCCCCAGCTCCCTGAACCCGGGTGAGACGGCAACCATTACCGCGGCAGGCGTCAGCCCGCAGAATCGTCCTCTGACCTACACGTATTCGGCAGCGTCCGGCACGGTCAGCGGCAGCGGCAATACCGCATCCTTCAACTCCGCCGGCGCGCCCACCGGCCCCGTCGAAGTCACCTGCAACGTCTCGGATGACAAGGGGCAGACGGCCTCTGCCACCGCCACGGAGACGATTCTGGCTCCGCCGCCGCCGCCCGGACCATCGCCTGAGCAGAAGCGTCTCGAGTCGCGCCTCGCTTTGCACAGCATCTTCTTCCCGACCGACAAGCCCTCCAAGGCGAACCCTGAAGGCGGCTTGCTCGACAGCCAGAAGTCTACCCTTTCCACCCTGGCCACCGACTTCAAGGAGTACCTGACCTTCAAGCCGGATGCCCACATCACTCTCACCGGTCACACAGACCCCCGCGGCTCGGCTGCCTATAACATGGCTCTCTCCGAACGCCGCGTAGCCAGCGCCAAGGACTACCTAGTCAGCCAGGGCGTGCCCGCGGCAAACATCGACACCACCGGCGTAGGCGAGGAGCGTCAGCTCAGCGCCGACGAAGTCAAGTCTCTGGTGGACCAGAACCCTGACCTGACCGATTCTCAGAAGACCAGGTTCATGCATAACCTCTCCAAGATCGTGCTGGCCCAGAATCGCCGGGTCGACATCACCCTTAGCACCACAGGGCAGCAGTCTGTGCGGCTCTATCCGTTCAACGCAGCAGACTCCATGACGCTCATGGATGAAAAGGCCCCGGTTCGCAAGGCGAAGAAAACCAAGTAAGCCGGCGCAGATCCTGCTCAACCGCCGGGGAGGCGCATAAAACGCCTCTTCGGTGCTCGAAAAGCTGTTCGATTTTCAAGTCTGAATCGTAAGGAGAAAGCTATGGATTCGAGAGGGATGAAGCCAGTCTGCCTTATGTTTGCGGCAGCGAGCCTTTTGCTTTTACCCATGGGCTGCAAAAAGGCTCCCCCCATTACGCTATCGGCTGAGGCTGCGCCTCCAGCCGTCTTTCCGGGTGAGCCCGTCACGGTGACCGCGACCCCCGGATCCGTTTCCACCAAGAAGAACAACAACGTGGTCTACAGTTGGTCGGGTGACGGCGTGACCGGCAACGGAAACGTCGCCAAGGTCGCCACCGACAGCCAGGCCCCCGGTTCCTACACCGTGAAGGCGCAGGTCAAGGAAGGCAAGAAGGGCAAGGAAGGCCTCAAGCCCGGTCAGACGGCCGATGCCACCGCTTCCTACACCGTCAAAGCCTTTGAGCCGCCGACCATCAGCTGCTCGGCAAACCCGAGCACGATCAAGCCCGGCGACAGCAGCACCATCACTGCCACCGCCGTCAGCCCGCAGAACCGCCCGCTGACCTATACCTACTCGGCAGCTTCGGGCGCCATCAACGGCAGCGGTTCCACAGCCACCTTCAACTCCACCGGCGCGCCGACTGGCTCGGTTGAAATCACCTGCACCGTTGCGGACGACAAGGGTCACTCGGTGAACTCCGGCACCTCGGTCACCATCGTGGCGCCGCCGCCGCCGCCTCAGCCCCACACCCAGGCGCTCTGCACCATGTCCTTCTCCAAGGACGCCAAGCGCCCGACGCGTGTTGACAACGAAGCCAAGGCTTGCCTTGACGACGTTGCCCTCGACCTGCAGAAGCAGCCCGATGCCAAGGCCGTCGTCGTCGGCAATTCCGATGCCAAGGAGCAGGCAAAGACCGCCAAGCAGGAAGCCTTCGCCGCGAAGCACAAGCACGCAAAGGTGGAGAACTTCGCCGCCGAGCGCGCCGTCAACGCCAAGGACTACCTCGTCACCGAGAAGGGCATTGACGCCTCCCGCGTCAGCGCCATGACCGGCGCCGATCCTTCCCAGACGGTTGCCAACTACCTGGTTCCGGCAGGAGCCAGCTTCGCGCAGGACGTGCAGGGAACCACTGCGGTCGATGAGTCCGCGGTGAAGGCAGAGCCGCGCAAGCCGCTCGCCGAAAAGCACCATCACGCGGCAAAGCCCTAGTCCCGGGTCGCGTGACTCGAAGATGGGGATGGCTTGTCCGGCAAGGCTGCGTCTGTCCTGAGCACCTTGCCGGAGCAGGTACTTGAAGGAAGTTAAGCTCCAGAAGAGGTTGATCGGACTTCCGGTCAACCTCTTATTCTTTGAATGGGGAACGTTCTCGCTCCTCCAGCGTCCATCAGGAGGCAATGCCGTTTCATGCAGATCGGGCAGGACACAATGAAGAGCTCCCGCAACCAGCTTCGCGAACTGTTTGTTCTGCTCCTCGTCTCCATCGCCTCCGCCTGCAGCCTTGTCGCGCAGCACGCCTGGACCTCCGTCGGTCCCGACGGCGGTGACGCCCGCGTTTTCGCCGCGGTGCCCGGCCAGCCGCGGCACCTCTACCTCGGCACGGTCAACTCCTGGATCTACGAATCCTCCGACGGCGGCTCCAGTTGGCATCGCCTGTCGCGCCTCTCTGCATCCGACGATCTTGTCGTCGATCACATCGTGGTGGACCCGCGCAACCCCGCGCGCATCTACGCCGCGGCCTGGATCATCGACCATCCCGACGGCGGCCTCTGGACCAGCACCGACGGCGGACGCACCTGGAGCGAGGTTCCCGCCCTCCACGGCCAGTCCATCCGCTCCTTTGCCATGGCCCCCGAGGATCCCGACCTCCTCTTCGCCGGCACCCTCCAGGGCGTCTTTCGCAGCGCCGACGCAGGCGTCACCTGGAATCAGATCAGCCCGCCCGGCAGTCATGAGATTCACGAGGTCGAGTCCCTCGCCGTCGACCCCGTTCATCCCGAGACCGTCTACGCCGGCACATGGCACCTGCCCTGGAAGACCACGGACGGCGGCCAGTCCTGGCACAACATCAAGAACGGCGTCATCGACGACTCCGACGTCTTCTCCATCCTCATCGACCCCGCCAGGCCGAACACCGTCTACGCCAGCGCCTGCAGCGGCATTTACAAGAGCGAGACCGCCGGCGAGCTCTTTCACAAGATTCACGGCATCCCGGCCACTGCCCGCCGCACCCGCATCCTGCGCCAGGACCCGCAGCAGCCCGCTACCGTCTACGCAGGCACCACCGAGGGCCTCTACCGGACCACCGACGCGGGCCGCCACTTTCAGCTCATGACCAGCCCCGACGTCATCGTCAACGATGTCTTTGTCGATCCCGCCGACTCCAGCCATGTGCTTCTGGCCACCGATCGCGGAGGCGTCCTCGCCAGCACCGACGGCGCAAAGACCTTCACCGCCTCCAACACCGGCTTCTCCGAGCGCAAGGTCGAAGCGCTCCTCATTGATCACTCCGATCCTCATCGCCTCTATGCCGGCGTCGTCAATGACAAGGCCTACGGCGGCGCCTTTGTCTCCTCCAATGGTGGAGCGGCCTGGACGCAGATTGCCGACGGCCTCGGCGGCCGCGATGTCTTCGTCCTCGCGCAGGCATCCGACGGAACCCTCCTCGCCGGCACCAACAGCGGCATCTTCGCCCTCGCGCCCGACGCCAAAGCCTGGCAGCCGCGCAGCACCATCGCCAATACGTTGACGAAAGCCGCCACCGAGACCATCAAGGGCACGCGCGTTCACATCGAAAAGCACGTCAAGGATCAGCTCCGCCAGATGGACGGCCGCGTCTTCGCCATGGATCTCTCCGGCGATGCATGGCTCGCCTCGACGACCGGCGGCATTTACACCAGCCGCGACCAGGGCGCCACCTGGCAAGGCGGCCCGGTCATGGGCGTCACGGGTTATCTCTCCCTCAGCGTCCACGGCTCGCTCCTGGCGGCTGCGCGCCCAGACGGCGTGGTGCTCTCCAAGGACGGCGGCCAGACCTGGTGGCCCATGAGCATTCCCACCGTCCTCACCCGCATCCACCGCGTTGCCTTTTCCAGTGACGGCACCCTCTGGCTCGGCGCGCGCGAGGGCGTCTACTTCACCCGCAACGACGGGAAGAAGTGGATGTGGGCGCAGCGCCTGCCCATCGTAGACATCGACGACCTCTACTACGACGCCGCTGCCAATCGCGTCCTCGTCAGCTCCCGCCAAAGCGACTTTGTTTACGCCATGGACCCTGCCACTCTCGACTGGAAGTGGTGGCAGACCGGCTACAAGCTCTCCGCCGTCCGCGCCGCCGGCGACCGCCTCCTCGCCGCCTCGCTCTATGACGGCGTCCTCATCGAGCCCCGCGCCGCCGCCACCGAGGTCGGCCGAAAGTGATGCGTCCTCCCCGGCTCCGGTATCATCGATAGAGTATGCAGGCTGAAACCGCAGCACCCCGCGCTACCCAGGCCTTTCGCACCTACGACCCCAGACTCGAGCCCATCGCCGCCAAGGTCATGGCTGGGCAGCGGCTCGACTTTCAGGAAGGCCTCGCGCTCTATCGCTCCTCGGACGTGCTCGCCGTCGGCTGGCTCGCCAACCATGTCCGCGAGCGCCTGCATGGCGATACCACCTACTTCAACGTCAATCGCCACATCAACCCCACCAATGTTTGTGTCGCCGCCTGCAAGCTCTGCGCCTTCGGCCGCAAGAAGGGCGATCCCGCCGGCTACACCATGGCCCTGGAAGAGGCATGGCAGTCCGCCGCATCCGGTTACTCTGAGGCGGTCACCGAGTTCCACATCGTCGGCGGTCTGCACCCCGACCTGCCTCTTGAATACTTCCTCGATCTCGTCCGGGGGCTGAAAGAGCGCTTCCCGCAGGTCCACATCAAGGCCTTCACCATGGTCGAGGTCGCCTACCTCGCCCGCCGCGCCAAGCTCACCATCGAGCAGACCCTCCTCAAGCTCCGCGAAGCCGGCGTCGATTCCATGCCCGGCGGCGGCGCGGAGATCTTCTCCCCGCGCGTCCGCTCCATCATCTGCGACCACAAGATCGACGGCAGTGAATGGCTTGAGACCGCGCGCCTTGCCCACAAGCTCGGCTTCAAGTCCAACGCAACCATGCTCTACGGCCACATCGAGAGCGACGAAGACCGCGTCGACCACCTCCTCAAACTCCGCGAAGTCCAGGACGAAACCGGCGGCTTCCAGACCTTCATCGCCCTCGCCTTCCACCCGGAGAACACCCCCCTCGACCACCTGCCCGTCACCACCGGGTTGACTGACATTCGCCAGGTCGCCGTCAGCCGCCTCCTGCTCGACAACTTCCCGCACATCAAGGCCTACTGGCAGATGCTCACTCCCAAAATCGCGCAGATCGCCCTTCGCTTCGGCGCAGACGACATCGACGGCACCGTCGTCGAAGAGAAGATCTACCACGACGCAGGAGCCACTACCCCGCAGGGCATGACCCGCAAAGAGCTCAGCCGCCTCATCACCGAGGCCGGACGCATCCCCGTCGAGCGCGATACCCTCTACCGCCCCGTCACCCGCACCGAGACCAGCTTCACCGTCGCGGTGTAAGGCCGGCACACGAAGAGCGAGCACGAAATGATTGGTATAGGTCCGGCTGCGTTATTTGGACTGTGCTTCGGATTCATGTTCGGCACAGGATGCTCCCTGGCGATCATGTATTCCATTTATCAGGGTGGATATCGCAAGGGCGTGGAAGAGTCGCTGGCGCCGGAGAAGTCAAAGCGATTCACGCTCGCGCTTGCAAGAATCGAGGCTCGCCGCCGGGCCAGCGCTCAAGCCTCTCGAAAGTAGCGTCTACTCCCGCACTACCGCGCCGTTCTTCATCACAAACCGCACGTGCTCGCACACGCTGATGTCCTGCAGCGGGTCGCCCGGCACCGCGATGATGTCCGCGTAGTAGCCCGGCTTCAACTCGCCGATCTGCCCGGCCCAGCCCAGCAGCTTCGCCCCATGCAGCATGTCCGCCTGCAGCACCGCCAGCGGCGTCATTCCGTACTGCACCATCAGCGTCAGCTCGCGCGCCTGCGTCCCATGCGGAAACGGCCCCACATCCGACCCCACCGCAAACTGCACCCCCGCCGCCACCTGCTTCTTAAACTCGCGAATCTTGTACTCCAGCATCGCCGCCTCGCCCGCCGCCTGGTCCTGCGACTCGCGATGATGCGCAAAGTAGTCGAAGATCGCAAACGTCGGCACGGCAAAGATGCCCTTCTCCTTCATCAGCCGCATCGTCTCGTCGCTCAGTTGCGTCGCGTGGTCAATGGACGCCACGCCCGCCTCCGCCGCATACAGCGTCCCCGGCTCGCCCATCGCGTGCACGCCCACCGTCGTGCCCAGCCGCCGCGCCTCGTCCACCGCCGCCGTCAGTTGCGCCGCCGTGTACTGGTAGGGAGTGTGCAGCACCCCGTCCACCATCTCGTCCGGCCCGGTCTCGTACATCTTCACAAAGTCTGAGCCTTCCTTATGCTGCGCGCGAATCACCTCCGCAATCTGCTCCGCATCGTTCGCGCGGTCCGCATTCGAGAAGACGTGCTGCGCCGGATTGAAGTGATTCGCATCCTCATGTCCGCCCAGAATGTCGATTGCGTTCCCACTCACGCGCAGCCGCGGCCCCGGAATCATGCCCTCGTTGATCGCGTTGCGCACCGCCGTGTCTGCCGAGCCCGCACCCTCCGTGCCCATGTCGCGCTCCGCCGTGAACCCCGCCATCAGGTCCGCCTTCGCCGCCTGCTCCGCCAGAATCGTCCGCCACGGTACCGACTCTTCTACCGTCTGCAGGTCCTCCGCCCCCGGATGCAGAAACAGGTGCACATGTGCGTCAATCATTCCCGGCAGCAGCGTCGTGTCGCTTAGGTCCATCACCTTCGCGCCCGCTGGATGTTCAACGCTCGTGCCCACTGCACGGATGCGCTCACCTTCCACCAGCACCTCGCCCGGCTCCAGCATCTTCCCCGTCGCCACGTCCAGCAGCCGCGCCGCATGCAGCACAATCGGCGCAGCTGCCTGTTGTCCGAACGCAACCGCGCCCGCACTCAGCCCAGCCCACAACAACACACTTGTCAAGATCCGCATAGGTTCGACTATGCCGCATCGTTCGGTGATTGTCGAGAGAGGATTCGTCTGTCGAGGCTTTCAGTACGCCGCAATCCCCGTCAGGTGCTGCCCCAGAATCAGCGCATGAATATCGTGCGTGCCCTCGTAGGTCTTCACGCTCTCCAGATTCATCATGTGCCGCATGATCGGATAGTCTTCTGTGATGCCGTTCGCGCCCAGAATGTCCCGCGCCATCCGTGCGCACTCCAGCGCCATCCACACGTTGTTTCGCTTCGCCATGCTGATGTGCTCGTGCCCCACCGTACCCGCATCCTTCAGCCGCCCCACCTGCAGGCTCAGCAGTTGTGCCTTCGCAATCTCGCTCGCCATCCACACCAGCTTCTCTTGAATCATCTGGTGACTCGCAATCGGCTGATTGTGGAACTGCTTCCGCGTCTGCGCATATTGCAGCGCCGTGTCATAGCAGGCCATCGCCGCGCCAATCGCGCCCCAGCTGATCCCGTACCGCGCCTGGTTCAGGCACATCAGCGGGCTCTTCAGCCCGCCCGTCCCCGGCAGCAGGTTCGCCGTCGGCACGCGCACCTCTTCCAGAGATAGGCCGCTCGTCACCGATGCGCGCAGGCTCCATTTGCCATGCACCTCCGTCGCGCGAAAGCCCGGCCGGTCTGTCTCTACCAGAAAGCCGCGCACGCGGTTGTCCTCGTCTTCCACCTTCGCCCAGATCACAGCGATATCCGCCACGTTGCCGGACGTGATCCACATCTTTTCGCCGTTGAGGATATACTCATCGCCTGCTTTGCGTGCCGTCGTCGTCATCCCGCCGGGGTTCGATCCAAACCCCGGCTCCGTCAACCCAAAGCACCCAATCTTCTTGCCCGCCGCCAGCGCAGGCAGCCAATGCTGCTTCTGCTCGTCTGTGCCAAAGGTGTAGATCGGATACATCACCAGCGCCGACTGCACGCTGACAAAGCTTCGCAGCCCGCTGTCGCCGCGCTCCAGCTCCTGCATCACCAGCCCGTACTCAACGTTCGACATCCCCGCGCACCCATAGCCCTCAAGGTTCGCGCCGAAGAATCCCATCTCGCCCATCTGCGGAACCAGCTCCCTGGGAAACCGCTCCGTGCGAAAGCACTCTTCGATGATCGGCATCAGCTTGTCTTCCACAAACTCGCGCGCCGTGCGCCGCACCAGCAGCTCGTCTTCACTGAACGTCGCGTCCAGATTCAAAAAATCAAAGCCCTGAAATTTGAATGCCATGATGAATCCTTCTTTCTACCTCGCAACCCAAACTCGCAAGCCTAGCAGAGACCCCAGGGCCCAGGCCAGTGCGCCCGCGCACAACGCTCGCTCTGTTCTCGTGTGAGTCCCGGCCGCGCAGCGCGCAGCTACTCGTCTTCTTCAATGCTGTCCGCGTAAGTCGGATACGGCTCCGGCGCGCGGCTCGTCTGCATCGTCGCCAGCGTCTTCAGATCCGCCTGCACCTGCGCCCACCGCTGCGGATCGCGCTTCGTCGTGATCGGTGCATCAGGGTTCACGTAGTAGGCCTCAATGTCGTCTTTGATGCCAGGCGGTATCGCCTGCGCGGGCCGCCGCGCCAGCCGCCGCAGCAAGTCCGCATACGTTGCATCCGTCAGCGGATAGCCGCCCGGCTGCACCACGTAGCCCGTATCCAGGTCCCGATTCGGCAGCGGATGCCGCGGGTCCGTCGACTGAAGCAGAATCACATCACGCATTGCCGGGTCTTCCAGCATCTGCGCCAGCAGCCTCCGCGAAAACGCCTTCGGCGCAGTCTGGCTTTCCATCGGCTTGCGCGCCTCAGTCGGCGTGAAGCGCGCCAGCATCTCCCGGAACACGGCCAGCGAAACTGTCAGGCTATGCATGTAGTCAGACTCCGTCGCCGTACTCGGGTCCTTCACCGCCGCCAGCTTCAACGGACCCACCTTCGGTAGCACCGCCATCAGTCCTGCGAGCGCGTAGGTCTCAAAGCCGGCCCGCGTGCGATAGGCCTGCCAGTTGTTCTCCGCGGAGACGCCATCCATCTCCTTCAGCAGCTCCTGCACCTCCGGGTTGTCCGGCTCCACAGGCTCGTGTCTGCGATGCAGCATCGTCACCGCATACGCAATCCGCGGAATAAATGTCCGCGTCGCAAAGCGATAACCCGGCACATTGAACCGCCGGCCTTTCACTACCGAAAAGTCTTCCGTCAACCCATACGTTTGGTAGTAAGCCAGCGCCAGTTGACGCACCGGCACCTTCAGACCCACATGCCGCAGGAAGCTCAACGGCGCCATGCGATGGTGCGCCACCTCGTTGATGTCGAAGCCGAACTCGGTTTGCACGTGCTGGTGCCGTCCTTCGGCATAGCTCACCACCAGGCCATACTTTCTGCGCAGCTTCGGAAAATCCTGTGGCACGGCCAGGTTCGTCGCCGTCGCGTGCCCAATCGAGTCGCCGATGTAATGCGACAGCGCGCCAATTGCAAATGCCAGCTCGTCGGCGTTCTGCGCATTCCGCAGCAGGTTCACCACAAAATCGCCCGATCGCACATAGTGCGTCAGATTCGAAAAGCGCGGATCGCCAAACGGATAGTAGCCAATGTCCTGAATCACGCAGCCGCCGTAGGCATACGCGCGCGCCTCTTGCAGTTGCGCCGCCGTCAGCCCCGGATACCGGCTCAAGAGCAGCGGCACAATCGAGTTCTGCCAAGTCAAGTCAATCAGTTGTTCATGCGTCAGCAGGGAATAGGCAGTCGCGCGCGTTCCGGTCAGCACCAGCATCAGCACCGTTACGGCCGTCAGCAGTCCGCGTCGCTTCATCGTTCGTATCACTCTGCCTGGTATCTCCGCGTCTATGCCAGAAACTCGCGCACAAACGGATCCTGGCTCCGCACCAGCTCTTCCAGTGAACCGTCAAAGATGAGCCGCCCTTCCGAAAGCATCAGAAAGCTCGTCTTTGCGTCCACCTCGCCCTCCGGAAGCGGTGTCATCGCATTCCGCTCGGTATCGAATCGGTGCGTGCACATCACAAATGCATCCTGCAGCCTGTGCGTCACCAGCAGCGACGGCGTGTGGTACACATCGCGCTGCTTCACAATCAGCTCGATGATCGTCGTCGATGTCACCGGGTCCAGTCCGCCCGTCGGCGAATCGTACAGCAGCAGCTCCGGCCTGTGAATCAGCGCCCGCGCAATCGCAACCCTGCGCCGCATGCCGCCGGAAAGGCTGCTCGGAAACATCGAGAAGGTATCCTCCAGCCCCACGAATCGAAGCGCCTCCAGCACCCGCGCGTCGATCTCCGTGTCCGCCACCTGCTCCTGGATCAGTTGATACGCGACATTGTCGCGCACCGTCAGCGAGTCAAACAGCGCGCCCTCCTGGAAGACCATTCCTGTCCGTGTGCGCACAGAAAACAGATCCTCTTCGCGCATCCGTGAAATCTCTTCGTTCAGTATGCGGATACTGCCTTTGTCCGGCCGCAGCAGTCCATTGGCCAGCTTCAGCATCACGCTCTTGCCCACTCCCACCGGCCCCAGCACAATGCGCGTCTCGCCCTGCGCCACTTGGAAGCTAATATCTTCCAGCACCGGCGGTCCGTCGAAGCTTAGCGTCACATCGCAGAAGCACAGCACCGGCTCCGCCTCCGGAAGGGAAGCCGCGCCCTGCGCCGTCTCTGTCATCGATGCCGTCACATCCAGCCCGCAAACAAGGTCAAAATCAGACGGCTGATAAGAAAATCAACAAAGATGATCAGCACCGACGCGTTCACCACCGCCTGAATCGTGGACCGCCCCACGCCCTGCGTGCCGCCCGTCGTGCGAATGCCGTAGAAGCACCCAATCGATGAAAGAATGTAGCCGAAGAACAACGGCTTCACCAGTCCCTGCACAATATCCGGCAGGCGCAGGTGCTCCCAGGCCATGTTCAGATATTGCGTGCCGTTCTGATGGTTCATGAACACCGTCACCAGGCTGCCGCCGATAATGCCGCACGCATCCGCCACAATCGTCAGAAAGAACAGCATCACGATGCTGGCATAGATGCGCGGCGTCACCAGCTTGCGCAAGGGATCCACGCCCAGCGCGCGCATCGCGTCAATCTGCTCCGTCACCACCATCGATCCCAGCTCGCTCGCCATCGACGACGCATTGCGTCCCGACACCATCACGCCCGTCAGCACCGGCCCCAACTCGCGAATCATCGTCAGGCTTACAAACTGTCCCGTCACGGCGGTCGCGCCGAAGGCTGAGAGCGTCGCCGCCGACTGCAGCGCCAGCACGCCTCCTGTCGAGAGTCCCGACAGCACCACAATCGAAAGCGACCCCACGCCGATAATGTCAGACTGCAACAGAAAATCGGCCCAGTAAATCGGCGGACGGAAAAGATTCATGAACGCGTTGGAGGTAAACAGAGAGTAGTCCTGAACCGTGAGGAGGATGCGCTTGGCTGCATTGCCGATCGGGTCTATCGCCATTCTCTCGCCTTGTCCATCGCGTGCAGGATACGGACCCCGCAACTCACCTGCTCAGAATAGCGCATCGCAGCCCCGCATGCTGCCGCGGCGTCTCGCATCGTATCTTCGCTTCTTCTGCGCCTTCGCCCGGTCGCCGCACGCTGACCAAGTGTGGAGTCTCCTGGCTCTATGCGGTTGAATTCTCGTTGCTTACCAATTCCTGCGCGCGCGTGCAGTCAATCGACTGTCGCCCGCATCTAAATAGGCAAATCAGTGCAGAAGGAGAAATGCGATGCACCACTTCCGCCTGCGCCTGATTCTTGCGCTTGTGGCAAGCGTCACGCTCGTCTCGCTCGCATCCACCTATTTTGAGGTGCTCGCTCACAAGCATCTCCTGCGCCAGGAACTCGTGCGGCGGAGTCGCTGGATAGGACTGTCGATTCAGCCCGCCGTCGAGCAGGACCTCATCGCGGGCCGCCGTGCAGCGATCGACCCGCTGCTCGCCCGCTCCATGCAGCCCACCGCCGCCCTCGCCATCGCCGTGTACGATGCGCACGGAGTGCTTCTTTCCGCCGCGGGTTCCACGGGGATCGTCCAATCCCTTTCGCCCTCCATCCTGCAGCGCGCCCTGCGCAAGGGCGCCGTCATCGATGCATTCGGTCACGATGACCGCAGCCAGTGGCTCGAAGAAGTCTTTCCGCTCCATGACGGCGATCGGCTCACCGGCGCGCTCGTGCTGCTCACCGATGCGGACTATATCCGCAATGAGGCCTATGCCATCTGGGCGCGCAGTTTCTGGCGAGTCCTTGCCCTCGTGGTTCTCATTGCACTCATCACCTTTGCCATGGTGCGGTGGTTCCTCATGCAGCCCATGACGCGCGCCGTCGAGCGTCTCCGCAAGCTCCGTACCGGTCATCCGGTTCGCCCAGCACAGGTAGCGGCCAGAGATCTCAGCCTTTTTTCGCCTCTCGCGCATGAGATGGAAACTATGGCAGAGAGCCTTCGCCGCGCGCGCGCCGCCGCGGAGGCGGAGGCACGTCTGCGCGATGCGGGGGAGAGCCTCTGGACCGCAGAACGCCTCGCCGTGCACATGCACGACAACGCCGGCGACAGTCGCATCTTCGTCGTCTCCAATCGCGAGCCGTATGTCCACATGCGCCAGGGCAAGGATATCGTCTGCCATGTTCCTCCCAGCGGCCTCGTGACCGCCATCGAGCCGGTCTTGCGCGCCTGCAACGGAGTCTGGGTCGCCAGCGGCAGCGGCACGGCAGACGCCGACACCGTCGATGCGTTCGATCGCCTTCGCGTGCCGCCCGACGACCCGCGCTACACACTGCGTCGCGTCTGGCTCTCCAATGAAGAAGAGTCCAGTTACTATGACGGCTTTGCCAATGAGGGGCTCTGGCCGCTCTGTCACATCGCCCACACCCGTCCCATCTTCCGCTCCGGCGACTGGGCCTGCTATCAGCGCGTCAATGAGCGCTTCGCTCAGGCCCTGCTCGGCGAGATTAAGGACTGCGCCGAGCCCATCGTCTTCGTGCAGGATTACCACTTCGCCCTCCTGCCGCGCCTCATCAAAAATGCGCGCCCGGATGCGCGTGTCGCCATCTTCTGGCATATCCCATGGCCCAATCCGGAAGCCTTCGGCATCTGTCCCTGGCAGGCCGATATCCTCAATGGCCTTCTCGGCGCGGACCTCATCGGCTTCCACATTCCGCTGCACTGCAACAACTTTCTCGCCACCGTCGACCGCACCATCGAAGCGCGCACCAGTCCCGAGCAGATGACTGTCCGCCGCCACGGCCACGTCACCGCTGTGCGTCCGTTCCCCATCAGCGTCGCCTTCGACAGCGTTCCCCTGGCCGTCCTCGAGAGCGCGCACGATGCCGATGCAACTCGCGCCGCGCTCCGCCGGCAGCTCCTCGCAAGCCAGGGCGTGCGTGCGGAAGTCATCGCCCTCGGCGTCGATCGCATGGATTACACCAAGGGCATTGAAGAGCGCATGCTCGCGCTGGAAGAGTTGCTCGAGCAGCATCCGTGGCACCGCGAGCGCCTCACTCTCGTGCAGATCGCCGCGCCCAGCCGCACCCGCATTCCCAGCTACGCCGATCTCAAGCGCCGCGTGGAAGAGACCGCCGCGCGCATCAATCAGCGCTATCAAACTGCGCACTGGTGTCCCATCGTGCTCATTGAGCGACAGTGCAGCCACGAAGAAGTCTCCCGTTGGTATCGCATCGCCGACCTCTGCCTCGTCACCTCGCTTCACGACGGCATGAACCTCGTCGCCAAGGAATACGTCGCCGCGCGCGACGACGAAGACGGCGTGCTCATTCTCAGCCGCTTTACCGGCGCATCCGTCGAGCTGCGCGATGCTCTGCTCGTCAATCCCTATGACATCGCCGGTGTAGCCGACGCCATGCATCGCGGCCTGGAAATGCCGCGCGAGGAGCGCCGTCAGCGTATGCAGCTCATGCGCAGTCATGTGCTCGAATTCAACATCTACCGCTGGGCCGCCGCCGTGCTGCGCGCTTTGCGCGAGGTCCGCATTGAAGCCGTCGACGTCGCCGCCGTCCCGCCGGAAGCCGAGTCGCAGGCTGTAGCCGGGACACAACGTAAACTTGCGTAGAAAGCAGATGAGCAGCGCACTCGCAGATTCACCCGCTCGCAGGACGAGCCGGACACACAACACGAAAGACATCGCCGTCGAGGCTGCTGCAAAGCTCGATCGCTTCTTCCATCAGCTTGCACGCTCACCACGCCGTCCGCTTCTCCTGCTCGACTACGACGGCACCCTCGCCGCCTTTCGCATCGATCGTTTTCAGGCGCGTCCTTGGGCAGGAGTGCGCCGGCAGCTCCAGCGCATCCAGCGCCACGGCCGCACCCGCATCGCCGTCATCACCGGCCGGCCCGCCGCAGAGATCGCGCCCATGCTCGCGCTCGACGACCCCATCGAAGTCTGGGGCCTCCACGGCGCCGAGCGCCTCCATCCCAACGGCCATCGAGAACTCGATGATGCTCCCCCTGCAGCACGCGCGCGCCTCGACGAGATTCGCGCTTTCCTGCGCCTAGATTCACTCGGCGGGCTCTACGAAGACAAGCCCAACGCCGCCGTCCTGCATTGGCGCGGTCACGCACCTGCGCGCGCCCGGCAAATCGAGCAGCGCGCCCGTGCGCTGTTTGCGCCCCTCGTGTCACTCCAGGGCATCGCTCTCCTTGAATTTGAGGCCGGCATCGAACTCCGCGTCGGACGCGACAAAGGTGGCGCCGTCCGCCAGATCCTCGCGGAATCCGGTGACGACTCTCCTGTCTCCTATGTCGGTGACGACCTTTCCGACGAAGCGGCCTTCCGCGCCGTCAATCAGGCCCGCGGGCCTCACCTCAGCGTGCTCATGCGCCGCGCTTCTCGCGCCACCGCCGCCGATCTCTGGCTCCGCCCTCCCGCGCAGTTACGAATGTTTCTCGCCCGCTGGGAAGCGGTAGCTGCCTCAAAATCCTGAGTGTATGATTGAGTTCGAGAGTGCTCGACCCTCGTCTTTTCTCCGTCAGCGCTCCAGATGCAACCCCCGACCGGCAGGGCGGCCCAAGCAATGCCGGCGTCATTCCCCGTGAGCGCGTACGCGCTCCGATTAGACCAAGAGGATTTCCACTATGTTGAAGATGATCGCTTCCAAGCCTGCACCGGTCCTCGCTGCCGCGCTGGCATTTGCGCTCGCCACGTCCTTTGCGGGCTGCAAAAAGACCTCCACCCCCGACGCCACGACGCAGAACGCCGCCCAGCCCGGTGCACCTGGCTCAGCCCAGGGTGGTCCCGGCGCGCCTGCCGGCCCCGCTGGACCCGGCCAATACGCGGGTGGTCCCGGTGGCCCGGGAGGACAGGGCCAATATGCGGGCGGACAGGCTCCGGCTCCCGCGCCTCAGCCCATCACGCTCACCATTCCGGCCGGTACAGACATCAACGTCCGCATCAACGAGAGCCTCAGCTCCCGAGCATCAAACGTCGGTGATCCCTTCTCCGGCGAGCTCTCCTCCGCGCTCACCACGCCCAACGGCGACATCGTATTCCAGCGCGGCACGCCCGTCTCCGGCGCTGTCGTCTCGTCCAAGAATCAGGGCCGCTTCGCCGGGCGCGGCGTACTCGCCATCGAGCTGCAGCAGATTGCCGGCCGCCCCGTCAGCGCATCCGAGTATGTCGTCAGTGAGAAGGGGAAAGGCAAGCGCTCCGCGTTGCTGATTGGCGGCGGCGCGGCGGCTGGCGCCCTCATCGGCGGGCTAGCCGGCGGCGGCAAAGGCGCCCTCCTTGGCGGCCTGCTCGGAGGTGGCGCGGGTACTGCGGGCTCTGCCTTCACCGGCAATAAGGTGCTCGTCATCCGCTCGGAGTCCATCGTCGTCTTTGGCCTCGAGCAACCCCTCTCCGTCACCGTGCAGCGCTGATTCGCACGCACACACAAACGCCGCACTCGGCTCCGGTCCTCCGGTTCCCGCGTGCGGCGTTCCTTTTCCCAGCCTATTCCCGGCTCTTCTTGCGAATCTCGATATTCAGCCGCTTGATCTTCTGGTTCAGCGTCGAGAGCGGAATCCGGAACTGCTCGGCGGCGTCCGTCTGGTTCCAGTTGCAGCGCTCCAGCTTCTCCACAATGATCCGCCGCTCGATGTCTTCCATAATGTCGAACAGCGATGCATTCGGATTATGCTCCAGCAGCGCATCCTGAAAGCTGCGTCCCGTGATGTGTCCGGGCAGCAGATCCGATCCGATCACAGGGCCCGATGACAGCACTACGCCGCGTTCGATAGAGTTCTCGAGCTCGCGCACATTCCCCGGCCATTCATAGTCGATCAGCGCCCGCATCGCATCCGAAGAAAGCTTCCGCGGCGCCAGGTTGTTCTCCTTCGAATAGAAATCCAGAAAATGCTGCGCCAGCAAAGGAACATCCTCGCGCCGCGCCCGCAACGGCGGCAGGTCAACCGTAATCACGTTCAGCCGGTAGAAAAGATCCTCGCGAAACCGTCCGTCCCTCACCGCCTGCCGCAGATCCACATTCGTCGCAGCGATGATGCGCACGTCGACCTGGACCTCCTGAATCCCGCCCAGATGCATAAACCGCCGGTCCTGCAGCACGCGCAGAATCTTCGCCTGCGTGTCCATGCCCATCGTCGCGATCTCATCCAGGAACAGGGTTCCGCCGTTGGCCACTTCAAACAGGCCCTTCTTCGAAGCAATCGCCGACGTGAACGCGCCCTTCACATGCCCGAACAGCGTGGACTCCAGCAGCTCCGACGGCATAGCGCCCGTGTTGATCGGCACAAACGGCTTGTCTTTGCGCGGCGAGTTCGCATGAATCGCCTTCGCGATCAGCTCCTTGCCTGTGCCGCTCTCGCCCTGGATCAGCACCGTAGACCGGCTCGGCGCCACCTGCGTCACCAGGTCAAAGACCCGCAGCATCAGGTCGCTCTTGCCCACAATGTTGGTAAAGTTGTACCGCTGCTTCAGCGTCCGCTTCAGTTGCAGGTTCTCTTCTTCGGCCCTGCGCCGCGCCACCGCCGAGCGGATGTCGGCCATCAACTTTTCATTGTCCCAGGGCTTCTGCACAAAGTTCTCGGCCCCGGCCCGGATCGCCTCCACCACGTTCTCCACCGTGCCGTACGCGGTGATCATGATGACCGGCGTCTCCGGCTGCCGCTCCCTGATCTGCGGCAGCAACTCCAGCCCGCTCTGCCCCGGCAGCGCCAGGTCCAGCAGCACCAGGTCAAAATTCTCCAGCTCCAGAATGCGCAATCCCTGCTCGCCGTCGCTGGCCATCTTCACGGTGTAGCCTTCCAGCGTCAGCAGCACCTCCAGCGATTCGCGGATCCCCGCCTCGTCGTCGATGACAAGAATGCTTGCGCTTCCCGAAAATCCCGGTCCTCCCTGCGCAGCGGCGGCAACGTTCAGAGGCTCATCAAGTTCAGGCATGGACAGACTTCCTCATCAGGGGAAACTCAAGGTGAAAGGTGGTTCCGGCGCCGACCGCGCTCTCGACTTCGATCTTGCCTGCATGTTCCTGAATGATCCCGTAAGAAACCGACAAGCCCAATCCCGTGCCGCGTCTCTCGCCCGGCTTCGGCATCGTCTTGGTTGTGAAGAACGGATCGTAGATGCGCTTCAGATGCTCTGGCGAAATCCCCGACCCCGAATCCGACACGCGCGCCTCCACGTGTCCGTTCACCGCCGTCTCAATGCGCAGCGTCCCGCCGCCCGGCATCGCCTCTTTCGCGTTCAGCATCAGGTTCAGAAACACCTGCTGCAGCTTGCCGGCGTTGCCGTGAATCGGCGGCAGTCCCTCGGCCAGCGCTGTCTGCACATGAATCTGCGCCGTCTTGAACTGGTGCTCCAGGAGCGAAAGCGTGTCGCGAATCACCTGGTTCAGATCCGTCTCCCGAAATTCGGTCGTCGATGTCCGCGAAAAATTCAAAAGCCCGTTCGCGATCTCGGATGCCCTGAAGCTCTGCTGCGTGATCTTTTCCAGCACCGGCCCCAGCCGCGCATCGCCCCGCAGTTGCTTGCCCAGCATCTGCGCATAGCTTGAAATCACCGCCAGCGGCGTGTTGATCTCGTGCGCCACGCCTGCCGCCAGCAGCCCGATCGAGCTCAGCTTGTCCGCCTGCGACAGTTGCGCCTCCAGGCTTACCCGCTCAGTGATGTCATCCACCAGGATGATCCGCCCCACCGCCACAAACTCGCGCGACATCAGCGGCGCAATCGCAATGTTCACCGTCCGCTGCTCGCCCGCCCGCGTCGTCAGTTGGAACTTGTAGAGGTTGTGCACGCCCGGCTCGTTGCGCACCTTCTCCAGCGCCTCCATGAACTCAGCCGGGAACACGCTCGCCGCCGCCTGCCCAAGCGCCTCCGCGCGGCTCAGCGCATACATCGCTTCCATCTGCGCATTCCAGCTCTCGATCCGGTCCTCCAGGTCCAGCGCTAGAATGCCGACATTGATGGACTCGACGATGTTCTCGTTGAACTCCTTCAGCCGCTCAAACTCCGCGATCTTCGTCTCCAGCTGCGCGTACAGGCTCGCGTTCTGCAGCGCGATCCCGATGTAGCTCGCCAGCGACTCCAGCAGCTCCACATCCTCGCTCGACAGAAAATCGCCGCCCAGCGTGCGCCCCAGCCCAATCACCGCAATCGTCCGCGTCGCCGGCCCGTCCTGCACGCGGCAGGGCAGATAGTAGTTCAAGTCCAGCGCCGCCGCCGTCTTCCGCTCCGCCTCGCTCAGGTGCAGCGCCTGCTGCGCATTTTCCAGAAAGATGTGCGTGTGGTCCTTCGTCCGGTCAAAGTCCAGAAAGCCCAGCTCCAGCCGCGACTCCGTCTGCCGGATCTCCGCCGGCAGTCCGTGCGAGGCCGCCAGCCGCAGCCTCCCGTCCTCGCCCCGCAGAAAGACCGCCACCCGCGCCACCAGCAGCGTCCGCGGCAGCCGCTCCACAATTGATTCCAGCAAAGCCTTCAGATCCGTCTCCGAATTCAACCCTCGCCCAAACTCCACCAGCGCCCGCCGGTAGTCATACCGCTTCCGATCAAACGCCCGGTCCACCCAGTCCTGAATGCGCCGCTTCAGCGGGTCGAAGATCGCCGCGGTCAGCAGAATCGCCACCACCAGCGCGCCCTCGCGCATTGCTTCCGGCAACCGCTGGTGCACCAGATCCGCAATGATCGCGATAATCCCGAAGTAGCCGCCCAGAATCAGACCCGTCGCCAACGTGTAGGCCACGCCCCGCTTGAAGATCAGGTCCGTATCCATCAGCCGGTAGCGCACAATCGCCCATGCAAACGTCAGCGGCAGAAACACCAGCGACAGTCCCGCCACCTTCGTCAGCAGCCCCGGCATCCGCACGTCAAAAAGGAACGGCGCCGCATACAGCACCGTGAACGGCACCACCGCCAGCAGCGAGCCGCGCCACAGCCACTTCAGCTGCTGGCGCTCCAGCGGCGTATTCGCCCGCCGGTAGCTGGTGTAGAACATCGCCGTCGCGAGCAGATAAAACACCGCGTCGTACGCCGTCCCCGCCTGGTCCAGCCGGTGCTTCAGTAGCTCCGTCGCCTCCCAGCGGTTGATCGCCGTCACCCACAGTCCCAGCATCGCTGCGCCTGGCGCATACACCAGCGGCAGCAGCAGCCGTCGCCGTACATTCTTCAGCCGCTCCTCGGGAAAACTCAGCGCGAAGTGCAGAAACAGCGCAGGCTGCAGGCTCTCCGCACCCACATTCAGCCAGAAGACCGTCCAGTCCAGCGCATCCAGCTTGCCTGTGTACTTCAGCGCATTCAGCGCAAACGACACCAGACAGAAAAGGTAAAAATGCGTCGCCCGCAGCGCCGTCCACCGCCGGAACAGCACATACATCCCAATCGCCAGATAGATCAGCCCGATCAACCGCGCTGCTTGCTGCACGCTTCTGTCCGGCGGCTCGGGAATCACCACCACCGGCGTGTCCAGCGGGATATTGTCCCTCGTGATCGTGTAGTTGGCCTTGCCGTACACCTCGGTCCGGTAGAGCTCCCGGTCCAGGTCCGACAGATGCACGGTCGGGTCGTCGTTCACCGCCGTCAGCAGGTCGTTCGGCTGGATGCCCGCCCGCTGTCCAGGGCTGTCCGGCAGCACCCTCTTCGCCACCAGACCCCCACCGCCCTCCATCCACCACACGCCGTCATACGGCTGCTGGAACTGGCTCTCCTGCCGGAAGTTCATCACCGCAAGTGCAACCACGCCGACCGTCAATACGGCCAGCAGCGTCGCTTGCACGCGATTCAACAGGTGGGTCTCCATGGGAAAGTGACCTGCGATCAAATCGATGAACTGCACGTCTCGTGCCATGCCTTGACATTGCCATCACTTTAGTTATGACAATTGTCAAACCATACATTCCAAAAATCTTAATGCCTTCTTTGCAAGAGCAGCCTCAGCGCAATATCCACACTCTCAGATGCAGAATGCAGAATTCTGTAAGAAGCCTACAAACTTTCAGATCAGCTATGAAAATCCGTAGTCTCGCCTGCTTCCAGGCCGATTCGTCCGCAACCCTTTATTTTACGCCTCTTCCGCTCCCGCAGTTCCGTGTCCTTCTGGAAATCGCGGCACCTCACCGCAGCCGGCTCCTTTTGCCCTCACTTTTGCCCGTAGGTCGCCTTCGGCCCATGCTTCCGCTGATAGTGGTGCTCGCCCACATACGTCGGAATCCCGCTCACCTCCGGATGTAGCAACACCGTCCGCCAGGCCAGCCGCGCCACATATTCCAGCACGTCCGCATGCTCCACCGCCGCCGCCGCGTCCTTCCCCCACGCAAACGGTGCATGACCGGCCACCAGCACTCCCGGCACCGCCGCCGGGTCCAGGCCCTCCGCGCGAAACCGCCGCACAATCACCGCACCCGTGTTCTGCACATACGCCTCGGCCACCTCTTCCGCCGTCAGCGCCTCCGTCACCGGTACCGGTCCGTGAAAGTAGTCCGCATGGGTTGTACCGAGGCAGGGAATCGGCCGCCCCGCCTGCGCCCACGACGTCGCGAACTCCGAGTGCGTGTGCACAATCCCGCCAATCTGGTTGAACTCGCGATACAGCAGCGTGTGCGTGTCCAGGTCGCTCGAGGGCCGCAACCGTCCCTCCACAACCCTGCCGTTCAGATCCGTCACCACCAGGTCCTCCGGTGTCAACTCGTCATAGCCCACCCCGCTCGGCTTGATCACCACCAGCGGCTCCCGCCCCGTCCGGTCAATCCCGCTTGCGTTGCCAAACGTGTGCGGCGCCAGCCCCCGCCGCGCAATCTCCCGGTTGGCGTGCAACACCTCTTCCCGCAGTGCCTCCAGCAACATCGCCGCATCCTCCAGTAAGCGTTTTCCAAACTCCCCAGTCTACCAGCAATCCAGGAAGACCCGCGCTCGACTGCGGTCCGTGTGGATGCCCCATCCCCAGCCTCATCGCGGTGGACGCCTCTCGCGCTGCAGCCAAAGCGCAAAACCAATCGACCCAACCCGCAACCCACAAGTGGTTTATCCTGCTAATACCGCATGACCACCGAAGCCATTCCCAACCTGTCGGCCTTTAGCGAGGCCGCTCTCAATCAGGCATTTGCCGCGCTTGAGCACCAGGCCCGCGCCGCTGCCGCCGCGCTCGCCACGCCCGAGGCAGTTGAAGCCTTCCGCCTCGAATGGCTCGGCCGCAAGCAGGGCCGCCTCAATGATGTTTCCTCGCGCTGGCTCAAAGCCGCTCCGCCCGAGGCCAAAAAAGCCCTCGGTCAGCGCTTCAACGCACTCAAGGCCGTCGTCGAATCTCTCCTCGACGCCGCCTCCGGCGCCGGACCGACCGACGCCGCCCTCGCCGCCGAAGCCATCGACATCACCCTGCCCGGTTCCCGTCGCCTCACCGGCGCCGAGCACCCCATCACGAAGACGCTCAATGAAATCGTCTCCGTCTTCGCGGCCCTCGGTTATTCAGTCGGCGTCGGCCCCGAGGTTGAAACCGACTTCTACAACTTCGAGTGCATGAACTTCCCGCCTGGCCACCCCGCCCGCGACACCCAGGACACCCTCGTCGTCGCCGGCCAGGAGCGCCGCCCCCAGCGCGACCGCCTCCTCCTGCGCACCCACACCTCGCCCGTGCAGATGCGCACCATGGAGCAGCAGGCCCCTCCGGTGCGTATTGTTATTCCGGGGAAAGTGCATAGGAATGACGCACAGGATGCCACCCACTCGCCCATCTTTCACCAGGTCGAAGGCCTCTGCGTCGACACCCACATCACCTTCAGCGACCTCAAGGGCACGCTCGATCACGCCATGAAGGCCCTCTTCGGCTCGTCCGTGAAAACGCGCTTCTTCCCTTCGTTCTTCCCCTTCACTGAGCCAAGCGCCGACGTGCAGATCAGCTGCATCTTCTGCGGCGGCAAGGGCTGCCGCAAGTGCAAGCACTCCGGCTGGATTGAGCTGCTCGGCTGCGGCATGGTCGACCCCGCCGTCTTCGCCTTCGCCCAGGAAAAGCAGCCCGCCTACGACCCGAAAAAGATCTCCGGCTTCGCCTTCGGCATGGGCGTCGAGCGCATCGCCATGATGAAGTACGGCATCAGCGAAATCGGCCAGTTCTACGCCGGCGACATGCGCTTCCTGGGGCAATTCGTATGAAGATACTCACGAAATGGCTCCGCGCCTATCTGCCCGAACTCCCCGTCGACGACGCCCAGCTCGCCGAAGACCTGACCCTGCGCGGCATTGCCGTCGAAGGCATCTTTGAACTCGGCGCGGGCAATGGCTCCCTCTTCGAGATGGACATCACCACCAACCGCGTCGACGCCATGAACCACTACGGCATTGCCCGCGAGGCAGCCGCTATCTACGGCGTCGCGCTGCTCCCGCTCGACACGCAGCTCCCGCAGCACTCGCCGTCCGCGAAGGACTTCCCGGTCAAGATCGAAGCCGAAGACGCCTGTGGCCGCTTCACCGCCCGCGTCCTCCGCGGGATCACCGTGACCGACTCGCGCGACTGGTTCCCCGGCGCCGAAGTCGACACCTACTTCCGCCTTCTCGAGCAGAAGAAAATCTCCAGCGCCGTCGACGCCACCAACTTCGTCTGGCTCGCCATGGGCCAGCCCACCCACGCCTTCGACCTCGACAAAATCGAAGGCGGCATCCTCGTCCGCCGCGCTCGCAAAGGCGAAAAGCTCAAGACCCTCGACGGCATCGAGCGCACCCTCGATCCAGAAGACCTCGTCGTCGCCGACCATGTCAAACCGCTCGCCCTTGCCGGCGTCATGGGTGGCTGGGACACGATGATTACGCCTTCCACCAAAAACGTCCTCGTCGAGGCGGCCTGGTTCGAGCCCATGGCCGTTCGCCGCACCGCGCGCCGTCACGGCCTGCACACCGATGCCAGCCACCGCTTCGAGCGCGGCGCCGACTTCAACGCCGCACCCGTCGCCTCCGCGCTCGTCAGCCGCATCCTGCTCTCTGCTGGCGGCACCATCGAGGGCGATCTCGTCGATGTCCGCGTGCCCGCACTCGAAGCCCGCACCGCCGCGCGCAAGCCCATCGCGCTCGCGCTCAGCGAAGTTCAGCGCATCCTCGGCACCACGACGGACGCCGACGGCATCACCGCCGCCACCGTCGAAGGCGTGCTCACGGCGCTCGGCTGCGAACTGGCCGTGCAGCAAGAGGCCGCGTCCAAAGGAGAAAGGGTGTGGAACACCCCCTCGTGGCGACTCGACATCGAGCGCGACATCGACCTCATTGAAGAAGTTGCGCGCGTCTACGGCTACAACCGCTTCGCCAACACCCTGCCCGCATTCGGCGGCGGTGTCACCGCGCTGCCATGGGCGCAGGCTGACTCCGCATTACGTGAAATGCTGCGCGCCGCCGGCTTCCACGAGGCCATCGCCAGCACCTTCTGCTCCGCGGCAGACGCCGCGCTCTCCGCACCGCAGCCGGGCCTCGTCGTGCCCCTTGGCAACCCGCTCAGTGAGGAAGCAGGTGTTCTGCGTCCCTCGCTCGTTCCGGGCATGCTCGCCATGGTCGCCGGCAACCTGCACCGCGATGTGAGCGACGTACGCCTCTTCGAACTCGGCACCGTCTTCAGCGGCAATACAGACAAAGTTGACGAACGCCCCGCGCTGGCCTTCGCCGCCGCCGGCCTGCTCCCTGAGCAGAGCCCGCTCCATCCCGCGCGTTCCATCGAGTTCCACGATCTCAAAGGCGTAGTCGAGCAGCTTCTCGCCCGCTTCCAGACGCGCACCGTCTACTTCGACCGCTTCCCGCCCGAGGCCGGCCTCACCCCCGCTTGGCTCCATCCCTACCGCGCCGCGCGCATCGTTGCGGAAGGCAGCACCGTTGGCTGGTTCGGCCAGCTGCATCCGCGCGAGGCCGCGGCCCGCAAGCTCAAAGACGCGGTCCTCCTCGGCGAACTCTACCTCGACCGCCTCTACAAGCTGCCTTTGCGCAAGCCTGCCGCGCGCGAGCTCTCGCGTTTTCAGCCCGTCCGCCGCGATTTTTCCCTGGTTCTCGATCAAAGCATTCCGTGGGAAACCCTCGACGCCGCACTCGCTGCGCTCAGCGTGCCCGAGATCGTCGACTGGCGCGTGCGCGAGGTCTTTCGCGATGCGAAACTCGGCGCGCGCGACTACTCGCTCTTGCTCGGCGTCACCTTCCAGGCTGCCGACCGCACCCTGCGCGACGAAGAGTTGCAGAGCTATCAGGCGCAGGTCGTCGCTGCTGTGAACAAGGCTGGTGCGCGCCTGCGCAGTTAGCTGCGGCAACCTGCAAAAATGGCGCTATACTTGCACGCAAAGGGTGCGCCGCGGAGGTCGAAAATGACGCAGACATTCTGGGATACTGAGGCCGCCGAAGAGCCGCAAACCGATCCGCTTCCGGAGAGGACGCAGGCTCCCAAAGCCCCAGAGCAGCCCGGGCCCGAAGCGGATGCTTCCACGCTTGCACTCAGCGCCGACGATTTCGCCGCGCTCGAAGAGCGCATCCTGCGCGCCGTTGAGCTGGTCAAGCGTGAGCGCCAGGCCCGCGCGGAAGCAGAAGACCGTGCCGCGAAGGCCGAGGCGGAACTCGCTGCGCAGGCGCCGCTTTCCGCTCAGCTCAAGCAGGAAGTCCGCTCCCTTCGCGCCGAGCGTGACCAGATTCGCCAGCGCGTTGAACGTTTGCTCTCTCAATTGGATACCTTGGAGTTATGAGGTTTTGATGGCGAAGAAGATTTCCCCGCAGCAACAGCAATCCCAGTCCGCATACACCACCGTTTCCATCTACGATCAGACCTACCACCTCACCGGCCAGGACTCCGAACACATCCGCCGCCTTGCCGCGCAGGTCGATGCCAAGATGCGCGCAGTCGCAGCGCAGGGTCGCACCGTCGACTCGCTCCGCGTCGCCGTGCTCGCTGCGATGAACCTCGCCGATGAGCTCTCCCAGGCCGCGTACGCAGACCCGCGCAAGGGCCACAACCGCGCCGCCAGCCTGCGCGGCCTGCTCGACGAAGTCCTCGAAGCAGACCTCAAGACCGGCTCGTAGCGCATTCCCGATTCGATTTCACACGCCCGAAATAAAACCGCCGCGCACGGTATCACACCGCGCCGAGCCAGAACAAGACTTGCAATTCCGCTCCGCCGCCCATACTATCCGCTTAAGAACTCCGGCCTGCAAAGCAGGTGAGACGATCAACGCTGGTTGAACCAACATTCAATGAACAGGAGCTCGACTCGACAATCGGTTCTGTGTGCCGTGTCCGCCAGTCCGGAATGCCTAATGAACCGCGGAGAGCTCCACCGTCTTAGGACGGGTTCACCAGCGCGTCGCCCACGGCCCAGCGGGTCGGATTTCTCCTTTCTCGCGCCCGAGCCTTTATCCTTGCTTCAGTGCATCCTGTCTTTCTCCACTTCGGCTCGGTTCTGATTCCTTCTTACGGCGTCCTGTCGGCGCTCGGCATGCTGCTCGCGCTGGGCCTTACGGCGCGCACCGCGCGCATTGCCCGGGTCGCGGCCAATGATCTCTGGAACCTCTGTATCCTCGCGCTCTTTGTCGCGCTCATCGGTTCACGCCTCGTGCTGATTCTCGTCAACTGGACAGTCCTGCGCAGTCATCCCGCCTGGCTGCTGGGCCTCGCCATGGTGCACCATCCTCTGCTGGCGGGCATTGCTTCGCTCCTCGCGCTCGCCGCCGCATTGCCGTACGCAATCCATCGCCGTATGCCCCTCGCCTCCACTGCCGACGCGCTGGCCGCGCCGCTGGCGCTCGGCCTTGCCTTCGAGCAGTTCGGCGCACTTCTCGCCGGCTCCGGCTTTGGCACAGAGACCAGCGCGCGCTGGGGGGTCGTCTACACCAGCCCGCTCGCCGCCCGCTGGAGCGGCACACCCCTCGGCGTGCCTTTGCAGCCCGTGCAGCTCTACACGGCGCTCGCCTGGCTTACCCTTTCGCTGGCATTGCTTATCTGGCTGCCCTCGCGCCGCCAGCAGGGCGATGTGGCAGGCCTCTGCCTTGTGAGCGCAGGCGCTCTCGTCTTCTTCACAGAATTTCTCCGTGACACCGAAGGCCGCGGCGCGGTTCTCGGCAGCGCCATCGACGGACCGCAGATCGCCGCTGTCATGCTTGTGCTCGCCGGAGCCATCCTGCTCCGCGCGCGCCCCGCGCCAACGCCTAAGCCGGCGATGCTGGACTCTGAGGCTCTCCATGATTGACACGCAAACGATGGTCGTGCCCGCGGAGGCCGCCGGTCAGCGCCTCGATCACTTCCTTGCCACGCAACTGGATGGCGTCAGTCGCAGCCGCGTGCAGTTGCTCGTCGATCAGGGAGATGTGCTGCTCGACGGCGCTCATCCCAAGTCCTCGCACAAGCTGCGCGGCGGCGAGCAGATTGTCATCACGGGCCAGCCGCATCCCGCGCCGCTCAAGGCAGAGGCGGAAGACATCCCTCTGCACATCGTGTATGAGGATGACGACCTTGCCGTCATCGACAAGCCCGCCGGCATGATGGTGCACGCCGGGGCAGGGCACACAGACGAAGCCCGCAGCCGAGGCACGCTCGTCAACGCACTCCTCTTTCACTTCCGCGCGCTTTCCTCCACCGGCGGCGACCTGCGCCCCGGCATCGTTCACCGTCTCGATAAGGAGACCAGCGGCCTCATCATCGTCGCTAAGAATGACCGCGCCCACACGAAGCTGGCGAGTCAGTTCTCCGGCCGCGAGGTCCACAAAACGTACATCGCCCTTGTGCAGGGCGCCGTCGAGCGCGATAAAGGCACCATCACCGCCACCATTGCGCGCGACCCCGTTCGCCGCACCCGCATGACCACGCGCCCAAGCGAAAACGCCCGCTCCGCCGTCTCTCACTATGAGGTGGTCAAGCGGCTCACCACACGCTTCGGGAAATTCACTTTGGTCCGCGTCCGCATTGAGACGGGCCGCACCCATCAGATTCGCGTTCACATGGCTTCGCTCGGCCATCCCGTCGTGGGCGACACGCTCTACGGCGCTGCCGGCCAGCTCTCTGAGCAGCAAGCCGCCGGCTCCCCAGCCGCGCGCCGCAAGAAGGCTCCCGAGCGCCTTCGCCTGGGCCGTAACTTCCTCCACGCAGCCCGCCTTGAGTTCAAGCATCCCATCACGGGCAAAGCCCTCCAGTTTGAGTCGCCTCTGCCGCCCGTGCTCGTGGATTTCCTTGCTCACCTTGATCCGGCCTCGCAACCCGGCCCTGCTTCGGCTCCGCCGCCTGAGCCGCAGCCAGCCGCAGAGCCGTCCAGCGCGGAAATCGTCACTAAAGTTACGCGCACCACCCGGCCCAGCAAGAAGCGAATTGATAAAATGAGGCAAGTATGATCCGTAAGCAATCGAGCCTTTCCCTCGTGGCGCTTCTTTGTGCCGCCACGCTCCAGGCGCAACAGTCGCCGGTCACTCCCGCTGCTTCATCGCCCGCTCCGCAGCCCTCCGCCGCGCAAGCTGCCGCTCCCGCCCAGGCCGGTCAGCAGGCTCCGGCTGGTCAGGACCAGTCCGCGGACACCGCGCCCGTCATCCGGGTCGGCGTCAACGAAGTGAATCTCATCTTTACCGTGACCGACAAGCACGGCCACTATATCCCGAATCTCAAGCAGAGTGACTTTGCCCTGCTCGATGACCAGAAGGCTCCGGCCCGCGTCACGTCTTTTCGTCAGCAGATCAATCTGCCCCTGCGCGTCGGCATTGTGATTGACGCCAGCACCTCCATTCGCACTCGCTTTCAGTTTGAGCAGCAGTCGGCCATCGAGTTCCTGCTCCAGGTGCTGCAGTCGCGCAGCGACCGCGCCTTCGTCATGGGCTTCGATGTCACGCCCACCGTTACGCAGGACTGGACCAACAACCTCGACGGCCTTGAGACCGGCATCAATCGCCTGCGCCCCGGCGGAGGCACCGCGCTCTTCGATGCGGTTTACAGCGCCTGCCGCGACAAGCTCCTCGACGTGGCCCGCGGTCAGGAGCCCGTGCGCAAGGCCATGATCCTGCTCTCCGATGGCGACGACAACCAGAGCCACGTCTACGCCGACGAAGCCATCAAGATGTGCCAGCGCTCCGAGACCATCATCTACGCCATCAGCACCAACTGGACGCCCAGCCGCGGCAAAGGCGATCAGGTGCTCTCGCGCATGGCCGAGGAAACTGGCGGCCGCGTCTTCTTCCCGCCTTCGGTCGAAGAGGTCTCCAACAGCTTCAAAGGCATCGAAGAGGAATTGCGCAGCCAATACGCCCTCACCTACGAGCCGGCAGACTTCAAATACGACGGCGCCTTCCGCACCATCTACCTCTACTGCAACGATCGCCGCTACATGGCGCGCGCCCGCAAAGGCTACTTCGCGCCGCGACAATAGCCGAAGCGCGTGCATCCACTTCCAGAGTCGGCCTCCGCGCCGGCTCTCGCTTTTGCGCGCACGGATTAGAGCAGTTCTCCAGTTCACGTGGAGTTTCAAGACCGGAACAGGGTGGCGTTTTCTTGAGGAAAACGCCACGCAGCGGTTGTGTTTTCGCACTCCACCAACTGGAGAACCGCTCTAGGCCTCGTTCCCATTGCGGGCCACGCGCAGATGCGCCTTCCCGTTTCGGCGCTCGCGCAACATTCTTTCTTCCTTGTGCTGCCCCCGCTCCCCATCCCTGCGATGAAATAGGCAGAAGACACTCCGCAATCAAGGGGACAACTCCAGTGATCCGGCAGGCTATCTCATGTGACATCTGCGGCGCAGAAATGCAGCGCGCCAATCACTGGTTCGTGGCCTGCGGTTATGGCACAGAGCTGCGCGTGAGCGCCTGGAGCGCCGGCAAGCGGCTGCGCGCCGGGGCCAAACACCTGTGTGGGCAAACCTGCCTGCACAAGCTGGTGGATGAGTTCCTGGCGCGCACCGTCTCTGCGCCCGCGCAACCTACCTCCAGTGAATGCATCGCGTCGGCCGCGCTCACAGCGCAAAAGCCTCAACCATCCCGCGCGGTTCTCCCTGCAGCGCCGAGTGAGAACCTCAAGTCAACAAAGCAGCCAGACATCTACATCGACGAGTTCGAATCCTCCGCCCGCCTCATCGCCGCGCCCGAATCGCCTGCTCCGGCCAATGACGCAGCCACGCACGAGCCGCCCATCTATGCCACGCGCAACTGGCGCGCCGAAGCCTGGAAGCGCGAACGCGAGCGCGTTCTGCGCGGCGATTCCCGCGCCTCATCGCAGACAGCGCACCGTCGCAACATCGCCTGAACCCGGCAGCTACTTCGCGCCTTCCAGCAGCTTCCGCAGTCCTTCTTCATCCAGCACGGGTACACCCAAAGCCCGCGCCTTGTCGAGCTTGGAACCCGCTTCGCTGCCCGCCACCACGTAGCTCGTCTTCTTGCTCACCGAGCCCACGGCCTTGCCGCCCGCCGCCACAATCCGTGCCTCGGCCTCATCGCGCGTCATCGTCGGCAGCGTGCCTGTCAGCACAAACGTCAGCCCAGCCAGTTGCGTCGAGCGCTGCTTCTTCTCGGCGGTCATCTCCACGCCGGCCGCACGCAGATGATCTACCAGCGCGCGATTCTTCTCCTGCGCAAAGAACTCGTGGATCGCCTCCGCAATGCGCGGACCCACCTCCTCCACGCGCTCCAGCTCCTCCGCGCTCGCATCCATCAACGCATCGATTGAGCCGAACTCCTCGGCCAGCAGCTCCGCCGTGCGCTCGCCCACAAAGCGAATGCCAAGCCCCATCAGCACGCGCGCCAGCCCGGCCTTTTTAGAACCCTCCATCTCAGCCAGCAGCCGCGTTACCTCAATCGGCCCAAGAAGCCGCTCCAGCTTGGTCTCCTCGCTGCCGTCTTTCTTCTTGCGTCTCACTTCCTTTTGCAGCAGGGCCAACTGCTCCGGACTCAGCGTGTAGATATCCGCGACGCTCTTCGCAAGGCCTTTTTCAAGCAGTTGCTGAACGACCGCGTCTCCGAAGCCTTCAATATTCATCACCTCGCGCCGCCCAAAGTGCAGCAGGCTCTCGCGCAGCTTCGCGGGGCAGTCGGCGTTCACGCAGCGAAAATCCACCTCGCCTTCCGCGCGCACCACCGCGCTGCCGCACTCCGGGCACTTCGTCGGAAAATCAAAAGGGTGCTTCCCGCGCGGGTGCTCCGCGTCGTGCACCACCTCCACCACCTTGGGAATCACATCGCCGCCGCGCTCCACCTTCACCCAGTCGCCCAGCTTCAGCCCCAGCCGCTCGATAAAGTCCGCATTGTGCAGCGTCGCCCGGCTCACCGTTGTCCCGCCGATGAAGACCGGCTCCAGCTCCGCCACCGGCGTCAGCTTGCCCGTGCGCCCCACCTGCACGGTGATGCTGCGCACCTTCGTCGTGCCTGCCCGCGCGGTGAACTTGTACGCAATCGCCCATCGCGGCGCGCGTCCTGTGTAGCCCAGCCGCTGCTGCGTCGCCTGCGCGTCCACCTTCAGCACTACGCCGTCAATCTCGTAACCCAGCGTCTCGCGCTTCGCCTCCGCCTCGTCGATGAAAGCCGACATCTCTTCCACTGTCTTCACCAGCTTGCGGTGCGGATTCACGCGAAAGCCCAGCGCCGCCAGCGCATCCAGCGTGGCCCGCTGTCCGCGCGGCCAGTACTCTCCTTCAACGAGCAGAAAGTAGGCATACACATCCAGCCGCCGCGTCGCCACAATGCTCGGCTCCAGCGTGCGCAGCGTGCCCGCCGCCGCGTTGCGGGGATTCACCGCCGGCGCCAGCCCCTGCTGCTCGCGCTCCTCGTTCAGCCGCGCAAAGGCCGCGGCAGACATCACTGCTTCGCCCCGCACCTCAAACGACTGCGGCAGATCCAGCTTCTTCAGCACGGCCGCAGGAATCGTCAGCGGCACGCTGCGAATGGTGCGAATGTTCGTCGTCACATCCTCGCCCGTCTGCCCATCGCCGCGTGTCAGGCCCATCTCCAGCCGCGCACCGCCGTGGCTCGCCGGCCCGTAGCGCAGCGCCACGCTCAGCCCATCCATCTTCAGCTCGGCCATGTAGTCCACGGGCAGCCCGTCGGCCAGCTCATGCACACGCCGGTCCCAGTCCACCAGTTCCTCTGGCGAGTAGGCATTGTCCAGGCTCAGCATGGGCCGCGAGTGCTGCGCCTTTTTGAAGCCCTCGGCCGGTTTTCCCCCAACTCGTTGGGTGGGGGAATCCGCTGAATGCAACTCCGGATGCGCGGCCTCCAGCTTCTTCAGCTCATTCATCCGTGCATCGTATTCGGCATCGCTGATCTCCGGCGCATCCATCACGTAGTACAAGTGTTCATGCCGGCGCAGATCCTCGCGCAGCGCCTCCACCCGCTCACGAATCGCCACAGTCGTTCGCGTCTCGCTCATGGGCTGGATTATAGGGTGCAGCCCCGGCGGGATAGTATGGTGGGCAGACCGCGATGGAACCCATCACGCACTTCCTTACCGGCGCCTGCATTGGCCGCGCCGGGCTGAACCGCAAGACCGCTTACGCCACCCTCGCTGCCGTGCTCGCTGCCGAAGCCGCCGACCTCGATGTCTTCTGGGGCTTCGCCGGTCCCGTGGAAGAGCTTAAGCATCATCGCGGCATCACCCACACCTTTCTTTTCGTCCCGGTTGTCGCCGCAGCCGCCTGCGGCGCCGTGTGGCTTGTGCATCGCTGGCGTCAGCGCCGCCTGGATCGTCGCCCGCATCCTGTGCCCGACCCCGAATCCACGCCGCACCCGCCGCAGCCGGTGCGTTGGGGCTGGGTCTATCTCGCCGCGTTGCTCTCCGCGCTCAGCCACATCGTGCTGGACTGGACCAACACCTACGGCGTGCGCCCGTTCTATCCCTTCAATCCGCGGTGGTATGAGGGCAGCATCATCTTCATCGCGGAACCGGTGCTATGGGCCGTGCTCATTGCCGCCCTGCTCTTTCCCTGGCTCTTCAGCCTCGCCGACCGCGAGATGGGCGCGCGCCGGCAGCCCTTTCGCGGGCGTGGCTGGGCCATCTTTGCGCTTTGCAGCATGGTCGCGCTGTGGGGCTGGCGATGGTTGGAGCGCGATGAAGCGCGCACCATGCTGAATCAGCAGCAGGTCGCCGCCGCTCCGGTGCAGCGCATCGCTGTCCTTCCATATCCAGTGAATCCCTTCCGCTGGCACGCCGTCCTTGAAACCGATGGCTACTACCAGACCGCCGAAATCAATACCCGTACCAGTCTCATCGACAGTGAAGCCCCGCGCGACGTTCTCTACAAGCCCGCGGAGACGCCCGCCGTCGAGGCCGCCAGGCGCACCTTCCTCGGCCAGGTGTATCTCGACTGGGGCTGCTGGGCCGTCGTGCGCGATGTCGGTCAGATGACGATACCCGGCGCCGACCCACCGCATCTGCCGCCGGGCCGCACATGGACCACCGTCCAGTTCTCCGACCTCCGCTTTGCTTATGGATTTCTGGGTACGGGCCGCGTCGAAGGTCCCTCGCCGCTCACCGGCTGGGTCTACATCGTCGATGGCCATGAGGACGGCGGCGAGTTCCTCAGCGGGCGCGAGCAAAAGTAGCTGCTCCGCCTGCGCCCCGCATCTTCGCGTTGCTCGTATGAACATTTTTGTTCACCCCGTTCGGAGCCCTTGGTTGACCCACCCGCCGCAGACCCTCAGAATAGGAGATGCATCTCCGCCCCGGTTCCATTCCCAGGGACACCCTGCACGTGAGGTTTCCATGCCCGCTTATCTGCTCATTCTGGTCGCCGTACTCAGCCGCCTCCTGCCACATCCTGAGTGGTTGAACTTCACCGCCGTCGGTGGCGCGCTTCTTTACTTCGGCGCGCGGCGCTCCTGGCGCGAGATGCTGGCCCCGCTGGCGGCGTTCATCGTCACGGACTACTGCCTCACGGTCTTCACCTATCATTACGCCTTTGTGTGGACCGCCTATGTGACCACCTGGGCCTGGTATGCCGCCGCCATAATGCTCGGCCACATTCTGCTCCATGCGCGCACCACATTCGTTCGCGTCGCCGCAGGCGTGGTCCTCGGGCCTACCTCGTTTTTCATCCTCTCCAACTACGCCGTCTGGGTGGGCAGCGCCATGTATCCGCGTTCGTGGTCGGGCCTTGCCGCCTGCTATGCCGCGGCCGTTCCGTTCTACCGCAATGACCTCGCCTCCACCGCCATCGTCTGCGGGCTTGCCTTCGGCCTGCCGGTGCTCGTGCGCCGCTACTCCGCCGCGCATGCGGCGCAGGCCAGCGCCTAAACGCAGCCTCGCTTGAGGCTTCGACCCGCAAGGTCTGAGCCCGAAGATCAGGCCAATGTGTTCTGCAAGGAAGAAGCGCGTCCTACTCTGGGCGCGCTTCTGTTTTTTCCTGCCGCTTCTTCAGCCACCAGCCCAGAATGGCCAGCGCCACCAGCACGGCCACCAGCGCCAGCGCCGTCACCGCATGATGCGCCACCAGGTTCACCGCGCCGGGTCCCAGCTTCAGCACCAGCAGAGCCAGCAGCAGCCAGCGCACCAGCCGCCCGGTAAAGACGGCCACCATGTAGGGCAGCACGCGCATTTCAAAGACGCCCGCGGCAAACACGAAGATCTTCCACGGAGTAGGCGGCGGCAGCATGGAGGGGATCATCACCGCCAGAAACTCCTGCCGCTCAAACCGGTCTCGCAGTTCCTCGAATCGCTTGCGGTTCACCCGCTTGAGCAGGAACAGCTCGCCGCCCGCGCGACCCAGCCCGTAAGGCAGCAGGCCGCCCACTGCCGAACCGGCTGCCGCCAGCACGCAGTAAATCCAGAAATGGCTCTTGTTCTGCCACACAAAGACCGCGAGGATGGCGTCCATCGGTACCGGAATGCTGGACGAATCCAGCAGCGCCACCGCGCCTGCGCCCCAGAAGCCCAGCTTTAGAATTGCCGGCAGGGCTGCCAGCTTCCACCAGGCCAGGAGTTTCACAAAAAGCAGTTTCAACCCGGTTCCTTTCCGCCTTCCAATCCGTCCATTCCAAAAGAACTATTCTACGTTCCGCCCGCAAACCAGAGATTATTTGCCTCTTGCGCCGGGAATGAGAAAATAGGGAAGAAGGATTCGTAAGGGAGGCTGCGCCTGCGCGCTGCCCGTTCCCGCCGGAAGCATGCCCACCACCGAACCACCCAAAGCAGCGAGCGAGCCGAACGAGCCGAACGGCGCAAACGAGCGCCCTGAAACCGGGTCCCTGACCGCGACCGCCGAGGAGTCGCGTGCAGATGAACCGCGTGGCTCCGGTCGCGCCGCCTCCCGCTGGGTGGATTACGACACCTACGAACTGCTTGAGATGATCAGCGAGCTCGAAGACGAGCGCCGCTGGGCCCGCCTGCGGGAGGGCATCTGGCTGGCCATTCTCATCCACGTGCTGCTCCTCTCGGCGATTACGTGGATCCCGAAGTATGTCTTCCGCGTGCCTCCTGTCGTCGATCCCTTCGATGCCATCAAGCAGCGCAAGGATCTCAGCTACCTCGATTTGCCGCCCGACGCTCTGCGCCAGCTGCAGCCCAAGGTGAAAGTCAAGCCGGTGCCGGAGAAGAAGCCCCTCATCGACAAGCAGACGCTCGAGGAGATGAACAAGCCGGAAGCTGCGCCGCCTCCTCCTCCGCCTCCGACCGACCAGCCCAAGGTGGAGACCCCGCAGCAGGCGCCGCCCATTCCGCCCAGCGCGCAGTCGCAGTCGCAAATCAGTGCGCCCCGCCCGCAGGCCGTGCCGGCGCGGCCCAACTTCGCCATGCAGTCCGACAATCCGGCCGACCAGTTGCGGGAAGCCATGCGCGGCGCCGCGCAAAATCGCGGATCGAGCGGCAACAACCTTCCCGGCGGCACCGGGTTGAGTATGCACCCCGGCGCGGGCACAGGCGGCGTCGAAGTCCTGTCCGACATGCAGGGCGTGGACTTCAACTCCTGGCTCATGCGCTGGCACCGTGAAACCGAGCGCACCTGGGACCCGCTCATCCCTGACGAGGTCAACCCGCCCATTCTCAAATCCGGCGCCGTCGTCATCCGCTTCAAGGTCCTGCCCAATGGCCGCGTCATGGATGGCAGCATGGTGCTCGAAGGCCGCTCCGGCGATACCGGCCTCGATCGCGCGGCATGGGGCGCCATCACCGGCTCGAACTACCCGCCGCTGCCGCGTGAGTTCCACGGGCCGTATCTTGAACTCAGGGCAGTCTTTCTCTACAACATGCAGCCTCCTCAATAGGATGAGTCATTTCATTGCTCTCAAGCGGGCGCGTATCATAAACGCATAGGCTTCCCGCCCGTTCTCTTGCAGGGGCATCATG
>VFSW01000613.1_pt1 | contig 52570 bp, 39 predicted proteins | sample 5358111 | NCBI WGS metagenome assembly VFSW01 (sample SAMN11554181, study PRJNA540505) | mine drainage metagenome | isolation source: sediment from site ElyBrook_90M | place: USA: Ely Copper Mine, Vershire, VT | collected 2017 | reverse complement strand
TCGAAGCGCTCAGGCGGCTGGCCCTGAAGGGCACCGAGTGGGCCGAGGCGCAGGTCGATACCATCCGGCTCAAGCTGTTCAAGATCGGCACGCTGGTCCGTATCAGCGCCCGGCGCGTGTGGCTGGAGATGAACTCCTTCTATCCGTGGAAGCACATCTACGCCCGGGCCTTCGACGCTCTGCGCTGTTGAGCGTCAAAGGCCACCCAAACAGACTTTTCCACTTCCACCGCGAAAGGAGTCCGGCGGAGCTATGCCCCAAATCCAACTTCGGCGCTGAAAAAATCACTCCACGCAAGCGCTCGACCGCTTCCAGGACAACTGCTCGCCGGAAAACTACTCCCCAGACCCGCTCAGCCCCGCCACCCCCCGAAAAATCGACCCCTGTGAGAAATGGAGGCTAGAATCGATACGTGAGTTCAGTGTTCCAGCTTATCCAGGAAAATGAGGCGGGCGGCCGCCGCGCGCAGCTTCATTTGCCTCATCAAGCCGTCGAGACGCCGGTGTTCATGCCCGTCGGCACAGCCGGCACCGTCAAAGCCGTGCCCCAGGACGTGCTTGAAACCCTGGGGGCGCAGATCATCCTCGGCAACACCTATCACCTGTATCTCCGCCCGGGCCACGAGCTGATCCGGCGCATGGGCGGCCTGCATCGCTTCATCAGTTGGCCTCGCGCCCTGCTCACCGACTCCGGCGGCTTTCAGGTCTTCAGCCTGAGCGAGTTGCGCAAGGTCACCGACGAAGGGGTGCGCTTCCGCTCGCATCTCGACGGCAGCAGCCACTTCTTCACCCCCGAGCACTCCATGGACGTGCAGATCGCTCTCGGCGCGGACATTGCCATGGCCTTCGACGAGTGCACCGAGTACCCGGCCGACCGCGCGCGCGCCGAAGAAAGCCTGCGGCTCACCATGGCGTGGGCGCGCCGGTCGCTCGACCATTTTCGCTTGCACGGCGATGAAGTGGTGTGGCGCGACGAACTGGGCGGACGCAAGCAGAGTCTCTTCGGCATCGTGCAGGGCGGCATGTACCGCGATCTGCGCCGCGAGAGCGCGGAGCGGCTTATCGAGATGGACTTCGACGGCTATGCCATCGGCGGCCTCAGCGTGGGCGAGCCGCGCGACCTGACCCTGGAGATGATCTCCGAAGTGCTGCCCCTGCTGCCCCGTGACAAACCGCGCTACGTGATGGGCGTGGGCTACCCGGACGAGATTGAGCAGTACGCCCGCATGGGCGTGGACATGATGGACTGCGTGCTGCCTACCCGCGCCGCGCGCCACGGTTTGTTATTTACCAGCGAAGGCCGCCTCACCATCAAGAACAAGCGCTTTGCGGAAGATCAGGGACCGCCCGACCCGGCCTGCGATTGCATGGTCTGCCGCCGCTACTCGCGCGCCTACCTGCGCCACCTGATGCAGGCTGGCGAAGCGCTGGCCGGCACGCTTAACTCCATCCACAACCTGGCCTACTATCTCGGCATCATGCGGCGGGTGAGGGCGGAGTTACAATCGCCCGCCGTTCCAGACTCCGCCGTTGCGGTCTCCGGCCCTGCCGGGCAAACCACCGAAGTTCCTCGCTGACCGGTTCCAACGGTCCGGCCCAGTCCCCTGGCTTTGCCTGCCGAAACAGCCGCGCCGTGGGATACCAGGGCGTGGTCCGAGTCTGCTGCATCCAGCGCCAGTCGGCCAGGTGCGGAAGCAGGATCCACACCGGCTTGCCCATTGCGCCCGCCAGGTGCGCAATGCAGGTGTCGGTCGTGATCACCAGATCGAGCGTCGCCACCAGGGCCGCAGTTTCCGCCAGGTCGTGTTCTTTGCTCGAACCATCCAGGACCAAAACGTCCTTTGGCAGTCGCGCAAGTTGTTCCGCCGCCTGCCCCTTCTGCAATGAGATCCACGTCACGTCCACCGCACGCAGCAGGGGCAACAGGGTCTCCAGCCGGGTCGACCGCTGATGGTCGGCCCGGTAGCGCGGATTGCCCGCCCAGGCGAGCCCCACGCGCAGCCCGCGCCCCTCAAGGCAAGGAAACTGCCGCCGCTTTTCGCCGATCGATGAAGGATCCGCACCCAGGTAAGCGCCGGGCCAGGGAACCGTCTCGACCGTCGTTCCGAAGACCGCCGGCAGGCTCATCAGCGGGCACTCCAGGTGGAAGTCAGGCAGCTCGCCGCGGGTACCCGGCACCGCGATCTCCGCCTCGCCGGCGCGCACTGCGGGCAACGAGCGCAGAAGCCGCTCCAGCGGGGCCCGCACCTGCAGCACCGGTATGCCTCCGCGCGCGGCGACGAGCGTTGCATACCGGCAAAACTGGATGGTGTCGCCCAATCCCTGCTCCGCATGCAGCAGCACCCGCTGACCGTCCAGCGCCTCTCCCTGCCAGCGGGGCTGGTCAAACCTGCGCGGACTGCGATGCACTTCGCGGAAGTTCCAGCGCGCCTCATAACCCAGCCAGCCGCGCTTCCAGTCCCCCAGCCGCAACTGCGTCAGCGCCAGGTTGTAGTGCGCGCCGGCATTCGTGGGATCTTTCTCCACCGCCGTCTGATGCGCCCGCAGCGCCTCCTGCGCCCTGCCCAGATCCAGCAGGGAGTTGCCACGGTTTGAAGCCGCAAGCCGGTTGCCCAGCGCTTCGGCCCGCTCGAAGACCTCGACCGCCTCGGCAAACCGGCACTCCGTGTGCAGAAGTATTCCGTGCATATTCACTGCTTCGTCGTTGCCGGCATCGCGCGCCAGCGCCCAGCGAATCCAGCCCCAGGCGCCCGGCAGGTCTCCTTCCGCCGCGCAGTATTGCGCCCAGGCCACATGCGTCTCCACCATGTCAGGATTCAGCGCGAACGCCATCCGCAGATGCGCCTCCGCCGCGCCGGGGCAACCGCGCTCGCGTTCCAGCAGGGCCAGGTTGATCCAGCCGCTTATCATCTCCGGACGCAACTCGACCGCCCGTTTCAGCGCCGACTCCGCATAAATATCCTGCCCCTGTTCGCGCAGCAGGCTTCCCAGGTTCATCCATGCCGCGGCAAAGTCCGGCCGCTCCTCCAGCGCCCGCCGGTAGCGGGTCTCGGCCTCTTTCCTCCGTCCCAGCCGTGCCAGCGCAAATCCCGCGGCAAACTCCGCTTCCGGTAGCCGGGGACGTAGTGCCAGGGCATGCTCGTAACGCTCCAGAGCCTCCGCAGCTCGCCCCAGCGACACCAGCGCGTGACCCACTCCCAGGTGAGCGGGAACCAGCCCCGGCTGTTTCCGCAGCGCCAGTTCATACTCGCGGATGGCCTCCTCCGGCCTCTCGGCGACCTTCAACTCGCCCAGCCCCATCCGCGCCAGCACGTCCATGCCGTCCATCCGGATGGCTTCTTTGTAGGCGCGTTCCGCGTCTTCCGTACGACCGGCGGTCTTCAGCGCTTGTCCAAGCGTCACCCAGGCCGTGCCGAGGCCGGGCGCCGCGGTCACGGCGGCCTCGGCCATTTGAACAGCCGCATCCGGCTGGCGGCTGGCCAACGCAATCAAACTCATGCCCACCAGCGCCTCGGGATGGCGAGGATTCCGTTCGAGCGCGCGCTGATAACGCTGCGCCACCTCGGTCAGCCGCCCTGTCAGGGGCTCGAAGGCGTCTTTTTTCTCCGCCGTGCTCTCCGGCATATCAACAATCACAGGCTTGCTTCGTCATATGAATTAGCCACTTCCACTTTTTGACACGTCAGTCGAAAGTTAGGTCCGATCAATGCCGTTTTCAATACGGAATCTGCGGGAACACGGGATTCCGGCCATGAAGATTCCCGTTCTATTGCGGCATGCAGATTTGGGAATCGCCTCGACCGGGCCATTTACACTGGCGGGTACGTCTCCTGGGAGCCCTTCATGACCGCTGTCGTTTCAGCTTCCCGCGTTCCGCTTGTCGAGCGTGAACAAGTTCCCGCCGAACTCGCCGCCCTCTATGACAAGCTGCTGGCCGATCGCGGCGTGGTGCCGAACATGTTCAAGGCCCTTTCCAACGTTCCGCCCCTGGTCATTGGAGTTGCGGCGCTGCTCAAGCCGCTGATGGCCGAGACTACGCTGCCCGGCTGGTACAAAGAGCTCATCGCAACGCGCGTGGCCTCGCTGAACCAGTGCGAATACTGCATCAGCGCACATCGGTACCTCGCCCTGCAGCGCGGAGCCACTCCCGAGCAGGTGGCGGCCTATGACGATTTCGAAGACGGCCCCTTCACCGAAAGAGAAAAGGCCGGCTTCCGCTTCGCCGGCCTCCTCCACATTTCAGGCCACGCCGTCGATGACCGGGCCTTCGCCGCAGTCAGTGCGCAATTCACGTCAGCCGAAATCATCGAACTCACTGCTATCGCGGCGGCCTTCGAATTCTTTCCCCGCATCAACTCGGCCCTCCACATTCCCGTGACGCCGATACCCAACCACCCCTGACACCGCGGCGACAAACCCCGGGAACCTCCGCGCCCCAACCCGGCCGGAAGAGATAAAGGAGAGATACACGGTGCCCATCATCGGCGATCGACCGGAAATCAGCATCAACGCGGTCATTTATTCAACCGACTTCTCTGCAAGTTCTGAAAACGCCGGTAACTTTGCGCGGCTCCTTGCCGGGTGCTTCTCGGCCCCCTTGCTGGTCACCCACTCCTTTCTGCTGGAGCGCGCCGCCGAAGAGGTGGAGCAGAGCCGGGGCATACCGAGCCAGCAGAGAGAACATCTCAAGAAGATGCTGGCCCAGAGAGCCGCGGAGCTCAATTCCGGATCTGTCGCAGTGGTTCCAACCCTGATCGACGGCAACCCTGCCGAGGCCATTCCAGCGCTGGCCGAGAAGCACGCGCCGGCGCTTATTGTTCTGGGAACACACGGTGCGGGCCGCATCGAGCATGGGCTCATCGGTTCCGTTGCGGAAAAGATTCTTCGCTCCACGCGCTGGCCGTGTGTCACCGTCGGTCCGCAGGTTCCCAAGGCCCCCGCCGCCGGACTGCCCTTCAGCCGGGTTCTTTATGCCACCGACCTCTCGCCCGAGGCAGCCAATGCCGCCCTGTTCGCGCTTGCCTTTGCGCAGACCTCCGGCGGCACCGTGGACGTGCTGAATGTCCTTCCTGAAAACTCAATCAATAATCCGGACCGGCTGGCTGCACTGGAAAAGCAGTTCTACGAAGAAGTCGATAAACTCGTGCCGGAGGATGCCCGTCAATTCTGTAACCCGCAGGCGTTTGTTGAGGTCGGCAACGCGCACGACCGGATCTTCGAGCATATTCAGAAACGCGACATCGATCTGCTCGTCCTGGGAATCCGGAAGTCCTTGCACCTCGGCTTCGAAATGCGCACCTCCGGAGCCTACCGCCTGCTTGCCGACGCGCCTTGCCCGGTGTTGACGATTACCGCCTGACGACGCTTACTTGCCGAGTTGTTTCACAAAGAAGTCAGCCATCATGTGGTTGGCTTCAATCGCTTCCGGCAATTTGGAGTCGTACCAGAAGGCGTGCGGCAGGGCGTCGAACATCACCAGCCGCGCGTCGACTCCGGCATGCAGATAGGCCCGGTGCAGGTTGGCTGTACCGCTCAGCAACAGGTCGCGGCCGCTGGTGACGAACAGCGTGGGCGGCAGGCCGTGCAGATCGGCATAGATGGGCGAGAGCACAGGATCCTTCGCGTCCGCTGACCCCACGTAGAACGGATCGTGCGCGCCGGGCTCCGGCGGGTCAAGATGTCCCGCAAGCCCGCGCAGCGAATACATGGACTGCGAGTCGCCGGGTCGCGCAAAGTCGCCCATGCCGCTGAAAATGCCCAGCGCCGCGGGAAGAGGAAGGCCAAGCTGCTTCAGCTTCACGGCTACCTCCCCGGTGAGGATGGCGCCCGCCGAAGTTCCGTAGATCACAATGTGTTCCGGCTTGTAGGTCTTCAGCAACTCCTTGTACACCGCGACCGAATCATCCACAGCCGCGGGAAAGGGAAACTCCGGAGCCAGCCGGTAGAGCACGGCGACCACCTTGATCTTCGTGTATCCCGCGATCGGAATCGATTCGGTGTAAGAGCCGGAGTCGGAGTTGAACCCGCCGCCATGCAGATTCAGCAGCACCTTGTCGCGATTGCCCTCGGGCATTCCATCCGGCGTAACAATGCGCACCGGCACCCCGGCAATCTTGTCGTTCACAAGCTGGTTGGGGCACAGCTTGCTCCACTCGGCGGCAGCGCGCACGGCCCATGCATCGGTCCCGCTGCGTCGCTTGGCCAGCGGCTCCGGCGGACCCTGGTCCGGCTCGGCGCGGCTCAGCGACTTTCTGGCTTCGGGGCTAAGGTCTTCCGGCACCGGGATGACCCGAGTCACATGGGCGGTTCCGTTCGCGTCAATGTAGCTTGTGTCGCGCGTGGGCGCTTCAGCCGCCGTGGTGGGTTGCAACGCCGGCTTGGCCGCGGGCTCTTGCGCGACAACAACAACGGAAGACAGCAGAAGCAGAGATACAGCGCGGAAAATTACCTGCATGGGAACGGGCCTCCTCAAGAAGCAAATCGATTCTAGCGCGCCTCTACCGGGCTCGAACAAATCGCATCTCCCTGCGCAAAACGCTGGAGCGCACTTCAATCCACCAGATTCCTGCTGCCGATGGAGCGCGCTCTGCGATACATTGAAACTCCTATGACGACGATTGCAGCGACCCAAGTGCGCAATTTCATCGGCGGCCAGTGGCTCGCGCCCAGCAGCGATGCCGGCCTTGAACTCAAGAACCCAGCCACTGGCGAGCCGCTCGGCCATTCCCCCACTGGTTCGGCCGCGGAGGTGGATGCCGCGGTGCAGGCCGCCCATGCCGCCTTCCCCTCGTGGCGCGCAACTCCCGCGGTGGATCGCGTGCAGGTCCTCTTCAAGCTCAAGACAAAGCTCGAAGAGCATCTTGAAGAGCTTGCCGCCATCATGACCACGGAGAACGGCAAGACGCTGAGTGAGTCGAAGGGAGAGCTGCGCCGCGGCATCGAAAATGTTGAAGTGGCCTGCGGCATCCCCGTGCTCATGCAGGGCTATTCCATGGAAGATGTGGCGCCCGGCATCGACGAAATCATGGTGCGCCAGCCGCTCGGAGTGGCCGCCGTCATTACGCCCTTCAATTTTCCGCTGATGATCCCGCTGTGGTTCCTGCCCTACGCCATCGCCACCGGCAACACCGTCGTGCTCAAGCCCAGTGACCGCGTGCCCTTCAGCGCGGCGCGCCTGGTCGAACTGATCCAGGAGACGGGCCTGCCCGCCGGCGTGGTGAACCTGGTGAATGGCGGCAAGCCCGCGGTGGATGCGCTGCTCGACCATCCGCTGGTGCGCGCGGTCAGTTTTGTCGGTTCCACGCCCGTGGCCCAGTACGTGTATGCGCGCGGCTCGGCCAGCGGCAAGCGCGTGCAGTGCCAGGGCGGAGCCAAGAACCACGTGGTGGTTTTGCCCGACGCCGATCCTGAGACGACAACGAAGATCATTGCCGACTCGGCCTTTGGCTGCGCCGGCCAGCGTTGCCTTGCGGTCAGCGTCACGGTCACCATCGGCGAAGCACAAGGCTGGTTCCGCGAGTCCATTGCCGCGGCCGCCTCTGGACTGAAAGTCGGCAACGGCCTCGATCCCGCTTCGCAGATGGGGCCGGTGATTACGGCGGCCAGCCGCGAGCGCGTGATGTCGCTCATTGGCCAGGGCTCGGACCAGGGCGCGAAGCCCATCGTCGATGGCCGCGGCTTCAAGAGCAGCGGATCGTTCGTCGGCCCCACGGTGCTTGACGGCCTGCCCGCCGGCAGCCCGCTGATGGAAACCGAGATCTTCGGCCCCGTCCTTTCCGTCGTGCATGCCGACTCGGTCGATGAGGCCATCCAGATGATCGAGCGCTCGGCTTACGGCAATGCCAGCTCCATCTTCACGTCGTCGGGCGCGGCGGCTCGCAAATTTCGCAACACGGTCTCCACCGGCAACGTGGGCGTCAACATCGGCGTTCCCGCGCCAATGGCATATTTCCCGTTCTCCGGCTGGAAGGGCAGCTTCTTTGGCGTGATGCATGCCCAGGGCCGCGACGCCATCGAGTTTTATACGGATAAGAAAGTCATTGTGGAGCGCTGGCCGCGCGAGTGGTCGCGAAGGTTCTGAGTACCGCAGTCGAACCCAAAATACGAGGGGAGCGCGAATGGGTGCTCCCCTCTGTCGTTGTGCTACTTAGTCTTATGAATGCGGTAACACCAGCAATCCGGCATCGAGCAGTTTCTGCGTCAACCGGTCCAGGGCCTGCGGAAACTTGTAGTAGATGGTACGAACACTCATCCCCAACAAGGTAGCCGCTTCGGCGTGCGTGTACTCCTGCAGAACAATCCTGCTCAGCATCTGGCGATCCAGCCATCCCAGCTTGTTCAAGCACGTTTCCATGTCCAACACGAAGATGACCGCATCTTCAAACGTGCGGATAGGGCGGCTTGAAACCCATCCCCGGCCCACCGAATCACCCAGCACAGAGGGCGCCCTGCCCACCTGCATGGAGGCGTATAGATAACGCCGCAACATGCTCTCGGTGTGCTTCCTGTAGAACGCCACGCTGACCACCGGCTCGGTAGCAGGCTCGGCAGCGGACGGTCGGGCCTCCTGCGGCTTTGCGAACTTCCCTGGCTCCTTCCTCCTGACCTCAGGCCACGTCGCCTGTGTACTGCCTGCTCCCCAAATCACTGGCAATTGAAGGGCTGCGCTCATTTGGCACCCCCCATTGTCGCAGCCACCGCCCAAATCTTCATCAGCGGCTTGCGGGCTGGGCGCCCACGCCGCTTTCGGCTCTCCGGCGATGGAAAATCCTTCAGTTTCGTCTCACATGTCCTGCAATACACACTCCCCTGGGATTGGCCCCGGTACCAAAGACAACCGCAACCTTCGCAAATCTTCAATTGCACGCACAACTCCATGACTGATTCTCCGTTTGCTGTTTTTTGCCCGGCAGTTTTGGTTTGAAATCGTTTGCCGGCGTGGAGGGAACCAGACAAGGCTATTCAGGATTCTCGTGTCCCGATGGCAGATTGCCGGCTGCGTTCCCTCGTTATATGTCATGCTCATTCGCGCGCAGACTCTGGATTCTTCGCACGGACTTGCCGGACGCCTTTACAGGCGCCTGTAGGCGGGGACTCGAGCCCTCATGGACTGGGCCGCCGGAGATCCGTCATTGGCCGTCCAATGAGCCGGGAAATGCATCCCGTCCCTTCGTTCGGAAATGAAACGATTCCAGAACAGTTCCCACAAATCTGTGCGAGATAAGTAAGGCAAATCTAGAAAGCTGCGTCTCCCGCGTCAACGCCTTCCGGGTGATTTACTCAGTAATCTTTCCACCCTCAAGATAAACACTGGAGAATGAAGGCGAATTCACATCAATCGTTTTGCCAACAGAAAAGGGAGAGCCTCCGTCTCCATTGCCAGCGGCGGATTTTCCACAGATGAATCTTTCTCAGATGCACGAGCGTCTCCGCCTGGAGCTGCTGCGCAGGATACAGCGGGGCACGCTCAGCGTCTCCCTGCTCGCCCGGCAGACCGGGTTCGGGCAGTCGCATCTCTCCAACTTTCTCCGCAGCCGGCGGCAACTCTCGCTGGACGCCATGGATCGCATCCTGTCCGCGCAGCAAATGGCCGCGGCCGACCTGTTCCCCGGCAATCGAGAAGGGAATACGTTCGCTGGCAAGGATGAGGACAGCAGCATCCCCGTGGTCTCTCACTCCGCAGCGCTGTTTGAACCGTTCATTCGCGCAACCGCGGTGCAGACCCTGCTCTATCTACCCGCAGGCATATTGCAGTCCACCCGTGCGCGCGCCACCAGCCATCGGCGCGCGTGGCAAAGGTATGTCGCCATCTGCGTCTCGCCGGACGACGCGCTGCCCATGGACCCCGTGGTCCTGCCCAACGCGATTGTGCTGCTCGACCGGCACTACAACTCCCTCATGCCTTATCGCAACAGCCGGCCCAACCTCTACGCGGTGCGGCAGGAGGGGCATCTGCTCCTGCGCTACGTGGACTTCATCCTGAACCGCATGGTGCTGCGCCCGCACAACGTCGCCTTCCCTGTGGACCTGGTCGAGCCTGGGCCCAATGAGTCGCCGGGCGACCTGATCGCAGGAAGAGTCGTACTCATCCTGAATGAGCTGTAACGGCCACAGCGGCCGAGGGTTTCATTGCCCGGGATCGTGCCGGCCCAGTCCCTGCGAACTCAGGCCAGCTTCCACGGTGATCGATACGGGCGCGACAGCAATTCGCTGGCGGCGGGGTCGTTGAGAATCTTTTCCTGCGCCACATCCCAGTGGATCTTGCGGCCCACAATCATGGAGATCAACCCGAGATGGCCCGGAAGTGTGGAGTGATGCGCCGTCTCCACAGGAGTAATGGTGGGCTTGCGCGACTTGACGCTGTCGAGGAAGTTGCGCCGATGCTCGTGGGACTCATAGAGCTTGATCTTGCGCAGATCCTCGGGAAGCGAATCGCCCTTGGCCCACTCCGGGTTTGAAGAGTCGAAGCCGCTGCGGTCCACCCACACCCAGCCGTCGGTCCCGATCCACTTGGTTCCCATGACAATCGCGGGAGAACCTCCCGCAATGGTCATCTTCACGTCGCCCGGATAATGCGTGACTTCTTTCTTGTATGTGCACTCCACCGTGTATTTGGTAGCGGTGTTCCAGATTGCATTCGCGCTTGGAAAATCGCCGTGGCCTTCAATCTCGGAAGGTCCTATCGCGTCGAAGCCCAGTCCCCAATGCGCGATGTCCCCGTGATGGCCGATCCAGTCCATCAACTGGCCGCCGCCGGTGTTGTAGTTCCAGCGCCAGTTCATGTGCACCCGGGTCTGAATGTAGGGCTCCATCTTCGACGGCCCAAGCCACCTGTCGAAGTCGAAATCGGCCGGCGGCTCCGTTACCGCCAGGTCCCACGCCGGCGTTCCCGGCACAATGTCGGCCGGGCCCTTCGGCTTGTCGGGCAGCGACGAAAGCTTCTCCATCAGCGCCGGTTCGGTGCCGGCAAAATCGTGATGGCCGCCGGGCAGTCCCACCTCGACGTGCGTGACCGTGCCGATGAGGCCGTTGCGAACAATCTCAGCCGCCTTGTGAAAAGGCGCCTGCGAGCGCTGCCACGATCCGGTCTGCCAGATAATGTTGTTCTGCTGGACCGCTTTCACGATTGCCTGTTGCTCTGCAACCGTGCGGGCGAGGGGCTTCTCGCCGTAGATATCCTTCTTGCGCTTTGCCGCTTCGGTTGCGACGATCGCATGCCAGTGGTCCGGAATGGCAATCATCACCGCGTCGATATCGTCGCGCGCCAGCAGTTCGCGGTAGTCGCGATACGCCTTGCAATCCTGGTTCCCGTAGCGGCCATTGATGGTATCCACGGCCTTCTGCAAATGATCCTTGTCGAGGTCGCAGGCCGCCACCACCTGGCAATCCTCCTCGCCCAGAAATGCCTTGGTGTTGGACGGTCCCATCATGCCCCAGCCGATGACGCCCAGCGTGATGCGGTTGGAAGCCGATGGGCGGCCCATGCTTGCCCATGTGTGGCCCGGCAACATCATCGCGGCGCCCGCAGCCTGCATAAAACGGCGGCGGCTAAGAACAGAAAACGGATTCGAACCGGAATACGGAATGGTCATTGGGACTCCCAGGTCTCCTCAATCGTGGCGTGTCCGTTGCGGCCTGTACCGCTCATTGAGGCGGCCGGAAATCTGCCGGAATTGAGACACCGGAAGTCTAGCACGCTGCCTCATGAAGGCGAGCAGGGCTACATGCGTCCTTTTCGAAGCCATTGCATGTTTGCGCACCCGCACCCATACCAGGCACTCGTGGGCTGATGAGTTCGTTGCTCAGTCCGGGAGGTGAAACCCCGGATGATCTTTCAAACCGTCGTGGACGCCGAGATAACCCGTGGATCGAACCTTGAGCGAATCCGGGCCGGCTTTCGAATCAGGCTTCAAGAATCGCCTCAGCTCCAGCATGCCTTTGCTGCTTGAAGTGATCTGGCCTCCGACTCCCTCATCGGTGATCCACGGATCGCACGCGATTACCGTGGGATCGGCAAACCACCGTGTGAAATCGTCGAAAACATCCAGCGTGCCGGTGCGGTTCAGGAGCACAAAGAAATGGGCATTGTTCTCAGACTTGCCATGAATCAGCTCCACGCGTACGCGGTGCACATCTTCGATCTCGGCGAGGGGTGCGCCCTCGGTCGTCGAGAAGGTCAGCAGCATGGCAAAAGCCGCGCAGCCGCACTCTTCGCAGTTGCCCACGCCAAAGTTGAACGCATTCTTCGCGCTTGAAGCAACGTACTTTAACGGAATCGGGAGCGACGCGCCTGCCTTCGCACCTGCACTCGCTTGGATCGCACGGTCATTGGCCACGATCTCAAGCCTGACTCGATTCATCACGTTGGCAGGTTTGAATCGATCGGTGCCATTTCGAAATCCCAAGCCATTCAGGTAGTCGGCCAGGGCGGCGCCGAACTTCGCCGAGTAAGCCCGTTCAGCATCCATCCCCGGCTTGTAACTCAAATCGATAGGACGACCGTCGACGCTCCCAGTGTGGAGAAAATCCAGAACCGCATCCTTCAGCTCCCGTATCGACGCGTCCCGCGAGACTTTCTTGGTGAAAACGCACAGGACTGTTTTCTTGTCCACCTTTTGAATCACATCCTGGGTCGGCCCCTTGGTGCTGATCCGCGCGCATACCTGGATAAAATTCGTGTACTCGATCGATCCTTCATCGTTGAGCCAATCGGTTCCACCTGTTTCCGGGTCCAAGAAGCGATTGGAACTGCGTGGTATCTGTCTGCGAACCTGGCTGGCAACCCGTTGAGCAACCTCGGCAAGGCGGTCGGTTTTGATTGACATGGGGGTGCGTGACCTCTCTACGACGCGTACAAATCAAGAGCCACTCGGGGAAAGATTCTCCGTCGTTCTGGCATGGTAACACGGAAAAGGTATGTGCAAGGTACGATGAACAGGGCAGACACCGACAGAAATCCCGGTCCGCGCGGACAAGCTGAAAGGCCTGCTGAACAGTAAGCCTCTTGGCTCTCCATCGCGGCCGAGCGGCTCAATCGCTATGCACATTCACAGGGAAGGAAACGGAACGTAACGTATGAGGATCTCGATAAAATTCGGCTTGCATTTCGCACTTCTGGCAGCACTCTTCGGAGCCGCGGCGTCCCATGCGCAATTCGTCCATACGCAGGGAGCAAAGATCGTTGACGGACACGGAAAGCCGCTGCATTTGCGCGGCATCAACCTCGGCAATTGGCTGCTGACCGAAGGCTACATGTGGCGCTTCGACGGGGGGCCGCAATCGGAGCGCGAGATTGAAGAGCTGGTGAGCGAGATGCTGGGACCCGAGCGCGCGCAGGCATTCTGGCAACAGTATCGCGATACCTACATCTCTCAGCAGGACATTCACGCGATAAAAGAGGCCGGGTTCAATTCGGTGCGCATTCCCATTCACTGGAAGCTCTTTACCAGCCCCGACGCGGAAGGCTTCCGCCTTCTGGACCGCGTGATTGGATGGTGCAGGCAGGAGGGACTGCTGGTGGTGATCGACCTGCATGCGGCGCCGGGCGGCCAGACCGGCACCAACATCGATGACAGCAACGGCTGGCCCTGGCTCTACTCCGATGCGTCGGCACAGCAGCAAACCGTTGAGCTTTGGAAGCGCATCGCGCATCGTTATCGCGACGACACTGCGGTTGCGGGCTACGATCTGCTGAATGAGCCGATTCCGCACTTTCCGCAGATGCGGCAATTCGATGCGAAGCTCGATCCGCTCTACAAGCGGTTCACCGCCGCGATACGGACCGAGGACCCGAATCATGCTGTGATCCTCGGCGGCGCGAAGTGGGACACCGACTTCACGGTCTTCGCGCCACCCTTCGACAACAACACGATCTTTCAGTTCCACACCTACTGGGCACCGCCCGTCCAGGCAACGATCCAGAAGTATGTGGATTTTCGAACGGCGAACGATCGTCCAATCTGGCTGGGAGAATCGGGCGAGAATAAGGATGAATGGATCGGTGAGTTTGCCGCGCTTCTCGAGAAGAACGACATCGGCTGGGCTTTCTGGCCGTGGAAGAAGATGGATGCGACCTCGTCTCCCGTGACGTTCGCGCGGCCGGATCACTGGAGCGAGATCGTCGAATACGCCAAATTACCGCGTGAACTGGGGCACATCGAGGAGCGCCAGAAAAAGCGTCCACCCCAGGATGTGATCGATTCGGCCTTTGCGGGCCTGCTGGAAAACATCCGGTTCTCGCACGAGAAGCGCAATGCGGGTTACCTTCATGCGCTCTTTCCGAACACCGCCCCCCAGCCGTAGCTTTAGGTCTTGTCGCAGAACGCCGGTTCCATCCGCAATCGAGTCCGCGGTCGCCGGAGCGCCGTCATGCACTGTGTTTCACAGCCTTTGCAGGGCGCCTGGCTCCAGCATTGACGGGGATCGTGATGCTGCGGACCCGCGCCTCCGGAGCCCGGTATTCCTCGGTCGAACTGAAGTCGCTCTCTGCCTTCAACTCCTTCACCAGCGGAGCCCGCGGCACCTCTGTTCCGGACTTTGCGCTCCCGTGCTTTCCGGATTTGGTTGAGCAAAGCGTCTCCAGACGGTCGCGGGCATTCTCATCTCCGCGGCGGCTGAAGAGCTTCCACAATGACCTGGGTGTGGCGTTCAAGCTGCCATGATGTCCTACTTTGTAAAGCTTCACGTCCTTCAGAAGAGTGCGCCAATCGTCGTTTGCGAGCGCGTACGACCAGTTTTCTATCTGCGCGTCCCCCGGGAAGAGAAGCTTGCGGTCGCCCACTTCAAACAGAAGAATCACACTCGTGTTGTTCATTACGCTATCGAGATCGCGAACCAGCTCCAGCGCCTGGTCGGCATGGATCTTCTGCGACTGCGCGATGAACCAGCGCATATTCGGCGAACGCGATGACTTCGGCAGCGTCTTATGCGTGGTGAAAGACTCTGTGCCGCGAGCTGCCAGCACCGACATGGCCGCCATGTTCTGCGAAGCCCAGAAGCTGCGGAATTGCCAGAACTCATCCGGATCGGTCGCTCTCTCCTTGCGGATCGCCTCGTTTTGCTTCAGGTTCGGGGGACCGAGGACGGTGATCTTGACACCCGGCACAAGGTCGTTGAACTCCATGCCGGCATTCACGAAGTGCGCCTTTCCCGCGGCGCCCATCGCCATTAGGTTCTTTACCGCAGAAAGGTTCTTCAGGTTGTTTTCGCCCAGGAAGTTAAGTTGATTTCTCTTCTCGGCGCCGGCCACCAGCTTCTTGGTGTCTAAAAGCTGCACGATTGTTGCGGCGATCGAATGCATGTCTTCAAGCGACCCGAGATATTGAGCGGTCAAATTCGCCGGCGAGTTATCGTCCGTCGATGTCGTAGCGGTCAATGCGTCCGGCTTCGCGGCGGGATCTTCGGTCCAGGGTTGAATCACATGATCCGGCTTGAGCGAGGCAATCACCTTGCCTGTCCCTTCGCCGTCGGTGGCAAACCCGCTGATGTGATCCCGATGCCGGTGGGTCGCCACCACAACATCGAGCTTGCCATTGCATGCCGTCTTGATATCTGCAGCAATATCGGCCATGTAATGGGCGCTCTTCCCTACAGGCGCGGCGGTGCTGCCGTAGTCAATCAGTACGTGGCGATCTTTGTCCGCGGAGTGGAAAGTAAGCAGGAAACAATCTCCAAACCCCACGTTGTACATGCGAATGGTGATGGAGGTGGGCACAGGGGTGCCTGCGGAAGAGGCGCTTTTCCTGGTAGGCATTCTCAGTCCTCCTCGTCGGGTTCGATGTTCACCGAACGGTACCATCCGGTCCTGCGCAGCCGGTGCGTGTTTGCGAAGGCGCGCATCTTCGATGCGCCTCGATCGAAGCCTCCGTGCTCCCACAGATATTTCAGGCGGGCCGTCTGGCGCTGCTGTTGTTTGTCAGTCGGCGAGAGAATGCTGTTGCCGATGTTGTACTTCACGTGGCCGTACTCGTCGAAGATGACGGCGTTTCCGCCGTACAGCGTCACCTCGGTTGCGTCCGGCATGCCGTGGGGCTTGCGGATGTTGAGTTCTGCAAGCTCGCGCGCAAAGACCTTCAACTGCTGGTGATACTCGACCACCGTCTCCCGAAGCACGAATCCATCCCGCCCGGTGCGAATGCACGGCCTGACGGAGAGCACCCGCGTCAGCGCCTGGTCGTGCAGCCGAAACTCCTTGCGGTTAATCCACAGAAAGCGGAAAAGCTCGTCGGGGTCGGTCTTCATCGATTCAAAATGAGTTCGATCGTATTTGAAGAGCCTCTTCGGAGAAGGCGAATCCCACGATCCCGGCTCCCTGCCCGGCGCTCCTTTCGAACTGGGGTCGATGCCATAGGCATGGAACCACGTTCTGAGGCTGTCTCGTATGTGGTACTTGTCATCCCTCGGGTTCAGCTCCCAATCGGAGGTGAGAACACCGCTGGCAAAATCGCAGAACTGCAAATCCGTCGGAGGACAGTAGTCGACGGCGCGGATGAAGATCGTCAGCATTCGATCCGCAATCTCGGCTCCCTCTTCGGCGGCGCGGCGGCGATCTACCTTGGACTCGCTCCCCACCACCGTGAGCCTTTTGATCCATACCTCGAGAAAGGCATTCAGAACCGCGGCAACCAGGATCTCGCCGCACATGTGGGCTTCCTGATACTCGCTCGATGCGAGGTAATCTCTGCCCGGCGCAAGTTTGACCGAACGGCGCAGGGCCTGTCCGTGAATCCCTGAAAGCTCCGAGCCCATTTCTTGCGCGAGCCCGAACAGCGCGGAGGAGCGAAGCTTCTCCGGCGTGAGATTTTGGCGATCGATGGATTTGGTGTCGATGTCCGGCATTCCCAGATCGACCATCCGTCCAACAATCGACTCGGCCGAAAAGACGGAGAGCAGCGCAACGATATCCGCAAAGGCCTCGTGAAAACCTGCCTGCTGAGGAGAGGAAGGATCCATGTAACGCTCGCGCAAACCATCAAGCAGGGCGTGCGTCGTTTCGTGAGCCACAACCTCGTGAGAAAGACAGGTAAAGATCGTCTTTCTCCCGTTGGAGCTAGGAAAATAGCCGAAGAAGAGACCCTGTGCCTGATCAGAGTAGAACGCATTTGCATCGGAGAAAGCGTGCGGAGAGACCAGGATCTGGTGACCGTGAAAACTCCATTCCGCCCTGCGTCCAAGAGCCAGTTCGAAGCGAGCCAGCGTTTTCATGATGATGGCGTATGTCATCCACGCATGAAAGTCGAGGCTCTTCAGCAGATCGGCGTCCGATGTGTTTTCCCAGGGATCTTCCGGGAGACGATCGTCGCAGTTCATCGAAGCGCGCAGTCGGCCGGAGGGGTAGAGGGCATCGCGGGTGGAGTCGTAGTCGATGACGTGAACACGATAACCTCGAGGGCCGCGATCGAGAACCTCGTTTGGAATCTCGATTTGCGTCCTGAGTATCTTTCCGCCAACTTTTATGCTGGGATCAAGTGCCAGAATTGTCAGCTTTCGGGTTGGATAGTAGGGCATGGAAGGCCGCCTATCTTCATGAGTCGCCGCAGTGGCGCGGAGACCACCCTGCATCATGAGACATCCTCTTGGCGAAGTCAATAACTCCCGCAAAATTCGTGCGTTCAACTTACTCATCGTCGGATTTGATCTGGAAAACAACGTGATCCAGGTGTACATTCTCAGTTGACTTCAGCCGGTGCGATTGAATGCGGGGAATCGCGCCTGTGATGTGCGCGCCTCAGTCACTGGACAATCCAATCGAGAGGCAGGCTACGCCGATGCCGAACATACAGATCGACATGTTCGAGGTTCAACTTGGCGCCTCGCTGCTGCTTCAGTTCAAAGACAGCACGGGAAGGTCTGTCTGCGTTCTCGCCGATGGCGGCATCAACGCCGCAAGCTACACCCGGGACCATGTTGCAAAGAAACTCGCGAACATCCTTCCGTCGAAAAGTATCGACGTTGTGATTGGGACGCATTACGATCAGGACCACCTGGCGGGGCTGATTGATGTCGCCGGCATGTTCAACATAGGCGAGGCGATTCTTCCCCCGGTGCGCAGGCCGCGCTATCCAAGGCCCGGCACGCCGGCTTCTGCGCTTATGCAAATCGAAAATCCGGACGATGCCTCCGATCTCCCGCTCCTGATTGACCTGAGCGATGAAGAATTCGAGGAACATATCTCGGAGCTTGCCATGCTGTCCGAGCAAGTCGCGAATCAGCTCAGAGGTGCCGAGCCAATCTTTCCCTCCCCTCCCGATTTTGAGAATGAGATTCCAGGCAGCGATGACGAACTCGGCTCCTATTACCTGACGGCGCCCTATTCGCCCGCCATGCTGAATCTGGCATTGGTCCAGTTCACCCGGATTCGCAAGAGCGCTCACCAAGGCGCCATTGTTGCGAAATGGCTGCAACGGCTCGTCAGCAAACTACAAAGCAAAAATGTTCCCATCCGCGCCATCGACATTCAAGCGGGCTGTCCGAGATACTTTGAATGGGATCCGGTCCAGTTAGAATTCCTCGCATGCAAGCCGTCTGTTTATGCCAGTTCGCTCGAGCCGAAGTTCACGTTGCTCGGTCCCTCTCAGGCGCTGATTGCGCGCCATGCGAAACTCTTGCCTATCGGGGCGTACCTGGCGATCATTGGACGCATGCCCCTGAAGCCGGTGACGGTGAGCAACCAGCTCAGCTATGTCATGCTGTTCGAGTCTGCCGGGCAGAAGATCCTTGTCACCGGAGATGCGGGCTGCGTCGACTTCTGGGACAAAAAGAGCAAGGCTTACTATCCCCAGTTGTTGACTGCAATCAAAGATCCCAATGTCGTGCAGGTCGCTCATCACGCCGGTGATAACTTCCGTTTCTACGATGTGCTGCAGACGAGTGGGTATGCTGGCTGCGGTGCCCCGCATTCGTTTCTTCTGCTCTCGCACGCGGATGGCGATGCTTACCGGCCCTCTCCTGCATTCAACAGTTTTGTAAATACGCTGTCTGCTGCGGGTGGAAGCTTCGAGCTGCTTACGACCTCGCAGCCGGACCCGGCGAAGATAGCGGCGTTTCGCACCTATTACCATCCTGCAACCCACGCCCCGGCAAATGTTGGAGACATTCGGCTCTCCTTTCAAAACGGAGCGTGGAAAGTCGACCAGCACCTGGTCCAAACATAGGAGGCAGCCAGAATGCAATCCGCACCCCGGAAATGGGCCGCATGGCTTGACGACCGATGCCGCATCAGCGACATGAAAGTGCAACGCTTCGACGACGGTCTGCTCAGCCGCTTCGGCGTCAAGAGGCAGAACATCGAGGGCTTCCTGTGGCCGAGCATTATTGCCACCGCTCTCTGGACCGGCATGCCCACACTCGATCTTCGCCAGTTGGCGGGCCTCCTGGTCGGGCTGGTCTGCTTCACGATCCTGGTGCTGGCCAATCGCCTGTCGAGAAGCGCTGCGCAGGATCTTTGCGCTCAGGTTGTTTTGCTGTTTCTTGTCGGCGGTGTCATCTGGGTCTTCGGCCCGGATGAAGCAGGGTTGAGGACGCTTGTCTATCGCCATGTGCTCGTTCCGGTGGTGGTCATTGTTGGCTTGGCGCTTCTGTCCTCGATCGTCATGGCAAAAAACCTGTGCCAGCCGCTGCAAGGCATCTCGCAGTACAACGTCTATCTTCAAAGCGCCGAGTTATTCCAGTCCCGAGGCACCCGGCTGCCTCTGGCTGACGGAGTCATTGCGCGCGCGCTCTTCGCCTTCTTCGGCATCTTGCTTCGGCCGCTGCAACTGCTGTGGCCGGTCGCAATCGCCATTCTCATTGCGCCGCCCGCCTATGTGAGTTATGCCGCATGGACCATGCTGGCCGTCATGGGGTTCATCGAACTGCTCGCGGTCAACGACGAGCGGCTCGACAGCAGCCTTCACCTGCTGATGAACCGCTTCACCCGCAATGCCGCTCTCGGCGTTACTCTGATTTCGCTCGCCCTGGCAGCAGCGCGCCTGCTGCAAAATACCTATGTCACCACCATCTTCGACGCCGCATCCGGCATCGAGATCCTGCTCTACTTCTTCTTTGCATACGCCATTACGTGGTGGTACGACTACTGGACCGAGAGGATGATCGGCCAGCAACTCTTCCTGCTCGTCGATCCCGGCGCGGGCGGAGAGTGCTCCACTCAATACCACTACACCGGGCCCACCGTAACCACCGTGCCCGTGGCGAACCGCAGAATCGAACTTCATGGGCTGGGCCGATTCCTGGCCTATTGCCCTAATCCAGTCCGGCCTGACGAGCCCTATTTTCAGGCCTGGACATACAACGACTTCTTCTCCTTGCTGGCCGCAACCGGAGCCGCGGGCGGTAAGGCCCATCCTTTGCCGCAGCAGATCGGTCAGCGAATCAACGGCTATCTCGGTTGTGCGGGAATTGTAAGCGTGGCATTACTCGCCTTCTTCGGATGGGAGCTGCATCGCCAGCCGAAGAACTACGAGATCGCGGTTGTGTCCACCCAGCCCGCGCCCCTCTCGTTCACTTCGCTCCTGAGCGGCGCCGGCAGCGATCCCGCTCACCCGGCGATCCTGGTCGCGGCCTCAGGCGGCGGAACGCGCGCGGCCGTCTTCACCGGCGCGATTCTCGAAGGCCTGTCGTTGTCGCATGGCCACGACATCCGTGTCGGCAGCGGCGTGTCAGGAGGTGCGGCCGCGCTCGCGTATTACGCTTCCAAGCGGCCTGCGCTGGCAACGCCCGATCCGCAATCGTGGAATGACTTCTTCCACACCATGTCGATGCCGTTTATTCAGGACGTGATTGAACGCGCTCCGGAGTGGAGAATGGCACAGCATGGCCGCCTCGGGATCCTGCTCGCGGAGAGTTTCGAGCGCCGGTGGGATCTCGCAGATGCCCGCAAGGTGATGGGCGGCGTCAACGATTTCGGACTCATCTGCAACACCACGCTGGCCGGCCGTTTCGACCGCAGCTTCCTGACCCCCGCTGAAAACGACGGGCTAACTCTCGGCGAGGCTGCTGCCCGCTATGCCGCACGCACGCGTTCCGATGTCGCGGGTGGACGACTCATCGTGACCAATCTCGATCTCCAGCGCGCCTTCGGCACACGCGATCTTCCGTTCGTTCCGGGTGAACATCTGCCCATCCTCGTGGATGACCCGGCAGTGCGCGTGGAGCGTGCCGCCGCTCTCAGCGCCAATTTTCCCCCGGTCTTTTCCGACGCGGCAGTCGATGTCGATAACCGGCACAGGTATTGGGTAACCGACGGCGGCGCCGCCGACAATCGCGGACTGGAGCCTCTGCTTTATGGCCTGCGCGATTCTCTTACAAGTTCCGCGCCCGGCGCCACAAAGCTCCCGGCCGTTGCCGTGGTCATCATTGAGGCTTCGGGAATCGACGAGAGCTTCCAGCAGGATCGTGGCATGGGGAGTGCCCTGAGCGCTGGGGCGCACTTCGCCGACCAACTGAACACTGAACTGGCGAATAGTCTCATGGCCATTTATCAGGCGGCGCATCAGGAAAAGGATCTTCAGTTCTACTACGTGCCGATGCCGAAGATTCTGCGCAGGTCGGGCTCATTTGGAACGCACTGGATGTTGCAGGATCGAATCGACGTGAGCAATGACCCGGACGATCCAAAAAAGGCGATGAAGACCTTCGACGGCGTCCAGGTGGTGACGGCCCTCCGCGCCGCCTACGCCTGCGATGCCCCGGGAAACAGCACCGAACTGGTTGGCTGGATTGTAGGATCTCCTGAATTCAAGCAGTGGTGCGATCTGTGGAGCACGTTGGACCCCGGCCCCGGAAAACGGCCATGTTCTTGCGGCCGATGAACCCTTCGTCCCGATACTGCCGCGCGGAGTGGATCGTTGCGCAGCCGTGCGATCGTCTCGTCCTTCGCTGGCCGGGAACTCAACCGATCCGGTACCATTGCGCGCATGAGCCGCTTCTCTCTCACCCGACGGGAGTTTCTGGAATCGACAGTTGCAGCAGGTGCGGGCGCGGCATGCGCGCAAGTCTCGCCCGCCGGCCTTTGGAGCCAGGGCGCAATCGGTCCAGATCCGGCGCCGGTCCCTGCCTGGGCGTCAAAGCCCATGCGCTGGGAGCAACTCACACTCGTTGAGGATGATCCTGCCCACTTCGACCCCGCCTTCTGGCTGGACTATTACCGCCGCTCGCGCGCGGACGGCGTGTGCCTCAGCGGCGGAGGATGCGTCGCCTACTATCCGACCGAGATTCCCTTCCACCATCGAAGCGCATGGCTGGGCGACCGTGACGTGCTGGGCGAACTGGTCTCCGGCTGCCGCAAACTTGGCATGTCGGTGCTGGTCAGGACAGATCCTCATGCCACCTACGACGATCTAAAGGCGGCCCATCCCGATTGGATCGCGGTGGACGCGGAAGGAAAGCCGCGGCGCCATTGGGCATCGCCCGAGATGTGGGTGACCTGCGCACTTGGTCCGTACAACTTCGAGTTCATGACCGATGTGCACATCGAAATCATGGCGCGCTATCGGGTCGACGGGATTTTTCTCAACCGCTGGAATGGATCGGGAGAATGCTATTGCGTGCATTGCCGGGAGAACTTCAAAAGCGCTTCTGGTTTTGAAATTCCGCGCACAAGCAATCCGCAGGATCCTGCGCGCCGTGCCTTTCTCCTTTGGCGCCGGCAGCGGCTTATCGCACTGCTCGATCGATGGAACAGCGCCATACGCCGCACCAATCCCGACGCTGCAATGATTCCCAACAATGGCAGCGGAGCCAATAATTCTCTCGATTCGCTGGAGACGAGCCGCCGCGCACCGTTGCTCGTTGCCGACCGGCAGGCCCGCCACGGGCTTGCGGCACCATGGCTGATGGGCAAAACCGCCAAGGAGTATCGCGCCACCATGGGCAACAAGCCTGTCATTGGGCTTTTTGGAGTGGGCCTCGAAGAGACGTATCGCTGGAAAGACAGCGTCACCAGCGATGCGGAGATCCGCATCTGGGTTCTGGATGCCATCGCCAACGGAATGCGGCCGTGGTGCAGCAAGTTCTCGGGCACGCTCCACGACAGGCGCTGGCTCAAGGGTGTTGAGGATCTTTACGTGTGGGCGGAGAGAAATCAGCAGCACCTCGCGGAGCGCCAGCCTCTGGCGCGCGTGGGACTCGTCTACTCGCAGCAGACGGCCTGGTACTACGGCGGAGAAAGCACCGAAGCCAGGGTCGAGAATTACGCTTTGGGTTGGTATCAGGCAATGGTGGAGTCGCGCATTCCATTCGAAATGGTGCACGACCACCTGCTCGATGCGGCACATCTGGCGGCCTTCAAGACGCTCATCCTGCCCAACCTCGCCGCCCTCGGCGATGCGCAATGCGATCAGCTTCGCGCCTTCGTCAACCGTGGTGGCAGCCTCATCGCCACATACGAAACCAGCCTCTACGACGAGTGGGGAACGCGCCGCAGAAACTTCGCTCTCGCCGATCTGTTTGGTGTCGACTGGACCGGCAAGACCGAGGGCCCGATGCTCAATTCGTATATTCGCCTGGAGCACGAGGCGCTGCCCCATCATCCGCTGTTCGCCGGTCTTGAAGATGCGCCGCGCATCATCAACGGCGTCTCGCGTCTTGGGGTCGCACCCAACAGAGCCTTTGCCGAGACGCCTTTCACATTAATTCCCAGTTATCCTGACCTGCCCATGGAAAAGGTCTACCCGCGCCAGGCGAAGACGGATATCTCGTGTCTTTATCTCAACAAAACAGCGGGGCGCGTAGCATACTTTCCCTTCGATTTGGACCGCACGTTCTGGGAGGTTCTCTGCGGCGACCATCTTAAACTGCTGCGCAACACCATCCTCTGGGCCAATAATGAAGAGCCGATGGTTGAAGTCAATGGCCCGGGGTTGTTCGATGTAACGGCGTGGCGGAATTCCGGCTCGATTACGATTCATCTCGTGAACCTGACGAACCCCATGGCAATGAAAGGCCCCTTTCGCGAGTTCGTGCCGGTCGGCGCTCAAACCGTCAAGCTGACTATGCCGCACGATGTCGTTGCCAAGACCGCCCGGCTTCTGGTTGCCGGCAACAGCATCGCGCTCGAACGGAGTGGGCGGGCAATTACCGTAACTGTGCCGTCTGTCCTCGATCACGAAGTATTGGCGATCGAGATCTAAGCTCGGAACCCTCAACAACAGGACAACTCTGCAAGGGCCGCGTGCTATCGATTCCCGCCGCACTCTCTCGGGAGCCGCGCAGAAACGACCCCAGCAATTCATACTGATCGCTGGCAATGTAATCGACTCCTTCCTGTTGCGCCGCGTGCCAGCGCGTCTCTGCGGCTGCGAGCGAACCAAAGTTATAGCTGCGGAACCAGCCGTTACAACTCTCTTCCTTGTCGTCTGCACCGTCGAGTGTGTAGAAACGAATCCAGAGTCCTTGCGCATGAGCGTGGTCCACAAGCGCGCGAAGGCGCTTCGCGTCATCAGACGTCCACTCGCCGGCATGTTGCTGACCGCCTTCCTCGACCACGTTCCAAGGATTGTTCCACCAGCGGCGATAGTTTGTGGCCGGAGCCGGTTCCAGCACGTTCGGCGCCGCCATCGGAACCTTTGCGTTGGTGTGGGCAGCGCCGAATACAAGGAGGCGGCTGCCTCCGGGCACTTGATCGAAGAACACGGCCTGTTGCGCGTCTGACTCGCCGGTGAGAACGAGAATGGGGCGAACAGTAAGGGGCTGCACCCTGGCCGAGTCGGGGGTTTTCGTGGCGGTGGTCAGCCAGTCTTCATACTTTGTCAGCAGCGACCAAACTGCATGCAGGTGTTCTGGTTCTTCGGTTTTGAAGTCGAGATTCAAAGTGATGAGCGGCCAGTCGCCGTGATTGCCCTGCTTGAGGGCGCGCTCTACGATGGGCCGCACGCGATCGAAGAAGTAGTGCTCCATGGTGGGCTCGTGGCCGCTGATTGGCTCTCCGTGCGCCACGATGGACCATGACTTGCCGCTCTTCGGTTCCGTGTACCAGTACAAGTCCTGCTCGATAGCAAGGGGTGTTCCGGCGGAGAGCGCTCGATCGATACGGTCATACCACCATTCGTAATACGGATAGCAATTATGCGCATCCATCACGGTTCGGCTGCCGGGAAGAAATTGGTTGGCGTGCTCCGGTGGCGAAGCCGGGGCAACGGAGCAGCAGGCAAGCAGAAGAAGCGAGAATGCACGGCGCATTGGGGAGTCCTTCCTTCAGTGAGCCCTCTTGAGGTTCGAAGCCAATATATACGGGCTGCCCGGCAACTGCAGACGCTCATAGGCCTGGCGTCTCTGGACTCTCATTCCGAAACGATCGCCGGCAGCACGCGGATTCACGCGGAAAATGTCCGATTGGCGCTGGAGATGGAGAGTGCTGAATGCGCGGACACGATTGGATCGAAGAAGACTTGCGAAAAGTATACGAAGGCCAGGCCTTGATGCGGCCTGGCCTTCGCGGATGAAGAGGGTCAGAACGAGAGTCGCAGCGCGAACTGCATCACGCGCGGATCGCCCGATAGCGACGTAATGCTCGCAACGCCGCCGCTTGTGATGTTGCCGTTGGGTTGGCCAAACTCCGGTGTGTTGGTGAGGTTGAACACCTCCCACCGGGCTTCGACGTTCCAACCCTCGGTGATGGGGAACTCGCGCAGCAGCGCCGCATCGAAGACATCGATGTGAGGACCGCGGAGCGAGTTGCGGCTCACGTTGCCTAATGCGCCCACAGCCGTCACCGCGTATGCGTCCGTCGATCCTGAAGGCGCGTGAACTCCGCAGGCAGAGTCCTTGCTTGCATAGAACCAGCAGTCCGGATCGCCGACTACGCGTGGCTTGCCGATCAGGTTCGGCGTAGCGGTTGTGTACCCGTAGGGGTCAAGAATCGAGTTGTGATTGCCATCGTTTTCGTTCACCTGGAAAGGATGGCCGCTATAGTACGTGTACACGCCCGACGTCTGCCAGTTGCCCAGAACCCACGACAGGGGTCCATGCTGCAACATGGATTTACCGCGACCGAAAGGCAAGTTATAGACATAGCTGACCGCAACGCGATTGGGAACGTCGAAGTCGCTGGGGCCGTACCAGGCAGCATAGTTCCTGCCGTCCGGCGCACTGCCCGAGTTGGACTCCAGTTCCTGCGGCGTATCGTCAAGGCTGCGAGAGTGGGTGAATGCGGAGCGAAGTTCAAAGCCATCTGTGAAGCGGCGCGTGAGGCTGGCCTGCAGGCCGTTGTAGTTGCCGAAGCCGATGGGCGAGGTGTATTCAATCTGACCGAAGTTTGTATAAGGCACTACTCCGGTGCTGACTCCGCCGGAGATGATGGGCTGGTTGTAATTGCGAATCACATCGAGATGCGTGGATTTCGTACCGACGTAATCGATTTCGCCGGCCCAGCTCTGACCGAACTGGCGCTGAATGCCTGCGCTCCATTGCTGCACATACGGCAACGGATCGTGAAGAGCCATGGCGCGAATGTGAAACGCGTTCATGACGCTGAGGTTCACCGTGCCGGGATCGAGAAAATTGGTTGGGAATCCGACCGACGGCGTGAGCACAGGCGTGGTGTTGCTGGTAAGCGTCTTGTTGATCAGGAACGGTGGATTGAGAGCCAGTTCGTCTTCGCTGCCGAAGCGTTCAAAAAGCGAGTAGTAGATGCCATACCCGCCGCGAAACACGGTTTTAGTGTCCGGCGAATATGCAAAGCCAATGCGTGGTCCGAAGTTCTTGTTGTTGGGATCGACGATGGCACGGCTCTTCAATGACCCGCTTTTGGCGAAGATGAGCGAGCCGGAGGCCGGATCGAAGTCCGCCATCCTGTTGTTTGCCTCCAGGGGCGGCGTTGCAAAGTCATAGCGCAGTCCCAGGTTCAGCGTCAGCTTCGGTGTCACCTTCCAGTCGTCTTCCGCGAAGCCTGAAGCCATCCACAGACGCTGATCAACGAAAAAGACGTTGGTGAGTTGCGTGCTTTGCACGTAGCCAAGCAATCCATCCGCATACGAAAGCCCGGTTCCCGACACGCATTTGCCCGGCGCGCTGTGCTGGCATGTAAAGACGCCGGTAAAGCCAAGGTCCCCGCGCGTGCCCGGTTCGTCCTGGAAGATGTTGCGCATGGGCAGATAAATGCTGGTCCCGAACTTGAGCGTCTGTTTGCCGCGCACGATCGAGAAAGTGTCGTTGTACTGGTACTGCATGGGAACCTGTTTTTTGGGCAGGAAATCCGCCGAACCTTCAAAGGCAAAGTTTGAAAAGCTGGTCAGCGGTACGCCGCCGCCGATGGCCGGAATGTTGGGTATACCGGGCACGAAACTGCCGGCCTGCTGGGTCAGAGTGAACGGCTGCTGTTGCGCATACGAGTAGTCGCGGACCCATCCGAAGCGGAACTCGTTGACCATGCTCTGACTCAGGATGTGTGTCCACCCAAGCACTGCGCTGTGCGCCTTCAGGATTTGATTGCCCCATGCCGACGTGGACGTGCCGTCCGCGAGTCCGCCCAGGTAACCGGGAATATCGCGATTGCGATCGGAGTAGTTGTAGCGGACAAAGACACTATCCGACGCGGAGGGCGTCCAGTCGGCTCGGCCGTCGTAGTTGTCCTCGAAGTCGGTGAGCAGCGCATTGCGGATGAAGTTGTTCAAATTGGGAGGGCTCCCGGCCGTTGTCGTATTCGGCTGCGGAAAGAGGGCCATGAGGCTCTGCATCGTGGAGTCGAGACTTCCGGCGGGGACGGAGTTATTTGCAAACGGCTTGCAATTGGAGCCCGAGAAAGCCGGCTGACATGTTGTGGGGTCATAGATCGTCGGGTACTTGACTCCAACTGCCGCGGCAGTGGCCGGGCTGAAGTCGCCCATGCGCTCATTGGGCAGCGGTACCGTTGCGGTCCGCAGGACCCCTTGCTTGATGCGCGTGCCTTCGTAATCAAAGAAGAAGAAGAGGCGGTTCTTCAGAATCGGTCCGCCCAGATCGCCGCCGAACTGGTTCTGGTTGTATTTCGGCTTGGTGAGGTGGTGGCGGTCGGAGAAAAAATCGTTCGAATCGAAATAGTTATTGCGGACATATTCGTATCCGAGACCATGAAAATGATTGGAGCCGCTCTTCGTGTTCACAGAGACCACGCCGCCGGGACTGCGGCCATATTCAGCCGAGTAGGGATTGCCGATAACATTGAATTCGGCGATTGTATCCAGCGAGGGGTGGGCAGATTCCGTGCTCAGCTCCTGCACGTTCTCTGAAAAGGTGTTGTTGTCGATTCCATCGAGAATGAAATCGTTCTGCAGCGAGTGGATGCCATTGACATTGAAATCCCCCACGCGGCCAGCCGAGGTAGCACCGCTCTGCTGTGTGAAACGGCTGATCTGAACCCCAGGAACGACGCGAAGCAAGTCATCCCAGTTGCGCAGCGACAGAGGCGTCTCCTCAATCGTGGTCGACCCCACGACCGTGCTGATGGAAGCATCGTCGGGCGAGAGTAGATCTGTTGTCGCCTGCACTTCAACAGACTGCTGCGTGGAACCCACCTGGAGATGGAAGTCCTCACGCGACCTCTGGCCTACGGCAAGCGTGACCTGCTCGACGATCGAGTTGAATCCGGAAGCGCTGACGGTGAGGGAATAGCGGCCGATGGGCAGATCCTGAAACGAGTAGGCGCCGGCTGAATCGCTTTGTACCGTACGCGAATAACCTGTAGCTTCATCTTTCACAGCGACCATAACATGCGGCAAAGCAGCTCCATTGGGGTCAGTGGCCAGGCCGGAAAGACTGGCAGTATTGACCTGGGCCTGAAGCAGCAACCCTCCTGTGAGTGCCAGGAGGAGATAGAGAATTCTCAGCGAAGGGAAACGCGTCATTGGATTTCCTCATTGATTTTTGGGCGGACGGAGCGGCTGATGGACATGGGCCATGTCGTGAAGAGTGCACTTCGTCGACCCGACCGCTCTGTACTGATGAGAAATTCAGAACGTTATAGATCAATGAACGGAGGATGAAAGGACTTCCAAAATCCATCGAGCGCAAATCTTTCCGGAAATCGGATCGTGGATTCGCAAACCCGCAGCGGCGCACTGGGAGGAGGATGGCAGTAAATCGCAGTCCTCTGCTTCTGCCCTTCACTCGTGTTTCGATGAATCCCGGCGTCCGCTGCGCCATCGAATAGAGATGCTATTGATGCCAGCCAGGCGGGACGGCAATCGCTTCTTGAACCCGGTGTCAACGAAGGTCGGCGGGTTTTCCGTCATGTTCAAAGTGGGCCCGAGTTTCTTCTTTGGGACCGCCGCAAGGTCGCCGAAGCATTCGCTCGGCCCGTTCCACACCGACCCCCGGGTCTATGCCACCGGCCCCGAATCGGGCCTGCGCATCACCTGGTTCGGCCACGCCTCTTCCCTAGTTGAGATGGACGGCATCCGTGTTCTCATCGATCCTGTATGGGATGAACGCGCGGCGCCCACGCAGTGGGCCGGCCCAAAGCGCTTCTTCCCGCCGCCGCTTGCACTTGAAGATCTGCCTCCAATCGACGCCGTCCTCGTCTCGCACGATCACTACGATCACCTCGGCGCAGGAACGATTCGGCGTCTTGCACAGATGGAGGCGTTGCGCCACGCGCGCTGGGTAACCCCGCTTGGTGTAGGCGCCATCCTTTCCGACCTCGGCGTCGACCGAACGCGGTGCTCCGAGCTCAACTGGACAGAGAAATTAAGCGTCGGTTCCGTGACCATAGCGGCATTGCCGAGCCGCCATTTCTCCGGACGTGGACTCTTCAATCGCTTTCAGACTCTATGGGCATCTTTCGCTTTTATCGGTCCAAGGCACCGCGTCTATTACAGCGCGGACTCCGGAGAGTGGGCCGGCTTTCGCGATATCGGCGCGACGTTCGGCCCCTTCGATCTCACCATGCTTGAAATCGGTGCATCGAACCCCCTGTGGGCCGACATTCACATGGGGCCCGAAGGCGCGGCCCGCAGTTTCCGCGCTCTGGGAGGCCACGGCCTGCTCATGCCCATCCACTGGGGACTCTTCGACCTCGCGCTGCACCATTGGCGTGAGCCCATCGAGAGCATCTTCGCTTTCGACGATCTCAAGCTCTGGTCCCCGACCCCCGGAGTTCCCACCCAGGTCCATCCCGGCCAGGAATTCCGCTCCGAATGGTGGCGCTGAGCCGCACGCGCATTACCCTCCTTCGATGCGTCGGCTCCGAGTGTGTAATGTCCAAAACTTCTTCTTGCATTCAACGTCGCCGCGCTACCGGTCCGTGCAGGAGTAGCAAGGATCGATGGATGCCTGGATCAGCGGCGTGTCTGCAATGCGCGCTCCCAGAACCATCCAGCGGATCGCAGGCATGTTGGCGAAGGTCGGCGTGCGCACATGCACCCTGGCGGGGTTCCTGGAGTTTTCTTTCCATGCGACGCTATACATCACTTCACCGCGCGGCGCTTCCACCCGGCTCACCGCCGTTCCCGCGGTGAACACGACCTTTGCCTCTCCGGTGTGGATCTCACCCGCCGGCATCTTGTTCAGCGCCTGGCGAAGGATGCGGCACGTCTCCATGATCTCGAGCGCTCTCACCAGCAGCCGCGCGCGCACATCGCCGTCCTGCTCCACCGGCACGTCGAACTTCATCTCAGAGTATGCCGCATAAGGCGTGGCACGTCTCAGGTCCTGGGGCACGCCGGAGGCTCTTGCCGTGGGACCGACCACACCGCAGGAGATTGCTTTCTCATGCGTCAGGACTCCGATGCCCGCACAGCGCGAACGCGCCGTCGTGCTGGTCGTGAAAATGGGAATGATGGTGCTCGCCATCTCGCGTTCCAGTTGCTCCACCATCTGCAATATCGACTGCGGGTCTGCGATGTCGCGATTCACTCCGCCAATGCGGTTCATTGAATAGTTCACGCGGTTGCCCGAGATCGCCTGCAGCACATCCATCACTTTCTCGCGCAGCGCAAAGCACTCCATGAACATGGTCTTGAATCCCATCAGCTTGGCCGCGATGCCGGCCCACAGCACATGGGAGTGCAACCGCTCCAGCTCCGCCATCACCACGCGGATATAAAGCGCGCGCGGCGGCGGAGTCAGCCCGGTTAACTGTTCCATCGCCTGGCAAAGCGTGAGCGTATGAATGTTCGAGCAGATGCCGCACACCCGCTCCATCAGCGCGATCACCTGGATGTAGTTGCGTGTCTCTGCAAGGTGCTCGATGCCGCGAAAGTTGAATCCGATATGCAATTTCGCCTCGCACACGGTTTCGCCTTCGCAGGTCATGTCTAGCTTGTACGGCTCTTCCAATGCCGGGTGGTAAGGACCCATGGGCAGCTTGTAGCTCATTTGGCCACCTCGCGCAGGTTCACGCCCAGCTTGTCTCCCGGGCGCAGCAACAGCGGTTCATAGATGCGGCCAGGGAAATCGATTGCAAAGCCTTCGTGAATCTCGCGTTCAATCCAGTCGGCCGCTTCGCAGATGTCATAGATGCTTTCGATGGAACTGTGCGTGACATGAAACGTAAAGCCCAGCAACCGCCCATCGAGGTCCCATAGATACTCCAGGCGAAAGCCTTCCCCTGCGGCCAGCTCCGTGGCGGTGATCGTCACAAAGCGCGCATGAACTGCGTTCATACTCCTCGCAAGCCGGCGTACATCCGTCAGTTCGGCACAGTACCAGTGAACGCCGCCTTTGTGGACCCACGAGCTTTCGTCGCCAATGTGTTGCGCTACATCATCCGACGCGACACTCGCCACTGTGCTCATTGCGTACCTCCGCCGGGGCTTGCCGCGTGCGCGCCGCCCTTTTGCACGGCCTCTGTAACAGGCTTCGGCGCAGGCGGCTTGCGCTTGATCGTGTACGACGTCTTCAGCGCGCCGATCGAAAGATACACGGGCGGGCATGCCGCGTCCTGGCTCAGCGCATGTTCCTTGCAGCCTTCCACGCAGCGCCCGCAAAATGTGCATTGCCCGGGGTCGTAGCTCCACGTGAATTCATTCTTCGCGCTCGTGAATGTGATGGCCCGCGCCGTACAGCGAAACCGGCATATTGCGCAGCCAATGCATAGATCCGGATCAAGACGCACCAATCCGCGATATCCCGCGCTCACGGGCGGACGCGCAGGGAACCGAAGCGTCATCGCGCCGCCACGCAGGTTCCTCCAAAGCATCTCAAGGATGTTCATGATCGCAGCCTCATGAAGATCGCGGATGAGATGGCAAGCACCGCGAAGATCAGCGTGCAGTTCCAGTAAAAGCGCACCGTGGTGTCTATCGCGAGTCGCGCTGTTGCGGCCGCAACCACCGACAATAGCCACACGATCCCCAACGAGAGCGCTACAAAGATCAACACTTCGAACCCCCAGGCCGACGAGTGGGGAACGGCCAGCGTGGCAACCAGGCCGGCGGCCGCCACCCACTCCAGCCCATGCGCAAGTTCCCACATTGCAAGTTCGGGGCCGGCATATTCTGTCAGCGGGCCGGAATAGATCTCCTGCTCCGCGTTGGGAAGCGAAAAAGGATTGATGTGCAGCTTCGCCGGAAGGCACACCAGAATCGCCAGCACTCCCAGGTAGCGCATCGGCGAAACAGGCATCTGCGCCAGCGCCTCCAGGCGAAAAGTATGTTGCGAGGCCGCGATGGAAAGAATGGCCAGCAGGAACACCAGGTTATAGGCAATCGTCAAAACCGCCTCGCGCGCGGAGCCAATCTCGCCGAAGATGGAACGCGAAGTGAACCCCGCCGCAATGATGCAGATCGACGGCAGCTCCATCAGCGCCAGCAGTAGAATCAGGTCGCCCTGGAATCCCCCCGAAGAGGGCAGCACGGGTAACAGCCCCACAGCACCCGCCGCCGCCGACACCGCAATCAGCGGCCACATTCGCATCAGAAGTCCGTCAAGGCCAGTGCGCGCCGGCGTTGACTTGCCCAGCAGCTTTACGAAATCGAAGAATGGCTGCATGAACGGAGGACCAATGCGCTCCTGCATCATCGCCACCGACTTGCGTTCCACCCACAGGAAGAACCACGCCGCCGGCAAGGCGAACAAAACCCCGGGGAAGATGAGCAGGCGCGCGAGGGCCGTTGTGAGGTTCATGGCCGATCCTCTCTTGATTCCGGTCCCGATTGCAGTTGGGATTCCGGTGCAACTGCCGGCTCGTTCGAGGGGATGTTATTGCCCCGCTGTGCCAGCATCTCCGCCGCCTTCGCCACGCCTTGCAGTATGGCGTCGGGACGCGGCGGGCAGCCGGGCACAAAAACATCGACCGGAATATGCTTGTTGAGCGGCCCAACGATCACCCTGCTGTCGATGAACACGTTCGTCGTTGCCGGGCAGGAACCGATTGCCACCACAGCCTTCGGGCCGCACACCTGTTCGTACACCGTGTGAATCGCCTTCACTGAAGTTTGTGTAACAGGGCCGGTGATACACAGAATATCCGCGTGGCGCGGACTTCCCTCCAGCCTCACTCCCAACTGTTCCGCGTCGTACCGGGGCGTCATGCTCGCCACCAGTTCGATATCGCAGCCGTTGCAACTGCCGGTGTTCATGTGAAAGATCCATGGGCTTTTCCGGCGGCAGGTACACATCAGTCGATTCCACAATTTCATGGCCTGCCTCCGTGTAACATCTGCAACACCGCATCGGGCCAGACTCCGGCGAGAAGGATCACCATCACCAATGCCACGATGGTTGCCTGCAACACGCGAGGTTCCGCGATGGGCGGATTCACCAGCCGCCGGTTCAACAAAATGGGGCCAGGCAGCCCCGAATTAGGCTCGTGTGCCGGACCCCACCACACGCGCGCCAGCGTCATCGCATATGCAATCAGCGCAAACGCAGATGAGACGATGAAAACCGCCAGCAGCAGCGGGCTGATCGGCATTGCGGCTTCGTAGAGTCTCCATCGCCCGATATATCCCAGTGTCGGCGGCACACCCAGCATGGCGAGCATTCCAAACACAAAGCCAAACGCGCTCACTGGATATCGGATTGCCAGTCCGGTGTGAGCTCTCTCCAGCGCGCCGCCCTCCTCGGGTCCGCTGAGGCAGGCGAACAGCAATGCCTTGGCCAGCGCATGCGACGCCGCGGCATACAGCACACCGGAGGATCCCAGCGCGCTGGCTGAAGTCAGTCCCAACAACAGAAAGCCCACATCCTCCACGGTGGAGAGAACCAGCAGCCTCTTGAGGTTGCGTTGCGCCAGCATCAGCAGCGAAGCAATCAGCGAAGTCGCGGCCGCGGCAACCACCCACATCCCCTGCGGAGTGAAAAGCGCCGGAGCAGCCTGCGCCATCACGTATAGTTCAGCGAGTGCCGCGATATCGACGACCGCTACAATCATGCCCAGCACCACTGCCGGCAGTTCGTCCGCCAGGCGCAGCAGCCAGAAGAAAAACGGCACCGCCGCCAGCTTGATGCATACGCTGGTCACAAGCAACGCGCGCGCCCATGCGGATATGCCGATTTCCATGAGCATCTCGCTGCCCAGCAGGCACAACGCCGAGATCGCCACTACCGCGAAATACGCCACCTTTGCCGAGCGCGTCTTGGCGCTCTCCCAAACCAGTGGAATGGTCAGCAGCGCGGCCCCTTCCAGCAGGAAGAAGCGGAGCCATGCATCCGAAACAGCCAATGCCATAACCGCCGCTACACCAACCAGAACCACTAGCGGCGCTAGTCTGCGGCACCCCGCTTGTGAAAATGCGGCGATAGCCAATGCACATGCAGCCACCGCGCATGCGGCGACGAGCAGCAATGGAACGCGCGCTGCGGGCACCGCTTCGACCGGTGAAATCGCTGGAGCCAGCCAGCGAACGCCCACCAGCAGCACCGCCGCCATTACGACAATCAAAACCGTGGCGCGCAACTCCATCCACGCCACCGCCTCACTCAACCAGTGCGAAGCAGCCTCCAGCCCGTGCCACATCGCCACGTAAACACGATCCACATTCGACCAGCGGAAAAACGGCGACCAGTTCTGTTCGAAGATCATCGAGAAATCGCGCGCCGTCAGTCTCCCTTGACCATTCAGTGGTTCTCCGCCGGTAAAGATTCCACCTCCGGCGCCGGCCATGGCGGCTCCTCCCGCCGGCACAGTTTGAACCGCGACCCTTTGCCCGCCGTACGCCAGCGCATAGATCGCGCCACCCAGCAGCAGCGACACCAGTGCCAGCACCAGCCCGCCCATCGTCGAGAAGGTGCCCGCGCCCGCGAACAGCCCCAGCCACGTTACCTGCATGGCCGATCCGAGCGACAGCGCGACAAGAATCGGGTTGAGAAGATAATTCACCGCCAACTGCGGCGCGATGCCCAGCACAATGCTTCCCGCGGCCATCACTCCCATGGCCCATTGCATGGTGAGCGGCGCCTCGTGCGCCTCACGGGTCTTCTCCGTCAGCGGCCCCAGGAACACCGCACTGGTCGCCTTCACGCACAGGAACACCGTGCCGAGACTCACCACCCAGGCCACCATCGCGGGAACCACCCAGCCCGCCTGCAATGCCGCCGCATACAGCATCCACTTGCTCACGAAGCCGCTCATCAGCGGAATGCCGGCCATGTTGCCCACGCCCACCAGCCAGCACAGCGCAGTGCGCGGCATCCGCTGCGCCAGCCCGCCCAGCTCATTCATGTCCCGGCTGCCCGTAGCGTGAAGCACCGCGCCGGAGTTCAGAAAAAGCCCGCCCTTGAAGAATCCGTGATTCAGGCAATGCAGCAGGCCGGCCGTTATCGCCAGCGGCGTGCCGATCCCCAGGCCCAGCATCATGTACCCGATCTGGCTCACGGTGGAGTAGGCCAGCATGCGCTTCAAATCGCTCTGCACCATGGCATACATCACGCCCACCGCCATGGTGACCGTGCCCACCCAGATCAGCGTGGCGCCCCACGCCTCCGGCCAAACCCCAAAGCTGTGCATGCGCGCTGCCAGGTATACGCCCGCCGTCACATAACACGCTGCATGCAGCAGCGAGCTCACCGGCGTCGGCGCCGCCATCGCTTCCGGAATCCAGGTGTGCAGCGGCACCTGTACCGACTTCGCAATCAGCGCCGTCAGCATCAGCAGAAACACTCCGGTGGTGAAGCTGTGCGCCACGCGCGGATCGGTCCAGAGCGCCGTACCCGCGCGGTAATAAATCACCAGGATCGCGGCCAGCAGTCCGTACCCCGCAATGTGCGTCATTAAGAGCACCTTGCGCGCGCCATCCACCGCTTCGCGATTGCTATACCAGAACCCCACCAGGCTGAAGGAGCACAGGCCGATCGTCTCCCAGCACAGATACATCAACAGCAGGTTGGCGCTATACACCAGCGCGATGAACCCGCCGATAAAGATCTGCATCGTGGCATAGAAGCGCGTCGCCGATTTGTCGTGCGCCATGTACCCAACGGAATAAAGCAGAACAATCGCGCCAAGCAGCGCGCCCATCAAAGCGAACAGCACGCTCAGCGCGTCCACGTGCAACACCAGCGCTTGCGCTCCATTCCACTGCAGCAGGTTCAGTTCGATTGCTTCTCCGTCCTGGACGCGAGGAATGGTTGCGGCCACGGCGGCCACCGCCGGCAGGGAAGTGACAAAAGCGATCATCCCCTTGGCGCGCGCCGAGCACACCCGGGCCAGCAGGATCTGCAACACTGACCCCAGCAGAAATGCGCATGGCGCCAGCAATACGAGCGCCCGATCAGTCGCGGCTGGCATCGTCACCTCCCATCGCAATGGGATGGCACCTTTGATACAAACAATCCAGCCAGGCCATCATCCAGATCTGCATGGCGGGATCGAAGCCGTTGATCGCATCCCCAGCGAACGGCGTCGCGCTTCGACCGTATGCCGGTAAGCGTTGCAGTCCATCGTGCAGTTCGTACTTTCAACCCGATCCTGATGCACGCCGCGGCATTTCACCGATCAACTCGTGGTTTAGCACATCCCCTCGGCCAAAGGCCTGTGACCAAGGTCACAGCGCAGTATTGGCCTGATGATTTCGCCTCGTTCGGTCCCTCTCTGGGCTCCGTCTTCGTGCAGTTGGGCCATGATCTTTGCCAATTTTTCTGTTCCGTGAACGAAGGAGGAACAAATATGGAAGGTCTCTGGTATACGCACTTTTCCGCCGGTCCGGTCCAAGGTGATGGTATGGCTGTGCTGCGTGATGGCGAGATCCTGGGCGGCGATCCCGTCCATACATACACCGGCTCTTACCAGTCGGAAGGATCGAGCCTTTATGCCCATGTCCTCGTAAGTCCTTATGCGGGAGCAACCACGCCCGCCGATATCGACCACCCGGTCAACTTTTTCCTGAGAGGTTCCATTGAGGGAGATACGGCGATTGTGTCGGGCCATCTCGACAACAAGCCCGAGATCCAGGTCGCTGTCGAAATGCACCGCGGAGCTTGACGGCCGTCGCCTTTCTGTTCGGTCGAACGCTCTGAGCGGTCCACAACTTTGAGATATGACATGCCTTGAGGCAAAGAGTGTCCCTTCGTCTCCGCTGTCACAACGCACACATCCCATTACCAGACGCCGGGGCCCGGAATCACAAGTGCTTGTGACCCCCGGTACAGCGAAGATTCGTCAACGGATTCATTGTTGCGGTCGAACATCTCTCCGGAGAACCGTTCATGGTGTGACCGCTGAGGCCCAGCAGGCGAAGCCTGCTCGCTTTCAAAGCCTTCGGCGCATACGCCCGCTCCTCGCACCTGCCTCTCCGGAGAAATGCGTCTCTGCCGCGCCGAGCGAGGGGAGAGAAACATGCAGAGTGCCATCGATGTTGCCCCGGCAGCACGCGAACGAACCGTAATCGACCAGGCGATTGCCGAACACCACGGCCACCCCGGAGAGCTGTTGGGAATCCTCGCCGCGGTCCAGTCCGCCAATCCCCACAAATACCTTTCCATGGATGCCTTGCGCTACATCGCGGAAGAGACCGGAATTCCTCCGGCAAGGGTCTACAGCGCTGCCACTTTCTTTGCTCTCTTCAATCTCGATCCGCAAGGCGACAACCTGGTCTGCGTCTGCCGCGGCACCGCCTGCCACACGCGAGGGTCCCGTGATTTATTAGACAAGCTCTGTCTCGATCTCGGACTGAGCGGCGGCGATGCAAACGATTCCAGCCATGCCGATAAACTGGCCCTCACCACCCCCGACCGCAGGTTTACGGTGCGCACGGTTGCCTGCTTCGGCCAATGCGCGCTGGCCCCCGTTGTCGAAATCAACCACCACATCCTCAGCCACGTCAATGAGCGCACCTTGCAACGCGAAGTGCACGCCCTGGGGCAAAGGAGAAAGTGATGCCGCGCATTCTGGATATCGGCGCCTTCAATGCCGTGCGTGAATCGGGCCTCGCCCGGCTCATGCCCCCCATCCCGCGCATCACCGTGGGCATGGGCACCTGCGGCCGCGGCAACGGAGCGGAAGAGGTGTTGCATGCCCTGAAAGAGGCCATCAACCGCAGCGGCCAGGATGTTTTGCTGGCCGGCGCCGGTTGCTTCGGACCCTGCTTTCAGGAGCCGCTGGTCGGCATTCGCATGCCCGGTAATCCCGTCGTGATGCTGCGTCGCGTCCATGCCAACGATGCTTCCCGCATCCTTGAAGGCGTCTCCACCGGCAAGCTCCCGGACGATCTCCTCTACTGCAAAATCGAAGAATGGGATCACATCACCGCGCACTTGCGTTATGGGCAGGGCTATCCGGCCATCGCGCCGTGGAACGATCTGCCCTTCTTCAAAGGACAGAAAAAGATCGTGCTCCGTAACTGCGGGCTCATCAATCCTGAAGACATCGAGGAGTACATCGCAGTCGGCGGGTACCAGGCCCTGTACAAGGTGCTCATCGACGCCCGGCCTGAAGCCGTCATCGAGCAGATCAAGTCGGCCCGCCTGCGCGGACGCGGCGGCGCGGGCTTCCTCACCGGCAACAAGTGGGACTTTCTCGCCAAGGCCACGGCCCACACAAAGTACGTGATCTGCAACGCCGACGAGGGCGACCCCGGCGCTTACATGAATCGCAACGAAATCGAGAGCGATCCGCATTCCCTGCTTGAGGGCATGATCATCGGCGCGTACGTCATGGGCGCCTCCCAGGGCATCGTATACGTCCGCGCCGAATATCCCCTCGCGGTGCGCCGCCTCAATCGCGCCCTCGAACAGGCGCGCGAATACGGCCTGCTCGGCAACAACATCCTCGACCGCGGCTTCAACTTCGATATCCAGCTCGTCCAGGGCGCAGGCGCATTTGTCTGCGGAGAAGAGACGGCGCTCATCGCCTCCCTGGAAGGGTTCCCCGGCCGCCCCCATCCGCGGCCGCCCTTTCCTGCGCAGAAAGGTTTGTGGGGCCAGCCCACCAACATCAACAACGTCGAGACCTGGTGCAACATTGCGCCCATCGTCAGTCGCGGCCCCGCGTGGTTTGCAGAGACCGGCAGCGTCAAAAGCCCGGGCACCAAAGTCTTTTCCCTGGTGGGCAAGATCCAAAACACCGGCCTCGTCGAAATGCCGCTCGGCACGCCCCTCAAGAGCTTCATCTACGACATTGGCGAGGGCCCCGGAAACGGTCACCGCGTCAAAGCGGTGCAGACCGGCGGACCCTCCGGCGGCTGCATCCCGGTAGAGATGCTCGACACCCCCGTCGACTACGAGAGCCTCGCGCAGATCGGCTCCATTATGGGTTCCGGCGGCATGGTCGTCATGGACGAAGACAACTGCATGGTCGACGTCGCCCGCTACTTCGTCGAGTTCACCCACTCCGAGTCCTGCGGCAAATGTGTGCCCTGCCGCGTGGGTCTCGACAAGGCTCTCCGCATCCTGAATTCCATCACCGAGGGCAGCGGAACGGCGCTTCAACTTACCGTGCTCGATGAGTTGAGCCGCATGATCCGCGACTGCTCTCTCTGCGGCCTCGGGCAAACCGCTCCCAACCCGGTCCTCACGACCGTCCGCCACTTTCGCGAAGAGTATGAAGACCACATCGTGGCTCGGCGTTGTACCGCCGGCGTCTGCCAGGAACTGGCCCTGTCTCCCTGCGAAAACAGTTGTCCGCTGCGCATGAACATCCCGCGGTTTCTCGAGCTCTATCAGGAGGCCCGCCTCGAAGATGCCTTCGAGTCCGTCCTGCTCGACAATCCTTTGCCCGCATCGACGGGCCGCGTCTGCCAGCACCCCTGCGACAATCGCTGCCGCCGCCAGTCGTTCGACGAGGTGGTGAACATGCGCGAGGTGCATCGCTTCATCGCCGACGCCATCTACCAGTCCGATCTCTTTGAGCCCATGGTGCAGCGCATCTCCTCGCGCAGGCTCGCGCCTACAGGCCGCAAAATCGCAGTGGCCGGCTCCGGGCCCACCGGCCTCACGGCCGCGTTTTATCTCGCCATGCTGGGCCACGAAGTCACCATCTTTGAAGAGCACAGCGAGGCCGGGGGATTGCTCCGCTTCGCCATTCCCGAGTACCGCCTGCCAAAGTCCGTCCTCCGCCGGGAGCTCGACCTCATCGAGAGAGTCGGCGTCAAAATGGTGTTCAACACCACGGTGGGAGTCGATCTTCCCCTCAACGATCTTGCCAGTCAGTTCGATTCCGTATTTCTCTCCATCGGCACGTGGAAGGAGTCGTGGCTCTATCTCCCGGGGACCGAGTTGAAAGGCGTCCATCCCGCGCTGCCATTTCTGGAATCGGTCGCAAAGCACGAGCCGCTGCCAGTCGGCTCCCGGGTAGCCGTCATCGGCGGCGGCAATGCGGCCATCGACTCCGCGCGTACCGCGCTGCGCATGGGGTCCGCAGTCACCATCCTCTATCGCCGCGAGCGCAATGACATGCCGGCCATCGACGAGGAGATTGAGGCCGCCGAAGAAGAAGGCGTGCGCTTCGTCTTTCTCGCCGCGCCCCATCGAATCCTGGGCGACGCCGCGGGCAATGTCAAGGCCATCGAGATCGTGAAGACGCAGCTCGGCGAATATGACAAATCCGGCCGCAGGCGCCCCATTCCAACCGATGAAGTGCAGCGCTTCGAGTGCGACAGCGTCATCCTTGCCGTGGGTGAAACCTTCGATCTCGATTTCTGCCGCGCCTCGGGACTGGCCCTCAAGGAAGAAGGCACCATCGCCGTAGATCGCCTCTCGCTCGAAACCAGCAGGCCCGGCTTCTACGCCGGTGGGGATGCCATCACCGGCGCTTCCAACGTCTCCAACGCCATGGGCGGCGGAAAACTCGCGGCACGCAAAATCGACGAGCGTCTCATGGGCGAGCAGCGTTGGCAGAAGCTCTTTCCCGACTTCGAGTACAGCCGCAGGGCGCCGGGTGAACCCAGCCTCAGCCATCGCCATGCTGCACACACTGTGCCCGCCGATGTCCGCGTGCGTTCGCAGCAGGAAGTGGTCGCCGGGCTCGATACCGCGGAGGCGCTCGAGGAGTGCCGCCGCTGTCTTCGCTGCGATCTCCGAATCACCACCAGCGCCGACGCATGACCAGCTTGACGAACGTGCGACTCACTCGTGAAAGGAGCCCGGCATTGGCCAACAAAACCCTCTCCATCCGAATCGACGGCGAACTGGTGACCGCCCGTGAGGGCCAATCGATCCTTGATGCGGCTCGCGCCGCTGGCAAGCAGATCCCGACCCTCTGCTACCTCAAGGGCCTCAGCGCCGTGGGCGCCTGCCGCGTGTGCATGGTCGAGCTCGCCGGCACCGATCGCCTGCTGCCTGCCTGCACCACGCCCGTCCAGGAAGGAATGTCCATCAAGACCGCCTCGGCCAGGCTCACTCTCTATCGGAGCATGGCCGTTGAGCTTCTCCTCGTCGAGCGCAACCACATCTGCTCCGCCTGCGTCTCCAACGGCCACTGCGAGTTGCAGGCCCTGGCGCAATCTCTCGGCGTCACCCACGTTCGCTACTCGTATAACAACCCGCGCCTGCCCGTCGATATGACCCATCCCCGCTTCGTGCTCGATCACAATCGCTGCATCCTCTGCACGCGCTGCGTCAGGGTATGCGCTGAGGTCGAGGGAGCCAACGTTTGGGAGGTTGCCTCGCGCGGCATCCACTCCCGCCTGGTCAGCGATCTCAAAGACGATTGGGGTGCCTCGTCCAACTGCACCGGCTGCGGCAAATGCGTGCAGGCATGTCCCACCGGAGCCCTCGCGGAAAAGGGCTTCTCCGTTCATGAAATGGTCAAGGAGAGCAACGAAATCACCCGCCTGGTCCACCAGAGAACCAGGCAAGCAGACACCCTGGGCCGCTGACCGCGTGCCTCCGCGCCGGCGCGCCCGCCAGGGCATGGATCGCACATCGAGAGCGCCAGGGAATCAGCAAGGCGATGCTGACATTCTCTCCTCCGTGAACCGCCAGGCAAAAGCCAGATCAGGCGAGCCGGCTTCGAAAAAGTCTGCTCGCCACGATCATGCTGATGACCCCAATCACCAGGAGCGGCCAATATTGCGGCCAGAAGAGTGACGGGCCCGCTCCCTTGAGGAAGCTGCCGCGCAGTACGATCAGAAAATATCGAAGCGGATCCACAAACGTTACGTACTGCACGAACTGCGGCATGTTGGCGATCGGCGTGGCAAAGCCGGAAAGAACGATGGCCGGCACCATGAAGAGAAAAACACCCAGCAGTCCCTGCTGCTGCGTCACTGCCAAAGACGAGATCATCAGCCCGATCCCCACCGTTGCGAGCAGGAAGCAGAGGAAGCCGATATAGAGTCCCAGGAAGCTGCCCGTGAATGGGACATTAAACCAAAAGATGGAGACCAGAACAATGAACGATCCCTCGACCAGGCCCACAAAAAAACCAGGGAGTGCTTTCCCGAGCAGAATTTCTGTCGGGCGCATGGGAGTCACAAGAAGCTGGTCGAACGTTCCCATCTCGCGCTCCCGCGCCACCGAGAGCCCCGTCGTCAGCAAGCTCACCAGAAGAGTCAATATGCCGCAGATGCCTGGAACGATGAACCACCGTGAGTCAAGATTGGGATTGAACCAGGCCCGGTCCAACAACACGGTCGAGTGTGTTGCTCCTTTTGAAGCTGCGTCCTGCGCGTCGTTGAAGGTGGCCACGATGGACTGCGCGTAGCCGATCGCCAGGGCGGCTGTATTGGAGTCCCTTCCATCCAGGATGAGTTGCACGTGCGTTGTTGTTCCGCGTTCGAGATCGGCGGTGAAGTTCGGGCCGATATCGATGGCCATCAGCGCAGACTCATCGTTGATGGACTGCTCCAGGGCGCTTTGATTATGGACCATGCGCACCAGATCGAAGCTGGGAGCGCCCACAAAACGCGCAATAAACTCCCGTGACATTTGTCCATGGTCCTGGTTATAGACGACGAAGGGAACGTGCTTCAGTTCGAAGGTTGCCGCATAGCCGAATACCAGCAGCTGAATGATCGGAGGGCCAATGAGCACTGCGCGGCTGGCGGGGTCGCGCAGCAGGGCCAGCAGCTCCTTGATGGCAAGCGCAAACACGCGATGGAGTATCAATCGCATTAGTCCAGCCTCTTGTGAAACCGCAAAAGAGCGATGCCTAGAAATACCGCGCAGAGGACGCCCATTCCAAAGGCATTGGGCAGAATAACCGGCCAGATGTCGCCAGCCAGGAAGGAATTTTGCAGCATGGTCACAAAGTAGCGAGCCGCGACAACGTGGGTGAGAATCTGAATGACGGGCGGCATTGAGCGGATATCGAACAGAAATCCCGACAGGATAAAGGCAGGAAGAAAGGTGGTAACAATGGCCAACATCGCGGCAACAAACTGGCTGCGGGCAAGCACGGAGATGACTAGTCCCATCCCCAGGGCGGTGAGCAGAAAGAGCGCCGCTGTGCCAAAGAGTACCAGCAGAGATCCACGCAGCGGAACACCGAAAAGGAAGACGGCCATGACAGTGGACATCGTCATTCCTCCCATCCCCATTACAAAGTAGGGAACAAGCTTCCCCAGCAGAATCTCCGTCCTGGCCACGGGAGTCACCATGATGCCTTCCATGGTGCCGCGCTCCCACTCCCGCGCTACCACCAGGGCCGTCAGCAAAGCTCCGATGAGGGTCATGATGATGGCGATCAGCCCGGGAATCAGATAGTCGCGGCTGCGCAGTGAAGGATTAAACCAGACCCGCGCATCGGCCACCACGGGTGTAGTCAGATGTGTGCCCTGCCTGCCTGCTTCCTGCTGTAACCAGACCAGCCATGCGCCATTCACATAATTCTCAATGATGTGCGCTTGGTTGGCGTCGACGCCATTCACGGTGAGATGAATTGGGGCGCTCCCGGTGCTGTACGAGAGGCGTGTAAAGTCGCTCCGCAGCCAGAGAATGGCATCGGCGCGTCCGTACATCATCGCTTGCTCAGCGGATGCTTCGTCGGGATAAATCGTCGGACGAAACCACTGTGAATTTTCCAGTTGCGCCAGGAAAGAAGCGGTAAGTTGCGTTGGATGGTCGATGACCTCTGCGATGGAGATGCGGCGGGCATCGAGCGATACACCGTAGCCGAAGATCAGCAGAAGAACGAGCGGGAGGATGAAAGCTATTGCAATACTCGATGGATCGCGAACGATCTCGTAAACTTCCTTTCGCATGAGACCGGTCAGGCGCATCGTCTTCATGACGCCCTCCGGATCGACTGCTCATGTTCCTCGATCAGAGAGATAAAAGCATCTTCCATGCTTGGATTGGGCTGTTCCGTGCGGCGAACCTTCGCTTTAATCTCTGCGGGCGTGCCTTGCGCGAGAATCTCCCCGAGCGACATCAACACCAGGCGATCGCAATACTCAGCCTCTTCCATAAAGTGAGTCGTTACAAGGCATGTCGTTCCTCCTTCCGCCAGCGCATTGACCCGCGCCCAGAACTCGCGACGCGCCAACGGATCCACTCCGGAGGTTGGCTCATCCAGAAACAGGATGCTCGGGTCATGCATCAGTGCGCAAGCCAGGGCAAGCCTCTGCTTATACCCCAGGGGCAGGTCCCCTGCATTCATCGCGGTGTAGTCCTTCAACTCCAGTTCTTCCAGCGCCCATGCCATCCGTTCTTTCCTGCGCCGGTTCTCCAGACCATAAGCGGCCGAGAAGAAAGATAGATTCTGCTGCACGCTCAAAGTGCCGTACAGCGAGAACTTCTGAGATACATAGCCAATCCTCGCGCGCGCCGCAGCGCTCGCCGTGCGCAGATCGACGCCGGCCACGCGCAGCGTTCCAGACGAGGATGGCAGCAATCCGCACAGCATTCTGAAGGTCGTCGATTTCCCGGCGCCATTGGCCCCCAGAAGTCCGAATATCTCGCCCTTGTGTACGGAGAAGCTGACATTCTTTACCGCGGCGAAGTCGCCAAAGTAGCGAAAGAGGTCCTTCACCACTACGACTGACGCATGGTCGCCGGTTGTTTCTCGCTGCGGTGGCGGCGGAATGGGATGGCGCGGCGTCCGGCTAAACAAAAGGCTGACGAACGCATCTTCCAGGCGCGCTGCGACTGCCTTCGGGGTTCCATAGCCGGCCAGGCTCGCCGGCAACGCAGGTGGCCCCGGCTGCTCCATCACAATGCGCAGGCCATCGCCCTGAATCACCGTGTCGACCACGCCCGGCAGTTGGGCAATCCGCGCTTGCAAGTCCCGCGGCGCCGCGGGCACTTTCTCCAGAACGAATGCATGGCCCTGCAGCGGCGCGGTGAGTTGCGCCGGATTTCCCTGCGCGAGAATCTCTCCTTCGTGCAGGAGAAGGACATGATCGCAGCGCTCGGCCTCATCCATATATGCGGTGCTGAGCACCACGGTCACATTCTGGCTCACAACCTGTTGCTGGACGATGCTCCACAGCTCCCGCCGGGAAATGGGATCGACGCCCACGCTGGCTTCGTCAAGCAGCAGCAACTGCGGCGGATGGATCAATGTACAAGCCAGGCCGAGCTTTTGCTTCATGCCACCGGATAACCGCCCCGCCTGTCGCTTGCGAAATGGACCGAGCGCCGTCATGGTCAGCAATTCCTTGAAGCGCTCCTCGCGCATCGCCCGCGGAATGCTGTGCAGATCGGCAAATAAAGTGAGATTCTCTTCCACCGTCAGATCTTCATAGAGCCCGAATCGCTGGGGCATATAGCCAATCTGACTCTGCAGGGCAAGCGCATCCTTCGGCAGGGAATGCCCCAGTACGCGAACCTCCTCCGCAACGGGCGTCAGGATGCCCGCCAGCAGGCGCAGCAGTGTGGTTTTGCCTGCGCCATCCGGCCCGATAATCGCCGTCATGCTCCCCTCGGGAATGCGCAGAGAGATGTTCCGCAACGCTTCTCTGCGGGCCGCTCCCTTGCCGAAGGACTTGCTCAGGTTCCTGACAACCACTGCGTCCATGTCAGTTCGTCTCGCACGGATGCGCGTCGATCGCCTGAGGCGCATTGTTGCTGAGCGGAATCACAACCGTCGCCGGCATACCAAGGCGCAGGCGATGTTCCGGGTTGCATGCGTAGACGCGCACGCGATAGACAAGCTGCGAACGTAGCTGCGTTGTTTCCACGTTCTTCGGCGTAAACTCCGACACCGGAGAAATGAAGCCGATCCACCCTGGAAAGCGTTGCCCGGGAAAGCTGTCCGACTCAATCCATGCGCGCATCCCCAGAGCGACCTTGCCCATCTGCGGCTCCGGCAGATAGGCGCGCACCCACAGTGGATTGTCCAGGGCGAGCGTAAACACGGGCGTCTGCGGAGTGGCCATATCGCCGGGCTCCAGAATTCGATTCTGAATCACGCCGTCAGCGGGAGCGTAGAGCTGCGTATCCGCAAGTTTCTTCTGGGCCAGCGCGAGAGCCGCAGCATCCGCTTGAAGTGTGGCCCGGGCCGCGGCAATGTCCTCCTTGCGCGGGCCGATGATGGAGAGTTGCAGCGCTTGCTCTTTGGCCGCCAGCACCTGCTTCTTGGCCGCCAGGCTGGCCTGCTGCGCCAGGTAGGAGCGCTCGGCGTCATCCCGAATCTGCAACGACACGTACTGCTGCTTTGCCAGGGTTTGCTGGCGATGATAGAACAACTCGGCATTCGTCACGTTGGCCTGCGCCGCGGTTACATCTGCCTGTGCGGCGGCAACCTCCGCCCGCGCCTGGGCAGTTTCCTCCGGACGGCTCCCGGCCAGTAGGCGCGCAACCACCTGTTGCTGCGCCGCCGTAGTTGCCTTGTCCTGCGCCACCGCATCCTGAAAGCGCTGCTGCACCAGTTGCGCAATCAACTGGCCCGCGTGGATGGCGCTGCCTTCATCCACCAGCAGCTTGTCAATGCGCTCGCTGTTGTTGAACGCCATCTGCACCTGGCGAATGTCTACGTTGCCATAGAGCACGATGGTATCGCCCGGAGCTTGCTTCCTTTGATGCCAGCGCCACCCGAAGAAACCCGCGGCAATGAGAAGAATCAGAACTGCCAGAATGAAAACGCGCTTTTTGACCGAAACCATGAGTGTTCTCCCAACCAAACCGCAGTATTGCTTACTTTGAAGGATTGCTGTCGAGCAGAGTATTGATGGCCTCGATATCCGCCGGCGTCAAGACTCCCGCTGCTGCCTTCAGTTGTGTCCGAGTCACCAGTTGCGTGTAAAGAGCAAGATAGTGATTGCGCTGCGCGGCTGCATAGTTTGTCGTTGCCCTCAGCAGGTCGATGATCGAGCGGCTCCCGATTTCATAACCCTTCCGCGTGCCCTCCATCGATACCTTGGCGGAATCGACCGATTGCTGCGTGGCTTGAAACTGGGCGACGCTGTCCTCCAGATCGTGGAATGCAGTTTGCGTGTCGAGTTTGATCTGGTCCTGGAGAGTATCCACGTTGGCGCGGCTTGCCCTGGAAAGCGCCTCCGCCTGGTGGATTCCCGCCCGCGTGCTTCCGCCTTCATATATCGGAATTGACAAATTCAGCGAGCCGCCAATCTGGTCGATCGCAAGCGGAGGAATAAGCGCGCCCGCGGAGTGCTGACCGATCCCGCTCAATGTCAGCGTGGGCCAACGCGCCCGCTTGGCATACTGCACCTGCTGTTCAGACACTTCCATGGCGGCTTGCGCTTGCTGCAGAAGCGGCTGGTTCTTCAGCGCAGACGCAATCCACGGCTCTAAAGTGTCCGGCTGCGGACCGGTGGGTTCCAGGGTGGTGATGTCCTGCAATGTCCCGACCGAACCACGCGTCAGGCGCTCCAGCTGGTTTTTCGTCACCGTGACTGCATTGTTTGCCATAATCAGGTCTGCCTTCGCGGCGTCCAACTGCGCTTGCACTTCCTGTACGGAGATGATGTCTCCGCTGCCAACCTGCAGGCTTGTTCTGGTCTGCTTGTCGATGCTTTGCAGCAGATCCATCTGCTGCTGCGCGACGCGCTGGTTGGCCTCGGCCTGCAAAACCCCAAAATACGCCTGCGTAACTTCGAGCGCCACCGCCTGCTCCGCATACGCCAGGGCTGCTTCACTGGCGCGAATGCGACTGTCCGCCTGCTTCATTGCCGTGAAGGCCTGACCGTTGAAGAGCGACTCCGTGAGGCTTGCGCTGAAGACGTCGGAGTGATACCCGGTCGAAAGCGGCTGGGCGCCAAAGCCTGTCACATGGGCTGTGTTCATGCCGCCGCTGGCCCCGGCAACGATGTGCGGAAGCAGGGCGGCGCGCGCCAGCGGCCTGCCCGCCAGTTCTGCGTCCAGTTGCGCGCGTGCCCGCGCAATCAATGGAGAAGCAGCCGCAGCCTGTTGATAGGCTTGTTGCAGATCCTCGGCCCTGGTTGCGTTCGCCACAACCAGCAGCAGCAACGCAGAGAGTGCAATCACACATGCTTTCATGGTGCTTTCCCTTCAGGCGAGTATGGTCTTGATCTCCTCAACATCTGGCACGCGACCATAGAACTTGACCTTGCCGTCGACAACCAGTGCCGGCGTCTTCATCACACCGGCGCGCACAATGGCCTGCATGTCCGTCACCTTTTCCAGCTTGAAGTTCATGCCGAGTTCCGTAGCCGCCGCCTCCACGTTCTTCGCCAATCGCGTGCAGTTCGCACATCCAGATCCCAGTATTTGCAGAGTTGTCATAATCTCTTCTCCAGTCCATGCCTTTACATCACAATGTTGAATAGATAGCCGACGATGAGAATACCTGCCGTCACCACCCCGACGAACGCGAAAATCAGTTGCGGACGCAAAACCTTGCGCAGGATGATGGTCTCCGGAAACGACAGGCCGATGACAGACATCATGAAGGCCAACACAGTGCCCAGCGCCGCACCTTTTTGCAGCAACGCCTGCACAATGGGAATGATTCCGGCAGCATTCGAGTACATGGGAATGCCGATCAGCACGGCCAGCGGAACCGACCACCACGCGCCCCTGCCCATGATGTGCGCCATAAAATTCTGCGGTACGTACCCATGGATGCCCGCGCCGACAGCGATTCCCGCGATCACGTAAGGCCACACCTTGCCCACAATTTCGCGCACTGCTTCACTGCCCAGGCGGATTCGCTCGGCCCAGGTATACTTCGTCTCCGCGTCTGCACCGTCGCCAAACTGCGCCTCATAGACCCACGGTTCGACATATCGCTCCATCTTCAAACGTCCGATGATCCAGCCGGCGATCATCGCAATAAGCAGGCCGGTGACCGCATAGATGGCGGCGACCCGCCAGCCGAAAAGCCCGAAGAGCAACACCAGCGCGACTTCGTTGATCATTGGGGCAGCAATGAGAAAGGAGAAAGTGACGCCCAACGGTACTCCCGTGGTTACGAAGCCAATAAACAGTGGCACCGCGGAGCAGGAACAAAACGGCGTGACGACACCGAGTAACGACGCCAGCACGTTCCCAAGCGATTCATGCGTTCCGGCGAGGATCGCCCGTGTTTGCTGCGGCGTGAAAAACGACCGCACAATCCCCACGCCAAAGACCACCAGCACCAGTAACATGAGAACCTTCGGCGTCTCAAAGACCATGAACTGAACCGTGGATCCCAGCCGCGACCGCGGGGAGCAGCCCAGAACCGTGAAGGCAAACCAGTCTGCGAAAGTGCTCAGCCGCCCATAGATCATCCACCATGCCACGAGCCCCACGCCGATCAAAACCGCACGGCGAAGTGCGGAGTCGTGCGGCTCCTCCTGCCTCTTCGAATCCTTCAATTCACACGCTTCATTTACCTGCATTGAAATTTCCTGCCCTGCATCTCAAGACTTGGCTTGAATTCGTTCGATCCATCGCTATCTCGTACCGCTCCCCGCGCCACGATCGCTTCGCGGCGCATCGCGGTTGATGATGTCACTCCGCGGCGCCACCGGGTTCCGGCTATGGTCGGGAAAGTGGAAGTCGGCGAGCCGTTCGATTGCAACGGCCTGATCCGGCGGCGTATTCAGCAACTTCCTGCTGTATTCGCTGGCTCCGCGCTCAAAGCGGTCAATCTCATCAGGCGCAACCGCCACGCCTCCAGCACGGCGTGCGCGAATCGACTGCTCCAGCGCCGCCAGTTGCGCGGGATACACGCCCGGACGCAGCGCAACGCGCACCGCCTGGCCGCTGGAAATGCGCTGAACAATAAATCCGTCGCCGACCGCGTTGTCCAGCACAAGCGTCCCCTGATTGATGCGCGCGCCCGTCATCCATGCACCGGCGTCTGCCCAGCACGGGCCATTCTTTGACTCCACCCGCAAATCCGTTCGATCCACAACGCCATCAGGAAACAGCGCACGCAGCGCGGCGCTCAACTCCACCCATGCCGTCACCAGGCCATCGCAAAGATGCCCGTGCATGCGCGCCATGTCTTTGAGAGTGATCTCCTTGGGATAAAGATTGAAACGGCCCAAAGCGCTGTCGGTGTCCATCACCTGAAGCGGCTGAAGATAACGCGCATGCGCTGCCCACGCCGGATAGAAATCTGCCTTCTGCTCGCGCTGCGCACCAGGCGCAGAATGCATCGCTCCCAGTGCGCTGATCGCAAACAGCAGTGCAAGCCGCACAGCAACGCGCCGGCGCTTCGCCCTCCGGGTCAACAATGCCTGAAGACTGCCGCTCGCCCCTGCCGTGTTTACGCTCATCGCACCCGCTCCTTCAGAACCTGTGTTGCGCAGGTGAAAAAGTTGCAGACGCAGGGCGTCAGCAGCCGGTAAAACACCGTGGTGCCCTCGCGCCGGTCTTCGACAATGCCGTGCGCGCGCAACAGCGCCAGATGCTTTGAAACCGTGGACAGGTCGCCGCCCACAAGGTCTCTCAGTTCCCCCACCGAGCACTCCCCGCGGCTCAGCCGGTCCACAATCATCAGGCGGGACTCATGGGCAAGGGCCTTGAGCATCTTCGCCTGCTTTGTAAATGAGTTGCGTTTTCCCATGGCGCCAATTTATTTCCTTCTTGGCCAAGTTGCCATATATGGGCCGTGAAGAACAGTGACCGCCATCACAGAAGTGCGTAGACCCACAGGTCCATCCTGCCCCGCAAGCTGAGTCCCCGCCACCATGGTCAAGCACCTTTCGCCGGACGAAGCACAGCACCCATATTTGTTCCTCAACCGCAGGACTATGTCTGGTATTGCTCGTCGCTCACCTGCTCCATCCAATCGACGGTTTTGCCGTTGAGCTTCTCCTGAATGGCGAAATGGGTCATCGCCGTGGTGGGTGCCGCTCCGTGCCAATGCTTCTCTCCCGGCGCAAACCAGATCACGTCGCCGGGCCTGATCTCCTCGATTGGACTGCCCCAGCGTTGCGCCCGTCCGCACCCCGAAGTCACGATCAGGGTTTGCCCCAGCGGATGCGTATGCCATGCGGTGCGGGCGCCAGGCTCGAACGTCACGCTGGCGCCAACCACGCGCGCGGGCTCGGGCGCGTCAAACAACGTGTCCACGCGCACCGTGCCGGTGAAGTAGTCTGCCGGTCCCTTTCCCGAGGGCTGTGAGCCCACTCGCTTGATCTCCATTGCTCTTCTCTCCTGTCGAGTGGCCGTAACCGAATCGCCTCGCATCGAATCCGGAGCGCATCCGGAGCGCATCGTCGTTCGCTCCGGCCTGCCGTCTTCAATCCTGTCGAAATGGACGCCACTCTTTCTTTCTCCATCGAAAGACTACCCAAGACTCCCGTTCAGGCGCTATCCCGATCCTTCCGGTTGCTTGCCTGTTCCTCCAGGCATGCAGATCTCGACCAGGCTCGGGACTTGAGTCCAGGCACCGCGAAAAACGATTCAGGGTTAAGTTAAACTGTTGCCGCGATCCCCGACCCATGCACCGTGCCCCATCCTTGACGCAGTCTTATCGCGGCAAGGGTGGGAGGTCAGGAACCTCAACGGCAGGTCGTCCACTCATTGATTTCGCCCCTCTTGTGCGCTTCGAAGAGACGGAAGTGTGCCCCATTCATCGCGGCTTTATCGCGATGAGTGGGCCGCGAAGCCATGCCGACGACTCCGACTCGATTTAAACCGCTCCTGCACAGCCCCTCATCGCCTTGGGTGTGGATTCAGGATCGATGTGTGGGCCACTTGCTGAATGGAATTTGATTCATCCTGAAAACACCCGTGTAGCAAGGAGAGATTCTCGGGTGGTGTAAATCGCCCCGGCGCTCACCGAACGTCCGGGAAACTGCCCATCACGAATTTCATACACCGGCCATCCGAAAGCTACGCGCTTTGCACTGAATTACCCGTCCGGGGCGCACAATAGCGAATGAGAACGGATCTGTCGGGGATGTTCCCGATCCCCACCGAAGTAC
>VFSW01000612.1_pt1 | contig 52579 bp, 50 predicted proteins | sample 5358111 | NCBI WGS metagenome assembly VFSW01 (sample SAMN11554181, study PRJNA540505) | mine drainage metagenome | isolation source: sediment from site ElyBrook_90M | place: USA: Ely Copper Mine, Vershire, VT | collected 2017 | reverse complement strand
CCCCCTCCCTTTCAAGGGGAGGGTCGGGGTGGGGATGGGTTGTCTGCAAAGCCATAGCATTACTTATGTTCGGTCTATTTTAAGACCCTTAATATGTCAAAAAGAGAATAGGGTGACAGACTCGAAAGTTTTGGGTACTATGGTGTATGGAAAAAAGAGAATTTTTTCACAAGACGATAAAGGGTATCTTTGTGCGCAGGCCGAACAGGTTCATTGTTGAATGTACCGTGCAGGGCAGAAGCGTGCGGGCCTATCTCCCGAATCCGGGCAGGCTCTGGGAATTGTTTTTTCCCGGCACGGTTCTCTATCTGGTCAAACATGATGCGTCTTACGAAGGAAGCACGGATTTTACCATTGTCGGAGTCGAGCGGGACGGCGTTCCGATCATGCTCCATACGCACGTCAACAACCTCGTGGCGCGGCAGCTCATCGAGGAAGGGAAGATTCCGGGACTGGAAAACGCTTCAGTGATAAAGCCGGAAATCTCCATCGGCAACAGCAGATTTGACTTTCTGCTCCGACAAAACGAAAAAGACGTTGTCGTAGAGGTGAAATCGTGTACGCTCGTTGGCAACAAGATCGCCATGTTTCCCGACGCGGTTACGGCGCGGGGAACGAAGCACTTGATCGAACTTTTTGACCTTGCTGAACAGGGAAAGAAGACAGCTGTAGTGTTCCTGGTCCACTGGCCCAAAGCAGAGTATTTCATGCCTGAGCACCATACGGACCTGGAATTCTCGCGGACCCTTCTCGCGGTCAAGGACCGGGTCCTGGTGAAGGCGGTGTCCGTGGAGTGGACTTCAGCGCTCTTGCCCGGCAAGACACGCGACCTTATTATTCCGTGGCAGGTGGTCGAACAGGAGGCCCATGACAGCGGCAGCTACATTATCATCCTCCATCTTTCCCGGGACGAGAAACTGTTAATAGGCGGACTGGGAGAAATAAAATTCAAGAAAGGTTATTATCTCTATGTCGGGTCGGCCAGGGTGAATCTCACGAAACGCATCGCGCGCCACCGCCGGTTGTTGAAAAGCTGTCATTGGCACATCGATTATCTGAGAGCGGCGGCGGAATTTCACGCTGCTTTGCCGATCCGGGCAAGCGAGGACCTTGAATGTGAAATTGCCGCCGCCCTCGGCAGGATAGCCGAGTGGCATGTCAAAGCCTTCGGATCGTCGGACTGCGGCTGTGACACCCATCTTTTCGGAATGAAGGAAGACCCGGTGCATTCCCGGCCGTTTATCGAGTTCCTGCAATACTTCAGGATCGACCGTCTGGAGAAGTATCTGCGGTGATCTTCTGTTGCGGCCGGGGATGCCTGTGGCGGGAGGAGTTGGTCAAGACTTGTCTTTTGCCAGACTTTTCTGTTGCAGCGAACTGAATATCATGTCAAGGACGTCGCGCTGCTTGCCTTCGTATTTGTTCAGCACCGCCAGGCAGCTCCCCATCGGGAACCGCTGATGCAGATAATCGGCGTCCCGGCCCGAAAGGATGATGATCCGCTTTCTGCTCAGTCCCCTGGATACGGCGTAGGAGAGGACCTTTCCGCCGTCCAAGCCGGGCATTTCCAGATCGACCAGCAGGAGGTCGAGATCATTCGTGATCGCAATGAGACATCTCAGCGGATCGTCGCAGGTAAGGACCTGCAGGCCGGGGTATCGTTCCTCCACGTATTCCTCGAGTACTTTCAAAAATGCGTTGTCATCATCGATCAGTAATATTTTCCCCATGGCAATGTAATAAAATCACTTCTCCAATTCTCACTCGGGTTCCTGTGGAAGGAACTGCAGCGATTTGATCTTAGCATCAGCGGTATCTTCCTGCAATTTTGCCGGTGTTAATCAACCGGGGTGACTATGGCCATAACCACGAGCTTTTCTCCCTTGTCGGCGGCAAACCCGTGCTGCACATTGGGCTCGCAAAGAATACAGGTCTTTTCATCGGCTTCTATTTTTTCATCACCGACAGTGAACGTTCCTTTGCCCTGTACGCAGTACATCATGAGCCGGAGCGGCGCTTTGTGCGGATCGAGCTTTTGGCCTGCATTCAAACACATGAGGGCCACCCGCATCTCCGGTTTATCGGAAAGCATTTCGCGTGAGATTTTATCAGGGCTGAATTTAATAAGTTTTTTGAGATCGAGTGTTTCCATGGCAAGCCTCCCTTGTTGCGTTCCGCAGTTAGAGTTCGAAGTTTATTTTCAAATCAGACGCTCAACTTCATAAATGACATGATACCATGGCTGCCCTGAAGAAGTTATGACCGCCGTCATACTGCATGAGGGGGCCTCGATCACGTTTCGTACCACTCCACACAGAGGCCATTTCTTTCATCGTCCATGGCCAGCACTTTGCCGGCGCAGCTCGACGGCTGCTGAGCTCCAGCTACGCAGCGGGCTTCGTGGAAGCAGATGCGGGCAGGTAAACAGAGAAAGTCGTACCTTTGCCTGATTGAGACTCTACGATCAGAAGGCCTTCATGACGCTGAATGATGGAATAACAGGTCGCCAGGCCGAGTCCGCTCCCCTTTTGCTTTGTCGTGAAGTAAGGGTCGAAGATCTTTTCACGATATTCTTCCGGTATGCCGACCCCCTGGTCGGAGACGGTTATCCTGACATAATCGCCCGCTTTGAGGGGCAGACGGCCGGCGCCGGAGTGCGCCACGTTCTCGGCGGCCAGGACCACCGTCCCGCCCTCGGGCATGGCCTGATCGGCGTTCGTGACCAGGTTGTAAATGACCTGGCCGATCTGGCCCTCGTCAGCCTCCACGTTCCACAGGTCGGGGGAGAAATGATGTTCATACTTGACTTTAGAGCCGTGGAGAGCTGAACTTGCGGACTCCCTGACAAGCTTGTGCACCGGGACCGCTTTTTTGAGCGGAGCGCCGCCCTGCGCGAAGGAAAGCAGTTGCTGCGTGACGCTCTGGGCGCGGGACGCTGCTTTCTCGGCCTCCCCAAGATAACGCTGGAGGGCTTTATCCGGCGGTGCCTCCAGCTTTGCCAGATAAATATTCCCGAGGATCGAGGTCAAGAAATTGTTGAAGTTATGGGCAAGTCCGCCCGCGAGAACGCCGAGAGAATCAAACTTTTGGGCACGGATCAGGTTTTCCTCCATCTGTCTGCGTTTCGTAATATCGTTCGCGAGAATTAAGTGCGCTCGATTGCCGTTGAACGTCAGTTGATGAGAGGCGATCTCCGCTTCGATGACCGACCCGTCCTTCAACCGGTGTTTCCAGACCCCGGACTGTTTGGCGCCCTCGTCAAGTTTTGACAGTATGCTCAGGAGCGCCGGCATTTCTTTCGGGGTATAAATATCCTCAATGGCGCATGATAAAAATTCTTCACAGGAGTAACCGTAATGAAGCACGGCGGCCCTGTTGACGGCAATGAATTTGAGGGTCTGAAGATCGTAGACCATGGTGGGAATGGGGTTATGTTCGAAGAGCAACCGGTACCGCGCCTCGCTGTCCCTGATCGTCTCGACCATCTTCTGCTGCTCCCTGGCTAAGTCCTGTTTGTGCAGGACCTGGTCGATGACGGAGGGGAGCAGGTCAAGATATTTCCTGTCCCGGTCTTTTACGATATAGTCGGAAACACCCGGCCGGAGCGTCTCGACAGCTGCCGGTTCATTGCCTGCACCGGTTACGATGATGGCGGGAGGCGGCATTTTTTTTGCGGCAAGCGTGCGGATTTTTTCGATGCCGCCCGGGAGCGGCATATTGTAGTCAACCAGCAGGAGATCATATCGTGCGGTGTCGAGCATGGCCAAACCCTCTTCGCCGTTTGGCGCAACATCTACGACAAAACCGCGGCGTTCGAGGGTTTCCTGCAGTAACCGGGCAATCCCGGGGTCGTCCTCCATAGAGAGGATACGGACAACGGTCATATCAGTCATAACCGTGCTCCTTCGTCGACCCGGAGCGACAGCGTGCCGGGGAAAGGGGGATTCCCGGCGCCTTTTCTGTGAAGATGGTTTGGGGACAGGGGGATGGATTTGTTAAAAATCTGTTCATTGTAGGGATAGCTGCATCTGTTCGCTGCTTCAAGTCTTTAAAGATGTTACTAAACGCGCCGCAACGGAGGATACGTCGCTGCGTTGTCGCTCGTAACGGGAACCTGAATAGCTATTATAGCAGAGATCTGCCACCTGCACGCAACCCTGCCTCTTGACCAATGAGAATGCTAAGTGATTGTTATCATTTAAATGGTTCGTCGGGCGCGTTGAGCCTATCGTTAGATGATAGAAAAAACCTCAAATTTCGCAGTCCTGTTATTTGCCGGAGGTTCTGTCAATAGGAGGGATGTACTACGGTAATCTGAGGGAGCGTGCGGCTCTATCTAACCGGAGGGGGCTCCACTGCGGATACTATTTGCTCAACGGCCAACAGCGAGCGATATCCATTTGCCGTCAGGGTAGCTCTCAAAAAGCTTTAGTCCTGCTTTTGTCATTGTCTCCAGCACTTCATCGTCCTGTCCGGCAAGAATGCCGGACAGGACGGCAATTCCGCCGGTTTTCAAATGCGCGGCAATCTCCGGAGCGAGCAGCACGAGGACCCCTGAGATGATATTCGCCAAAATGAAAGAATAGGTCTCGTTCAAGTCCGCGATGCTTCCTTCGCGAATATCAATGCCCGCAGCCGCATTCAGCTCCGCGTTTTTTCGCGTCGCATCAACGGCAAGGAGGTCCGTGTCCACGGCCACTACACGATGAAAGCCGAGTTTCAACGCTGCAATCGCGAGAATCCCCGTACCGGTCCCGAGATCGAGAAGATTTTCTTTATCACTTTTCCCGGCATACTTTTCCAGGAGCGCGAGGCAGGACCGCGTGGTTTCGTGATGGCCTGTTCCGAACGCCATTGCCGGGTCGATGATTAGGTTGATACGGTCTTTCCGTTTCTTTTCCCAGGGGGGAAGGACCGTGAATCGGTTTCCCACGTCAATGGGTACGAAGCCTTTTTTCCATGTTTCGTTCCAATCCTGTTCAGGAATCACTGTATAGCTAAAGCTTAGGCGATGATCTTGACCGGATTTTTCGAGTAATGCTTGCAAGAGAGAAAGGTCGTTGGTGATTGTTTTGACATCGACAGTATCAGGAAAATATGCGATGATTGAATCGTCTTGTTCTACAACACCAAGGCAGCCTGCATCCATGATCCTTTGGACCACGGTATCTGTGAAGGGTCCTGATATTTTTATGGTAAATTCAAAGTAATGCATAACAATGGGCGTGATTATAACCGGCATATCTGTAGTCTGTCAAATATCGTTGGCAACTGGAATCGCCTTTTGCTGACGTTGATATATCCTGCGGCAAACAACAAGCCTGCCGGCAGGAGGGCCTTTTATCTGCGAATTCTGTGCAGGGGTTATTCTTTCTTTTGCATAGTCGCGGCTTCGGCTTGCCGGTCCCGGTTCCACCACCCGCCGCCGAGCGCCTGGAACAGCGCTGCCGTATCGGCATAGCGCGCGGCTTGCGCCTGGATCAGGCTGATCCTCGTCTGCTGATATTGGCGTTCTGCGTTCAACAGCAATAAATAGCTCGCCCCTCCGAGCTGAAACTGTTTTCTGGTAAGTTCAAGCGTGCTGCGGGCGAAAGCGTCGGCGTCTGCCTGCTCCTTAAGCGTTTCTGCGTCAGTCTCGAGCGCGCGAAGCACATCAGCCACATTTTGGAACGCCTGCAAAATAACGGACCTGTACTGCGCCATGGCCTGATCGTAGGCCGCTACCGCGGCGCGGCGCTGGGCGCTTAGCGCCCCGCCGTGAAATACAGGCTGGAGCAAGCCCGCGCCGAGACTCCATACGCCCGTTCCGGACGATCCAAGTTTATCGCTTGCCGTCGTTATCGATCCGAAGCTGCCGGTGAGGTTGATTTGCGGATACTGGTTCGCGGTTGCTACGCCGATGTTCGCGCTCGCGGCATGCAACAGCGCTTCCGATGCGCGGATATCAGGGCGTTGACGCGCCAGTGTTGACGGCAGGCTTAAAGGCAGTTCCGCCGGCAGTTGGAGACCGTCGAGCGTAAATTCCGGCAGCTCTGAAGATTCGCTCGGAAGCTTTCCGGCGAACACCGCCAGGAGATGGCGGGCCTGCGAGAGTTCCTTCTCCAGAGAAGGCAGGGTAGCGCGCGTTTGTGCGAGCTGTGTCTGCTGCGCGAGCACATCGGTGCGCGCGGCGCCGCCGAGTTTAAACTGGAGCTTGACCATGTCCAGCTCTTTTTCCTGAGCGTTGATGATTTCCCGCAGTGCCTGAAGCTGGGCTCGCAGGGAAGCTTCTTTTACCGCTGTCGTGACAACGTTCGCCGTGATCGTGAGATATGCTCCTTCCAGCTGAAAGCGCTGAACATCCACCTGGGACTCCAGGGCTTCCAGCTCGCGCCGCGCCCCGCCGAAAAGATCGAGCGCATAGGAAACATTCACCGAGGCGTTGTAGAGCGTGAAGGGGCTGATGCGGGCGTTCGGCTGGCCCATGGCCGCGCCCGAGATCTTCTCCCGGGTTACCGATGCGCTTGCGTCTACTTTAGGATAGAGCACCGAGCCGACCAGGGCGTTCACCGTCTCTTGCGACTGTTGAAGCGTTGCTTGCGCCGCAGCGAGCGTTGGATTGTCCAGGAGCGCCTGCCTGACCAGCCGATCCAGGGCATTGGAATGAAACATCGTCCACCACTGGGCGGGGATGTCCTGCCCGGGCGTCAGGCGCTGCGCAACGCCGCCGGGTCCCGGCGCGGACGCAGTCTCCGTCGGCAGCGCCTGCGGCGTGTATGCCTTTGGGTTCGGGGCCTCGGGCGTTCGATAATTGGGGCCGACAAGGCACCCGTAACTTATGATACTAAGACTCAGTGCCGCAGTCAGCCTGAGCAGCTGGATTTTATTCATAATTTGCACCCCGCGTCCGGATTGATAAAACTCATGTCTAAGCAAGTATAATGTGGATAGTTGAGAAAGTCAACCATTCACTTGATTTTATCAAGTGCCTGTGCTATTCTGGAAACATGCCAACCGAAAAAAAGCAGCCAATGCCCGATCGGGGAAAGAGCAGGAAGGCAGGCGTCGTGAAAGAAAGAGAAAAGGCCCCCCGCGAGGACACCGCAACCCGAATCCTTTCCACCGCCACACGGCTTTTCGCTGCTCAAGGGTATGAAAGCACGTCCACCAAGGATATTTGCGAAACGGCCGGAGCGAACATCGCCGCGCTCCATTATCATTTTGGCTCGAAGGAGAACCTTTACCATCGGATCATTGAACAGTTTGCCACGGAACGACTGGACTTTGCAAGGAAAACACTCCAGCCCCCCCGGAATATCGACGACTTCAAGGTGCGACTGGAGCTTTTTCTGAGGCAGACGCTCGAAACAATGATGCTCCAAAAGGATATTCTTCGTCTGATCCAGCGGGATGTTGAAATGTCGGGTTTGAAGAGCAATAAAATGTATCTGAGCACCCTTGTAAAACACGCGCAGAAACTCTGGGAGTTTTTCGATCTGGCGATAGGAAAAGGATTCGTGGCCGCCGATGTGAAACCCTCCTTCGCAACGACATTCCTGATGAGCACTATCATCCATCAGACCAGTAACGACAAGTTGGTAAGGGAATTTTCCGGTCATTCGCTTTCAGACGAAAAGTATCGCAATGACTGGATTCAACAGACGCTTCGCATCTTCCTGGCCGGGATTATCGCGAAGTAGCCGACGAAACATAAAAACCGAGGAAGGAATTAAAATATGCCTGGAAAAAAGAACGTGCCCAAAATAATACTCATCGGAGTAGGCGTGGCGATCGTCGTCGCGGTCGCGGTGAAATTACTGTTCTTCCGCGGTGAGTTTCTCTACGCAGGGACCCTTGAAGCGACCAAGGTGGATTTATCCGCCCGCATCTCCTCGGCAATCAAGGACGTATACGTGCTGGAAGGCGACCATATCTCGGTGAATCAGAAACTGGTTGCGCTTGCCTGTGAAGACGTCAAGGTCGCCTCGGAGCTGGCCAATGAGGAATATCACCGGACCACAGGCCTGTATCGGGCCGGCACCGCCTCGCAGGACACCATGGACAAGGTCAAAAACAAAAAAGAGGACGCCGATGTGCGTCTTGGCTGGTGTTCTATCGAATCGCCGATCTCGGGAGTGGTCCTGAGCAGGTATCATGAACCGGGGGAATGGGTGAGCCCGGGGACCAAGCTTTTGACCCTGGCGAACATCAGGGACATCTGGGCCTTTATTTACGTTCCGCAGCCTGACGTTTCACGATTGAATGTAGGCATGCCGCTGAAAGGGTATTTGCCGGAAATGAACAACCGGGAATTCGACGGGAAGATCATCAAGATCAACGATGAGGCCGAGTTTACACCGAAAAACGTCCAGACCCGGTCGGAACGCGAGCGTCTGGTGTACGGCGTGAAAGTGAGTTTCCTCGGTTCGAACGAGCAGGAGATCCTGAAGCCCGGCATGACGATTGAAGTGAAGCTGCCGAAGGAGTAAGGCCAGGCGCCAATTACCAGGCACGGAATCTCAAATAATCTTCAAGCACCAAGCTTCAAAATTAAAACGAATGAAGAATGACGCACTCGTAAAAAGTCAGAAAAGCCGTCTTTGCGAGCGTAGCGAAGCAATCTCGTAGTTCGTATCTGCCTGATAAATCGAGATTGCCGCGTCGCTCCGCTCCTCGCAATGACAGCACTGGGGACTTTTTACGAGATCATCAAGAATGAAGCCTGACTTTATTGTTTGATATCTGTCATTTTGACATTTATTTGGGATTTGTTATTTGTAATTTGGGATATTATTATGTCTTCAATGCCTATTTCCATATCAGTGCAGGGCGTTTCAAAAGTATTCGGAAGAAACCCCGCCCTTGACGGAATGACCCTGGACTTTTCCTCGGGGCTCATGCATGGCGTGATCGGGCCGGAGGGCTCGGGGAAAACCACGCTTTTGCGCCTCCTGCTCGGCTTGCTCAAACCCACGAAAGGCGCTGTTGTATTTTACCGCGACAACGAACCCGTCGACTTCGAAAGCATTCGCCCCGAAGTCGCATATATGCCGCAGACACAAAGCCTCTACTCAGACCTTTCCATCGCCGAGCATTTGGATTTTTTCAAAGAACTCTACGGAATTCCGCAGGAACTTTATGAGCAGAAGCGCGAGGAGCTCCTTCGCATCACGCGGTTGAACGAATTTGTAAATCGGCCGGCAGGCCAGCTTTCAGGCGGGATGTACAAGAAGCTGGGCCTCATGTGCGCGCTCCTGCGGTCTCCGCGCGTCATGCTCCTCGATGAGCCCACGACCGGGGTCGATCCGATCAGCCGCAGGGAATTCTGGGAACTTCTGTACCGCCTCCTGGACCAGAAGATTCTGATTCTCGTGACCACTGCATACATGGACGAAGCGGAGCGGTGCGGGCGCGTTCATCTTCTGGAACGCGGCAAATTGGTCGCCGCAGGGGAGCCGCGGAAACTCCTGGCAGAAGAGGGAGTGTCAAGCTTTGATGAACTCTTCCTCCGGAGAGATATCCATGAATGACCTGGCAGTGGAGGTGAAAGGCCTTTCGGTACGGTTCGGCGATTTCTACGCCGTAAACGGGATTTCCTTCACCGTCCGCCGCGGCGAAACCTTCGGGTTTCTCGGCGCGAACGGCGCGGGCAAGACGACCACGATCCGGGTGCTCTGCGGCCTCCTGCGGCCTTCCGAAGGCTTGGTAAGCGTAGGAGGGATCAGCTTCGACCACAACGAACAGGCGGTCAAAGCCAAGGTCGGCTACATGTCCCAGAAATTCACCCTCTACAACGACATGACCGTCGAGGAAAACCTGAACTTCACGGCCAGCCTCAGAAAAATGGAAAAAGCGACCTATGAGCAACGGCGCAAGGAGTTGTTCGACTTCATTTCTTTCGACAAGCCCCTCAATACGCTCGTTCGCGACCTGTCCGGAGGGACGAAGCAGCAGGTGTCGCTGGCGGCGGCTCTTTTGCACGACCCGGAGATCATCTTCCTCGACGAACCCACGGCCGGCGTGACGCCCGCATCGCGCAGCCGCTTCTGGCAGCTTATTCGGCAGCTGGCCAAGAGAAACAAGACGGTCTTTGTGACAACCCACTATATGGACGAGGCGGAACAGTGCGACAGGATAGCCCTCATGCGGGAAGGCAGGATCATCGCGCTCGATTCGCCGGAGGGGCTCAAAACCGCGGCCTTTTCAACGCCCATGCTCGAGTTCGATCCACGAGGGTCTCTCAGCTTTGCCGAAGTGTCCGCATTTGCCCGGCATGACGTGTTTCTTTTTTTTGAGCCCTACGGCCTCAGGTTTCACGCCGCGATCAAAAGTGAAGATGCATGGGAAAGGGTCCGGAACGGCTTCGAGAAGAACTTCACGATCAAAAGGATCAAACCGTCGCTTGAGGACGTGTTCATCCAGATCGTGGAAGGGAAGGCAGGATGAACGGTTTTGTCTGGCGCAGGGCTGTCGCGGTGGCGAGGAAAGAGGTCTATCACATTCTTCGGGACCCGGCGACCCTCGGGGCCGCGCTGGTATTGCCGGTTTTCATGGTGATCATGTTCGGCGTTGCAATCGAGTTCAACGTAAAGAACGTGGCCCTCGCGGTGAGCGATTCCGACCAATCGCAGAGCTCCCGGAGGCTGCTCGATACGTTCGGCAGTTCCGGCTACTTTCTGATCCATCACGTTTCTTCCCCTCGTGCGGGGATTACTGATGTGTCCGCGGAACGGGCGCGCGCAGCCCTGGTCATTCCGCCGCGTTTCGAACAGGACCTCTTTGCCGGCAGGGGCGCTGAGGCGCAGGTACTGGTCGACGGCACCGACAACTCGACGGTCGGTCCCGTGCTGGGGTATGTAGGCAGCATCCAGAATATGGCTTCGCAGCGGATCGGCGGCTTTGATCCGTCTCCTCCCTATGAGATCCGGACGAGATTTTTATTCAATCCCGAGCTGAACAGCAAGTGGTTCGTGATCCCCGGGCTTACGGTCGTGGTGATGTCGATCCTTTCGATCCTGCTGACCGCGCTCACCGTGGCCCGGGAGTGGGAAAACGGCTCCATGGAGCTGCTCCTGTCCACGCCCGTGCTGCCTCTCGAAATCATCGTCGGAAAGCTTGCTCCCTACGGTATCCTCGGGATTATCGCCGTGGTCTTCGTATATGTCATTGCAAGGACCGTGTTCGGTATCCCCTTCGTGGGACACCTCTGGGTCTTCGGCTTCGGCTGCCTTCTCTTCCTCATAACCTATCTTGCTCAGGGGCTGCTTATATCCGTGGCAACACGTAAACAGACCGTTGCCATGCAATTGTCCATGATGACCGGCTATCTGCCGTCGCAACTGCTCTCGGGCTTTATTTTCCCTATCGCCAGCATGCCCGCCTTTTTTCAGTACTTCACGATGATCCTGCCTGCGCGCTGGTTCATGCTGATCGCCAGGGACACCTTTCTCGAAGGATCGAGCGTGCTGGAACTTGCCGGGCCGTTTCTGGCGCTCGCTCTTATTTGCGGCCTGATGGTCTTTCTGGCCGCGCGCCGCTTCAAGAGGGACCTCGAGCCATGAATAAAACACTCATTGGATTCATAAAAAAAGAACTGGTCCAGACCCTCCGGGACCGCAGGATGAGGGTCTTGCTCTTTGTGATGCCGGTGATCCAGCTGACGCTTTTCGGCGTCGCCCTTTCGAACGAGGTCAAGAACATCAGACTTGCGGCGGTATTTGATTCCAAAGACACGGTCTTGCGCAATGTCTACGAACGAAGCATTGCCGGAAAATGGTTTATCCCGGCGAGGAGCAGCGAGCAGGACCCCTTCACCATGATCGAAGCGGGCGATGCCGATGCTGTGCTTGTTCCGCCTCCCGGCGGGTTCACGCGCGCGCTCGGACGCGGGGACGCGAAGCTGCAGCTGCTCGTGAACGCAACAAACGTGGTTCAGGCCCAGTCCATAGAAGCGTATCTGCAAAACATCGTTCAGCAGACGGTCAAGGATGATCTTGAGTATACTCCGCTACCTCCTCCGATCCGGATCAGCACGCGCGTGCTCTTCAACCCATCACTCGACACATCGGTCTTTATGGTCCCCGGAGTGATGTGCATGCTCATGCTGATGTCGACGATGGTGTTGACCAACGTGGCCATTGTGCGGGAGAAGGAGATGGGGACGTTCGAGATGCTGATCTCGGCGCCGGTATCGCGGTCCGAGGTCATTTACGGCAAGACGATCCCTTATGTAATTCTTGGAATGTCAAACGTGCCGTTGATCCTGGGAGTAGCGGTGTTCGCCTTCCATGTCCCTATGCGCGGTTCTTTGATTGCCTTGTTCATCGCGTCCTTCGCCTTTGTATGCACTGCCGTGGCTTTGGGGACGCTGATTTCCACTTACTGCAAGAACCAGCAGCAGGCGGCCCTTGCCGGGTTTTTGTTCAACTTCCCGATGATCATGTTCTCGGGGATGATGTTCCCTCTCGAAAACATGCCTGCTGTCCTCCGGTGGCTTTCTTTTTTCGACCCGCTCGCGCACTTCATGGGTCTTCTTCGCAACATCATGATTAAAGGCGGGCAAGCGGAGTATGTCGTTACCCATATTGTGTATCTGACGATCATAGCAGTGATCTGCGTCGTTGCCAGCTTCCGGCGGTTTCACACGACACTGGAGTAGCACCTTTCTCATATGCAGGTACAGGCATTATTCGAGCTTATTTTCGCAGACACAGGTGAAGGTCAATCGGGCTGTTAGGGATTTTTTTCGGCCTGACAGGTTTTTTCCCTTGACAACTCCGCAGGTTACGTGGTATTTTATGCGCTCTTAATACGTTGGTGAGTGAATTTGTGAGGGAGGTTTCAATGTACGCAGTCATTACTACCGGTGGAAAACAGTACAAGGTTTCACCCGGCGATGTAGTCAGGGTGGAGAGCCTTGATGCAAAGAAGGGCGATATTGTCGAAATCAAGGACGTTTTAATGATTTCCGACGGAGACAAGATGTCGGTCGGCAAGCCCAAGCTCGATTCAGCCAAAGTCACGGCCGAAGTCGTGGAGCAGGACAGGGGCGTAAAACTCCTGATCTTCAAGCACCGGAGACGCAAGGGATACCGTAACACCAATGGTCACCGCCAGAACTACACGGCCATCAAAGTAAAAGAAATCATCGCATAATAGTCGCTGCGAAGGGCAGGAAAAATAAAATCGCATTATTTTAGCCTTCGTGCCTCGGCGGCAAGAAGGATTTTGGAGGATTCAAGCAATGGCACATAAAAAAGGCGTTGGTAGTTCAAGGAACGGCAGAGACAGCAATCCGCAGTATCTCGGCGTAAAACGATACGACGGCGAGCAGGTGCTTGCAGGAACGATCATTATCCGCCAGCGCGGGACCAAGATCCATCCCGGCGTGAACGTGGGCAAGGGCTGCGATGATACGCTCTTTGCCAAGATCAACGGCGTAGTGAAGTTCGAACGCAAAGACAAGGAACGCAAACAGGTGAGCGTATACGCGGCTTCGTAGCAATTCGCAGACAGGATTGACGACCAAGGCGGCATAGAACTCTATGCTGCCTTTTTTATTTCCCGTCTGAACCTGCCCCATTGCAGGTCTGATTATTTCTGAAAGAAGGGGCTAACACTCCGGCATTTTTTCCAGCTTGCTTTTTCAGCCATATAACAGTATATTTCATTGAAAACATTGTTCAAATCTCCCTTTTCGAGTAAAAGAAGGTGAGTCAGGGGGATTCAGATATTCCATGTCGAATTTTATTGATAGGGTCAAAATTGAAGTGAGGGCCGGTCACGGCGGCCCCGGGTGCGTGAGTTTCCGGCGCGAAGCGTATGTGCCCCGCGGCGGGCCCAACGGCGGCGACGGAGGCAAAGGCGCCGATGTCGTCCTGGTAGCCGACAAACAACTCGGAACGTTGATCGACCTCAGGTACCAGCAGCACTACTATGCCGAAAAAGGCGAGCAAGGCCGCGGCAAGGAGCAGTCGGGCGCTGACGGAAAAGACACTATCATTCGCGTTCCCGTGGGAACGATTGTGAACGATGCCGAGACCCGCACCACGATCGTCGATCTCGATACGGACGGGATGACGTACATCATCGCACGGGGCGGCAGGGGGGGCAAGGGGAACACTTTTTTCAAGACCGCTACGAACCAGGCCCCCCGCCATGCGCAGCCGGGAGAACCGGGCGAAGAGCAGTGGCTGTTTCTGGAACTCAAGCTTCTCGCGGACGTGGGCCTCGTCGGCTTCCCGAACGCGGGCAAGTCCACGCTCATTTCGAGCATCTCGGCAGCCAAACCCAAGATCGCGGACTATCCCTTTACCACGTTGTCCCCCGTCCTGGGCGTGGTGAAGCCGGAAGGCAGGCGGAGCTTCGTCGTTGCCGACATCCCCGGCCTGATCGAGAATGCCCATAAAGGCGCGGGGCTGGGGTTTGAATTCCTGCGTCATGTGGAGCGGACGTCGATCCTGCTCCATATGGTGGACGTATCGGGCATGGTGCCGGGAGATCCGGTCGAGAACTTTCAAAAGATCAATAAAGAGCTGGAACTCTACAGCGAAGCATTATTGAAGAAGTCCATGGCCGTTGCCGCCACCAAGATCGATGCCGCTGACCCGGAGAGAGTAGAAGAGCTGACCGCATATTGCCGGGAGCAGGGATACGCATTCTTCCCCATCTCTGCAGTAACAGGCGCGGGTTTGCCGCAGCTGCTCCGTTTCCTCGCCGACAAGATTGAAGAGGAGAGGGACGCCAGAGAGCAAAAGACGGAAAAAGAGAAGCCGGTAGTCAGGATCGAGGAGTAGAATCCCAGCATGGTGCTTGATTTGCAGTCCCTTCATCCTGCGTTACATTCTTGGTGAAGGTTGGCCAGTCTTTTTAAAAACTATTTTTGTTCGTGCTGATTGCGCCGAAGCATGAACACATCGCGAAATGAAAAACCTTCAAGCCAACAGAAAAACGATCTTTTCCAAGGCCCGCCGCATCGTGGTTAAGGTCGGAAGCGCCGTCCTCACGTCATCCGAGCAAGGGCTGGACCAGGGCCGCATCGAACGTCTTGCAGCCGACGTCTCAACCATCATGGGGCAGGGACGCCAGGTCATCGTGGTGTCATCAGGCGCCATCGCCGCCGGCCTGGCAAAACTGGGGCTTAAAAAAACGAGAGGCATGCCTCTTTCGCTCAAGCAGGCTGCGGCAGCTGTCGGCCAATCGAGCCTCATGTGGATGTACGAAAAAACCTTCGCAGCGCACGGGCACAAGGTGGCGCAGGTGCTGCTCACCCGCGAAGACCTTTCGAATCGCACCCGGTTTCTGAACGCACGAAACACACTCCAGACGCTCTTGGATTACGGGGTCGTGCCCATTATTAATGAAAACGATACCGTTTCGGTCGACGAGATCAAGTTCGGGGACAACGACAGCCTCTCCGGCATGGTCGTGCACCTTGCCGACGCCGATCTCCTGGTGATCCTGTCCGATATCGACGGTCTCTACACGGCTGATCCCAAATTCGATCCTTCCGCCGAGCTGATTCCGCTCGTCGAGAAAATTACTGCTGAGATCGAACGCGGCGCGGGCGATGCGCAGTCCGCGGTCGGCACCGGGGGCATGCGTTCCAAGATTATTACGGCCAAGAAGGTCGGTGCTTACGGCTCCCCCATGGTGATCGTGAACGGGATAAAGAACGGAGTGCTGCCCGCGCTCTTCGAGGGGAAAGACGTCGGGACCCTGTTTCTGCCGAAGCCCGATAAGCAGGACAGCCGCAAGCACTGGATTGCCTATACGGTTACATCAGCCGGCAGGCTGGTGATAGACGACGGCGGCCGCGAGGCGCTGGTAAATAAAGGGAAAAGCCTGCTGCCCGGAGGCATCATCAAGGTGGAGGGAAGTTTCAAAATAGGCGACTGTGTAACCTGTGTGGACCGGGCCGGGGCCGCGTTTGCCCGGGGGTTGGTCAAGTACTCAGCTTCGGAATTAGAACTCATTAAGGGCCTTAAGACATCCCAGATATCGTCCGTCCTCGGGCATAAAGATTATGACGAGGTGATCCACCGGGATGATATGGTGATACTATAAGAATATCAGGCAGGCCGAACAGTCAATGCCCGGAACGTCCTTATTCCAGTCATACCGGACGGCAATGTAGTCCCTGTAAATCCGGGCTTACGGCTGAAACCCAGAACGTCGTTGGGCTGAAGGGTGGTTCAATCATGATGCAATCTGCTCGTTCTCTTATAAAAAAGTCCGGTATTGCTGCGCTTCTTATTCTTCTGTATGTTCCTTCGGCCTTTGCCGCGCTCAAGCCGAACGATCCTGCTCCAACCTTTTCCCTCCGCGACAATACGGGCAAAGTTTTTTCCCTGAACGATGTTGTGGGCGCACAAAGCAAGGAGAAGGCCAATGGCGTCATCCTGAGCTTTTTCGCTTCCTGGTGCATGGCATGCAGGGATGAACTGCCGATCATCAACTCGGTTGTCGACGAAATGAAAAGCAAGGGCATCCGGGTCGTGATCGTGGGATTCAAGGAAGATTTCGTCAGGATCAACGCGCTTCTTGCCGCACTGAAAGTGGATAAACCGGTTGTCGTGAACGACCAGGAGGGCAAAGTAGGAGAAAAATACGGGATCCGGTTCCTGCCCGTGACGTTTTTCATCGGCGCAGATGGGCGTATTAAGCACATTATTTATGGCGAGATAAATGACGGAAAAGAAGTGACGGAAGTCGCAGAAAAACTTTTGAAATGACCGGACGCGGTCTCGTGGAGGTAGCGGTGGACATCAAACAGTACGTATCCGATAAAGCAAAAAAAGCCAAGGCTGCATCGCGGGCCCTGGCGAACATCTCCACGGAGATCAAGAACAACGCGCTGTTCAAGATGGCTGCCGGACTGGAGAAGGAATCCTCCAAGCTGATCTCGGAGAACCAAAAAGACCTGCTGGAGGCCGAGAACAAGGGGCTTTCCAAGGCCATGATCGACCGGTTGACGCTCTCTGCCGGCCGCATCAAAGCCATGGCAGACGGCCTTCGCGAGGTCGCGGCTCTTCCCGATCCCGTGGGCGAAGTGCTCAAAATGCGGAGACGCCCGAACGGCATGGAGGTAGGCAGGATGCGCGTGCCGATCGGGCTTATCGGCATCATCTACGAATCGCGTCCGAACGTGACGGCCGACACGGCGGCGCTCTGTCTCAAGTCGGGCAACGGCGTAATTCTTCGCGGCGGTTCCGAGGCCGTGCATTCCAACAAAGCGATCGTTGAGGTCCTTTCGAAGGCCGGCGCGGAAGCAGGGATACCCGAGGGCGCAGTATCGTTTATTGAGAACCCCGACCGGGCCTGCGTCATGGAAATGCTGAAGCTCAACCAGTTCATCGACCTGATCATCCCGCGCGGGGGCGAGGGGTTGATCCGTATGGTTTCGGAGAACTCGACTATTCCCGTTATCAAACATGACAAAGGCATCTGCCATGTGTATGTTGACGGCAAGGCGGACCTTGCCATGGCCGAAGAGATCTGTTTTAACGCGAAGGTCCAGCGGCCCGGCACCTGCAATGCCATGGAGACCATGCTCGTGAACCAGGATGTCGCCAAAACGTTTCTGCCCGCGATCGTGGGCCGTATGAAAAAAGCGGGCGTCGAGATTCGCGGCTGCTCCAAGACAAGAGCAATCGTACCTGACATTACTGCGGCAACGGATAAAGATTGGGACAGGGAATACAATGATCTCGTCCTGAATGTGAGGACCGTCGCAAGCATGGAAGAGGCGATGGAGCATATCGCGGTTCACGGTTCCCAGCACTCCGAAGCGATCGTGACGAACGACTATCAGAACGCCCATCGCTTTCAGCGCGAGGTGGACGCATCCGCCGTTTTTGTGAACGCGTCCACACGGTTGAACGACGGGTTCGAATTCGGTCTCGGCGCCGAGATCGGCATATCGACGACGCGGATCCATGCCCGAGGCCCCATGGGGCTGGAAGAACTTACCTCGACAAAATTTATCGTGTTCGGAAACGGGCAGATCAGGAAGTAATTTCGGGATTGCGGATTTCAAGCGGCAGGTCGCTGCTTTCCGCAATCCGAATTCCGCCTGCGCCCGGCGTTTACGAGTGCAAGGCGCGAGTGCAGGGTGAAATCCGCAATCGAGACCGGAGGTAGTTTGGCCCAAAAAATTGGCATCCTCGGCGGAACGTTTAATCCGATACACTACGGCCATCTTGCAGCGGCTGAAGAAGTCCGGGACCGGTTGAAACTGGACCGGGTGCTGTTCATTCCTTCATTTCAACCTCCGCACAAGCGGGAAAACGACGTTCCCTCTGCTGTCCACCGGATGGAAATGGTCCGTCTTGCGGCGGCACACAATCAGTTTTTCGATCCCTCCGACATTGAGCTTAAACGGGGCGGCAGATCGTATACCATCGACACCATCGAGGCGCTCAGGGAGTCCTACCCGGGCATTGATCTCTATTTTATAACCGGCCTTGATTCCTTTCTCGAAATCCAAACATGGAACCACTGGGAACGGCTCTTGACCTTGTGCACTTTTGTCGTGCTGTCCCGGCCGGGGTATCAATTTACCGATCTCCTGAAGATAGACTTTATGCTGCCGGCTCAGGACCAGGTGCTCAAACTGGACCGCGGGGAGCTTGTCCATGTTGATTTCCGAGCAGGAGCATGGAGCGTCTATCTTGAGCTGATACCGCTCTATGATATCTCATCGACCGATATCCGCACCAGGGTGAAGGAGGGGAGAAGCATCAAATATCTCTTGCCTGAAGCAGTTGAAACCTATATAATTAAACACAAATTGTATGCATAATTCATTGGAAGCAGCGCAGCTCTGCGCTCTGGCCGCGGACAGTAAAAAAGCCTTTGATATTTTGATCCTGGATCTCCGCAGGCTCACGTACATTACCGATTATTTCGTCATCTGTTCGGCGAATAACGTAACGCAAGTGTCGGCCATAGCGGACGGTATCGGTGAGGCCCTGGCGCAGGCCGGGGTGCACCCTTCCCATATTGAGGGAGGCTTGGAGGCGAGCTGGGTGCTTATGGACTGCGGAGATGTCGTGGTCCATATCTTCGATCAGCAGACCAGGACTTATTACAGCCTGGAGAAGCTCTGGGGCGATGCCCCGCGGATACCCGTTGCAGCGGCACAAAAGACTTTGCAGAGCATCTCCTCGTGAAGCTGTCCATCCTCTGCATGGGGAAGACCAGGGAACGGTTTATCCAGGAAGGCATCGGCAAGTATACCCGGTACCTGAAACCCTACGTTGATATCGAGGTCAAAGAGCTCAAGGAAGAAAAGATCTATGATCTCAAGGACGCTCCGCAGGTCAGGAAAAAGGAAGCTGAACGGATTTTCAAGGCCGTGCCCGAGGGAGCTTATTTTGTCGCCCTGGACGAGCGTGGACAGGAGTTTACTTCTCACGAATTCGCCGCATTCATCAATGGGCTGCTCGAATCGGGCGCCAGGGAGACGGCCTTTGTGATCGGCGGCGCCATGGGGCTGGACGAGAGCGTACCGCGGAAGGCATCCAGGGTGATCGCGTTGTCCCGATGGACCGTGACCCACGAAATGGCGCGGCTGGTGCTGCTAGAACAGCTCTACCGTGCGTTTACGATCATCAAGGGGAAGACGTACCACTATTAATAATTTTATCTCCCTTCGTTCAATCAGTTTGTACCGTTAAAACCATCGCAGTGTTCCGGGAAAGGACCGTGGATGAGATTCATCGTCACCCTGTTATTGGTAGCCCTGGTAATGATCGTCATGCTGCTTCGGGAATTCAACCCCGGCATGATCACCGTCAATCTTCTGCCGTCCCAATCCTACGAAATTTCAAAATCAACCTTTTTTCTCCTTTCCCTTTCGATCGGCGCCGGCATTATTTTCCTTCTCTATCTCCTGCGCGATGTCAAGCGCTTCCTGCGCGGGCTTCGGGTGCAGCGCGAGCAGAAAAAACGGCTGAAGATCCAGGAACTCTACACCAAGGGCCTGAACTCGCTGCTCGCCAAACGGAATGCCGAAGCCATAACCTTTTTCCAGAAAGTGCTTGCGATCGACCCGAACCATGTGGACACGCTGCTGCGCATGGGGATCAGCCAGCTCCGCGAGAAGAACCCCCAGGAAGCCGTTCTGCTCCATCAGAAGGCCCTGGGCCTCGATCCCGATAACCAGGAAGTGATGTTCTCGCTGGCCTCCGATTATGAAGAAGCCAAGCGCTTTGACGATGCTCTCGCGATGTACGCGAAGATCCTTGCGAACGACTCGTCCAATTTGACTGCGCTCATCAAAATGCGCGACCTGTATCAGCGGCTGAACCAGTGGGAAGAACTGTCGGAAACACAACGGAAACTCCTGGACAGCCCGCTTATGCCCCTGGAGCAGGAGGTCGAGCACCGAAGACTCGTAGGCTTCAGGTACGAAATGGGCCGTTCGATGCTCGAGGCCGGGGACCTGGAACGCGCCAGAAAAATATTTCGCAACGTGATCAAGCTCGACAAAGACTTTATCCCTGCGCTTCTCGGGTTGGGTGAAGTGTACCTTGAAGAAGGAAAAGTCGCCGATGCCGCCGAATTGTGGGAGAAAGCCTACAAAATGACCTCATCGATCATGATGCTCCTTCGCCTGGAGGACCTGTACCTGAAACAGGGAGAACCGGGTAAAGCGATCGAAATCTATACGCAGGCGGTCCACTGGAGCCCCCAGAACATCTCTCTCAAGTTTTTTTTGGGTAAGCTCTATTACCGTCTTGAAATGATAGATGAAGCCTTTGACATTCTCTCTACTGTTGACTGGGGAGACAAAGACTTTCCCGATGTGCACAAACTGCTCGGGAACATTTATCTGCGACGCGGTTCCCTCGGCCTTGCCGCTTCGGAATTCAAAAAAGCCCTCGGTTTCAAGAAGCAGATCATCATTCCCTATACTTGCTCAAACTGCGAACTCCGGACCACGGACTGGTCGGGCCGTTGTCCGAACTGCGGCAAGTGGAATACCTTCGGGGTCAACCTCGAAAAAACCTGCTAACGAATACCAGTAGCCGGAAGCCCAAGCGTCGGGAGTCGGAACGCCGTCAAATTGTGTTCTGATTCCGGAAATCTGTCTTCTGGCTCCTTCTGAAGGAGTTGTTTGATGGCGAATAAACCGGTAGTACTGCTTGTCCTGGACGGCTGGGGCATCGGCAAAAACAATGAAGCAAATGCGATAGCCCGCGCAAAGGCGCCGGTATATCGAAGCCTCATCGCCGAATACCCGCACGCGGAACTCCTGGCGTCGGGCGAGGCGGTCGGCCTGCCGGATGGGCAGATGGGCAATTCCGAGGTAGGTCATCTTAACTTGGGCGCGGGAAGGATTGTGTACCAGGATTCGACGAGGATCAGCAAGGCGATCCGCGACAAAGAATTTTTTCAAAACCCCGTGCTTCTTTCAGCCATGCAGGCGGCCAGGGAAAAGGGGACCGCCCTTCACCTCATGGGGCTTTTGTCTGACGGCGGCGTCCACAGCCGTATGGACCACATTTTCGCATTCTTCGACATGGCGAAAGCGCAGAAAGTCACGAACGTTTTCTTCCACGCTTTTCTCGACGGACGCGATACGCCGCCGTCCAGCGCCATTCAATACGTTCGGCAGCTTGAGGACCATTTCGCCAAGATCGGCGTCGGCAAGATCGCTACGGTATCGGGCCGCTACTACGCCATGGACCGCGATAAGCGGTGGGAACGGGTCCAAAAAGCCTATGAAGCTATTGTCGCGGGAGAGGGCATCCGTAAATTTTCCGCTGTCGAGGCGATACAGCAGAGCTATGAACACGAACGGACCGATGAATTCATGCTTCCCACGCTGATTGTCGACCAGAAGACCGGCAGACAGATTGCCACGGTCCGGAGCGGAGATGCGGTCATCTTCTGTAACTTCCGCTCAGATCGCGCGCGGGAGATCACCCGTGCCATGACGGACCCCGACTTCAAAGGCTTCCACCGAAGCGCGTTTCCGGACCTTTCAACCTTTGTTTGCCTCACGATGTATGACGAGACCTTCAAATTGCCCGTCGCTTTCGGTCCGGTACGGCTTACCAACATCCTGGGCGAAGTCCTGAGCAATCGCGGTATACCGCAGCTTCGGATCGCCGAGACGGAAAAATACGCCCATGTCACATTTTTTTTTAACGGCGGTGAGGAGAAGCCCTTTCCTCTCGAGGACCGGGTGTTGATTCCCTCGCCGCGCGATGTAGCCACGTACGACCAAAAACCCGAAATGAGCGCACGGGAGATCACGGATAAACTGGTGGAACGCATCGCATCCAACCAGTATGGTTTCGTCCTAGCCAATTATGCAAACCCCGACATGGTCGGTCATACAGGGATCATGGATGCCGCCATCAAGGCGGTGGAAGTGCTCGATGAATGCCTGGGCCGGGTCCTCAGGGCCGCGGAGCTTGCAGAGACGCAGGTGCTTATAACCGCTGATCACGGAAATATTGAAATGATGTCCGATCCCGCGACCGGCCAGCCGCACACGGCGCACACGACCGATCCCGTCCCTTTTATCATCGCAACGAAGAACGTAAAGCTGAGAGACAGGGGGATTCTCGCAGATGTGGCGCCAACCGTTCTTGCGCTTATGGGGATAGCTATCCCGGCAGAAATGACCGGGAAAAGCATGCTTGTTCGCTGAAGGGCGCCGGCCGACCTCTGGCGACCGCAATCGCCTGTAAGAGGGTGGAGCTCATGAACATCATTCATCTGCTGCTCGACATTCTTTTTCCCACGCCCTGTTCCTACTGCCGCTCCCCGATCGGGGACTCCGGCATCCCGCATTTTTGCGCCGAATGCTGTGCAGATTTTGATTCAATCGCGGGTCCGGTTTGCCCGCGGTGCGGCGCGCCGTTTGATTCGCCGGAGGCGCTTCGGGCCAGTCCCGATCACCTCTGCTCCTCGTGCAGGCGGAAGCTTCCTCTCTTCGATCAAGCTTTGTCCGTCGGATATTTTGAGGGCCCTCTCCGCGAAGCCATTCACCAGTTCAAATATCGTCCCTGCAGGTCGTTAGGCCGGCCGTTGGGCCAGTGGATGGCCGACAGAATCCGGACGCTTTCCGCCATCGATATGGTCATGCCCGTACCGCTCCACGCAAAACGTTTGCGACAGCGAGGATTCAACCAGGCGCTCCTGCTTGCCTACCGGATGAGCGTGCGGCATGACATCACGCTTATCTACGATAATCTGGCCCGCGTCAGGCCCACGAGGCCGCAGGTTGAGCTGACAGGCGAGGAAAGAATAAAAAATGTCGCCGGCGCGTTCGCACTCCGTTCTCCTGAAAAAGTCGAGAGTAGACATGTGCTGCTGGTCGATGATGTATTTACAACGGGAGCCACAATGAATGAATGCGCTGTTGTGCTGAAGAACGCCGGCGCCTCACAGGTCACGGCATGCACACTTGCACGCGCTCTTTAAAGCCTGTTGCGAAAGGAGCCTGATAATCTTGACAATTTTTGAATGCTCGGGTATAGTTTACTCGGTTTATGAACACTTCTTGTTCTTATTCCCGCACGGTTTTAACAGCGAAGCTCCCGAGGTTCTGTCGAAGGTATTTCTTTATGTGAATATTACCTTGACTGGAATGAGTGCCTGCGGCTATTCTCGATAAATAATAATAACGGGCTGCAATGTCTTCGTCTTAATCAGAGGAGGGCAGCGCGGCGGCAAATCGGAAAAGAAATTATGTGTTGCAAAAAATAGAACAACTCGAAGAAGGAGGTTTACTATGTCGGGAAAGCAATCAGTAATTACAGTGCTCATTTGTGCAGTTTTACTTGCCCTGGCAGCAGGCAGTGCATCAGCACAGATGGCAGGCACGGTCACGGATGTTGAACAGTCGGTGGGTTCAACAGGCAAAGTGGACTGGACCACGGGTATGATTACGGCAGTGGGAATCGGCGCGCCGCCCGCCCAGCCTGCGAACGCAGCACAGGCAAGGGCCATGGCGGAACGGGCAGCCCAAATCGTAGCTTTACGGAACCTGCTCGAGGCAGTAAAGGGCGTGCGGGTGGATTCCGCGACCACTGTTGAGAATTTCATGGTCACGAGTGATGTGATCAAGACGGAAGTGAGCGGCTTTATCCAGGGCGCAATGCCAATTGACAAAAAATACATGTCCGACGGTTCCGTAGAGGTGACGGTGGGCATGAGACTCACGGGCGCACTCGCGGATACTCTCCTGCCAAAAGGCCTGGCAACGCCGTCAACTTCCTTGAACGCGCCTTACGGCGCAACGGCCGCTCCCGGCCAGATCTACACCGGGTTGATCGTCGACGCGCGGGGACTCGGAGTGAGGCCGGCGATGGCGCCGAGAATCCTGAACGAAGACGGCAAGGAAATATACGGTTCAGCTTCGATCAACAGGGACTTCGCAGTCCGTGAAGGCATGGTGGGCTATCTCAAGGACCCGGCCGCCGCGCTGGCCAACCCCCGCGTGACCGACAAACCGATGATGGTGAAAGCGCTCAAGGTCTCGGGCGATGCGCGGGTGGATACGGTTATCAGCAACGCCGACGCGGCCGCGCTCCAGAGTGCCGCACAAAACCTGAATATGCTTCAAAAGTGCAGGGTCATTATCCTGGTTGATTAATTCACGGCACATCGGGTATTTTCCCGACTGGCCGATCCTGAACTACGGGAGGAAAAGAATGTATACGCAGATAAAACATCTTGCGATGCTTATAATGGGGCTGGCTGTGGTCGTTATGGCCGCTGGTTGCGCTCCCAAGGCAGCGCCGTCAACTTCGATTATGGATACGCCCGAATACCACTACAATGAGGGACTGAGGGCGCTGGACGCCGACAGACTTGATGATGCAACGCGCGAATTCGATCGCGCCGTTGCCTTGGCTCCGAAATTGTCGCTCGGGTACATCGGCAAAGGCCTTGTATTGGGCAAAAAGGGCGACTTTAAGCCGGCGTTCGAGAACATGGAAAAGGCAAAGGATCTGGAAACCAGGGGTATCGAGGCCCGCATCGGCATGATCAGACTTTACGGCATGCAAATGGCCAAGGATCAGAAGAAGGTTGGAGACCTTGTCAAGTCCGCCGAGAAAGAGTTTAAGGCAGCGAATGAGAAGGAACCGAATAACCCCCGGCTGCACTATTACATGGGGATGTGCTACAAGATGGCCCTGGATTTCGACAAGGCTTCGGCCATGTTCCGCGCCGTTCTCGACATGAATCGTGACTTTGTCGGAGAAGCTAATGCAGAGTGGTCAATAATCCAGAAAATTCAGCGCGCAGCGCCGGGGACCGAGATCGGGAAGAAAATCGCCCTTATCGACAAGATCGACCGGGCGGATGTTGCCGCGCTCTTCGATCAGGAACTGAACCTCGAAAAGCTCTATACCAAGCGCGGCGTCAAGACGTATGATACGAGCTTCAAGGCCCCGGCGGAAGCGTCTACGGCCATGGCAACAGAAACGGTGACAAAGATGGAGCCGGCCACGGACATAGCGGATAATTGGCTCAGGCCGAGCATCGAAACGGTGCTGAAGCTCCATATTCGCGGCCTCGAAGCGGGCCCGAACCACAAGTTCGAGCCGGACAAGCTCATTACCAAAGGCGAGTTTGCGCTTATGCTCGAGGATATTTTGATCAAGGTGAACGGCGATGAGAAACTTGCCACGAAGTTCCTTGGCGCGACTTCGCCGTTCCCTGACGTGCGCAACGATCTTTACTCGTTCAACGCAATTATGACCGCGACATCACGGGGATTCCTGGAGGCTGACAAAGCGACCGGTGAATTCAGGCCGACAGACCCGGTTTCGGGCGCCGATGCGCTTCTGGCAATTCGCGAATTCAAAAATCAGCTCAAATTCTAACCTGATAGGATGGGGCAAAAGCCCGTCCTGCCCATGGCGGGGCGGGCTTTTGTGATAGAGATGATGAAAATTCTATTGTCAGCCCTCATGTCCGTTTTATTCATGCTCGTTCCCTCCGGCGCTTTTGCAGACCTCAAGGTGCTGGAGGGCGAACACACGGTAATTTATGATATCGTGAATCCCCGCGGCGTTGCCTTTATACCTGATTATTCCAATGAATCCTTCGAACAGAAGGTGACCAATCTCGACGAGTTCAGCAAGCGTGTCCGGATCACGTCGAAGATGGGGCCGATGAAAACGCGGGTCCCGTTCCCGATCCCTGCCCAGGCGGTTCCTGCCTCGCTTTCCCAGTACCTCATGCCGGAGCCGGACCGGCAGTCCCGGGACCCGAGGATCATGCGGCTGGCCAGGGAAATCACGAGGGGAAGCACGTATGCTCATGAAGCTGCAAGCGCCGTCCTTTCCTGGATTGCGGATAACCTCACCTTTGATACGAGCATTACCGTTCCCAGCGACGCGCTTTCCGCGCTCTACTATAAGAAAGCATACTGTGTCGGCTACTCCAACCTTGCCGTCGCTTTGCTGCGCGCAGCCGGCATTCCTGCCCGGGTTGCTCACGGATATCTGCCCCCGGGTTATGAGTGGGGGTTTTCGAAGGATTACTGGGGCGTGAAGGTAAACGATGGAGGGTACCACGCCTATCTGGAAATTTATTATCCCGATACGGGTTGGGTGTTCTCCGATGCCGAACATTCCATTAACTTTGTCGATCCCTTTCATATCCTCCTTCGGGTGGACGGTGTGGACATGCCGGGAGCTTACCAGGGCGGATATCTGGAAGTCGACAAAGCCACCTTCTATACCATTTTTAAAGAAGACGACAAAACCGTGATGGTGGACGAACTGCCGCTTCCGAAGGAAAACCGGCTCGGACGCAGGCTCGACGGCCGTCAGCATTCCGCGCTTGTAACCGGACGCGTGACCGATAAGACGGGTCTCGCTGTCCCGAAAGGTTCGATCGTGCTTTGGAAGGACGGAAGAGGAGCTTCTTCGCCGTTTTCAGACGGCAGATTCGCCGCTGCCATTACGGCTTCAGGCAAGTACCGGGTGGAACTTAAGGGGCCCGGTTTTGCAAAATCTTCACAGGAGCTTTCTGTCGAGCCGGGACGGGTTTACCGGATTAATTTTACGCTTCAGCCGGGAGGAGTCATCAAAGGGAAGGTCGTTGACAACGGCGGAAAACCGGTTTCAGACGGCGATGTGTTTTATAAAGACGGAAACGCGAGCTATGGTATTTCCATCGACCGCGACGGGACCTATAAAATCGAGGGGCTCACACCGGGGCAATATATAGTCTCGGCTGTAATCGGCGACAAGGAAATCTCCCGCACGGTTCGCGTTGAGGCGGGCAAGGATACGGTCGCTGATTTTGTGATAAAATAGCTCGCTTACAGCGGGGCGCCAAACTTTCTCGAGTGGTCTCAGCCGTCATCAAAACCCATTCACCGCAACTCAGTTTGATTGTGAGAGGTCCGTCATGATAAAAGTTCGCGGTCTTTTTTTTACGCTTCTGATAGCCGCTATTACTGCGGCAACAGCGGCGGCCCAGACAGGGAATCCCGGCGATGCTGTTGAAGCATCCGCTTCGGGGCAGATTAATTGGACCAGCGGCGAGGTGTTCGCAACGGGGATCGGCGTACCTCCGGCGCTCCCTGCGAACGCCGCGCAAGCGCGCGCAATGGCCGAACGTGCCGCATTCGTTGTTGCGATCAGGAACCTCCTCGAAGTCGTCAAGGGCGTCCGCGTTGATTCCGAGTCAGTGGTCGAGAACTTCATGGTCAAGAGCGATGTGATCAGGACCAGGGTCGATGGAATCGTGCGAGGGGCGCGCATCGTCAAAACACGGTATATGTCCGATGGCTCGGTGGAAATGCTCGTAGCCATGCCGATGAAGGGCGCACTCCTGGATGCGATAATACCGGAAAACTTTGGAAGCTCGTCTTTTTTGCAGACACCACAAGGAATGACGATACCGACTCCACAAGAGCCAAAACCAGCCGCTATTTCGCCATCTCCTCAAAAACCTAGGGAGCCGTCAAAACCGGCGCCGCCGCCTGCTCCTCTTGCACCGGAGAAGAAACCTTTGCCTGCGAAACCGTCACTGCCGCCGACGGCAACGGTGCCGGAACCGGCCGGCCCCGCTACGTCCTCTCCTGATGAATCGACGACGGTATTTAAGGGCGGAATCGCTACGGGCCTGGTGATTGACGGCAGGGGATTGGGATTGCGGCCCGCGCTTCTTCCAAAGATCATCGATTCCCAGGGGCAGGAACTTTACGTGGGACAGGTGGTTCCGAGAACAAACGCGGTTGATCAGGGCGTTGCCGGTTATGCGAAGGACGTTAATGCTGCCGCGAACAATTTCAGGGTCACCGACAACCCGGCGGTTATCAAGGGACTTCGCGCCGCCGGCTCGGCCAGGACCGACATCGTCGTAAGCCAGGCCGATGCGCAGACCCTCAGGCAACTGGGCAGAAGGGGCGATTTCCTTCAATATTGCCGGGTCATCATTGTTTATTAGGCGGGCTTGCCGCAGCTGATCATCAGCGAGGGACGTTTTTGGCTTGACAGGTCTTGCCTATTTGGATAGTTTAATGCGATAAAATGACTTTTTATGAAAATCTTATCATACCTTGACCGCACGGGTGATGACACAAAAAGGAGTTTGAAAATGATGAAACGCATCAAGTATGTGGCGCTGCTTTGGGGAGTGATACTGATTGCCGGCTGTACCCTGCCGCATCCGCCGCTTCCCTATGATTCGAGCAACCCACTCAAGCATGTGGCGGTCCTGCCCATGAAAAATGACACCAACGATGTCGACGGGCCGAACATGCTGAGACAAAAGATGGTTGAGGCCCTGGAGAACCGGTCCTATGTGGTCAAGGATTTGAAAGAAACAGATCAAATCCTGAGAGACCAGATGGGCATCACTCTGGGCGGGCAATTGGATCTGACAACTGCCCAGAAGCTCGGTGAGGCGCTCGGCGTCGAGGGCGTTCTTTACGGGACGCTCATGGACTTCGGTGAGACAACGACCGGAGTCATCAGCGTTAAGAAGGTAAGAGGCAAGTTTAAACTCGTGGACACAGCTACCGGTCAGACAGTATGGGCGCGGGGACTCGGTGTGAGAAGCGAGATGCGGATGGAGGGAACCGCCGGGAACGCAGCCGCCATTCTCACGCGGGCCGCAGATAAACGGGACAAAGAAGCGCCGTGGGTGACGATCGAAAGCACCACATCGGGCAGCAATAACGTAGGAAAGTCTTTCGCCATAGAGCTGGGCACCAAGCTGCTGTCCAAGGCCATTGGAAAGCATTTGGATCATGAATCCACGGAGTTGGCGAGAAGGATAACTGACAATCTTCCCTGGGGTCCCGGAACGGCTGTTGCCGCGGCAACGCCGCCTGCAGCGCCTATCTTTAAAATGCCTGAAATAAAAACGCCGGAACCTCCTTCGTTCGGTTATATGGACTGGGAGGGCAAACGGGATTTTTCAGCTGTCGTCTACTCAACATCCTTTGACAAGAACCGGAACAACACCTTCGTTATGGAAATGCCGTTGGCAATCGCCGGCAACAAGATGAGAATGGAAATGGATTTGTCCAAGATGCAACAAGGAAATGGGGAACATGCGGATTCGCCGATCAGCAAGATGATCATGCTGAACCGGGGCGATAAAAAAACCAGTTATACGCTCTACCCCAATTCGCAGAAATACATGGTTCATACGGCCACAGATGAAAACGAAGAAAAACCACTGGTCGAAAAAACCAAAATCGGCACCGAAATGATCGGTCCGTACTTAACTGACAAGTTCCGGGTGAAGGTAATATATAAAGACGGCAAAGTGGACGAGGGGCTTATCTGGAACGCCCGGAGACTGAAAGGGATGACAATCAAGAGCGAGGTGGAGAATAAGGACTACCGCATTACCACGGAGTTGAAGCATATCGTACTTAAAAGACCGGCTGCATCCCTTTTCGAGATACCGGACGGATACATGGAAGCTCAGAGCTTCATGGATCTCATGGCTGCGAAACCGAGTAAATAATAAACAGAAGTCCATATAACATTCAAGGAGGTTTTAAGATGAAGCGAGCTTCATGGTGGTTGCAGGGTGGAATGGTGATTGTTTTAGCTGCATTTATTGCAGTTGGCTGCGCTCCTACGATGTCCGGAGAGGTTAAGGACGACACGACGCTGACGGGGACATCGAAACAATTGCAAACAAGCAGCGATGTCTCGAATTACAAGGGCCCAAAACTTCGGGTCGGCGTCGTTAACTTCAAGAACGAAACTCCTTCGAGAGTGCTCGGAATCGGCGAGGCTGCGTCAGACATTTTGGGAACGATCCTGCAGAAGACGGGGCGATTCATCGTTATTCCCCAGCAAGACATGGAACAGATTTTAAACCAGCAAAGGATGGGTGCGACCGGGGCGATCAATCCAGATACGGCTGCAAAAATGGGACAGATTTTGGGTCTCAACGCGATCGTAACCGGCGCAATCACGGCATATTCCGAAGCGGAAGAGGGAAGCGACTATCTGATAGCCAAGACCAAGAAACAGATTGCCCGGGTTACCGTTGATTACCGCATCGTTGATACCACAACGGGCGTGCAAATCATGGCAGATTCAGGCGCCGGCATTTACGAGAAAAAAGTGACAACCGCACTCGGCATGGGGGCGAAAGCCAGCTATGATACCGATCTCCGGGACGGCGCGCTCAGGGACGCTCTTACCAAGGCCATGGTAAATATGATGAAGCAACTTGAGAACCAGCCCTGGAAAGGCAAGATCGCCAAAGTCACCGGCAATAGAGTCTATATCAATGCCGGAAGAAAAACCGGTCTCAAAAACGGCGACCGGCTCGATGTATATAGGGTTGGTGAAGATATCATAGACCCTGATACGCATCAAAAGTTGGGAACGACTGAAGATAAAGTCGGCCAGGTCATCGTTCAGCAGAACGATATCGGTGATCAGGCGGACATGTCGATCGCGGTGGTCACCTCGGGCATGGGCTTTAAATCGGGTGACGTCGTGAAGTACGTTGGAAAATGATGATTGAAAAGATGCCGAGGCAAAGGATAAGACTTATGACGAAACATCTCGGTTTTGCCCTCGTTTTGTTTCTCACCGCTTTCTTGTTTGCGGTGCCGGTGCAGGCCGGAGAATCAACAGGCAACGATGCCGTTGTTACGATGATCAAAGGCACTGCGCGAAGCTATGCAGCAGGTTCGACCAGGGGCCGCTTACTGAAAAAGGGCGATCTGCTCAAACGGGGACAAGAGGTCAAGGTGGCCAGGAAATCCCGTTTAGAGATCCGCTTCCCCGATGGGACCGTCATGCGGCTCTCCGAGAAGTCGGATCTGAAAATGAACGAGTTGTCATTCAATAAGCAGACGGATGACAAAAATCTAAAAGTCGGCCTTTCTTTGGGCAAGCTCTGGGCGAAAGTGAAGAAGCTCACGACGCCTGATTCGTCCGTCGAAGTGAGAACCTCGAACGCCGTAGCGGGCGTGCGGGGTACCGTGTACCGGGTGAACGTCGAAGAGGACAAGAGCGCCCTGGTGAAGGTATATGACGGATCGGTGTATGTGGCTAACCCGCCGAGGGATGCTTCAACTACGGGGAATAAAGCAGCTGCGCCCCATGAAGTATCAGGCCCTCACGCAGTCGCTCCTCCCTATCATGAAGTTTCCATGGAGGAATGGACCGCCATCGTAAAAGCAATGCAACAGATCAGCATCTCTTCGCAAGGCGTGCCTTCCAAGCCCGAGAATTTTGATCCCAAGGCGGATGCCGACGACTGGGTGAAATGGAACCAGGAACGGGACAAAGACGCTCACTTATAAAAAAATGACCATGCGAGGGCCGTTCGGAACATTTCGGACGGCCCTTTTTTTATTGGGGAGGATAAATCTCTTGACAGCTTTTTGCGCATGTGGTATAAAACTATGTATTGAAAATGGTTTTCAATATCAATTATGAGAAAAAACGCCGTTGAACAGCTATCGGAGTATCTAGCAGGCCAGGGTCTCAGGTCTACGACCCAGCGCGATCAGATTCTGCAGGTTTTTATCTCCGCCGGCCGTCATTTGAGCGCGGAAGAACTCTATCTTCGGGTGAAGAAACCTCATCCCGGCATCGGCTACGCAACGGTCTACCGGACGCTCAAACTCCTGGCCGAGGCCGGACTGGCCGATGAACGGCGTTTCGAGGACGGTTTTACGCGCTATGAATATAAAGCCTCGGATGATCATCACGATCATCTGATCTGCACGAAATGCGGCGCCATTATCGAATTCGAAAACGAACGCATCGAAGCGCTTCAGCAGGATGTGGCCAGGAAAAATCATTTTCTTGTGCAGAACCATAAACTGGAACTATACGGTCTTTGCGGTAACTGCCAAAAAAATAGATAAGATTTCGGAGGTTTTTTGCTAATGCATGACCATGGTTCCAGCGATGGCGAACGTCACCGTGACACCAATCTGAATAAAGTTCTTCTGATCGGCAACCCGAATGTAGGGAAAAGCGCGCTTTTCGGACTTTTGACGGGGAAATACGTTACGGTGTCCAACTATCCCGGTACGACCGTGGAAGTAACTTACGGGAATGCGGTACTGAACAAGGTACGTACCACCGTGATCGATACGCCCGGCGTGAACAGCCTGGTGCCCATGTCCGAGGACGAGAAAGTAACGCGCGACATCCTCCTGACGGACCGTGCCGACGTTGTCGTTCAGGTAGCCGACACCAAGAACCTCCGCCGGGGCCTCGTCATCACCCTCCAACTTTCGGAGATGGGCGTCCCGTTCATTCTTGACCTCAACATGGATGACGAAGCCAAGAGCCGCGGCATTTTCATCGATCAGGAGCGGCTTTCTCATCTTCTCGGGATAGAAGTGGTGAAGACGGTTGCCATACGAAGGAGTGGCGTCGATAAACTCCTGAAAAGCATTCAACAGCCGCGGCAATCCTCTCTCGAAGTCCGGTACGATGACGCCATTGAAGGAGCGATACGAGACGTCTCCGCGCTTTTGCCTGAAGCGAACATTTTGCGTCGCGCTCTTGCCCTGATGATCCTTGCCGGCGATGAAAGCCTCAAGGGCTGGCTTCACGCAAATATGCAGGATCACGTGATAGCGGAGGTGGAAACCATCAGGCAGGCGCTGCAATCGAAGTACAATAATTCACTCGGCTACCTCATTAACCAGCGACGAATGAAGAAAGCCGATGAGATCCTGGCGCAGGTGTTGAGCCTCCACGAGTCGGGTAAAGGCTCTGCGATTGCATCCTACCTCGGAAAATGGTCTATGCATCCCGTGTACGGTCTGCCGATTCTTCTTGTGGTACTTTACGCCGTCTATCAGTTTGTCGGCGTTCTGGGGGCAGGGACGGTTGTTAATTTTCTGGAGAAGGGCGTCTTTGGCGAATATTTGAACCCCTGGGCCATCAAAATCGTACATTTCTTGCTGCCTGTTCCTTTTCTCCAGGAAATGCTCGTCGGCGATTACGGGCTCATCACCATGGCGCTTACCTATTCCATAGCCATCGTGCTTCCGATTGTCGGTTTTTTCTTCATCGCTTTCAGCCTTCTGGAAGACTCGGGTTATTTGCCGCGGCTCGCCGTCATGGTGAACCAGGTCTTCAAACTCATGGGTCTGAACGGCAAGGCTGTGCTGCCGATGATCCTTGGATTGGGCTGCGATACCATGGCAACGCTCACTACGCGTATCCTGGAGACCAAGAAAGAACGGATCCTCGTTACGCTTCTGCTGGCACTGGCCGTGCCCTGTTCAGCCCAACTGGGGGTGATTCTCGGCCTCGTAGCGGGACTCTCCGGCCTTGCCACCATCATCTGGCTCGGCACCCTCCTGGCGGTCATGCTACTTGTAGGGTTTCTTGCGGCCAAGATAATTCCCGGCCAGCCGTCGGATTTTGTTCTTGAGCTGCCGCCTCTCCGCGTTCCGCAACTGGCGAATATCCTGGTAAAGACCGTTGCCCGGGTGCAGTGGTACCTCAAAGAGGCCGTGCCGCTCTTTATCCTCGGTACCTTCATCCTGTTTATCAGTCACAAAGTGGGGGCGCTTGCATATATCCAGAAGCTGACGGACCCCATTGTGGTCAATTTCCTCGGCCTTCCCAGCAGGGCTGCCGAGGCGTTTGTGATCGGGTTTTTGCGCAGGGATTACGGCGCGGCCGGGCTTTTCATGCTTGCCAAGGAAGGTTTGCTGGACCCGATCCAGATCGTTGTGAGCCTCACCGTCATGACTCTGTTCGTGCCGTGTATCGCAAACTTTTTTATGATGGTAAAGGAGCGGGGAATGAAGACGGCACTTTACATGGTAGCATTCATATTCCCCTTTGCGTTCGGCGTGGGGGGGGCGATGAATTGGATACTGCGGACAATGAAAGTGGCGCTGTAACGGCATGGGGCAGAGCGCAGGGGGGATAGAGAAAAAGATATCAACCCCAGGCTCTATGCACCATGCTGAATTTATCAAGGAGGAACCATGTCGGAACACAAAAGACGGGATGCGGTTGAAGGTAAAGCGGGGCATCCTGCCCTGTGCGTGCTGCCGGAAATAGAAAAAGAAGACGAACTCCTCGAAATTATGTGGACATTGAGGGAAGAGGGAAAGTTGACCCACGACGAGGTCCTTCAAAACTGCTCCATGGAAGGGTGTGAGGTTATTTTGAAGGATCTGTCCAAGAGTGGATGGCTCCATGTAAAGGGACAGGCAATAGAACTGCTCCCGAAAGGGGAGAAGCGTGCGCGGGAGCTGGTTCGGAGGCACCGGCTTTCGTTGCGGCTATTTTACGACCTTTTTGCCCTCGACGGTGCGGAAGCTGAAGCGTGCAAGTTCGAGCATATTCTTTCGCCCGAGGTGACGGACAGCGTCTGTACGCTGTTGGGGCATCCGCCGAATTCACCTGACGGGAAGCCGATCCCGCGGGGCGACTGTTGCGCCATGTTCAGGCAGGAAATGAAACCGTTGGTTGCGCCCCTTGCCGATCTTATGCCGGGAGAGCAGGCAAAGATCGTATTCATCACGCCGGGATCGCATTCAAGGCTCGACCGTCTCTCGGCCATGGGTGTTGTGCCGGGAAGCATTGTCAAACTTCATCAGAAACGTCCTTCTTATGTGATTCAACTCGGAGAGACCACGATCGCAGTGGATAAGGATATCACAAAAGAAATTTTTGTCAAAAAAGTGTGAGCACCTTTTTCCTAATTGACACTCCTCAGCTTTTATGATTAAATACCTTTTATGAAAACCCATTACTTGGATTTATCGCTTGCAGATATTTTGTTGCTGATCGGTGTGCAGGCTCGCACCGGAGAACTGGTCGTGGAGACCGGGAACAACATCGGCACCGTCCTGTTTCACCAGGGGAAAATCCTCCAAGCCTTCTCTCCTTATTCGAGGGCAATCGGCGACCTGTTGGTCGAAAATGGTTTGATAACCGATATCGAGTTGCTTGAAACGCTGAAGCTGCAAAAAACGGGCGCTTACGCGCCACTGGGCACGCTGCTGCTGAAAACAGGGAAGGTCACTTTTGAAGTGATCGAAATGATGGTGCACGAGCAGATCCGTCAGGCGGTGAATGAATTCAAGTCGTGGAAGGAGCTGGATTACAGTTTCTCTGCCAAAGACATTATGCCCTTTGACCGGATCCATTTGCCGACGCAGGAATTTATTCCCATTGAAACGATCCACGCAGCTAAGACTTTTCTTTCTTACGAATCGACAGCTCCGGAAGTATCTTCGTCTCCTGCTTCTGCTTCATCAGCCACCGTGTAGCTTCCGCGCGCCCTTCTCCGCCTGGCGCCTCCGCTCATTGGCCTGTGAAGCGCCGCCCTGAGCTGCTCTCTCGCTTCGTTGAACATTGTGGCATATGCCTCGCTGCGATAATCGGGATACGTGTAATCCATGGACGTAAAACGGCGTTCACGCATGCTGTAACGGAGCGTTACTTCCGCATAAATGTCCGAGCCGATGTAGATCCTGTGCGAAAAGTCCTTGGTAGTTGCGAGAACGACCTTGGCCTCCGTGACGTACCCCGGATCGATGTTGATTCTCCGCCGGGTAGGACCCGGCAAGGTAAATTTGTTTTCGAGGTCGTTCGTGAAGAGTTTGATTTGCGGCAGCAAGACAGGATCGATTACCTGTTCGCAAAAAATGAATTTCCGGAGAATGCCTGTCCCCATTTCTGCCCGGTAATAATCCGTCTTGTCCCACGGCCAGACTTCACTCACATAATCAAGCGGTCCGTACTGCTTGCGCAGGATATCCAGGCAGGTGTCGAACAGCTCTGGCTCCGGCGAAAGCATTCCGAAGAACAGTTTGACCGGCAGTGGATGTCGAATATCTCCCATAACACTCGTTTCAATAATTGCGTTAGTTTGAAATATACCCGGTCAGGCCGCCGGGACCGGTGAGGGGAAGTTCAAGTTCTACTTCTACGCCGTTGTCCACATCACGCTCTTCGACTACTTTGTATCCCTTGAGGAACCCGGAGATTCTTACGGTGAAAGTGCTTCCACTCATGGTCGATTTCAGATCATGATTCGGGTCCAGCTTTATCTGCTCGACCATCAGGAGAAGGTTGCGCTCGGCAGCGGACAAGGCAGCGCGTTTGGCCATTTCATGCATCGCCGTGCGGTTCGATATGCTTGCCGGATAGATGCCTCTTCCTTTTGCGCGGATGACTTCGCGTCCCCAGTCGATCCCGTCGATCGGGGTGACATAGAGCAACCTCATGTTTTGCGATGCCCGGCGGTCCTCCGAAATTTGAATAGCGGCCCGACCTCCGGCGTAGCCGGGTGCTGTCGCCTGGAGCGTGTAGCTTCCCGGTGAAAGCGAGGTGAATTCATATCGTCCTTCAGGAGAGGCGTTAATCGTTGCCCGTTCCTGACCTTCGGATAGCAAAGTGACTTTGATGTTCGTGCCCGCCGGTAAAACGGTTCCGGCAAGAGAGGCTGAACCGGAGAGTTGAACGAGCCGGACCGGCGGCAGACTTGCAGTTTTCCCCGGATCAACGGAGACGCTCTCAAAATTTACGGGAAACGGCGATGAGGGTGCGATTACGCTGATGTCGTACCTGCCCGGCGCCAAGGCAACCCTGAATGTTCCGTCCTTCTTATCTGCTTCAATGGCAGATACTGTTTTCCCGGATTGGTCGATCGTGACGCGTACGCCGGGGGAAGGGGGTGTTACGGAGCCTTCGACGGCGCCTTCCTGTTTCGTGTGACACGAAGATGCCAGCAGAAGACTGCCTGCCAGAAAAACTGTTCTCAGGATAGCTCTATACACGGCCCCTCCTGAGCTATTATAACACAACAACCACGGCAATTTAACAACTGATATCAAGAGCGTCAAGGCTTCACTCGATAGGAAAAACCTTACTATCGTACTTGACATCGGCCCGGAGATGGATATACTGAATATATGCAAGTTACTCGTGAAAGTGATTACGGGATTCGAAGTGTGTTGTATCTTTCCCGGCAGCCCTTTAAGAAAGTAAGCTTCATTAATGAAATTTCTGAGGAGTACAAAATCCCCAGAAGCTTCCTCGCCAAAATACTCCAGAAACTCGTCAAAGCCAAGATCGTACGTTCCTACCGCGGCGTAAAGGGCGGATTCTCGCTCGCAAAACAATCCCGTGAGATCACGGTGCTTGATGTTCTCGAAGCCATCGAAGGCAAACTCTATATTAATCTCTGCCTCGCCGACAAAAAAAAATGCGGCTTTGCAAAACACTGCCCCACCACGCTGCTCTGGTCGAACGTCCAATCCAAGGTAACGGACACGCTTAAAAAGGCGAATTTCGAGGACCTGTCAAAACAGAAAGTCTGAGCTCAGGCGTTGCAGGAACCACGATGCGAACTCACCCTATGAGGCAGGATGCTCAGTACGACTATCGTACAATAAAGGGGTCCGCGATTTCTTCTTTGTTTTGGGGGAGCGTAGGGCGTCCTTGGCATGGTTCCTCTCTTGCTATCCTTTTGATTTATGGTCACGCGCTTCAAACCGTTTCTGCCGCTCTTCATATGCCATGCGCCGAGTGCCGTCTTCCTCTTCCTGATTGTCCTCCTCGACCTGCCTTTCAACGAATGGATCGCTCCTGCAAGCTTCCCGCCGCGCGTTATTTATAACGACGGGCAGGCGACAATTTGCCCGTTAAACAGTCCCATCTAATGTCAAAAAGGATGCATAAAACAGCTTGACAGGTTGCAGTCACCTGGTGTATGCTTTTTTAAAAATTAATTAACCGATTAGTTAAATAAATATGAAATGGCTATCACATAAACATCCGGCCGGCCGGCGCCCCAAAACCGGACGGACGGACGGGGATACCCGAGCGGCGATTCTTGCCGCTGCACGCAGGGTGTTCGCGCAGCACGGCCTCGACGGCGTATCGGTCCGCGAAGTCGCCGAAGCGGCCAAGGTCAACAACGCAATGATCTACTACCATTTCAAGGACAAGGAAGACCTTTATCGCGCTGTTCTGAGCAACTCCTTTTCAGCGATGACGGATATCTGGAACGACCCCGTGTTCACTTCAAAGTCAACGGTGCGCCGGAAGGTTGAAAAATATATTGAGAGCTTCATTCGCTTCCAGAAGGGCAATGAGGACCTTCGCCGGATCATGGCCATGGAATTTGCCGGCAGCGGCGGAAATATCACCTGGATCTGCGAGAGCTATTTTGCGGACAATTATGCCCGACTTGTCAGGATTTTTAAGCAGGGGATGAAGAACGGCGAACTGAAGAAATTCGATCCGTCGCTTGCTGTCGCGTCATTAATCGGCGTCATTATCCATAATTTTATCCTACAGCCCATGGCTGAGCACATACACGGGAAACGCGTGGACCTGTCCCCGAAAAAATTCGGAGCCTTTGTTGCCGAGCTTTTTTTCAACGGTCTGGCTAAGTAGACCTGAATTGAACACGATCTATACAAAAAAGGATTTTCCGGAATGAATTTATCGCGAGCAATCATCCTAGTCCTTGTCTTTATGGCTTGGGTCGCTCCGGCCGAGGGCGGTGACAAAATTTACACGATCGACGATGCCTATCGGGCCGCCCTCAGCGCCAACGAGATCGTCAAAATCGCCGAGGAGGAGGTGATCCAGTCCGATTCCCGCGTGGACCAGGCAAGGACCTATCTTTACCCGCGCCTGACCGCCCAGGGGGCGTATACCCGCTTCAACGAAACGCTGCCTCCCGGAGGGGGCGCGTTTTTATTTCAGCCCCGTGACCAGTATCAGGCCCAGTTGGTGCTGACCCAGCCGCTTTATACCGGCGGCCGAACTCTCGCTGGGCTCCATACCGCAGAAAAAATGCGGGATGCAAGTTCGAGCGGACTGTCGCTCACCAAACAGGATATGATGCTGGACGTCGCAGAAGCCTACTACGGCGTGCTCAAGGCTCAGAAGTCCGTAGACATCAACAAACGATCTCTGGAACGAATGGAGCATCATAAAGAGACTACGGAGCGTGAAGCCGCAACCCGCAAAACCAAGGCCAACCAATCGGCGCTGCTTCGCGCCAATTCGCTGGTGAGCCAGGCGCGGATCGCCCTGGTGCGCGCCCAGGATGGGCTCAAGATCGCCCATGAAAAACTCAGTCTGTTGACCAAACTTCCTAAAGACATCCACCTGGCCGAGCCGCAGCAGCTGGCTCAGGAAACAGAAAGCATCGAGGACCTGGAGAAAGTCGCCCTTAAAAATCGCGACGATTACGCTGCTTCTCGAATCGATAAAAACATCGCCGAAGAGAACGTCACCATCGTGCGAGGCGGACATTATCCCCAGATCTCCGCCCTGGCAGGCGCCCAGTACCAGGAATCCCAGCCTGCTATGTTTACGGATGCTACGACGTATTACGCCGGCCTGCGGCTCACCGTGCCTATTTTCGAGGGCGGGCTGATGCGGGCGGAGGTGTCTGAAGCAAGATCCAAGGTCAGGCAGGCGGAACTGTCCAGCGAATTCCTGCGCAAGTCAATCGAATCCGAAGTTGAGGAGGCTTACGTAAACCTGCAAACCGTTTCATCGGTTCTGGATACGGCAAAGCTCGAGATGGCTTATGCAAAGGGCAATTATGAGGCCGTGGAAGATCTGTTTTCTGAAGGGCTTCTTGCGAGTCTGTCGCTTATCGATGCGGAGCAGGCCCTGACGATGGCGGAGCGGGAGCTGATGAACGCAACCTATGACCGTGAGATTGCGATCTTGCGGCTTCAGAAAAGTATCGGGGTGCTCGGGAAAGAATCATGAAAAATTGTTTAGGTGCCGTCAGGTGATGCTCAGCATCAAGCAGATGACAAGCAGTTTGTTTTTTTCGATTCCTGTGAGGTTTAAACATGCGTCTTTCTGAAATAGCCATTAAGCGGCCTGTATTCATCACCATGGTAGGTCTCGCCCTTATCGTTTTCGGTGTTGTGTCTTTTCCGCGGCTGGCCCTCGATCTCTTTCCCAAAGTCGATTTTCCCGTCGTCAATATCACCACGAAACTCGTAGGCGCGTCGCCGGAGATCATGGAAGCGGACGTCACGAACACCATCGAAGAGGCCGTGAATACGATCAACGGAGTCAAGTCCATCACGTCCCAGAGCATGGAAGAGTATTCCATCGTAACGGTGGAGTTTCAGCTTGAACGGAACGTCGAACAGGCGGCCCAGGACGTGCGCGACAAGGTCGCCGCGGTCAGAAACCAGCTGCCGAAGGACTCCGACCCGCCGGTGATCGAGAAGATCAGCCCCGAGGACCAGCCGATCGTCTGGATCGCGGTCTGGGGAGACCGCTCCATCAAAGACCTGACGCACTACGCCGATAAAATACTGAAGCGGAACATAGAAACAATCCCGGGCGTAGGCTCGGTGACCATGAGCGGCGGCAGGACCCGCCAGGTTCGCATCTGGATCGACCGGAAAAAGATGGATGCGGCGGCCCTGACCGCCGACGACATCAAGCAGGCCTTGGGACGGGAACACCGCGAGGTCCCTGGCGGACGGGTCGAAAATATCCGGACGGAGTATATCGTCAAGACCAAGGGAGAATACGAAACGCCCGAGGCATTCAACGACCTGGTCATTGCGTACCGCCACGGCCGGCTGATCAAGCTCAAGGATATCGGGTTTGCCGAGGACGGACTCGAAGACGAGCGGTCGATCACCCGGTTCGACGGGAAGACGGCCGTCGGCCTGTCGGTCAAGCGTCAGTCAGGCGAAAACACCGTTGCCGTGGCCGAGCGCGTCAAGGCCGCCGTGGCGGCCGTCAAACCGCCCCGGGGCATGCACCTCGACATTACCTTCGACCAGTCCAAGTTCATCCGGCGCTCGATCGAGGACGTGCAGATATCTCTCTGGCTCGGCGCCGTGCTTGCGGTACTCATCATTTTCGTTTTTCTCCGGAGCGTGCGGAGCACGCTGATCAGCGCCGTGGCCCTGCCGACCTCGGTGATCGCGACCTTTGCCTTCATCCAGGCTTTCGGATTCACCCTGAACATCATGACCATGCTGGGGCTGTCGCTCTCCATCGGCATCCTGATCGACGACTCCATCGTGGTGCTTGAAAACATCTATCGCAGGATGGAAGAAGGGGAACCACCGATACAGGCGTCCCTGGAAGGCTCGTCGGAGATCGGCCTGGCGGTCATGGCAACGACCTTGTCTATCGTGGCCGTATTCGTGCCCGTGGCGTTCATGAAGGGGATCGTGGGCAAGTTCTTCTTCGAATTCGGCATTACCGTCACCGTCGCGGTGCTCATCTCGCTCTTTGTATCACTGACGCTTACGCCCATGCTCACCTCGCGTTTCCTGAGCCATACCAAGAAGCACGGAAAGGCCTACCTGTTCCTGGAACGGGGCTTTGACAAGATGTACGACGTATACAAGCCGCTCCTAGCGTGGGCGCTCAAACACCGCTGGACGGTCATCACCATCGCCGCGGCGAGCATCGTCATCGGTCTCGTCTTCTTCGGAATCCTGGGCAAGGAGTTCATGCCGAACGAAGACCAGGGCAGATACATGGTCAGGCTGGAAACGCCGATAGACTATTCGCTGCCCCGTGCAGACGGGGTCATGCGCAAGATCGACGAAGAGCTTCGTGAAAGACCGGAGGTCCAAAGCACCTTTTACGTGACCGGATCAGACCTTACCCCGGATGTGAATAAGAGCCGGATCTATGTGAATTTAAAGGAACGGAAGGACCGAAAGATTGCGCAGCTGGATTCCATGAAGCAGGTGCGTGACTTCCTGGCCGGCAAATCCGACATCAAGTCCTCGGTCGAAATGATCGCCATGGTAGGTGGCGGCATGCGGTCCGTTCCCATCCAACTCATGGTCCAGGGAAGGGACCTCGACGATTTAAACATGCGGACCCTGGCCATCAAGAACGACTTTGCAAAACTGCCCGGCGTCGTGGACGCCGATACCTCCATCGAAACCGGCAAGCCGGAGGTGCGCATCCGCATCGACCGAGATAAGGCCGCGAACCTGGGCGTCAGCGCGGCGTCCATCGGCGGCACCGTGAATACGATGATCGGCGGAGAAATCGTCGGCAAATATAAAGATGAAAAAGAAGGGGAGCGCTACGATATTGTGGCGCGGCTGATCCCCTCCGAACGCGACCATCCCGACGACATCGACGCCCTCCGGGTCCGTTCTTCGACCGGAGAACTGGTGCAGATGAAGGACGTATCGACCGCAAAGACCGGGGAAGGGCCGACGGTCATCATGCACTACAACCGTCAGCGGGCCGCGACCCTGTACGCCGGCACGGACAAGACGTTGCCCATGGGAAAGGCAATGAACGAGCTGAATGCCATCGTCAAGAAATACGTGACGCCCGAAGTTTCCACCCGCTATGTAGGCATGGCCGACGCCATGCTGGATGCGTTCAAAAACATCGCCTTTGCCCTCGTGATCGCGGTCATCATGGTCTATATGATCCTGGCGTCGCAGTTCGAAAGCTTTGTCCATCCTTTTACGATCATGTTCTCGCTGCCTGTGAGTCTCATCGGCGCAATGGGGCTCCTGCTGATCACCGGCGAGCGTGTCCAGATATTCAGTCTCATCGGCGTGATCATGCTCATGGGCCTGGTGACCAAGAACGCGATCCTCCTCATTGACTACACCATCACGCTCAGGAAGCGCGGGATGACCCGCGAAGAGGCCCTGTTGAAAGCCGGACCGGTGCGGCTCCGCCCGATCATCATGACGACTGCCGCCATGGTTTTCGGCATGCTCCCCACAGCCTTGAAGATCGGCGAAGGCGCGGAGTCCAGGGCGCCGATGGCCATCGCCGTGATCGGCGGTCTGATCACTTCGACCCTGCTCACCCTCGTCGTGATCCCGGTCGTGTATTCGCTTGTGGATGACCTGGAGAACTTTTTCAAAAAGAAGAAAAAACCTGAAAGGATTGGTGAACCAAGGATAACCACGGTGTAACGCTTAACGCAACTGATGATTATTTATTCCTCTTAATCCGTGGATATCCTCCTGGTCTCTCTCATCATGCTTAAACTCGGTCATATCATCTACTCAAACTGTTTCCCACCCCACGCCGGGATCGTTATGCGGAAAGCCGTTTTGCCCTTCAAGCTGGTGGAAGGCATCCCCACGCAACTAAACCGCATGCTCTATGAGGGGACCATCGATGTTTCGCCGTCGTCCTCCATCGAGTATGCCATGAATCCCGGCCGGTATATTCTCCTGCCGGACCTGTCCATTACGTCAAAAACCAGGGTTATGAGCATCCTGCTGGAAAGCAAGGTCCCAATAGAGGAGTTGGACAGGAAAGTCGTTGCCTTGACGACTGCGTCGGCCACGTCGGTGGTACTGCTCCGCATCCTTCTTGAACTGCGTCACAGCGTCCATCCCGGATACATCCTCTATGAACAGGGCCGCGAAGATCCTTCTGACAAGGCGGATGCCATGCTTACCATCGGAGACCTGGCGATTCAGAGGGCCGCTGCATCGAGCTATCCCCATTGCTATGACCTGGGCAAGCTGTGGAACGAATTTACGGGACTGCCCTTTGTATTCGCGCTCTGGCAGGTGAATGACCGAAAAAATATTCACACCGATCTTGGACGGATGTATGATATTATTATGGAGTCGAAATTGTATGGGCTGGCGCACCTTGCGGAACTTGCCGAAGCCAATACTTCCCGGTTTAACCTGCCGGCAAAAGTACTATTTGATTACTGGAACCTGTTCAGCTACAGCTTCGGAGAACAGGAGCAAAAGGGGTTGCTCGCGTATTACGGTTACGCAGCGGAAATCGGGGCAATTGAACCTGTAGCGGATCTTCACTTTTGGACACGGGGTTCATGAACGGAGTATAAAGGCATGTCATTTTCTCATAACCATGCAGAAACACACGATCACGCCCATGGCCATGACGACGACAATCATGACCATGGATACCACCAGCTGCGGGCGCGGGGGGGCGGTCAGCGGGATCTTTTGATTGCCCTGTCGATCACCGTTCTTATGATGATCGTCGAGTTGGTCGGCGGCCTGCTGTCAAACAGCCTGGCGCTGCTCTCCGACGCGGGCCACATGCTGACGGACAATCTTGCGCTGTTCCTTTCCTTTCTCGCCATGAAATTTTCCACCATGCCCGCGACAGAGCGAAAAACCTTCGGTTTTTACCGCCTCGAAATCCTTGCGGCGCTCATAAACGGCATCGTGCTCGTCCTGATCTCAATCTATATAATGTACGAGGCTTACGTGCGGATGGTCCACCCGCAACCGGTCCACGGAAAGCTGATGCTGGTCGTAGCAATTGTCGGATTGGCCGCAAATATTGTCGGAGCGTTATTTCTTTTTAAACACAGCCATGCAAGCCTGAACATCAGGGGGGCATACCTGCATATTGTCGGCGATGCCCTTGCCTCGGTCGGCGTGGTGATCGGCGGCATCGTCATCATCTATACCGGCTGGTACTTGATCGACCCCATTCTGAGCATCATGATCTCCCTGGTCATCATCTATGGTTCCTGGTCTTTGGTGAAAGAATCGGTGAACATCCTGCTGGAATCGGTCCCCTCTCATATCAGCATCGACACGGTCTCGGCGGAGATCGCCAAGGTCAAAGGCGTGCAGGAGGCCTACCATATTCATATATGGGCCATTACGTCCGGAGTTTATTCCCTGAGCGCTCACGTGCTGATCGACGATCAGCTGGTCAGCGGCTGCCGGAACATCATCGATGAAATCAGGAAAGTGTTGTCGGATAAATTCAACATCCTCCACAGCACCATCCAGCTGGAGTGCGACCGGTGCGCCATGAGCCCGGTGTGCAGTCTCCCCAACGATGTCCGGAAAGAAAAGTGATCTATAAAGTGATAGGCGGTCGAATTCAATTTTTGCCCGGACCTGTACGAAAGGACACATGAAGCACATTGGACGTAAATTGTTTCATCTCTTGGGCGGCGTGGGGCTTTTGTCACTCTATTTTATTTTCAACAGGAACGCAGTATTCTCAATATACCTCACGCTCATCGGAGCGGCGCTTCTGTTCGAGATTTGCCGTCTGAAAATTCCCGCGGTGAACAAATTCATTTATACGCATTTCAACGGCGTCATCCGCACAAGTGAAAAACAACAACTAACCGGCATCGTGCCCTACCTCCTCGGAATCGGTTTGTCGCTTTATACGTATGCGACGCCCGTGGCCTCTGCTGCCGTATGTTTTCTTGCATTCGGCGACGTGGCTGCCACGACGATCGGCGAGCGCTTCGGAAGGACGAAAATAGGGAATAAGAGCCTGGAAGGGACGGCAGCTTTTGTTGCCGCATCGGTTCTGGTCGGTCTTCTGCTGCCTGTCGTGGGGCTGAAGGTGCCAACGGGGATAATGATCATCGGCGCGTTTGCCGCGGCCGGGATCGAGCTGCTTCCGGTTTCACTCAATGACAACCTGCTGATCCCGGTCCTGTCCGGCGCAGTCATGGAATTTGCACTCCAATGGGCGCGTTAACCGGGTTCATCTTCGTTTGCTCGGGTCATAAAAAAGGTCGCCAGTTCATGCGCAATGCTGTCATCTTATTCATCCTGTCAATTTTTGCAGCGAGCGCTGTTCATGCGTCTCCGGTGCTGACGCTCCACGACTGCATCGAGAAGGCGCTTGCCAACAATCCTGCCATCCGCGCAGCGAAGGAGGCTTTGTACGCAAGCGAAGGACGGGTTGCCCAGGCAACCGCGCCCTACCTGCCCCAGGTGCAGGCCAGTACGGGATACTCGGAAAACCATGCGCTGGGAGGCGCTTTCGGAAACACCGACACGAAATCCTACACGACAACGCTGTCGGTGAACCAGATCCTTTATGATTTTGGAAAAACCGGGAACGCGCGTGATGCCGCACGCTTCGGGATGCGCTCGGCGGAGATGGACATTGACCGGGTCGTCCAGGAAGTGGTCCTGAATGTGAAGCAGGCCTACTACGGGCTGCTGCAAGCCAAAAAACTTGTGCTGGTTGCACAAAAGACGCTCGCACAGACCGAAAGCCACAAGAAGCAGGCCGAGGCTTTTTTTCACGCCGGCTCCAAACCGAGATTCGATGTCACGAGGGCGGAAGTGGACGTGAACAACGCCAAGCTGGGATTGATCAATGCAGAGAACAGCGTACGCCTGGGCACCATAGGACTTTATAACGCCATGGGCCTCGACCCGGTCCGTGATGCGGATATCGAGGATGTACTTTCCCAGCCTACCGCCGTGCCCTCCCTCGACGAGGCCCAGGCCGAAGCTCTCAAAAACAGGCCGGAGATGCTGAAAGCCGAACAAGACATCGAGTCCGCACAAGCCCGCGTCAGGACCGAGGAGTCGGGCTATTTGCCGACGCTTTCCGCCAACGGCGCCTACAACTGGGCGCATGGGACCTCGGAAATGGGTTCGTTCAACGGGATACCGCTTAACGGAGAAGTCCTGAACAGCTGGAATGCCGGGATAACGCTTTCCATGCCGCTCTTTGAAGGAGGAGTGACAAGGGGTAGGGTAAGCGAGGCCCGGGCAAATCAGCATGTCCTGGAAGCGCAGCGGGATACGCTCAGGCAATCGATCCTTCTTGATGTCAACCAGGCCTACGCCGATCTTGAGAGCGCTTCGGCGAGGATTGCCGTGATGGACAGTTCGCTCAAGAATGCCCGGGAGAGCCTTGAGCTCGCCGAGGGCAGGTACGAGGCAGGTGTCGGCCTGTCGCTTGAAGTGACGGACGCCCAGGTCGCGGCCGCTAAGAGTGAAACTGATTACGTACAGGCTCTCTATGATTATCAGCTTGCTGCCGCGCGGCTTGCGAAAGCAATGGGGAAGGGGTTGGAAAGGTAATTTGTTCAAGTTCGGCGTTCGGGCCGTAAAATCGTGTTTTTGGTAGTCGGGTGGCGAAAGGAGATTACATGCCAGTCAAAGAGGTGGTTTTTACCGTTAAACTGCCGATCAAGAGCGTCTGGGCTTTCATGATAGACCGGAATGAAGTGGGCTGCCTGTTCCCCGGGTGTAAAGGCGTCAAAATCCTGAACGACCTGGACTCCATCTGGACCATTAAGATGTCGCTGGGGCCTTTCACCCGCACGATCGAAATGCAGGCTCACACTACGGAACTGGCCGAACACACAAGGATGGCGTGGATTGCGACACATGAACACCTCCTGACCTCGGGAATAGTCATGTTCCGCAAGATTTCGGAAGACGAGACCGAGGTTACCTACCATCTTGAGGGCCATGTGAACGGCCACTTTTCCTTTCTTCAGGACATGGTCGTTGCCGAGAAACTCGGGGAAGTTGCCCGCGGCTTCATGAAAGCCATCAAAGAACGGCTCGAATACCGGGCAGACCAGGAACCAAAGGAATCGTAATATGTCGATCAGCACAACAATAGCGCGAAATAAAATTCTCTGGGCCGCGACAGGCATTATCATCATCGCGGCTGTCATCGTTATGAGCGGCAGGAAGCCGATCATGGTCAAAGTCGCCGAACTCAAGCCGGGCGAACTCCGGGTCATCGTAAACGCCACGACAACTTCTACGGTCAAGTCCGAAACCGAAGTCACACTCTCAGCCCAGCGAACCGGCAGGGTGGTTAAGCTTCCGGTCAAGGAAGGGGACATCGTCAAAGCCGGAGCGCTGATTGCACAGCTCGACCTCACCGAGGACTCGGTGCAGACCGAGAGTGTGCTCTTGCAAAGCAAGGCTACCTTCGATGAAGCGAAAAAAAACCTGGAACGCTCACAGGGCCTGTTCGACAAGGGCATGATCGCGCAGCAGGACCTGGACGCAGTGCGCCGGGCGTACGAGGTCGCACGGTCCCAGTACGGTGCAGCGCAGGAAGATGACAAGGTAACGAAAAATTATTCCATTATTTGCGCCCCTTTTGATGGTGTTGTTTCCAGGAAATACACCGAGGTGGGCGAGCTTTTGCTGCCCGGAAAGCAGATTGTTACGATCGTGAACCCTGACAAGATTTATGTTCTTGCCACGATTGACGAAGTGGATGTGGGCAGGCTCAGGCTGGGCCAGCCCGTCGGAATAACCGTCGATGCCTTTCCGGGAGAAAAATTCTCCGGCACGATCAAACGGATTTCCCCGATCGTGAGCGGCGGAAAGCTGGAGACCCGCACGGCCGATGTGTGGATTTACTTCGATAAAAAAGAGCCGCAGATGAAGCCGGGCATGTCCGCGGACGTGGAGATCCTGGTTGCGACCCTTGAAAACGTCCTCTCCGTTCCTTCCCAGGCGGTCATCGAACGGGAAGGGAAAAAACAGATCTTTGTGGCCGATGGACGCGCGCTCAAACCAGGCAGCACAACGGTCGTAAAACTCCGTCCTGTCGAAATCGGCGAAACCAACTGGAGCTATACGCAAATCATCGGCGGTCTGAAAGCCGGGGAGTACGTCGTTACCACACCGGAGGCCTCAGGGTTGAAAAACGGGGCGAAGGTGAAGATTGAACAATAACGTCCCCTCAGAGTTTACTTGCCTTTACTCCGTACCTGGGACTCTGAACTTTGAACCTAAAAAGAGCATTTAACCACGGATTAACACGGATAAACAGCGTTGATTCAAAGTCCTAAGACAAAAACAAAGAGCGCCAATTGGGTGAAGCTCCCGTTCGAAATAAATTATTGATTTAAGCCCTTAACCGTGTTCATCTGTGGTTCCAACTGCCGTTTGTAGGTTGAACTGTTACTTATGCCATGATTGAGCTTGCCAATATAACCAAAACCTACCGCATGGGCGAGGTCGATATCACGGTCCTTTCTGATGTTTCCCTCAAGGTCCGGCAGGGAGAACTCATCGCCATCATGGGGCCTTCCGGTTCCGGGAAGTCAACGCTCATGAACATCATCGGCTGCCTGGACAGGCCCACGAGCGGCGTCTACCGTTTTGAACAACGGGAAATCAGCACTCTTTCCGACGACGAGCTTGCGTCGGTCAGGAACGTCAAGATCGGCTTCGTGTTCCAGACCTTCAATCTCCTTCCGCGTTTCTCCGCGCTCAAGAATGTCGAGGTCCCCCTTATCTACAGCGGTGTTCCTGCCAGGGTGCGCAGAGAGCGGGCGATCCCGCTCCTGGAACAGGTAGGTCTCACGGAACGGATGCATCATAAACCCACGGAGCTTTCCGGCGGCCAGCAGCAGCGGGTGGCCATTGCCCGCGCCCTGGTGAACCATCCTCCGCTTTTACTTGCCGACGAACCCACGGGAAATCTCGACAGCCGCTCCGGCGAGGAAATACTCAAAATTCTGACCGGGCTCAACAAGCAGGGAGTCACGATCATCGTCGTTACCCACGACCCGGGCGTGGCAGCCCTCTGCAAAAGGAACATCCACCTGAAGGACGGGCGGATCGTTGGCGATCAGGTGCTGGCATGAACTTCCTCGAAACTTTCAGGGTCTCCTTTGAGGCCATCCTGTCGAACAAGGTCCGCTCCGGGCTCACGATGCTCGGTGTGATCATCGGGGTCATGGCCGTGATCCTTCTCGTGTCCATCGGCGAGGGCGCCAGGGTCTATATCACCAAGGAGCTTACCGGTCTCGGCACGAACCTCCTCATCATCCAGCCGGGCAAGACCAGCACGAGCGGCGGCTTCCATCCGCCCTCTGCGGGCACCGTGCGCAAACTCACCTACGACGACGCCCAGGCATTGAAGAGGCGGGCCTGGCTTTTGACCGATGCCGTGCCGCTGGTGTTCGGTACGGGGAGGATAAAATTCGGCAACCTCGGCCGGGATACCATGATCATCGGCACAACGCCGGAATTCCAGCGCGTTCGAAATCTTTACGTTGACACGGGGAGCTATATATCGCAGGGAGACGTGGATTCGAAAGCCAAGATTGTGGTCCTGGGGACCAAAGTGAAGGAAGAACTGTTCGGCGATCAAAATGCGCTCGGCAAGGTAGTGATGCTCTCCGACGCGCGGTACCGCGTCGTCGGCGTGATGCGGAAGAAAGGGACGAGCCTGGGCATGGACATCGACGACGTCGTGTATGTTCCCGTCACGAGCGGCCAGGAATTGTTCGATACGGACGCGCTCTTTGAGATCATCGCTTCAACGCCGCGGGCGGAGGACACGGACCGGGCCATTGCTCAGATAAAAGACATTCTGATGAAACGCCATGCCCATAAGGAAGATTTTACCCTGCAGACCCAGGGCGCCATGCTCGATACCATGAACACGATCCTGGGTGTCCTGACCGCCGTTCTTGGAGGCATCGCCGGCATCTCGCTGCTCGTCGGCGGCATCGGCATCATGAACATCATGCTCGTTTCGGTCCGCGAACGCACGCGGGAGATCGGCATCAGGAAGGCCCTCGGCGCGAGGAACAAGGACATTATGGCCCAGTTCATGATCGAGGCCATGACGCTCTCCGGGGCCGGCGGGATCATCGGCATCCTGATCGGCGTGGGGCTGGCGCTCATCATTCCCGTATTTATCGACGTCCTTCCAACAAGCGTATCGGCCTGGTCCATTCTCATGGCGTTTACTTTTTCCGCCGCGGTAGGCGTGTTTTTCGGCGTGTATCCCGCGCGCAAAGCGGCGCTGCAGGACCCGATTCAGGCGCTCCGGTACGAATAACTTTTCTAAAGATCAAACGACTATATCCGGAATAACAGCGAGCCCGTAATTATTCAACTTTGAAAACACGAAGCGCAGTCGCAGAGGAAATTGCAATCACGACGGCGCAGGTTGCCCTGAATAACTGAATGGGAAAGCCAAAAACAGGATTTATGATCAGCCCTCCAACGATCGAATAACAGGCAAAACCTAGGGCAGCCATGTTCAGTCCTCGGAGCAAGTTCTTGTTCCCGATAGATGACATGCTGCCAGCAAGATGGAAAAGTGCGAATGCGCTTAAGGCCGCTCCCGCGAACCCAAAACTGTAGCGGACGTAAAGGCCGATCCTGGTAATATCGGTTATTCCCATCGAGAGAACTACGGCTAAATAGATGATGAACAGGACGAGAGGAATCAGTCGGATAATGCTTTTTTTCGCCGATTTAGATTTATATGTAAGCAAGTTGATTCCAAACTGCAGCAGGAATACAAAGGAGATGATCATGGAAACTTGTGACGTATAGGTAAGAACTTGATTTTCGACTTGTCCAAGCACGTGAGCGGAGAACCTTACCCAGTCGGTTAATTCCGCCATTCCGTGAAAAGTACCGAAAATAACGAGCACATAGAATGATGAAACCACCGCAACGTCGGTCGCCTCTATAATGCCTATTGCGATGAAATAGGCCATAACTAGGAAACTTAAACCATAAACAGCAAAAATATAAAAGAGCGGTTCTGTAAGCAGGCTTTCCATGCGGCCCTCCTTGGCCAAATTAATCTAACATCGGCAAGAGTTTTTCCAGCTCTGTTCCCACTATTTTGGACTCGTCTTCCGCTGCGAACAGCGAGATTGCATTTAGAATATTCTTCGAGAGCAATTTCCCGTCTTCCTTTGTCATGCTTGGCACGTCTTTGTTCAGTTTCGCCAGATTATTTTTCAGGACAGAGCCCGCGATAACAGTGCCAATTCGCCGCTTGAGAAGAAGCTCAACTTGGTTGATAAATTCTTCCTGTTTTGTCATTCTAGCTACCCCTTGCTGTAGCGCAGAATTTGTTTAACTCGCGCCCATGAGAGTAATTGAGCGGCGCACCTTACTACGCGCTACGAAATTTATCGGCCGTCACGTTGTTTATCGCTACGCACCCGCTCTCTGTGAAATTTTATTTGTCACAATGCAGTCATCAATTCAGTATTGCCAATAAACTGAGAACGGTTTGCGATATAATGATTTGTTCATGCCTCCACATGAAAAAAGCAAGGTACAAAATATAGTGTTTATTTTTAGTATGTTATTATGCATAAAATGGACCTCATGCCAACTTAATAGGGCCAACCACAAATAAATATGTTTATCATTACGGGCTATTATAGGGAACAACAGGAGTAATACAACAAATCACCAAGCCAAAGCACTAATTTGCGGGCATTCCGTGATGATCTCATATTGCCTTACTTTTGCGGCAATCTATAAAGACCACGTGACATCCCCCTCCCGCGTAGTAGTCAGCAGATTGGATTTTGAGACAGTGTTGCATCTTTAGTTATCTCCAAAGATTGATGGTTTCGTAAAAAGTCCTTGAAGCCGTCTTTGCGAGCGAAGCGAAGCAAT
>VFSW01000611.1_pt1 | contig 52692 bp, 47 predicted proteins | sample 5358111 | NCBI WGS metagenome assembly VFSW01 (sample SAMN11554181, study PRJNA540505) | mine drainage metagenome | isolation source: sediment from site ElyBrook_90M | place: USA: Ely Copper Mine, Vershire, VT | collected 2017 | reverse complement strand
GGCTTCACGAAGCCGATCCTCTACCAGTACTTCGAATCCAAGACCGATCTCTACCACGAAATCGTGGCCCAACTCGCGGACTCGTTGCTCTCGTCGCTGAAGGAGGCGGTGAACGCCGCTGAGACACCGCGCGCGAAGATCGAAGTGGCCTTTCGCGTCTATTTCGAGATGGTGGTGAGCGAGACCGACACCTTTCGTATCCTCTTCATCCACTCGCACGAGGGCGACACCGCGAAGGAACTACGCGCACTCGAACTCGGCTTGATCTCCTTCGTCATCCCCTTCATGGACGACTCGTTCAGCGAAGAGCACCGGCGCCAACTCGCCGGTGGCGTCGTCGGCATCGCCGAAGGCGCCGCGATCGTGTGGCTGGAACAACAAGCGTCGAAGGGCTGGCCCGCCCCCGCGCCGGGTGCCGCCGAGCGCCTCGCCGCGCGCAGTGCGACGTTGGCGTGGGGTGGGCTCCGAACGGTGCACGAAGAAGACTAGGGCTGCGCCGGCGTGACCAGGAGCGCGAACGCCTTCGCCAGGTGCCAAAGTTGCCACGCGCACTCGTCGTAGGCGTCCTGGTCACCACCGGCGGGATCGACCACGTCGTTACTCGACGAAAGATCGAGGGATGACACGGCGGCCAACTGATCGGTGAACGCCACGTCAAGCGGAGCACGACGAACGAACTGCAGCACCTGGACCGCCTTGGAACTCGCGTCACGGAAATTCGCACGAACGAATCGAACGTGCTCGGCTTCGCTGGCGAGAATCACGTCGGCCCACTCGACGTCACTCGCATCGATTTGATGGCTCCGATGCGCCCCGTAGCGGTGTGCGCCGAGTTCATCGATGGCGAGCAACGCGTTGCGCGTTCGTACGCTCATCGCCGAACCCTCCACGACGAGCGTCCCCGCACTGCGGATTGACCAGCGCTCCCCCAACACGTCGGCGATCGAGGTGAGCATGTAGCCGAGCATGACGGAGCGCGCGACGTTGCCAGTGCAAAGCGTGAGGATGTTCAAGGCGACTCGGTCTCCTCGCCCGTACGCGCGCCGACTATGCGCCTCGTCGCGTTGACGATCCCTTCAGGAACGGAGCACCGGTTCGCGTATCCACGTCGCCTAAGGCTTTTCACAGATCATTCTTAACGCCAATTGTGACCAGCGCACATTCATATACAGCCCTTAACCCGTTCTCCGCGTCCGTTCACTCTGTGGTCCTTGAATGGGGATGTTCGAAAATGCTTCGAACCAAGGAGAACGGAGATTGTTATGTTGGTGGCCCTCTCAATGGGACTTTTCGCACTGCTCGCACTTACGGTGGTGTTCGTGCCTCTCGGCGTCGCCTTGCACGCTCACCGCAAAGCTCAGCGTCGATGGATTCGTCTAACAACGCCAGATGAGCTTGGTGTCGAGCTCAGACCAGAGCGTGAGTACGCCGCCTCAACGCAGTAGCGGCGCTGACGACCGGCTCGGCCGATGCGAAACGCTTCCATGCGACGGGCGTTGCGCATCGGCCAGCGGAACGTCAAGACCGAGTAACCACAACGTGGGTCATCGCGTGAAGCGCCACGCCGACGATGTTCACTTTGAAGGTATAGACGCCCGCGGGCACCGCCGCCTCCGGGTGTCCCGTCCGCTGGTCCCACGCGAGTCGATCCCGGTACGTGGCGCCCGGTGCGAGCGTGCGGTGTAACAGGTAATAGGCGCACGGTGCGGGGCCACCGCCAAACCAGCACGAGCCCCAGATCGTGGCGCCCGCGGCATCGCTGAGCACGAAGTTGGGCGAGAACGGACCGGTCGAGAAGGAGCAGGCGGTGGCGGAGTGGTTATGCAGGGCGACCGTGATGCGAACCGTGTCGCCTAACGAATAGCTCGATTGATTGGCAGTCGCGCGCAGCGTGACCTGTGTCGGCGTGCAGTTGAAAGTCGACGCTGCGCTCGCGACTGACGTGGTCGCGGCGACGACTATAGGAAGCGCGACGATCACGAGAACGACTACCAAAAGAAGACGCCGAATTGATCGCAATGGAGCCTCCCAGACACCGTTTCTACTTCATACTGTCCGAATCGGTCCCCGTGTTAGCGAACGCCTCGGACAACGAAAACCCGGACGTGCGCTGACGAGCGACAACTCGTCGGCTCCCGCGTGAACCCCGGAGATCTACGGCCCTCGTAGATTCAGCATGGGACCGGGCCCGAAGGTTATGCTCGGCGTCAATTCTGGCCATCGGACCCGATCAAGGAGGCAACGAGTGCCAATCAAACCGTTGAAAGCCACGCTTCGCGCAACGTCGTTCTTACTCGCGGGACTACTCGCGAGCGCCTCAATGGCCTCCGCCGCCACGCCGGCCTTCTCGATCGGCACGTATTCGGGCACGACGAGTCAGGGTCAGCACTTCACTCTCTTCGTCGCGGACTCATCCTGCGTGAGCAGCAGCGGGCCACCTCGACTTTGTCTGTACTCGTCGGGACCCAACAACGTGCAGGTGTTGGTGAGTACCAAGTGCGCCAACGGAAGTACCGGCGGTTCCTACGGCGTCGACCTTGGCCCGAACTTCATCCCGAGCAACGGCGTCGTCAACCAACGACAGGGGCTCTCGCCGGGGACATTCGTCAGCCACATCGTCCTGACCACGCACCACACGGCTTCGGGCTACTTTGTCGCCCAAGCCAATGGCTGTTCGAGCGGGAGGGTCACCTTCAGCGCCAGACGAACGGGCCCAATCAAGTATTGACCGTGGGGACTCACGCCTTCTTGCGAAATACGACGACCGGACACGCAGCGTTAGCCACACAGTGCTCACTCGTCGAGCCGATCAACATGCCGACGAACTCTCCGTGACCGCGGCTCCCTACGACGAGCAGGTCCGCCCCGACAGACTCGCGAATCAACACGGGCGCGGGATGGCCCTCGACGATCTTTTACGTGACTGTGAGTTGGGGATGGTTCGACCGCACCGAGGCAAAAATCGGCTCCACCGTCTGACGAACTTCGCCTTCGGGATCGAAGCCATTGGGGATGAACGACCAACCAAAGCCCGTCGGCCACTCCCACGCCGCGACAATCTCCAGCGAGGAGTTGGTGAACTCGGCTTGGCGTGCCGCCCATTCGAGGGCCGCGAGCGAGGCGTCGGAGCCGTCAATGCCCACGACGATTCGGTGGTGTACTTCAGTGACGACAGTGGACTGTTCTGAGCTCATGGCGGTCCTCCTTGAGGTCAACGTGTGCCGTTACGAGACCCCAAGGCGAAACTAGCGCCCGACGAACGAGCACGAGCGTCGCGAAGACGGGACTTTGGGCACTTGTTCGCGAGGTAGAACGTTCCTACGTTGGAGGCATCGTCAGTGGTTGTCGTGATTCTGGTCGGGGGTAGGTCATGTCCGAAGTCAACGTTGAGGGCGAGTGCCACGATCGTCGGGCAACGCCCATGAAGCGACGCCACCCCACGAGTGCCGTGTCTGGCCGAGCGGGGGCGCCCCGATGAGCACACCCGCCATTCAGACGTTCGCGCTCGCCAAGGACTACGGGGCCACCCGGGCGCTGATCGGCCTCGACCTCCGCGTCGATGAGGGTGAGGTCGCCGGATGCCTCGGACCGAACGGCGCCGGCAAGACCACGCTCATACGACTGTTGCTCGGCCTTCTGATCCCCTCGCACGGACGTGCCGAGATCTTCGGCCTGGACTCGCACCGCGAGACCGTTGCCGCGCATCGCCGTCTCGCGTACGTGCCCGGCGAGGCCAACCTTTGGCCGTCGCTGAGTGGGGCGGAGACCCTGCGTCTGCTCGGCCGCGTCCACGGCAGCGTTGACCTGGCGTATCAGGTCGAACTCGTCGAACGGTTCGACCTGGACGTCACGAAGCGCGTACGAGCCCTCTCCAAAGGCAACCGCCAGAAACTCATACTCATCGCCGCACTCATGACGCGTGCGGACCTGCTCGTTCTCGACGAACCCACGAGCGGACTCGACCCGATCATGGAACAGGCGTTTCGCCTCTGCATCCATGAAGCGAGGGAGCGCGGACAGAGCGTCCTGCTGTCGTCGCACATATTGAGTGAGGTCGAGGCGCTCTGCGATCGCATCGCCATCTTGCGCGCGGGCACCCTCGTCGAGATGGGCACGATGGCCGAGATGCGTCACCTCTCCGCGCTGACCGTCGAGGCCACATTCGAGGGAGTCGTGCCCGACGTGTCCAACGTCGCGGGTGTGTCGGCGGTTGACGTGCAGAGTTCGACCCTGCGCTGCCAGGTCCGCGGGTCCGTGGAGCCACTCCTCAACGCGCTCGCGAACAGCGGTGTGCGTGAGTTGCTCAGTCGAGAGCCATCGTTGGAAGAACTGTTCCTGTCGCACTACGGTGCACCACCGTCCAACGCCACCAGTGACCACGATACGTAGCCATCCGCGTTCGACGACCGGCTCCGCGCCCTCGTCGCGCGAGGTCATCGCCCGCGTCACCGCGCGCACAGCCGTACGCTCCGGCATCGTGTGGGGCGTCGTCTTCGGGCTCTACATCGCCACGCAGTCGCTCACGTTCGCCACGAGTTACAAGACGCTCGCGTCTCGCCGGCTGCTGATGCGACAGTTCGGCACGAACGCCGGGATCAGTGCGCTGGTGGGTCCGGCGAATCGAATCGACACCGTGCCCGGCTTCACCGCCTGGAAGTGCTTGACCATCCTCGCCATCATCGCGGCGGTGTGGGGACTGCTGACCAGCACCAAAATGACACGTGGGGAGGAAGACGCCGGACGCTGGGAACTACTGCTCGTCGGAGCGACCACCGCCACGCGCGCCGCCCGCCAGGCGCTCGTCGGACTCGCGGCGGGCGCCGCGGCGATGTTCGCCCTGATCGCCGTGATCACGATCGCGGTCGGACGAAGCGCGAAGGTGGGCATCGCCGCGCGCAGCGCCACCTACTTCGCGCTGGCCATCGCGAGTGCGGCGCTCATGTTCCTCGCCGTCGGCGCGTTCTGCGCGCAGCTCTCTACGTCACGACGCCAGGCCGCGGGCGTGGCGTCGGTCGTGCTCGGCGCCAGTTACGCGTTGCGGATGCTCGCCGACTCGAGCAACGGCCTCGCGTGGCTTCGCTGGTCGACGCCCTTGGGTTGGATTGAGAACCTGCAGCCACTGACCGATCCGCGACCCGTGGCGCTCGTGCCGATCGCCCTACTCGTCGCCGTCGTGACGTACGCCACGCTGTTCCTCGCACGGCGGCGCGACCTGGGCGCCGGTCTCTTGTCGGATCGCTCGACCATCGCCTCCGTCCGGCGACTACCCACCACCACGCTCGGACTCTCCATCTACTCGTCGCGCGCCACGCTGTTGGCGTGGGCCGGCGGCATCGTCGCCTACGGTCTGCTCCTCGGGGGCATCGCGAAGTCGGGTGGCAAGATCATCACGAGCTCGCCCAGTTTGCGCGCGGCCTTTGCCCGTCTCGGCGTGTCGGGCGCCGAGGCATACCTGAGTGTCGCGCTCCTCATCATGGCGGTGTTGCTGGCGTTCGTCGCGTTGGGTCAGGTGAGCGCCGCGCGCAAGGAAGAGTCCAGCGGGCAACTGGAGAATCTGCTGGTCCGACCGCTCTTGAGGGCCACCTGGCTCGCAGAACGAATCGGCATCGGGGTCGCGGTGACCCTGACCGGGGGGCTGCTCGCCGGACTCGCGACGTGGCTCGGCGCGGTCAGCGATCGTGCGCCGGTGCACTTCGTGTCGCTGCTGGACGCGGGACTCAACGTCGCCTTCCCCGCGCTGCTCCTCTTGGGCCTCGGCATCTTGGTCTTGGGCGTCGCGCCACGATTGGTCAGTGTCGTCACCTATTCGACCTTCGTGTGGTTCCTCCTCATCGAGATCCTCGGCAGTGTGGTCGATTTGAATCACTGGATCCTCGACCTGTCCGCCTTCCACCAGATGGCCGCGTCGCCTGGCGTGGCGGTCAACTGGCCCGTCAACGCGGTCTTGGCTGCGCTCACCGTCCTCTCGGCGACGCTCGGCGTCGCCGCCTTTCGTCGACGAGACCTCAAAGGCGAGTGACGCTCGCCGAGGCGTCGTGACCTCGACTAGGTGTAACACCAGCACGATGCGTCCTGCGCCACAGATCACGCCGGTGGCGATGAGCATCGACTCGCGGGTGACCGATCGGAGTTGCACCTGCTCTCACAGCATGGATGGGGCGCCAACATGCGTCGCGCGAACTATCTGACTGGCGACACGCGAATCGACGGAGGAGTGGGTGACTCACGACCGAGGTGTTCCGCGATCGCGTAGAGCAAATGACCTTCGTCCCTACCTCGACGAACCGGTGAACGGCGACCATGGATTCATGGCGCATCGTCGTACTAAGGACCGAGAGCGATGAACGACACCCGCGACATCACCCACTCGGGACACGGCGAGCGCGGACCCGACGAACGGTTCATCCCTGGTCGCTACCCGGCGGAACTCGAGACTGACATCGTCGTTCGTACCGGCGCAACGCTCCATATGCGCCCCATCCGCTGCGGCGACGCGGACAAGTTGGTCGCGTTCCACCATCGACTTTCATTCGACTCCATCTACCGCCGCTACTTCTCGGTCCACCCCGAGCTCTCAGCGACCGAGGTCGCCCACTTGACCAATGTCGATTACGTGGACCGCCTCGCCTTCGTGATCGAAGACGGCGACGAACTCGTGGCCGTGGGCCGCTACGACCGCTATCCCTCGACACCCACCGCCGAAGTGGCCTTCGTCGTGTGTGACGACTACCAACACCTGGGCCTGGGCCATCGACTCCTAGAGGCCTTGGCCGACGCCGCCCGAGCCCGAGGCATCACGACGTTGAACGCCGAGACCCTGTACGAGAACCACGACATGATGTCGGTCTTTCGCCATTCGGGACTTCCGATGACATCGACGTTCGGACGTGGTGACATCAGCGTCCACCTCTCCCTGGAACCAACGGTGGCCACCAACGACCCGGCGCCGGTCGAATCGAGCTAGCAGCGAAGCCCCACGCCAACCCGCGTACCCGTACGTATCGACACCTGGGTTCGAGGGCAGAGGGGCCGTCGCGAGAACGTGACTAAAGCCCTTAGTAATCAAGGGGGTTACCGCGATACCTTCGCTTCAAGGCCAGTCGAAAGGTATCTCGAACGTGTTTCAGACCCGAATCCATGGCAGGGGCGGACAAGGAGTGGTGACGGCCGCCGAAATCCTCTCGGTCGCGGCCTTCGACGAAGGACGGTTTGCCCAAGCGTTTCCGAGCTTCGGGTCCGAGCGCACCGGCGCACCCGTCGTGTCGTTCTGTCGTTTCGACGATCGCGAGATTCGAACCCACGAACCAGTCATGGAACCCGACGCCGTAATCGTCCAAGACGTCACCCTGATCCATCAGGTCGATCTCTTCGCGGGCCTGAGCGCGTCGGGCTTCGTCCTGATCAATACGTCGAACGGATTCTCCGAGTTGGGCTTTGGCGACTTCTTCGACGACTTCGCGCCCGATCGTCTCATGACCTGTCCCGCAACCGAGATCGCCCTCGAGCATCTCGGTCGTCCACTGCCGAACGCGGCGTTGCTCGGCGGCTTCGCCGCCTTGACCGGTGAGGTCACGTGGGACGCCATCAACAAGGCCGTGCGCGAGCGCTTCACGGGACCCGTCGGGGGACGCAACGCCATGGCGGCCAAGGCGGCCTACGACTACGTGGCCTCACAACTGAAGGAGACCGCTCGTGCTGCAACAAATTGAGGGCTCGAAGGCCATCGCCGAAACCGTGGCGCTCTGTCGCCCCGAGGTCGTCTGCGCCTATCCCATCTCACCGCAGACCCACATCATCGAAGCGGTCGGCGCCATGGTGAAGGCCGGCACACTCTCACCGTGCGAATTCATCAACGTCGAGTCGGAATTCGCGGCGATGTCGGTCGCGATCGGCGCATCGGCGACCGGCGCGCGCGCCTATACCGCCACCGCGAGCCAGGGCCTCCTCTTCATGATGGAAGCCGTGTACAACGCGGCGGGCCTGGGCCTCCCGATCGTCATGACGCTCGCCAATCGAGCGATCGGCGCGCCCATCAACATCTGGAACGATCACAGCGACGCCATGGCGGTTCGTGATTCGGGTTGGATCCAACTGTTCGCCGAGAGCAACCAGGAGGCGGCCGACCTGCACGTCCAGGCCTTTCGACTGGCCGAAGAACTCTCCGTACCCGTCATGGTGTGTGTCGACGGATTCATCTTGACCCACGCGGTCGAGGGCATCGACGTGCTCGACCAGTCGTTCGTCGATTCGTTCCTCGCACCCTACGATCCGCGCCAGATGTTGGACACGAACGCCCCCGTCTCCATCGGCGCCATGGTCGGACCAGAAGCGTTCGAAGAGGTCCGCTACCTCGCCCACCTGCGCCAACTCGACGCGTTGGAGCGCATCCCCGCTATCGCCCGCGAGTTCTTCGAACAGTCGGGCCGAGAGAGTGGTGGACTGGTTCGCAAGTACCGGATGGATGACGCCGACACCGTCGTTGTCGCGATGGGCTCGGTGCTCGGAACCCTGAAGGACGCCGTCGACCTTCGTCGCGACCTCGGTGAGCGCGTGGGCGTCCTCGGCGTGACATCCTTTCGACCGTTCCCCAATGAGGCGGTGCGCGAGGCCCTCGCCCACGCCCGTCAGGTCGTCGTGATCGAGAAGGCATTCAGCATCGGCGCCGGCGGCGTCTTGTCCAACGACATCGCCATTGCGCTGCATCAGGAGAAGGCGTTCCTGCGCACCGTGATCGCCGGACTTGGGGGTCGGGCGATCACCCGCAAAGCGTTAGAGGGCCTCCTCGAGGATGCGCAGCACGACGCACTCGCGCCGCTCACTTTCCTCGACCTCGACCAGGGGGCCATCGATCGCGAGCGGGCCCGCATGCAGGCGACTCGACGTTCGGGCCCGTCGGCCGAGAACCTCCTGCGCGACCGTAGCTCGGTGTCCACGAAGGCGCGATCATGACCGGTCAGCGCGTCCACTTCTATCAAGTCGGGAGTTTCGCCGTGGGCAACCGGCTCCTCGACGCCGACGAGCGCACGGCGCAGTCCCACTCGGACCGCACCAACTCGATCGACTCGGGCCACCGCGCCTGTCAGGGATGCGGCGAGGCGCTCGGCGCACGTTACGCCCTCGACGCGGCGATGCGTGCCACGAACGGCCAGATCGTCGCCGTCAACGCCACCGGTTGCCTCGAGGTCTTCTCGACGCCCTACCCCGAGACCTCGTGGCGCATACCGTGGCTGCACTCGCTGTTCGGTAACGCCCCCGCGGTCGCGACGGGGGTCGCCGCCGCCCTCCGTGCGAAGGGACAAAAGGACGTGCGCGTCGTCGCCCAGGCGGGCGACGGAGGGACGGTCGACATCGGGTTTGGCTGCCTGTCGGGGATGTTCGAGCGAAACGACGACGTGCTCTTCATCTGTTACGACAATGAGGGCTACATGAACACCGGCGTGCAGCGCTCGGGCGCCACACCACCGGCGGCGCGTACCGCGACGACCGAGGCGCTGGGGCCTGAACCGGGCAACGTCTTCGGCCAAGGCAAGGACGTGCCGAGAATCGCCATGGCGCACGACATCCCCTACGTCGCCACCGCGACGGTCGCGGACCTGCACGACCTCGAGCGCAAGGTCGAGCGCGCGATGGAGTTTCGCGGGGCGCGTTACCTGCACATCCTGGTCCCCTGTCCCCTCGGCTGGGGGTCGCCATCGTCCGAGACCATCCTCATCGCCCGTCTCGCCAAGGAGTCGGGACTCTTCCCCGTCTTCGAGGCCGAGCATGGTGTGGTGACCTCCGTGTCGCCAATTCGACGTGCCGTTCCGGTCTCGGAGTACCTCTCTCGGCAACGTCGGTTCGCCCACCTCTTCGGCGCGAATCCCCGCCCCGACATCGTCGCGCACCTCCAACGGATGGCCGATGAGAACATCACCCGCTACGGACTGCTCCGTCCAGAGATGGAGCCGGCACCATGAAGATCCCCTTCGCGATCACGCTGGACGTCGGCTCGAGCCGCGCGAACCACACGGGGTCGTGGCGTACCGAGCGCCCGGTCTACGTGGACCGGCTCCCCCCGTGCAACAACGCCTGCCCCGCCGGCGAGAACATCCAGGGTTGGCTCTACGACGCCGAGTCGGGCGACTACGAGAGTGCGTGGCGCAAGCTCGTGGAGGAGAACCCCCTTCCCGCGATCATGGGTCGCGTCTGCTTTCATCCGTGTGAGACGGCGTGCAACAGGGTCCAAGTCGACGAAGCGGTCGGCATCAACGCCGTGGAGCGCTTCCTCGGCGACCTCGCCATCGAGAAGGGCTGGTCGCTCCCGGATCCCGGTCCCGACACCGGCAAGCGAATCCTTGTCGTCGGCGCGGGCCCGGCGGGGCTGAGCGCCACCTATCACCTTCGACGACTGGGCCATCGCGTGCGCCTCGTTGACTCGGCGCCACACCTCGGTGGCATGATGCGCTACGGCATTCCGGCGTACCGGCTGCCACGCGCCGTCCTCGACGCGGAGATCGCGCGCATCATGTCGATGGGTGTGGAGATCGACCTCGAGCACGTCGTGCACGACGTCGAAGAGGAGCGTCGTGAGGGCCATTTCGACGCGGTCTTCCTGGCGGTCGGGGCGCAGTTGGGCAAGCGCGTCAACATCCCCGCGGGCGACTCGTCGCGCGTCATCGACGCGGTCAGCTTCTTGCACCAGGTCGCCGAGGACGATCCACCGCTCCTTGGACGCCGCGTCGTCATCTACGGCGGCGGTGACACCGCCTTCGACGCGGCGCGCACCGCGCGTCGACTGGGCGCCACTGACGCCGTCATCGTCTATCGCCGCAACCGCGAGCGAATGGGGGCGAGCGGTGAAGAGGTCGAGCAGGCGCTCGGCGAGGGCGTCACCGTGCGTTGGCTCTCCACGATCAGCAAGTTCGAAAACGACCGGATCGTCATCGAGAAGATGGAACTCAACGCTGATGGCTTCCCCGAGCCCACCGGCGAGTTCGAGGAACTCGACGCGGACTCGTTGGTCCTCGCACTCGGACAGGACACCGACCTCTCGCTCCTCGAACACGCCAGCGACGTGACCGTGCGCGACGGTGCGGTGCAGGTGCTCGACTCGATGATGGCCAGTCCCGCGGGCCTCTTCGCGGGCGGCGACGCCGTCCCGGCCGACCGCACGGCGCCCGTCGCCGTCGGACACGGCAAGCGTGCCGCGCGCAGCATCGACGACTTCGTGATGGGGCGCAGCCCCGAACCCTCGACTCGACACGAACTCGCGTCCTTCGAGCGTCTCAACACCTGGTACTACGCCGACGCGCCGCGCACCGAGCGACCGGAGCTCGAACGGATCCGGCGCCAGACGAATTTCGAAGAGGTCGTGGGCGCACTGAGTGAGGACAACGCGCTTTTCGAAGCCCGGCGCTGCATGTCGTGCGGCAACTGCTTTGAGTGCGACAACTGCTTTGGCGTCTGCCCCGACAACGCGGTGATCAAATTAGGCGACAGTCTGCGCTACGAATTCAACTACGACTTCTGCAAGGGCTGCGGAATCTGCGTGACCGAGTGCCCGTGCGGCGCCATCGAGATGGTGCCCGAGCGCAACTGACCACGAGTCGCACATTCGAGCGGCGTATCCATCACTCGTGCTCGAGGGCCTCCCCGGGTGGGCACCCTTCGAGCGTGTTGACCGCACGGAGGTTGTCAGCGGTCGCCCGCTGGAGGCGACGCAACGCCGAATCACTGAGTCGCGAGCACACCCAGTCCCAGTGAAGCGCCACGGCGTCGCCGACCGCAAGGTCGTCGAAGAACCCAATGCCCTTAACGCCACGGCGCACCACAGCCGTGCGCTCGTCACCGAGTTGCAACGGACTGGCGACGAGGTCGAGGGATCGGCTCGCGACCGTCACCTCGTCGCCGCGCCGCGCTACGACGCGGCCCCAGCGAACTCGACACTGATCCAGGACCTCGAGGGGCACGTTCGACGCACCGGCGCGCAGCAGGCCGAGCCAAGGGTAGACGGCGAAGACGTGGAAGTTGTGTTGCGCCACCCCGCCGTTCCAGGCCGCCGCGATGAGCGGGGGGAATCGCATGCCCCCTCGATGCGAGAACCGTTCGTCGAGCGACGCAGCGAGTATCGATGCCGGGACGCGCCGCGTCAGGTAGTTCCCGACCCAGTACGCCTCGACGACGCGAGCGTCCAACGGGTCCGCGATGTCGTTGCAACCGGCGATGAGTTCGAGGTAGGGCCACGCGCCTTCGAACTGACGCGCCAGGTGCGCGAGGAGCGACTCCTCGCCCCCATGCACCGCCGCCTCGAGCAGGGCTCCGGGATCGCCCGGACCGCAGTAGCCCAGTTCGTTGGGCGGGTATGCGTAGCGCGCGAATAGCTCTGGCCCCGAGGCCGTCGAGCGACCGGGGCGCGAGTTCACGCGGGCACGTTCCGATCGGACGACGCGTGACGACGCGCACCCACCAAGACGAGCGCTGCACCGCCCGCCACGAGGACCAGGCCGCTCGAGTCAGCGCTCACGCTCGTCGTCGCCGCGACGAGCTGCAGCAGCCACGTGAGGAGGGCGGCCGAGGCCAAGACCGATGTGACATCAACGGCGCGCGCCCGAGCCAACGCGCTCATCCACGTCGCGACGTAGGCACTGAGCAGTAGTCCGGTCCATATCGCCCAGTGCCACTGGTCGGCGTTCATCGCGCCCAATTGCCCGAGGGACCCGCTCACGGTGAGGTAGACGATCAACGTCAGCGCGCCAAGTCCCATCCGCACGACGGCGAGTGTCGCGGGCGCGTGGGTTCGCAGCAGTCGTCGCGCGATGACGATCTCGACGGCCCAGAGAAGACTCGAGAGGAGCACGTCGACTTCGCCGCGGTTCGCGGCGAGTTGCCCGACACCACCACTGACGATGACCTCTCCACAGACCACGAGTCCGATCGCCAGAAGATTCCACCAGCGCAGTCGCTCTCGCAGGAACAGCACCGCGAGGAGGGCCACCCACAGCACGAGGGTGTCGCGCCAGAAGGCAGCCGAGGAAGGCTCGCTCAGGGCCAGCCCGTCGAAGAACAGGACGAACGCGAGCCCGCCGCCGATGACACCGACGTACGCGAGGCCGAGACGAGTCATCCTCCGACCCGTCACGGGCACGGTGCGCGATTCGGGCGCGACCGAGACGAAATTCACTACGGCCGATCCGGTCCGACGCGCACGCGCCCTCCAACCGATCAACGTCACGAGCGAGAGCATCGCCACCGCGACGAGGTTCTTGGCCGTCGTGTAGACGGCCGGCGTCGCGCCGGCGCGCACGCCGTAGCTATTCACGAAGACCGAGACGCCGCTCACGAGGGCCGTCGCGCCCACGAGGGCGACGCCGGGAAGGCGATGGCGGCGCGCGGCTAGGTGCAAGGAGCTCATGCGACACCTCCTCGCGCCGATGACATCGCCTGACGGATCTCTTCGACGACCTCGGCCGCGGCGGTCGCGTCCACGCGATCGATCACGTAGCCGCTGTGCACGCTCACCCAATCTCCGTCGACGAGTTGCGGACCGTCGTAGGCGAGCAGCGACGCTCGCGACACGACGTGCTCAACGTCCTCGACGACGACCGACTCGGGACCGTCGCGGCCCAGCACCTGGTAGAACCGGCTCACGCACACTGTTCACTCCTCTCAATCGCCGTCGTCACCGCTCGCAGCGCCTCGGGGACGGCGGACCTCACTTCGTCGCTCATCGTGGCGCCGAGTTCGAACGCGTCGCCTTCGACGGCGACGAGCACCAGTCGGCGAGGCGCGCACCCGACGGCGTGAGCCAGTCGAAGCACGCCGACCAGTCCGATGCCGTGGGTACTCGTTACCCCGAGAGTCTCGTCGTCGTGCGATGAGTGCAGTTCGACGTCGATGACGCGCACCGTGCCGCGCGGCGCTCCCGAGCGCACGGCGTCGATCACGATAACCAGGTCGGCCCCGTCGAATCGGCCGAGCAGATCGAGCGGTTCCGCGAGGGGACCGACGTCGCGCACGTCGGCACTCGAGCGCGCGAACAGCTCGGCGACGAGTGGGCCCACGGCGTCGTCGCCGCGATAGGAATTGCCGAGTCCGGCCACGACGATGTCGAGGGGACTCACGAGCGTTCGACCGTGACGTCGAGGAAGTGCGCCGCGCACGAGATGCACGGGTCGTGATTGCGTACGGCCTGCTCGCAGCGCCACTGCAGGTCCTCGTCGTCCAGATCGAGGCCGCCTTCGACCACGCGTCGAAGGTCGTCCTCGATCGTGAGCTGGTTCTGGGAGGTGGGCGGCATGATCCGGGCTCGAAGGATGTTCCCGTCGTCGTCGATCTCGTACTGGTGCAAGAGCAGACCCCGCGGCGCCTCGGTGACCCCGGTGCCGACGCCCGAGCGGGCGATCGCTAACGCGCCAGCCGGCTCGGGCGGCTCGTACTGGGCAACGAGACGGAGTGCCTCCTCGCACGCGAACACCAACTCGAGTGCGCGAACGAGGATGCTCTGGAAAGGGTTCACGCACGTCGTACCCAGCCCCGCATCTCGGGCGGCCCGGCGCACGATGTCGGACAAGAGGCCCTGATTGAGGGCGTAGCGCGCCAGTGGGCCGGTCAGGTAGCTGCGTCCGTCGAGTCGGGCGTGCAGGGCCGTCGAGCGCGCCACGTGCTCTTCGACCGAGAGTTCGGCGAAGCGCGCCGGCGAAACGTCGAGACCCTCGGACGAGATGGGCCGTCCGCCGTCGATGGCGTAGCGCCCCTCCTGGCGCAGCGCGACGAATCGGTACGGTGAGATGACGTCGGGAACGTCGAAGCCGGCGACCCACGCCACGGTCGCGAGTGCGTCGTCGAGTGCGCGCGACAGCGGTCCGGCGAGCGCCGCGATCGCCGATCGCTCAGGTGCGCGATAAAAACCACCGACGCGCACGTTGACAGGGTGCACGGCCCGTCCGCCCACCGTCTCCATGACGAGGTTGCCGGTACGTTTGAGCGCCAGACCGCGTTCGATGACCCCCGGCACCCTCTCGGCCAGCTCGACGGCGTCGAGGCATCCGAGGAAGTCGGGCGCGTGGAGGAGGTAGACGTGCAACGCGTGACTCTGGATCCACTCGCCGCAGTAGAGCAGGCGGCGCAGTTGGGCGACCTGGTCGCTCACGACGATCCCCGCGGCATCTTCCATCGCGGCACACGCGGTCAGTTGGTACGCGACGGGGCAGATCCCACAGATCCGGGCGGTGATGTCGGGCGCCTCGCTGAAGTGTCGACCCACCAGCATGGCCTCGAAGTAGCGCGGCGGCTCGAAGATGTCGAGTGACACCTCGCTCACCGAGCCGTCGTGCACGACCACGCGCAAGGACCCCTCCCCCTCCACGCGCGCGCCCCCTGCGGCGCTGACGACGCGGTTGCGATTCGTCCCGTGCGTCACGATGGCTCCCTCGTCGACGACGACCTGGCGAGTGCGACCTTCGTGGCGATGAGCTTCGTGGCCCCGTCACGAAATGGCGGCGCCGCCGCGTTGAACGTTTGCAGGAGTCGTTCGAGTGTTAGGTCGTCGTGGCCGTGCGCGCGCAGCCAGTGCACGAGTGCGTCCACGTTCGCGCTCTCGCTGGGTCCAAAACACCCGAAGCAGCCCCGCCCGATCGACGGGCAGAGGGCGTTGCAACCGGCCCGTGTCACGGGTCCGAGGCACGCGCACTCACCGGTGACCGCGAGACAGACCGTGCCGCGAGCTTTGCACTCCTGACAGACCGAATGACTGGCGACGAGCGGTCGACGGTGCGCGAGGAGCGCGAGGATCACCTCGAGGAGTTGGAATCGATCGATCGGACAGCCCCGGAGCTCGTAGTCGACGGCGACGTGGGCCGACACCGGCGTCGAGCTGTCGAGTGACTGAAGGTACTGCGGGTGTGCGTAGACCATCGAGGCGTACGTCCCGGGCTCGACGAAGTTGCGCAGTGCTTGTATTCCTCCGGTCGCCGCACAGGCCCCGATCGTGATGAGATAGCGCGACTGGGCGCGAATCTCCGCGACGCGCGCGACGTCGTCGGGCGTGGTGATCGATCCTTCGACCAACGAGACGTCGTAGGGTCCCTCGACGTGAGCGCGCGTCATCTCGGTGAAGTGTGCGATCCGTACGGCACGCGTGAGAGCGAGCAGCTCCGGCTCGAGATCGAGCAGGCTCAGTTGGCAGCCGTCACAGGAGGCGAACTTCCACACGGCGAGCGTCGGTCGCGCGACGGCGTTCCCGACGCTCATCGCTCACGCTCGTTCATTCGCACGCTCGCCTCTCGGTAACCCACGACGGGGCCGTCACGACATAGCAGGAGGGGCCCCAGTTGGCAGTGCCCGCACCAACCGAGTCCGCACTGCATATTGCGTTCGAGTGAGACCCATATGGACGAGGAATCGACGCCCATGTCGTTCAACGCTCGCGCGGTGAAGCGCATCATTATCTCGGGCCCGCAGATGAGCACGCGACAGTGTTGGGGATCGAAGTCAGCGCTCGCGAGCAGCGTCGTCACCAGTCCGACCCGACCGCTCCACCCGGGTGCGGAGCGGTCGACGGTTCGCAGGACGGTGACACCCTCGCGCTCCCACGTCGCCATGTCGTCCAAGAACACCAACTGGCTCGGCTCACGTGCGCCCACGAGCACGAAGACGCGGCCAGCGCCGTTTCGCCGCGCCGCACCCAGCTCCTCCACGGCGCCACGCAGGGGCGCCAGCCCGATACCCCCCGCGACGATGACCGTGTCATCGTGCGTCGGACATCCCGTGACGCCCCAGTCGGTGCCGAAGGGGCCGCGCACGCCAACGACGTCACCCACCTCGCTCGCACACAACGCATGACTCACCGCACCGACGTCGCGGACCGTGTGGCGCAGTGGACCGAGGTCACCCGGCGATCCACTTATCGAGATGGCGACTTCACCGACCCCAAAGGCGCTCAGCATGTTGAACTGGCCCGATCGAAACGAAAGTCGTTCCTCGTCGAGTGACGCGAGCCACAGGGTGACGACATCGGCCGTCTCCGCGCGACGCGCGACGACGCGATAGAGGGCGGGGGTGAGTGCGGAGCGTGGCGCGTTGAGCTCGGTCGCGCTAGCCACGACTCACCCCGTAGAGGTCGAGGAGACGCAGCCGAGTGGCCTGGAGACGATCGAGGAGCTCCTGGCTCACGCGCGACAACAGCGCGAAGCCGAGCGACGGGTCCGCCAGCGACTTGGCGCGAAGACACGCGCCGTCAACCGCCAGAGCACCCAATGGCTCCGTCGCCCGCGCGTCGCAGGTCCAAAGGTAGGGAGGCACGAGCCACCTCCACCCGACGACGTCACCCGGTCCCACCGTTTCGATGACGATCGGGCCGTGACCAGCCTGGTGCACTTCGATGGACACGTGGCCCCGTCGCACGAGGTAGAACGTGTCGGCGAGTCCCCCTTCGACACAGAGCATCGCGCCCGCGTCCAGGGCGACGAGCTGCGCGCATCCCGCGACGAGCGCGCGATGTTCCTCGTTCAGTCCCGTCACGAACGGGTGTGCACCCACGAGGTTTTCGATGGACTTCACAGTGGGCCCCGTGCACTCGGGAGCGCCACTGAGGTCGCGCCATCAGAACGCGCGATCGCTGACGCCTCTTGGGTGATGTCAATGCCCACCGGACACCACGCGATGCACCGCCCGCAGCCAACGCAACCCGAGGCGTCGAACTGGTCCCACCACGACGAGAGCTTGTGGGTCATCCATTGGCGGTAGCGCGACTTCGTCGTCGGGCGCACCGCGCCACCGTGCAGGTACGAGTGGTCGACACTGAAGCACGAAGCCCACGTACGTTGTCGAATCACGTCGCCGTCGAGGTCAGTGATATCGCGCACGTCACTGCAGAAACACGTCGGACAGACGAGTGTGCAGTTGCCGCACGAGAGGCAGCGCTCGGCGACGCTCGTCCACTGCGGGTGCTCCAGATTCCTCGCCAGGACCTCGGCCAGACCCTCGGTGGCCAGATGGCGCACCATCGCGCCGCGAGCACGGTCGAGCGACTCGGTGCGCGCCGAGAGGTCGTCCGTGTTCGCCGGCGAAAAGGGCACGCCCTGCAGTGCGTCGACGCCGCGAGCAGTGGCGACTCGCACCAAGAATCGATGGCCTCGGGCATCATCTAGTTCCGTGAGCGCCACGTCGAAGCCGGCGCGCGCATCGGGACCGGCGTTCATCGAGTCGCAAAAGCAGATCGCCGAGGGCGTCGCGCACTCCACGACCGCGATGAAGGCGTGGTCGCGGCGCTCGGCGTAGCGGATGTCGGGATGCTCGCCCTCGATGAGGACCCGATCGAGGACCCCGAGCGCGGCCACCTCACAGGGGCGCGCGCCGAGGACTGCGAGCGGCGGTCGCTCGTGATGGTCCTCGGTCAGCACCACTTCGCCCGCATCGATGCTGGCTCGCCACACGTCGTCGTGCGCGGGGAAGAACTCTGGCTTCCACCCACCCGGCCCGACGGCCCACTCAAAGAGCCGATCGTCCTCACCGCGCACGAGCCGATACTCACCGGGCGCTTGCACGTCGTGCACGCCCCTCGGGAGGTCGGCGACGCCACGTACCGGGCCGGGCACGACTGCTCCGGCACGCACGGTGGGTCCCTTCACCTCGTAGCCGAGATCGCCCAAGTGCGCGATCAGCGTCGTGAGATCCTCGACCCGAAGTACCACGGTCGCACCGACGCGAAGTGCCGTGTCGTCATCGCGCCGATCGAATTGGCTCGCGTCGTGACTTTCCAACACGATTGCATCTTCACGCACGCGACGAGGCGAGGACCAGGGAAGAAGGTCCCGTTCTGACTTTCCGGAGGGCTCGAACCCGGCGCGGTTCGTCGCCGTTCGTGTCGATGTCAGCTCCGAGAACGCAGAGCCCGAAACAGTGGACCGGGCCCGCGATGTCGAGGGGCGAGACGGGCCTTGCAGTCGACGACGAGTGCCCCTTCGACCGTCACGATCACCGGATTGAGGTCGAGTTCCACGAGCTCGGGTACCTCCTCCGCGACGCGAGCGACGAGCTCGACGAGTGACGCCAGCGCCTGTTTGTCGACCGGCGGCGCGCCTCGGAATCCATCTAGGAGTGGCGAGGCTCGCAACGAACTGACCATTGCGAGCCCCGCCCCGGCGTCGAGTGGGGGTACCGCGAACGCCCGGTCTCCTAGAACATCGGTCATGACCCCGCCCATGCCGACCATGACCACTGGCCCGAAATCGGGATCGACGGTGAGCCCCACGATGGACTCGACGCCGGACTTGGCCATTGGCTGGACGACCGCGCCGCCCATCTGGGCTCCGAGTCGCCTCGACATCTCGTCGTACGCCGCGTGGACCTGGCTCGCGTTCGCGAGCGACGTGACCACGCCCCCGACGTCAGACTTGTGGACCAGCTCACCGGCTCGGGCCTTCAGTACCACTGGGAAACCGAGGGACTCCGCGACCGCGGCGGCCTCGTCGGCGCTGAAGACGGCGGGAGTGCTCAAGATGGGCAGCCCGCACGAAGCGAGCAGGCGCGCCGCCTCGTCGAGTTCGAGCCATCCCCCGTTCGGGTCCGCCGCCAGACTCGCGGCGACGATCTCTCGCACCACCGAGGGCTGCTCGACGGCGGAGGGCTCGCGCGGCGCCGCCTTCGGTCGGTTTCGCCACTGCCCGTAACGGCACAGGTGGGCCATGGCCGACGCCGCGCGCTCTGGAGTGGAGATCTCCGCCACGCGAAAGTCCGTGTGCGACGCTTCGCCCCCGAGCACGCAGGCGACGACCGGCTTGTCGATGCGTGAGGCCACCCGTTCGACGGCGGCGCGAGCGTCGTCCCCCGAAAGGGCCAACACCTCAGTCACGACCACGATGACCGCGTCGATCGCCTCGTCGCCAAGGACGATCTCGATGGCCTCCTCCAGCGATGCGGAGGTGCCGTCGGCGGTGAGGTCCACGGGGTTGGACGTGGCGGCGGCCGCGACCAGTCGCTTCGCCAGCGCGTCCTTGGTCGGCTGCTCAAGTTCCGCCACGACGAGTCCGTTCGCCTCGCACGCGTCGGCGGCCAGGATGAGAGGGCCTCCCGAGTTGCCAACCAACGCGATACGTCGGCCCGCCGGAAGCGGTACCGCGAGGGCCAGGGCCGAGACGTCCAAGAGTTCTTCGAGCCGGTCGACCTTGATGACGCCGGCGCTTCGCAGCACTGCTTCGACCGAGACCTCGGGTGTGGCAGCGGCGGCCGTGTGCGAGCGTGCGCCGCGCGCACCCGCCGTGCTCCTCCCCGCTTTGAGTGCGACGATCGGCTTGTACTCGCCGATGCGTCGCGCGATGCGGGCGAATTTCCTCGGGTTGCCGAGCGACTCGAGGTACAGGGCGATGACCGAGGTCCTCTCGTCTCGTTCGAGGAAGCAAAGGAGGTCGTTGGAACTCACGTCGAGCTTGTTCCCCACCGAGATGAAACTCGAGATGCCGACGCCCGCCGCGCTCGCCTGTTCGGCGAGCACGATGCCGACGGCGCCCGACTGTGAGATGAGAGCCAGGCGGCCCGGGAGCGGATCGAGACCCGTGAAGGTGGCATTCATCCGCACCTGCGGATCCGTGTTGACGAGTCCGAGACAGTTCGGTCCGACGATGCGCATGCCGTGCTCGCGGGCGAGGGAAAGCAAGTCCGTCTCCATCGCCCTGCCGGCCTCACCGGTCTCCGCGAAACCCGCCGTGATGACGGTGACGGCGCGCACTCCACTCAGGGCCGCTTCTCGCCGCACGGCGGGAACCTGCGCTGCGGGCACGGCGACGATGGCGAGGTCGACCCGCTCGGGCACCGACGCGAGGTCGCGGAACGCGGCCACGCCACAGATCGAGGTCGCTTTGGGATTCACGGGGTACACGGTGCCGGCGACGTCGCCCGCCAAGAGCGAGCGCACGACCTCGTGACCAGGACTGCCCGAGCGTCGTCCTGCTCCCACGACCGCGATGACGCGGGGACGCAGTATCGCGCACATACTTTGCGCCTCGGCGACCGCCTCTCGCTCGTCGCACGTCGCGCGGTACTCACTCGTGGGACGAAGATCGATGTCGAAGTGCTCGATGGCACGCTCGACGACTGAACTCATTCGCAAGCCGAGAGCATGAAGGACACTGCGCATGCTGTCGTTACTCGTCGCGACACCGGCGTGGAATCGGACGATCCCCAGCGATCGCGCGTAGGCGGCGAGGCTTTCGAAGAGGAGCGTAGCGACGCCCAACTTGCGAAAGGATCCAGTGACGTCGATGACGATGTCGGCCACGGTCGCATCGTCGTGGAGGCGGTCAAACGTCGCGATGGCGATGATCTCGTCGCGCGCGATCGCCACGAAGGCCATCATTGTCAAGTAATCGGCGCTGGCGACCCGGTCGCCATCCTCGCCGCGACGAGCGAGGAAATCAGTGAAGCGGGTGAGTTGGGCGGCGTCGTTCCCACGGATCGGACGGATCCGCACGGATGAACCATTCGTCAACAAGCCGTCGAACGCCCACGCGCTTGGATACTCGTGGGCGCTTAAGGACGTCTCGATGAGTTCACGCTGGGCCATGGCCACCTCGCTTCACCTCCATGATGTCCTCGATGCCACGGCGAACGTTAGGGACCAATGGCCCGAATGCCGTGACATCGCACTTCAGTTGGGACCTTCTTCCCTAGGACGTTCCCGCGACCGGGCGCGACACTGGTGACAGACGTTGAATGGAGTGACCATGCGCATTGGTGTGCTGACCGGAGGGGGCGACTGTCCGGGGCTGAACGCGGCGATACGCGCCATTGTCTTGTGCGCGCAGAACAGTGGCGATCAGATCGTTGGCTTTCATCACGGATGGCGTGGCGTGGCGCAAGGTGATGGCGCCATCCTCAGCGAAGCCGACACCAAGGGGATCATGCAGACCGGGGGCACGATACTGCGCACCGCCCTGTTCCACCCCGACAAGCATGAAGGCGGGACCGAGGCCGTCCTTGCGACCTTCGAACGCGAACGGCTTGACGCGTTCGTCGTCATCGGGGGCGACGGCACCCTCGGTGCGGCGCTCAAACTCTCCCAGCGCGGCGTGCCACTCGTCGGCATCGCCAAGACCATCGACCACGACGTCTCGGGCACACATCGCTGCATCGGCTTCGACACCGCAGTCGCGACGGCCGCCGAAGCCATCGATCGCGTCCAGACCACCGGCGAGAGCCATGACCGCCTAATGGTGGTCGAGGTCATGGGACGCACGTCGGGTTGGCTCGCCGTGTGCGCGGGACTCGCCGCCGGCGCGAATGCGCTCTGTCTTCCAGAGATCCCCGTCGACCTGGACCGTCTGGCGAAGGCCATTGCTCAACGTCACGACTCCGGCTCGACCTCCTCGGTCGTCGTCGTCGCCGAAGGAGCGCAGCTCGGTCAGTCCAACGGACGCTCGGCCGGCTCGATAGTGGCCGACGGACTTCAAAAGCGCACTGGCTATGACACACGTCTGACGGTGCTGGGCCATATTCAGCGCGGCGGGCCGCCCATTCCTTCGGACCGCCTTCTCGCGTCCAACTGCGGCGTCGCGGCGATGCAGGCCGTTCGCTCGGGTGCGTTCGCGACTCTCGTCGATGCGGACGACACGACGACCGATCTAGTGCCCCTCAATTTCGTCGCCCTCGGCCCGCGACCGGTCCCCGCAGAGTTGCTCGCGATCGCCCGAGAGCTCACCGTGCAGTAGCGAGGACGTCTCGCTGCGCTGAAGTGCTCAGGCGTCAGCGGACTCGGGCGGCGAACTGGGGTGCGGACGCCAGTCGCTCGATGAGGTCGTCGTAATGCAAGAGACCGGTCTGGGTCCCGAACTGACTCGCAACCTCCGCGGCATTGAGCGTCGCCCATCGCAGGGCCTCCTCGACTGGCGCACCCCGGACGACAGCCGCGACCAGCGTCGCACCGAACGCATCGCCCGACCCCGTGCTGTCGACCGTCGGTTTCGCTGTCGGAACGTTGTCGATGTCGAGGTGTCGGTCGCCCTCTCTGGCGACCGCGCCACCACTCTCGTTGAAGACGACCCCGCCGCGAGGACCGAGTTCGCCCAGGGCGAGGAGTACCTCCTCGGCGTCTCCATGAACGCCGGTGATCGCGCGCGCCGTCGCGACGCTGCAGAGCAGGAGGTCGGCGCGCTGATAGAGGCGCGCGAGTCGCGTCGTCCCCGCCTCGACCTGGAACGTACCGGGCTGGAAGGCGAGCCGCACGTCCGGGTGCTCGTCGAGCCAGTCCGCGACCTCGTCCTGGTAGGAGAGCGCGTCGGGGCCGAGGGAGTTCACGTAGAGCCAGGCAGGGATCTCGTGGTTGCGCAGGCCCTTCCAGTGATAGTCGAACGCCGCGTGACGCACCAGTATCGTGCGTTCGCCGCCGTAGGCGAGCACGAAGTTTCGCACCGTGTGGTTCGGCGCGTCCACGTGCACGAGTCCCGTGACCACGCCTTCGCCGCGCATCGCACTCAGGATGTCAAGACCGATCTGATCGTGTGCCAGGTAACTCGCGAGACCGACGCGAAGTCCGAGTCGGGCCATCGCCACCGCGGCGTTCGCGGCGCCGCCGCCGGTCCTCGAGGACGAGTCCTCCTCGAGGACCAGTTTGGTGCCGAGGGGAATCTCGAGCCATCGGCCGCCGTCATCGACGCGCACCAGGACCGACTCGCGAGGCAGCTCGATGAACTCGTCGCTCACGACGTCCCCGAGACTGACCACGTCGAAGTTCTCGGCGTGTGTTACGAAGCCCACGGCACTCCTTGGCTCGACGCGACGCGCACCGCTTCGCCCCAGGCGCAAGCCGGAAGGCGAAGAGGTGCAGAGCGCACGTGGTTCACGATGTCGACGCCGCCATGGCTTCCAACTCGAGGACTTGCCTCGTGGTCTTGAGCACGGTGTCGGGGTTGAGGCTCATCGAGTCGATGCCGAGCTCGACGAGGAACGCCGCCATGTCCGGATAGTCCGAAGGAGCCTGGCCGCACAGTCCCGAGTGGATGTTGTTGCGACGGCACCCCTCGACCGCGAGTCTGATCATCTGTTTCACGCCGTCGTCGCGCTCGTCGTAGTCGAAGGCCACGATCTCGCTGTCGCGGTCGACGCCCAACGTCAGTTGCGTGAGGTCGTTCGATCCGATCGAGAACCCGTCAAAGTACTTCGCGAACTGGTCGATCAAGATCACGTTGTTCGGAATCTCGCACATCGCGTAGACCTTGAGAGTGTTCTCGCCGCGACGTAGGCCGTACTGCGCCATTCGCTCCAGGACTCGTTCGGCTTCGGACACACGACGCACGAAGGGCACCATCAACACGACGTTGGTGAGTCCCATCTCGTCGCGCACCCGCTTCATCGCCTTGCACTCGAGTGCGAATCCCTCTTCGTACGCGGGGTGCGCGTAGCGCGACGCACCCCGGAAACCGATCATGGGATTGCTCTCGAGGGGTTCGAAGTCCGCGCCACCGACCAGGCTGGCGTACTCGTTGGACTTGAAGTCCGACATGCGAACGACGACGGGCTTGGGCCAGAACGCCGCGGCGATGGTGCCGATGCCCTCGGAGAGCCGCTCGACGAAGAACGCCTCGCCACTCGGATAGTTCGCGATCAACTGCTCCACCGCCGCGCGCGCACTGGCGTCGGTCACCTTCTCGGGGTGGATGAGGGCGAGCGGGTGCGCTCGGATCGACTCGCTGATGATGAACTCCATTCGCGCGAGGCCGACGCCGTCGTTGGGCAGGAAGGACGTCTTGAAGGCGAGGTCGGGATTGCCCAGGTTGATCATGATCTTCGTCGAGGGACGCGCGAGATCGCCCACGTCACTTCGTTCGACGTGGAAGTTCAGCGAACCCGCGTACACGTGCCCTGAGTCGCCCTCGGCGCACGAGACCGTGACCATGGTCGCGTCGGGCACCGTTGTCGTCGCGTTGCCCGTGCCGACGACGGCCGGTACCCCGAGTTCGCGTGCGATGATCGCCGCGTGACAGGTCCTGCCACCTCGGTTGGTGACGATGGCTGACGCCGTCTTCATCACGGGCTCCCAGTCCGGCGTCGTCGAGTCAGCGACCAGCACCTCGCCGGGCTTGAAGTCGCCCAAGTGCGCCACGCTGTCGATGACGTGCGCGATGCCCGTAGCGATCTTCTCACCGACCGAGCGGCCCTCCACGATGAGGTCACCGCTGCCCTCGAGGACGTAGTTCTCGAACACGCTCGACACGCGCTGGGACGCCACCGTCTCGGGTCGGGCCTGGACGATGTAGATCTTCCCGTCGAGGCCGTCCTTCGCCCACTCCATGTCCATGGGCTTGCCGTAGTGGTTCTCGATGACGACGGCGTTGTCGGCCAATTCGAGGACGTCGACGTCGGACAGACAGAACCGCTCCCGGTCGTTCTTCGGCGTCGGGACGTTGCGGGTGGTCGCACCGGTCTTACCTTCGACGAAGATCATCTTCACCGCCTTGTCGCCGAGGAGTCGGCGCAGCACCGTGCGGTGCCCCATTGCGAGCGTGGGCTTGTGCACGAAGAACTCATCGGGGTCGACCGCGCCCTGCACGACGTTCTCCCCGAGTCCGTAGGCGCCCGTGACGAACACGACATCACGGAAGCCCGACTCCGTGTCGAGGGTGAACATGACGCCCGACGACGCCAGGTCCGATCGCACCATCTTCATGATGCCAATCGAGAGTGCGACGTCGTAGTGATCGAACCCCTGGTCGACGCGGTAGTGGATGGCGCGGTCCGTGAACAGACTCGCAAAGCAACGGCGACAGGCGTCGAGCAGGCTCTCCTCGCCGTGGACGTTCAAGAACGTCTCTTGCTGACCGGCGAAGCTCGCGGTCACCAGGTCCTCGGCCGTGGCCGAGGAGCGCACCGCGAGTCGCACGTCCTCGCCGTACTCCTCCTGGAGTCGCCGGTAGCCCGCAATGATCTCGGCGGCGAAGTCATCGGGGAGACCGGCGCCATAGACGATCTCGCGCGCCCGCTTCGCACGTCGAGCGAGGTCGCCGACGTCACTCGGGTCAAGGTCGTCGAGCACCTCATGGAGCAGCTTCACCGCTCCGGTCTGTTCGAGGACGTAGCGGTAGGCGTCCGCGGTTGTCGCGAAGCCGTTCGGCACGCGTACGCCCTTGTCGGACAGTTTTTGGTACATCTCGCCGAGTGAGGCGTTCTTGCCCCCCACGGTAGGAACATCTTCGATACCGAACTCGTCGAAGAACTTGACGTACACGGGACTTTTCATAATGCGCCGCCTCTCGAGGGGGGCGATGTCGGAGGTCAGATCGCTCCCCCTACGACCCCGAGTCTGCTCACTCGCAGCGCGTGTCGACTAGAGACAAAGGTCCCAAGATTTTCCGGGCTTTCGTCGCTCGCACCCCACGATCTTCGACACCGCGACGATTGAGCCAAATGTGACTTTGTGCCCCCCCGAGGTCGACGCTCCGGCGAAAGATACTGTCAAATGGCTGAAAATGGGAACGGGGCATCGGAAATCAAGAAACGGAGCCCCTGCTTCATTGACGACTTCATCGACGTCCCAAGTCCCTTCGAGAAGCTTCGTGAACGCTTCGTTGGGGACGGCCAGTGGCTCGCACCACTCGCGACCGTCGCCGCACAAGACGGCGACAGTTTTCAAATGCGGGTCGGCCCCACGTGGGCGTCAGGAATCGTCACCCGCGAGGTGAACGTCACCCTTTGGCCCCCTCGCGAACGGGGCTTCGCGTTGGCGCGATCACTCACGTGGATTCCGAGCGACTGGCAGTTTCTCTTCCCGCTGCTCGAGGGTGATCTGGAACTCGCCCCCCTCGGTCCGGATCGATGTCGTATCTCCTTGGCGGCGACCTACACCCCCGCGTTGGGCCGATTCGGCGCACAGGTGGACCGAACGCTTCTGCACCGTGTCGCCGCATCCACGGTGCGCTCGTTTCTTACCCAGATGGCGGCGAAACTGCAGGCCAACACTGATGACCCGTGAAGGCGCCGACATTCGACGCGTCATCTGACGTCCGCACCGACTGCGGCGGCCCCGGTCCCACGGGACCCCGCACTGGATGTGATCGCGGGCTGGCATCTGTTTGAAGAAGGCCCGCGACAACTGTTCCGAGGCGAATTTCACTTCGACGAGTTGGAGTGCGAACGCGGAAAAACATCGGCCTTCGAGCAAGCGTTGGGAGCCGTCTGGTACTACGCGGATAGCAATCCGGGCACGCACACCGTGAGCTATGAAACCCTGAGCCGAATCATCGAGAGTTCTTGAACTCAAACACTCCCCGACGGCCAGAACGGTCAAGCGGACCGTGTTCGATCGGCGAGCACACCTGGTCAGTCTGGTGGCGACGTGCTTGCCTCGAATCGATCGCCTGACCGCAGTGCGTCTGTTCACCGCGTGATCAAAGCGTGACCTAGTATTTGCCGTGCCAACGATGACCTCTCTTCGACACACCACCCTTCTCGCAGATAGCAAAGTGCTTCCGCCCAAGGGACTCAACACGAATCTGTACCTGGATATCAATCGTTTTGCCCGTCACACGACGTGGCTCCACGGTTTCATGCACGCCTACGCGCTGTGGCTCGGCCCGGTCTTGGTTGTCGCTGTCTTTGTCGTCGCCTACGCAATCATGTGGTGGCGCCGCGATTACCACGCAACTGTGCTGATGGTGGTCGGCGGCCTCGCCACTCTGCTGGCTCTCGGCTTTAACCAGATCATCGGCCACGCGGCCAAGGAACTTCGTCCCTACGACACGCTGCGACACGTGCTCGTACTCGTGCCTCGAGCGCACGACTACGCCTTCCCCTCGGACCACGCGGTCCTCGCGGGGGCGCTCGTCGCGGCGATAGTGCTGGTGCGCCCTACAACAACATCAGAGCCGCGTGGTCGCGTCGTCCCCATCAGAGCGGCGCTCGGCGTGACGGGCGTCGTGTTGGGGCTCTTCGTATGCTTCGCTCGCGTCTACGTCGGAGCGCACTACCCCGGTGACGTGGTGGCTGGCTTTCTGCTTGGTGCATTGGTGGTGTGCGCAGCCTCGCTGGCTCGCCCGTTCGCGTATCGATTCGCGAATATGGTCGAGCCCACGGTGTTGGGCGTTGTCTTGCGGCGAGCACCGTCGATGTCAGGGTCCTCGGTAACGGGTTCCCGAAGCAGCTGAATGACTTCTACAGGGACTTAATCCCTCGACAAGACGAAACGACTTCGTATCGACTCGTGGCGGGCGCCACGAGCACCGAGAAGCGTGCTCGTCCACCGTTTGCGATGGCGTCGATGACGCGGGTCCCAAAGAGTCACTCGGGTACCGGATCCAGTGCGACCAAACCAGCGTGTGGGGCTCTCGAGCGCGCTGCCGTTCTGGCCCTTGGACGTTTGACACTTGTACCTGTCACGAGTTCTCGCGCGGTCTCAGTGCGGCGACAAAGATTGCGACAGCGACAACAGCGTCGTTGGCGAGAACATCGAAATCAAGTTCGGGATGCAAGCCCATCATGATCGTTGCGTACGCCACACTGCCCTGCGCGGCCCCGTCGGCGAAATTCGCCGACAGTTCCCCGATTGCCGTTTCGGTTGCAGCGTCGAGATCCTTGGCGAAACGATCAACCGTAAGCTGAGCCGCTTCGGACGGCCCGCCCTCATCATTGTGTAAAAGAACGAACGCGATGTCGTACCAGTCTTTGGGAAGGTTACGACCTTGAGCCGCATGTGTCTTCGCCAAGAGATACGCCGGCATTGTAGCGACGCGCAATTGCACCGTCGTCATCCGACCACCAACGATCGACGTGATTGTGCGCAGCATCCAATCCTTCGCCGCGAAACCAGTACCGCGGAGGTTGACCGCGCCAAGTGACTCGCAGGCGTCGAACGACACGAACGTGTGCTCGGCGACATCGTCCAAGTCCGCAAGAAATTCGATCTTGACAACCAACCCCGGCGCCGTCTCGTCTCGCCAGCGCCACACTGTTTGCGGATCAGACGTGAAACCGCAGTCCTTGAGAGCACATTCCAATCGCTCGCTGTTGGCTGACCCGCCCTGAATTTCCAGACCCACCTGAACGTCGACGTCGGTCGTCCCTTGATGCGGCCAAGCCGCAGTGCGGCACAACAGATCGGGGACCAATCCACCGAGCAAGACGAATTCGGGTATGTCGCCGTAGGCGTGGACCAGCCTGACGAGTGCCCGCTGCGCGAGGTCCCGCGCCCGTCGACTACGAATGGGGTCCGATATCAACCGTCTCCCTCAAATGATGGGCAGCTTCCGCCGACCGTTCGCCGGCAGCCATCAGATCGGCGTAGACACGAGCCGGAAGTGCCAGGTGAATTCCGCTAACGAATGGTCCCTTCGAGCTCATCGACGTCGGAAGCGCTCGCACCTCTATGAGCTGACCGCGGTCGACGACTCGGCCTCCGAGAACGTCCGCCAAGTGATCGGGAGTGGCGAACAGGTCGTCGTCGACGTACAACTCGACGACCGTGACGTCCGAGAGGTAAGGGGCCAAGAGAATCGAGGCAGCGGCTCCGGTGACTGCCCAGGACTGCGAAGCGCGGTCGAGCGCGGGTCCAATCTCAGACTTAAACGCTTCGAGCGGATCCCTCCACAGCCGATGGACGCGGATCACGCGTTGTCGGAGACGGAGATTCGCAGCAGCGGTGGCGTACCCGTCGATGAAAGAATCGTCGTCGACGACGGAACGGGCTGATCCGCTGCCTCTAGTTCCTTGTGACCGATGCAATAGCCCCAACTTCTCCATGCGAGCCAGGGCGTTTGCGGAGGCGCCGCGAGAGATTCCAGTCGCGGATTCAATTGCCTCGACAGTCGGCGTCACGCCAGCGAGAACGGCTTCGGCTGCGGCGAGCATCGTCCGAGTCCATTTGATCGAGGTCTCGGCCCTGACTTGGCGCGTTCGAGCTTCGCGAACGATGATGAGTCCAGACGAGAGGCTTATGTTGGCGTCGCCACATTCGTCGACCCAGCCTCGCTGATGAGCCAAAAGCCAGTCCTTCGCGCCGCGCGAGAGTTGCTTGGCAAAGACAACATCTACCTCAGGTGCGGAGGCGGTCAGGCGTTCTACGTCCGCGGGCCATCCTTCACCGGCCCATCCCGCCAGAAATCGATGCTCCCCCGAGCCCGCGTAAATCATGACGTGGAAGGTCGGCGCGGCCCTCGCCGGTGCCGGATTGACAGCCACGCGGACCCCTGGGGGCAACACGGCGATGGTGGCATTTCGCACACTCGTTACGAGGTCTCGTGTCCCAGCCATACTTCAGATAATACCATACTTCACTGGTACAGTGAAGTATGACTAAAACTGAAGTATTTTACGGACACTGCCCGGCTTCGTTTTCGGGGACGCGTAGTGGCCTCGAACTTGACGCGTCACCGCCGGGCCGGATTAGAGCGCCACTACGTGTCAGCTCTGCAAGCAGTCGAGCCGCACAGGACCTACTTCGGAAAAAGTTCACGCATCCGCCATCGTCAGATCAGAGCGAGCGGGCGGCCGATGCGAAAGAAATTCCCATTGGCACCTACCGGCGCGTCAAGTCTGACATCATCGTGTACATCGGACCCGTCGTTCGCAACCGCGACCTGTGTGTAAAAGACAGTGCCGCATTTCCTTAGCCGCCACCTATACGCCCGCCTTGGGACGATTCGGCGCTCAGGTAGACCGGGCGCTTCTCAGCCGTGTCGCCGCATCGACGGTGCGCTCATTTCTTACCCAGATGGCGGCAAAACTCCAATCCAACATCGACGAACCTTGAGCGTTGGGGGATGGAACCAACACGTGCAACTGACTCACTTGATTTGGTCGCCTGAAGTGCCGTGCGAGGCTGCGTGCCGGTCGGCCTGACATGTTTAGGCGTCGCGGCGGTCCATAAACGCGCCGCCGACGACAAGGAGCACGGCGACATACGAAGCCATGACCAAGAGACCGGTCCACGGCGCGAATGACGATCGTGGAACACCGTGCGACAGCACCCGAACGCCGATGTTCGACGGCATGAATCTAATGGCATCCAAGTACCACTGATGCGGCAACGCCCGTAGCACGGTCGGAACGACGAGCAGTATTGCGACAAAGACACTTATCGCTCCCGCCGTGTGTCGGATCAATGTCGCCAAGGACAGCGCAAACAGAGCGACGAGGAACAGGAAAACATCAGTCCCCAAGATCTCTCGAAGCGCACCGGGAGTGGACAGTGTCGCGTGGACCGCTGGGGATCTAAGCAACGCCTGGCCCACGAAAAACGACAAGAACACCGTCGCCGTCGATACTACGAATGCGACGAATCCAAAGACTGCTGCCTTGGCGACGAGGACGCCGGGTCGCCGCGGCGTGGCCGAGAGGGTCGCCCGAATCGTGCCGCTCCCGTATTCGGCGCTCATCACCATCACACCGAGGACACCGATGATGAGTTGGGCGAGGAAGGCTCCGGTGAGCGAGAGGCTGGTCGGGTCGAAACCGAAGTGATAGGGCGTCGAATTCCAATGAGACGTCGTTTCCGCGCCCGCGATTGCACTCACGCCGATGCCGATGATGAACATCGTCCCGAGCGACCATACCGTCGAACGAACACTCATCAGTTTGGTCCACTCCGATCGCATCTGATCGAGCAACGAGTACCGTCCCGGCGGAAGCTGCTTCGCCGGTCCGATCGTGGCGACGCTGTCTGAGGTGATGCTCATCGTTCGTTCTCCTTGACTTCAATTGATGGGTTGGCGCTCGCGCCGTGGTATTCGATGCTGCTCTCGGTCAGATCCATGAAGGCCTCTTCCAAGGACTCTGACTGTGGCGTGAGCTCGTGAAGCACGACGGACAAATGGGCGGCAAGTTCACCGATCTCGTGGCTCTCCATGCCGCGAACGCTGAGTGATCCGTCTTCTTCAACAGACGTCACCGCACCCTCGGTTTCAAGTGCCCGACTCAAGGTCGCAATGTCGGGTGACGAAACGCGTACAAAGCGCCGCGAACTCTGCGCGAGAAGATCATCGATGGACGTCTGGAGGATAAGGCGCCCCTTGCCAATGATGACGACCTCGTCGGCGGTCAGCGCCATCTCACTCATGAGGTGACTCGAGACGAAGACCGTCCGACCTTCTTTGGCGAGGCTCTTCAGAAACGTGCGCACCCATCGGATGCCGTCCGGGTCCAGACCGTTCACCGGCTCGTCGAACAAAAGCACTTCGGGGTCGCCCAGCATCGCGGCAGCGATCCCGAGCCGCTGACCCATGCCCAACGAGTACTTCCCAGCGCGCTGGTTCGCGACTGCCGAAAGTCCTACGACCTCGAGCACCTCGTCCACGCGGTGTTTCGCGATGCGGTTCGATTGAGCGAGCATCAGCAAATGATTCCGAGCGCTGCGCCCAGGATGAATGGCCTTCGCTTCGAGTAGCGCACCAACTTCGTGCAGTGGCCATGGCAGGTCATGGTAGTTACGGCCATTGATCGTGGCATTGCCGGCGTTCGGCGCATCCAATCCCATGATCAATCGCATGGTCGTCGACTTGCCAGATCCATTCGGCCCGAGAAAACCAGTGACGACGCCCGGACGCACTTCGAAATTGAGCTTATCTACGGCGAGTTTCGAGCCGTAGTGCTTCGTAAGTCCCTTGACCTCTAACACCGCTATTCACATCCTTTTGCGTCGTCGTTTGCGACGCGACCAATCTTGGCAGCCAACGCCCCGACTTGTCATCGGCCCAGCGACCCTTTCTCAACTACGGATAAAGGTGTAGGGACCGTGCGTGTCGCCACGGACGTACACCCAGGGATGTACGTCGGGAACGACCTAGAAGGTGACGTCTCGGCCAAACTCTATGACTAGCGTTGATTAGATGACGCCAGTCCAATCGGAGAGAGAACTTCACCCTCCCTTACTCCATCGAATTACGCCGCGCCAATATCAAGTCGCGGACTTCATCGCTGCGCTCGCGCTCCTCGTTTTGACGCTGGTGCATGTCCACGATGTCCCCGTCGCCAAATCACCGATACTTACCACTTTCGTAGGCGTCGCGATTGCGGCGGCCATCTGCCTACGACGTCGCTATCCAATGAACTCGCTGATCATGTTGACTTGCGCAACGGCCGTCGTCGTCGTGACCGGCAATGACTTCTTCGCCTACCCCCTTCTTGCAATTCCCACATATCAGGTCGCATCGGACTACGAACGTTTTCGGTCGCTCCCGGCCATCGTGGGCGTGTGTGCCGTGGTTCTCGTGGCGATGCTCATCTCAGTTGACTACAACACGACGAGCGGAGTCGGTTCTCTTGCCCTTATCGCCTCTATCGCCGCTTGGTTCGTCGGTGACAGCGTCCGCGTTCGACGAACCTACGTCGCGGGCATCGCCGAACAGGCCGCGCAACGTCAACGAGAAAACCTCGAACGTGCGCACCGCTCGGTCGCCGAAGAGCGTCTTCAGATAGCTCGCGAACTCCATGACGTAGTCGCACACAGTCTGAGCGTCATCGCAGTCCAGTCAGGCGTGGGACGGCACGTGATCGACGAGCATCCCGCGCAGGCGAAGATGGCGTTGAGCGCGGTCGAAGAGACGAGTCGCACCGCTCTGGATGAACTGCGCCGGATGCTCAATGTCTTGCGCCACGACGATGGGCGGCGCGCGACACTCAGCTCGGCACCTCGTGTTGGCGCGCTCGTCCAACTGGTGGACCAGCTGCGTGCCGCTGGCGTTGACGTCGACCGCCAGCGCATGCCCTCACTCGGCCGAAAACTCTCGCCGACCGCCGACCTGGCGATCTATCGGATCGTGCAAGAGGCACTCACGAACGTCGTGAAGCACACAGAGCACGCGTCGGTCAGCGTTGAACTGCGAGACGAGGGCGACATGCTTCAGCTCGAAATACTCGATGATGGCGGTGACCTCGTGGCGTACCCGCAGCCCGCACAACCAGTCGTCGCTCACCACGGCATCATGGGGATGCGAGAGCGCGTGGCGCTCTTCAACGGATCCTTTGAGGCGGCCCCCAGGCCTGGAAGTGGATTCCGAGTTCTTGCACGATTTCCCATCTCTTCTCTTGGCACCTCATGATCCGAGTACTGGTCGTTGACGATCAGACGCTCGTTCGCGCCGGCTTTCGCTTCTTGGTGGACGCGTCGCGCGACCTTGAAGTGGTCGGCGAAGCCGCCGACGGTCTTGAAGCGGTCACGGTTGCGCACACGACGAAGCCGGACGTCGTGATGATGGACATTCGTATGCCTCACCTCGACGGTATCGAGGCGACTCGTCGGATCTTGAGCGATCCCGACGTTGGCGACGCCAAGGTCTTGATACTCACGACATTCGACCTGGATGAGTACGTCTACGCCGCACTTCGCGCCGGGGCAAGCGGATTCCTCTTGAAGGACTCTCCTCCCGAAGTCCTCCTCGACGCCATACGAGTGATTGCGGCCGGCAATGCCCTACTGGCACCGAGTGTGACCAGAACCCTTATCGAAGAGTTCGCCAAGCATGTCGCTCCGAGCGTCGTCGACGACGCACTCCTCGAAAGCATCACGCCGCGCGAGCGGGAAGTGCTGTGCGCGATTGCGCGGGGCCGGTCAAATGGCGAGATCGCCGAAGAGTTGCACATGAGTAGCGCCACTGCGAAGACGCACGTGAGTCGCCTACTGTCAAAACTCGGGGCTCGCGATCGTGCCCAACTGGTGATAATCGCCTACGACACAGGGTTGGCAACGTCGACGTAACCCATCGAAGCGAAGTGGAAATTACTTGATGTGTACACCGGAAATGGCGCGCGAGATGATCAGGCGCTGAATCTCGGATGTCCCTTCGAAGATCGTGTAAATCTTCGAATCGCGGTGCCAACGCTCCACGGGGTACTCACGGATGTAGCCGTAACCTCCCAGGATCTGGATCGCCTCCTCGGTCACCTTGACCGCCGTCTCGCCGGCGTAGAGCTTGGACATCGAGCCCTCGCCGTGCAGGAACTTCTGACGGGTCGCGGCCATCCACGACGCACGCCAGATGAGCAGACGCGCGGCATCGATGTGCATCTTCATGTCCGCGAGTTTGAACGCGATGGCCTGGTTCTCGATGATCGCGCGGCCGAACTGCTTACGCTCCTTGGCGTACTCGAGGCTGTACTCATACGCGGCGCGAGCGATCCCGAGCGCTTGGGCACCGACGGCCGGTCGACTGGCCTCGAAGGTCGCCATCGCGGCCTGGCTTTGGGAACGCTTGCCCTCACGGGCGCGCGCCAATTTCTCGTCCAACTTCTCCTTGCCGCCCAGCAGGCACGCGCCCGGGATACGGCAGTCCTCGAGGACGACCTCGCCGGTGTGACTGGCGCGAATGCCCATCTTCTTGAACTTCTGACCGAGGCGGATGCCCTTGGTCTTGTCGGGCACGATGAACGACGCCTGGCCACGACTGCCGAGTTCCGGTTCGACGGACGCGACGATGACGTGAATGTTCGCGATGCCGCCGTTGGAGATCCAGGTCTTCGTGCCGTTAAGCACCCACTCGTCGGTCGCCTCGTCGTAGACCGCGCGGGTGCGAAGCGACGAGACGTCACTGCCGGCGTCGGGCTCAGAGACCCCAAAGGCCGCGAGCTTAATGTCGTCGGGCGTCCCGTAACATTGGGGCACCCATTCCATCACCTGTTCGGGCGTGCCGTTCGCGACGATCGCCGCCACGCCGAGCGACGTGCCCATGAGGGCCATGGTGAGACCGGCGTCGCCCCAGGCGAGTTCCTCGGTGGCGATCATCAACGACAGACCGGTCTTGTCCGAGAAGGCGTTCATCATGAAGTCAAGTGAGTAGATGCCGATCTTGGCCGCCTCTTGGATGAACTCCCACGGCGTCTCTTCACGCTCGTCCCATTCCGCGGCGATCGGCCGCATCTCGTTGACCGCGAATCCGTGGACCCACTCCTGCATGGTCTTCTGGTCGTCGTTCAGTTCCATTGAGAAGTCGCCCATTGCGTGTCCTTACCTCGTGTCGCGTTACCAGTGGGTAACCTCCACGTACTTTACGTGCGCGCTCACAGAGAAAAAGAACAACCGCCGCCCGGAGGCGGCGGTTGTCCACTACTAAATGATTTGGTTAGTTCAAGATGACGCGCTTGGCGAGTGGTCCTCGGTCGCCCGGCTCGATGTCAAACTCTACGGTCTGACCTTCGACGAGCGTCTTTCGACCTTCACCTTGAATCTCCGAGTAGTGCACAAAGACGTCGGGCTGGCCATCGACAGCGATGAATCCCCAACCCTTTTCGTCGTTGAACCACTTGACGGTTCCTACAGCCACTGTGGGCCTCCTTGTTTCTTTGGACCGATTTGCACCGGTTCCGGAGGGAACCACAACGGCAACCTCAACCAGAAAGCCTACTGGACAACTCGACAACCGCCAAATATTCTTACGGCCGTCGGATGACGGTCCCCGCCGCGGAATCCTCGACGACCCAGCCCAATGTAACCAATTCGTCACGTAGGCGATCGGCCTCGGTCCAGTCTCGTGCCGCCCGCGCGGCGTCACGTCGCTCGACGAGCGCACCACTGGCCTCGTCGACGTCACCGCCGTGGGCGTTGAGGGCGAGGCCCATCGCCGAAAAGAGGGCGTTGACTGCCTGCGCCAGCGTCATCGCCAGCTCCTGATCGCCCGCGTCCGCGGCGCCGTTCGCGGCGGCGAGCGCGTCAAAGAGTAGCGCCACGGCGAGGGGCGTGTTCATATCGTCGTCGAGGTGCGCCGCGACGGCGTCGAAGAGTTCCTTCGCCGCACCGTCCCACGTGAAGCCCGACGCCACCTCGAGGGTCACCCCGGCGAGGGCCGCAAGATCGAATCGTCGCGCCAAGCTGTCGAGGCGCGCGCGGGCCCGCTCGGCGTCCTGGGTCGTCGACGGCGTGACCTCGCTCGGCGAACGGTAGTGCTAGCGAAGCACGCGCCAGCGCTACGCGCGCGCGTCGGTCTTCGCCAACAGGTCCTGGAGCGAGGTGAAGTTGTTGAGTGACGAACTCATCTTCTCGCCGTTCACCATGACCCAACCGTGATGGGCCCAATGGCGTGCGAAGGGCCGCTGCGCGGCGACGGCCTGCGCCCGTTCGTTCTCGTGATGCGGGAACTTCAGGTCGAGTCCGCCCGTGTGCAGGTCGAAACCGTCACCAAGGAGGTCGAGCGACATGACGACACACTCCGTGTGCCAACCGGGCCGTCCGTCGCCGAAAGGAGCGGGCCAGCTCGGTTCGCCGCGCTTGGCCAACTTCCAGAGTGCGAAGTCCAGTGGCGAACGTTTCGCTTCGATGGTCTCGACGCGCGCACCGGCACGCAGACTGTCAAGGGGCTGGCCGGCGAGCAGTCCGTAGTCCTCCACGCAGGTCACGTCGAAGTAGACGCCGTCACTCGTGACGTAAGCGTCATCACGTTCGAGCAGCGCGACGATGAGATCGATCATGTCGGCGACGTAGTCGGTCGCGTGGGGCGTCTCGTCGGGCATCGCGGCGCCGAGGGCGGTCATCGCGGCCCACCACTCGTGCTCGTACTTCGCCACCACCTCAGGCACCGACGTCCCTTCGGCGAGGGCGCGAGCGATGATCTTGTCGTCGATGTCGGTGATGTTCGAGACGAAGTGCACGTCGAGTCCGCGAAAGACGAGCCAGCGGCGAACCACGTCCCACACCAGGGTCTGTCGACCGTGTCCGATATGGGGGACGTTGTCGACCGTGGGACCGCAACTGTAGATCGAAACACGCCCCGGATCACGAAGTTCGAGGTCTCGGACCTCACCGCAGACGGAATCAAAGAGGCGAATCACTGTTCTAAACTACGCCAACCATGAATGACGCCCTCGACCCGCGCGCCCACGAGGTCCCCGACAAGCCCACGATCGATGGGCTCGAAGAACGGTGGATGACGCAGTGGGACCGCGAGAAGGTCTACCGCTTCAATCGTGACGCCACTCGCGAATCGGTCTACTCCATCGACACCCCGCCGCCGACGGTGTCCGGTTCGCTCCACGTGGGACACATCTTCAGTTTCACGCACCCCGACATCGTCGCGCGCTTCTGGCGCATGAGGGGCAAGGACGTCTTCTTCCCGATGGGCTGGGACGACAACGGACTACCGACCGAACGACGCGTCGAGAACTACTACGGCGTGCGCTGCGAGCCTTCTCTCCCCTACGACCCCTCCTTCACCCCACCCGAGAAACCGGGTAAGGAGAAGGTCTCCATCGCACGAAAGAACTTCATCGAGCTGTGCGTGGCGCTCACTGCCATCGACGAGGACGTCTTCAAGAACCTCTTCCGTCACCTCGGACTGAGCATCGATTGGAGCCTCGAGTACTCGACGATCTCGGCACCGGCGCGCGCGATCTCCCAGCGCGGATTCCTCGAGATGATCGGACGCGGCGAGGTCTACTCTGCCGAAGCGCCCACCCTCTGGGACATCGACTTTCGAACGGCCGTCTCCCAGGCGGAGCTAGTCGACAAGGACCGGCCCGGTACCTACCACCGCATTAGCTTCGACCGCGCCGATAACACCGGCACGATCGACATCGACACGACGCGACCCGAGCTGTTACCCAGTTGCGTGGCGCTCGTGGCGCACCCCGACGACGAGCGCTACCGACCGTTGTTCGGCACGTCGGTCGTTACGCCGCTCTTCGGGATCGAGGTGCCGATCCTCGCCCACGAACTGGCCGATCCCGAAAAAGGCACGGGAATCGCGATGATCTGCACCTTCGGCGACACGACCGACGTCGTGTGGTGGCGCGAACTCAACCTGCCCACGCGTGCACTCATCGGTCGTGACGGTCGATTCCTCCCCGCCGACTTCGCCGCTGATGGCTGGACCGCGCGAGACCCCGAACTGGCCCAGGAGTTCTACGACGCGCAGGTGCGCGGCAAGACCGTCAACCAGGCGCGAGCGGCCATCGTCGACCAACTGCGCGCGACGGGAGCGCTCATTGGCGACCTGCGCGAGATCACCCACCCCGTCAAGTTCTACGAGTACGGCGAGCGACCGCTCGAGATCGTGACGTCGCGCCAATGGTTCGTGCGCACGCTCGAGCACCGCGACGAACTGCTCGCGCGGGGTGACGAACTCGTCTGGCACCCCGACTTCATGCGCTTTCGCTACCGGTCATGGGTGGAAGGACTCAACGTCGACTGGAACATCTCGCGTCAGCGATTCTTCGGCGTGCCCTTTCCCGCGTGGTATCCGATCGACGAGCACGGAGAGATCGACTTCGACGTGGTGATTCTGCCCGACCAGGAGCACCTCCCAGTCGACCCCTCCAGCGACCCCGCTCCGGGATTCCGTGAAGAACAACGCGGTCAACCGGGCGGCTTCATCGGTGACGCGAACATCATGGACACCTGGGCGACCAGTTCGCTCTCGCCCCAAATAGCGGGTCGCTGGGGCACCGAGCTGTTCGCGCACGTCTTCCCGATGGACCTACGACCGCAGGCCCACGAGATCATCCGCACGTGGCTCTTCGCCACGGTCGTTCGCAGCCATCTTCAGTTCCACAGTCTGCCCTTCAGCGACGCACTCATCTCGGGCTGGGTCCTCGACCCCGATCGAAAGAAGATGAGCAAGTCCTTCGGCAACGTGGTGACACCCATGCCGCTGCTCGAGCAGTTCGGTGCGGACGCCCTTCGCTACTGGGCGGCCGGCGGTCGGCCCGGGACCGACACGGCCTTTGACGAGGGTCAGATGAAGATCGGTCGTCGTCTCGCCATCAAGATCCTCAACGCGAGCAAGTTCGTCCTCGGTCGACTCGACGGCGCGGCGCTGCCTGGTCCCGAGGCCGTGAGCGAGCCGCTCGACAAGGACCTCCTAGCACTACTCGCGAAGTTGATCACCGAGACCACCGACGACTTCGAGTCCTACGACTACGCGCGCGCCCTCGAACGGACCGAGACGTTCTTCTGGTCGTTCTGCGACGACTACGTGGAGCTCGTAAAGATCCGCGCCTACGGTGGTGCGAACGAGGCCGCCACCGACTCCGCGCGCGCGACACTCGCGATCGCGCTCTCGGTCCTACAGCGCCTCTTCGCTCCCATCCTGCCGTTCGTCACCGAAGAGGTGTGGCGCTGGTGGCACCACGAGTCGGTGCACAACGCGTCGTGGCCGACAGTCAGTGAGCTTCCCGCCCTCGACGCTGCGCCCTCTGGCTCCCTGTATCGACCAGTGTGTGACGTGCTCGAAGCGGTCCGACGCGAGAAAAGCTCGGCGAAGGTCTCACAGCGCGCGGAGGTCGCCGAACTCGTCGTGCGCGCACCGAGCGAATTCCTCGACGCCGTGCGCAGTGGTGAGGACGATCTGAAGGCCGCAGGAGGCGTGCGGCTCCTCACGATGGAAACGTCCGACGAGGTCGCCTTTTCGGTGACGCTCGTCCAGGAGTGAAGGTCTTCGATTTTTAGTATTCATCGAAGTGCGACGTGAACCACCTCGTCATGAAGGTTTCATGCGCCTGACCGCTCGGACACCCATGCCTCGCGTTAACTTCAAATGGGGAGGTGCACATCATCGTGATTGCCAAAAGAGTCGGACTCAAGAAGTATCGAACGGTGGTGGCCGCGGTGACGCTCGTGGGCGTCGCGGGAATCCAGTTGGTGACCGCCTCGGTCTCGTCGTCGGCGACGGTGACCAATCCCGCGAGCGCCACCGTCGTCGCAGGTCGCTTCACCTCCACCGTCGTGCTCGATGGTGGCCTCATCACCGTGAAGCCGGCGCCGGCGTCGCTCCAGTCCCAACAGGGCATCGGCGGCATGACCGCCAAGATCTGGGCGACGACGCAACTCCTGAACTTCCAACCCCAGACGTTGGGCTACGGCATCGTGACGGTGCACGGGACCTCGAAGACCGCGCTCCCGGTGAAGAACCTCGCGGCGTGGGTCGGCTTCGCCAATGGCAACTCGTCGGCCTGCGTCAAGACCGGGGGCGCCTATCACTCGAACGGCGAAGCCTTCGTCGTGATCGGCGACGAACGTCTCAGCGCCGCCGATGTCTACGTGCCGCCGGGCTGTGGGATCGCCCGACTGTCGGGCATTCACGTGCCGAGCGAGCAAACATCGATCAAGTGGTACAAGCAAGGCACCGCGACCAAGCACGGGTCGATCACGTTCCGCGCCACTGTTCCCCACTGTGCAACCTACGGCGCCAGCACCGTCCTTGATGGGCCCAACACGTTGAAGGTCTCCATCCTCGCCCAACGCCCCGACCAGACTGCGTTGACCTGTGTGCCCGACGTCATCAAGATCTCGATTCCCCTGGCGAAGACGGCCGCCAAGGCGAACGCACTGCGTCTCGTGCAAGCCCCCATCGGGCCGGTGCGTGAAGTAACGTCGCGCTAGGACGCCCAGCAACCGGGTTTGAGGGCCCTCCCGTCGTTACGCCAGCACCTCGCCGGTGCCCACACTTCGAACGAGCACTTTGTCCGCACTGACGTCGTAGATCGCAAACTGGTCCCAGGTGCGCGCGAGTTGCCGCGCGAAGTCCACGCTCTGGTCGACGATCGCGAAGCCCGCTTCGCCGGGCCACGCGCCGCTCGGGTCACGACCTACGGCGTTGTGGAACCGGACCCCGCGACGCACGAGGTCGGCGTGCAGCTCCCCTCGACGACGCTCGTTCGTCTCGACGAGGGTTGCGCTGCTGTAGGGGTTGTCCGACGTCAACACCACGAACGGTCCGAGTTCTCGCGCGGCCGCCTGGGCGCTCACCCATTCCCCCGAGGGCACCTCGACGATCAGTTCGGTCGGCGGCACCTGGTAACTCCTCACGAGTTCATCGCTCAAGGTCGGCCGCGGCGCGGCGACTGACTCGGCGAAGGCCACCGCCGCGCGGGTCGTCGCCGACGTTCGCGGACTGGCGCTGATGTCGAAGGCGTGTTGGGTGAAGGGTAGTTCGACGTAGTAGATGGGCGCCAGGGCGTCACGGCGGAACTTGTCGACGAAGTCGCGCGCGACGTGCACATCGACGAGCGTGTCGTTTCGTCCGTGCACGACGAGGAACGGCGGTGCGTCGCGGTGGATTCGCTCGTAGGGCGAGAGCGAGCGATAGAGGGGCTCGTTCTCGTCGTAAGGGACCTGCACGATACGGCGCTCGAGGAGTATGCGTAACCCTCGGCCCAATCCGTTCCAGTGCGACTCGTCGCCGGTCATCTCGAGCACGCCATAGAAAGACATCGCGCCACGGACCGCCCAGTCAGTGACGCTCAGCATGTCCGCCGGGCGCCAGGTGGGATCGTCCTCGGTCAGGGCCACCAATGCAGCGAGCTGACCTCCCGCTGACCCGCCCGAGATGATGACGCGACCGGGGTCGCCGCCGAAGGTCGCGACGTTCTTCTTCACCCAGCCGAGCGCACGCGTGGCATCCTCGATCTGGGCCGGCCAGGGGTGGCGCGGCGCGAGGCGATAGTTCGGCACGACCGCGATCCACCCGCGTCGCACGAACTCATGCAGCATCGGTCGGCCCTGCTCGCGTTTGTCGCCCATGGTCCACGAGCCTCCGTGAAGGAAGAGGACCACGGGCGCGTGCAAGGGCGTGGTAGACATGCGCCACACGTCGAGGCACTGACGGCTAAGCGGCCCGTACGGCACGTTCTTGATGAGCTGAAGGTCACGCGGATGGAAGGGGAATTGCAACACCGTGCGCCACCACGATCCAAACTGGTCGTCACGGGGACGCGAGGTCGTGAGTGGCCGAAGGGGCGCATCAAGGAGCGCCATTCGCACGATGCGACGCGAGTAGCACGAAATGACGATCAGCGCGAGGTTCTCGACGATGACAATCGCCGCGAGGACGAGTACGAGCAGGCCGAGCCATGACGTGCGCGGCCAACCCCACCACGCGAGCAGTCCGAGCAGCGCCAGCTCGGTCGCGACGCCCTGGGCGGGGAGCTCGCCCGCCGCCCAACCCACGGGGTAGGCCAGGGCCGCCCACAGACCGCGACGGCGCGGTCGCAGCGCCGTCGCCGCTGAGATCAGGAGGAACACGCTGAGTGCCGCGACGAAGAAAGCCATCGGACCAGTCTGCCGGGTCGCGCGTCCTACGTGTCGCCGTTCTCTAGGCTTTGGGGATGTCGAACCTGCCAGCGCCACTCGATCGGCTGCGCGGTACTGTCGGCATCTGGACGATGACCCACGAGTCGCTGCCTCCGGGTCAAAGTGGCGAGATCGCCCTCGAACTCGAGTCCCTCGGTTACGCCGCGATGTGGATCCCCGAAGCGTGGAGTCGCGAAGCCTTCACGAGCGCCAGTCTCCTGCTCGGTGCGACCTCTTCGATGACCATTGCGACGGGTATCGCGAACATCTGGGCCCGCGACGCCGTCGCGGCCAGCAACGCCGCCAAGACGCTCAGTGCCGCGTACGACGACCGTTTCGTACTGGGACTAGGGGTGAGCCATCGACCGCTCGTCGAGCGCCTACGGGGCCACGAGTACGCCACGCCCGTCGCCGCGATGCGCGACTACCTGACCGCCATGGACGCCGCGCCGATGTTCGCGCCCGAGGGCCAGCAACGCGTCGCCCGGGTGATCGCAGCCCTCGGCCCAAAGATGCTCGAGCTCGGAGCCACGCTGGCCGACGGCGTGCACCCGTACCTCGTGACCCCTGAGCACACGGCACTGGCGCGGGCGGCCGTGGGTGACAAGTTCATCGGCGTGGAACAGGGCGTGGTCCTCGGCCAGAGCCACGATGAGTATCTGAAGCGCGCCCACGCCTACCTCGAGATTTATACCGGGCTGGACAACTACAGGAACAGCTGGCGTCGTCACGGCTTCAGCGATGAGGACTTCGTCCGCGGCGGGTCCGAGCGACTCTGCGACGCCATGGTCGTCCACGGCGACGAGGGCGACGTGCTTGCTCGCGTCAATGAACATCGCCAGGCCGGGGCCGACCACGTCTGTCTGCAGGTGCTCGGCAACGAACTGAACGAACCGCCGATCGACGAATGGCGCTCGCTGGCGCCGATCGTCAAGGCGTAGCCGCCATCTCCCTAGTCTTCCTTCGCGCCAGGGCCGAAGATGATCACGTCACCTGGTCGGGAACCTGACGAACCTCGCAGGAGTCGCACGAAGGAACCGATGACGAACAGCGCGACGAATTCGAGGGCTCCGATGAAGATCCAACCAATGGTGATCCAGAACAGTCCGACGGCGAGACCCTTGAAGAAGCCGTCTCGGATCATCGCCGCGATCCACAGGGGCACCCACGCCACCATCCAACTGACGAATGGTGCCACGAACGCGGCCGCGACACGCCGACGCAGGCCGAGGTACACGCCAAAGAGCGCGGTCGCACCAAAGCCAATCCAGTAGTCCCCGCGATGAGCGCCGTGATGGGCCTCGGCGACGAAGAGCACGACCGCCATCACGATGGCCCAGAGGACCATCGGCGTCGTCACATTCCCACGAGCTCGATTTCTCGCCTGTATGAAGACAGCGCTCACGGTCCCAACCTAGTCAATGCACCGGCCAATCCGTCAGGAAATGGCGGTACGCTGACCTCGTGACCTTGGGCGTTCTCGCAATTCTGGGCTCGGGTGAGATCGCCCCCAGCATGACCAAAGTGCACCGTCAACTGTTGAAACGACTCGACGACGTCCGAGCCGTCTCCCTCGACACCGCTTACGGATTCCAGGCCAACGTGCCCCAGATGACCGAGAAGATCCTCGAGTACTTCGCGACGTCCCTTCGACTCGACGTCAAGCCCCTCCACTTCACTTCCTACGAGTACTCGACCGACGTGCAGCGAGCCGCCTTTCGTCAGGAGATTCGAGCGGCCAACTACGTCTTCGCGGGACCGGGCAGCCCCAGCTACGCCGTGCACCAATGGACACCTCTTAACGTGGCCGACGACTTTCGCGGAACTCTCCAATCCGGCGGCGTCCTTTGCTTCGCATCGGCCGCGGCCCTCACTCTCGGTTCGCTCACGGTACCGGTCTACGAGATCTACAAGGTGGGCACGAATGCCCACTGGCTGCCGGGACTAGACGTGTTGTCCGTGGCGGGCATTCGCGGCGCCGTGATTCCTCATTACGACAACGCGGAGGGAGGCAATTACGACACCCGCTTCTGCTATCTCGGTGAACAGCGACTACTACAACTCGAAGAGCAACTTCCTGATGACACAGGAATACTGGGTGTCGACGAGCACACGGCCGGCCTCATCGACCTTGAGAACGCTACATTGAGCGTGCTGGGCAAGGGCAATGTCTACTGGCGCCGACACGGGTCGACGCGAACATTTGCCAGTGGCACGACCGGCGATCTCCAAGACATTCAGACGTTCTCCCCCGCTGCGAGCACTGTTCGAAGCCAACCGTTGGCGGAGGCGAGTGACCTCGACACGCTGGTCGCGCTCGCCGGGCAGGGTGGACCGGAGTCGATCGAGGCGATCGCCACCCTCGCGCGTCGAGCGACCGTGGGCGGTTCTGGCTACATCGACCCCACAAAACTCCTTTCGGGGCTTTTGGAACTTCGAGTGAAGGCGCGACGTGAAAAGAACTTCTCCGTCGCCGACGACATCAGGGACGTCATCGTCGCGGCGGGCATTGACGTAATGGACACACCGAGCGGTTCCACCTGGTCTGTCAAGTAGGACCGAGCACCACATCCACCACGGGTTCGACACGCTCGCCTTGGCGACATTGACCTTTGCCACCAACGTAGAGAAGCCCTCTCCTTTCGGAGAGGGCTTCTCTACTTCGTCTTGAAACGCTACTTCAGGGTGTTGTACTTCACGTGCGTTGACTCACCGTTCTTGAAGGTGATTGTCAGGGTGTGAACACCCCTACGTGCCGTTGCCCGTGACGTGATGTGCAACTTAAGCAACTTGCCCGAGTCCCCAAAGACCGTGACGCTGACGCCAGGGTTGTTGCTGGTGACCCTCGGCTGGCCATAGAAGTGCGTACCAGAGACAGTGACCGTGACGGTCTTGCCGAGGTGAGCGACTCCGTGCGCAGCCGTGGCCTTGGGCGTCGGCGTTGCCAGTGCCGGGTTCGGACCACCGTTGAGGGTGAAGGTACCGGATCCAGTGTCTGGGTTGGTCAACGTCACCACGCTCGACGTGCCAGCAGTGGCATTCGAGTCGGTGCTCACGAGCAGGGTAACCGTCGTGGGCGTGGAAGCGACAGCCAAGACCGTGTAGTCCGGGTTGGCGCTCTTGGCCGTGATGCCGCTTTCAAAGCCGGTGCCGGTGATGGTGATCTCACGGTTCGAGGTGAAGGTCGGCACGTAGTACACGCCCGTCACTGCCGGAACCGGGTTCACCGTGATGCTGTTGTTCACCGTGACCGCGCCGCCACCAACTGGGTTGGTGACTACGAGGCCGTCAAGGATCGCCGTCGAGCCAGCGAAGTTCACTGGGGTCACGAGCACGGTGATCGTGTTGCAAGTGTCAAGAGCGAGGCCCGTGCACTTGTCCAGCGGAGCACCAGTCTGCGACACCGTCGCGGGACCGAACGTGTCGACACCCGAGACCGCGCCAGAGACGACGGCACCAGTGATGAAACCACTACCGGTAATCGTCACCGTCGTGGGCACGCCATCAAGAATCGGCTTCGGCGTGTTGGTCGTCGGCGATGCGACGAACGGAGCGGCCAGTACGTTGAACGCATTGGTTACCGCAGGTGCCGTGGGAAGCACACCAGCGCCACCGTTGGGGTTCGTGACCGTCGCACTCTCTTGACCGAGCGACGCAGTCGCGGGAACGCTAACCGTTCCGTAGACACCGTTCGGCGTCACCGAGGTAACCGTCGCGGTGCCAGGCGTTCCGCCCGCTGGCGCAACAGTGGCAAACGTGACCGTTGCACCGGCGCTGTAGCCAGCACCGATGATGTAGAACGGCACCGCACTCGATCCGGCGGCGATGTTCCCGTCAGCGGTGAAGTTGTTCAGAACTGCACCGTTGATCATGAACGACGGAACCGGGTCCGTGACGATGGCGACCGCAGCTGTATTCGCGGTTGCCGTCGCGGTGCCCACCGTGAAGACCACACTGTCGCCACCTGAACTCGAGCTGTAGCCCGCGTAGTTGAAGGCCGTGATGTCGATGGTCGTCGCGCTGACGCTCACCGCGGTGCACGAACCATTGACCGTGGTCAGGTCAGGGTGCGTCGCAACGAGCGAACAGGTGAGAGTGCCCGTCGCGAACGCGGTACCCGTGAGCACGAAGGGTGTCGTGGCTGACGGGATCTGCCCACCGGCCGCAATCGACGTAGGTGCAATCGCGGTGATGACTGGCTGACCAGAGACCGTGAATGCTCCCGCCAAGGTGCCGGCGCCATACGTGGCAGCCGAACCGCCCGAGTAGGTCAAGGTCAATGAGTCAGTACCGTTCAGCATCGACGGTGCAGCCGTAAGAGTGACCGTGGCGGTTGTGCCCGTGTTGGTTGGGGCGTTGGGGCTCACCGTGCAAACAATCGCGGGGTCCGACGTGCTGCAGGTCATCGACGTTCCGGTAGGACTGCCAACGAAGTTCGTACCCGTGACACCAATGGTCTCGGTGCCGCCAGCCGTCAGGTTTCCGACCGTGGTGACTGCGGAGATGGTTGGGCCTGCGACGATGTTGATCGTGCCACTGAAGGTCTCAAGACCATCGGTGAATGAGATCGGCACGCCCGTTGCTGCAGCAGTGCCAGCCTTGACGCTGATCGTCGTGGTGATGTTATTGCCCGTCGTGTCGTTGGTGATGGGACCAAAGGTCACGCCGGGGTTCGTCGAACTTCCCGTCCAGTCAGCAGCGGCCGACTGGTCGGTGGGCTGACTCAAGAGCAGGTTGATGGTCGCACCATTCGCGCCAGCACCCACCGTGTTCACTGCACCGAACGGTGCAACACCGACGAAGGGGGCAACCGGGTTGGCGGTCGCCAACGTGGTGCTGATGATCGTACCGGCCGTCGTGAAGTTGAAGAAGGTGGGGTCGACTTCTACGCCACCGGCGCCATTGGTGATCGTCGCCTGTACGCGGTCGTTGATCGACTGCGGGTCAGAGTTGTCAATGACTTCCGCACCAACGTTGACAGCGCCACCAGTGTGGCTGTCGGCCAAGGCGGGCGTGATGCCCACCACGTTCGTGCTCGGATTCACCGATGTGACCGTGACGGTCTCAGGCGTTGTAAAGAATGCATCGCCTTCGATGGTCAGTGAGTCACCAACCAGGATTGGACCGCCGACTGACGAGTTCGTAATCGAGCTCAGGGTGATTGCGTTCTGACCAGGCGAGGCGGACGTCGTCAAGTGGTCACCAGTGTCGCCAGAGCGAACCTTGGGGACAGTCACCGCAAGTGTCGCGGTATTGCCGTTGACGACCGTCACCGTACCGGTGACACCGTCGCTGTTCGCGACGCCGCCCGAGGTGAAGCTCTGGAAGGTGACCGCGGAGCCAGTGGTGTAGCCGAAACCTGGGAGGTAGGCGTTCACCGAGTAGGTGCCTGGGTCAAGCGTGCCAACCGTCGCACCAGTGCCCGAAGCGGTGTAGGTGCTGTACGGGTACGGGTATGGGCCTGCGCCCGAGCCAACAGTCTGGTAGATCGCGACGCCCGCCGTCTCGGCATTGGTCCCGTTGTTAACGGTCAGCGTGTTATTCGTGAATCCCGGCACCACAGGCAATGCTGCCGATGGGAAGGGGAACTCAACGGTGACGCCAGCTGCGTGGGCGAACTGGACACCAGTGCCTCCACCAGTCCTCGTGATGTTAGAGAGGACGCCAGTGGTTCCGGTCCCGGCGGCGAGTGTGCCAGTGACCTGCTCAGACGATGCACCGTCCACGATGGTGGCGGTGATGGCGCCCAACGGGAGGCCCGTGGCGTCGGTAACGGTCAGCGTCGCGGTGCCCGCAGTGATGGCGGCCGTGGTCACTGAGGTCGCGTAACGCGGAACCTGAACCTGAATCGTCGCGTCATTCGACGCGTCAACCGACACAACCTTGCCGACCAACGACTCGCTGACGTTCGAAACGCCAGCCTTCTTGACGGTGATGGTGGAGCTCGTCGTGATGGGGAAGGTTGAGGTCCCGGTGACGTGGATGATCGAAGCCGTTCCTGGCTCCAGCCAACCTGACACCAAGCCCAACGCCGGGGCAACGGGAGCCGCAGGACCTGACGTCGTGGCGGCGGCGGGCTCATTGATGCCAATGAGGTCCGCTGGCGCAGTGAAGGTCGTGTCTGGGTTCACAATGCTCACCGGAAGCTGACCGGCCGGAGCGCCCGGGGCGACCGTCACTTGCTCGGTCATCGTCGTGCTGTTCACGAACGTCGGGTTGGCAACGGTGACGCCAGTGGTGGGAGTGATCGTTAGAACTGCACCGAGCTCAAAGCCAGTGCCACTGACCGTCACGGTGACGGTCGAAGGGTTGGTGTTGACCGCGGGAACGCCGAGCTCGCTGGGAGTCACACCGGTAATGGAGAGCGCGGTGGTAGCGGCATTAAGCGTGTAGGAACTTGTCGCCACGCCAGCCTCGACGGAGCTTTCGCCACCCTGAAGGCTCGAGACGGTAAGCGCGTCCGTGCCAGCGGCGACATTCGCGTTGCTGACATTGAAGGTCAAGGACGTACCGGCGTTGTTCGACACCACTCCACTGATCGTGGGGTTGTTTCCAGTAGTCGCGGTGATCAATGGCGTCGCACCCTCAAGGCCCGTGCCAGTAATCGTCACGGTCGAAGGCGCGCCTGCGACGGTGCCCACGTTGCCAGTGATGGTCGTGATTTGGGGGCCGTTGTCGATACCAAGACCGACTGGGAGTGTCACAGTTCCATTGTCATCGGTCAAGGTGACGGGGTAGAAGCCCGTAGGAGTGGACGACGAGGTGGTAATCGTCGCAGTCACGATTCCCGCGCCAGCGCCGACTCCTGGAGCCTCGGCGATGTTCGAGAACGTAACGCCCGTCGCGGTGGTCGTCAACGTGACGTTGCCGCCGACCGCCTGGTCGTTCGCAAATCCGGTACCGGCCGCGTAGAAGTTACCTGTGAAGCCCTGACCGACGATCGCGTACCCGTTGGTGCAGGTGGGGCCGTTAGCAGTTGATGCCACGGAGCAGGCAAGCGTGGGCGGCGTCGTGGCCGCACTGGCGGGTCCAGCCAATGCCACCAAGGGCACTGCTGAGGCGACCAATACGGCGAGGCCGGCAAGGCCCTTAGCCAATTGGCGGGGTATGCGACTAAATGTTTTCACTTCACTCCATTCACAGGGGCCGACTCCCATCGACCTAATTAACTTGAGATGATGCGGCACAGCAGAAATTCGACACGAGGCGGGCGCCCCGTGACAATCCACGGTCGCTTCCTCTGCAGTCAGTATAGATAACGCCTCTTCGCCAGAGCGAATACTGAAATACATTCTTCATCAGGGGAAGTCGTTGTGGAGAACTCGCATCACGACAGTGAAATTCCTGATAAACGACCTTAAACGTCGCGGGTGAATTCGCACTTTATGCACAACGATGCGAGCGGTCAAAAACGTCACAGAGTCGTAACTCCAATAATTGACGCGAAGTTTCTGCGCGCCGTCACGTTCGCGTACGTCTTGCACACCAGAAACGACATCGAGGTACGCGACGGTCAGCGCAGTCTCAGACCGTGGTGATGTGGCCCCGACAGTCCTCGGATCACTCGAACCGAGGAGCACACAGTCCCAGACGAGGACACGGTTCGACATATATATGTGCGGCGATCCGATTTGGGGGTTTAGGCGTCTCCCCTACCTCGCGCACTTGAGATTTCGTTTCAATTTCAAGCGCTACATCAGGAACTTGGTTGAAATCATGCGACGGCGCAGCGGTTGGGGCCAATTTCCAGCGTTGCCGCTTCTTCATCACGTAACTCGGTGCCAGCGTTAATTCGCACGATGTGCTGATAATTCGGGGGGCGATCCTTGACATTCGCGATCGCCCACGCCACGAAGTCGGCTTCGCTGAGCGAGAGTGCAGGCAAGGTGGTGCGTAACGAGCCGAGCGGTCGCGCGACGAACTCGCCGTAACGCACGTCGACGCTGGCGCCGTAGTGGGCGGGAAAGACGACGATGTCGTCGCTCAAGGGCAGGACCCGTTCGTGAATGCTTCGATACAGCGAGTGGGCGAAGGGTTCTACTTGGTCAGCCAAGTCCGGTCGACCGACACTCTCGAGGAAGATCGTGTCGCCGGTGAAGATCGCTCCGTTCCCGAGCTGGTACATCGTCGAACCTTCGGTGTGGCCCGGCACGCTCACGGCCGAGACCGACAGCGCCACACCAGGGGCCAGCGGAATACTTCGTCCGTCGCCCAGTGGCTCGAAGGTGAACGTGAAATGATCGGCAGGATTGAGCCACAGTGTCGCGCCCGTCGTCGCGATTAGGTCACGAGCCCCACTTAGGTGGTCGGCGTGCAGGTGGGTGTCGAGGACGTTCGTGACCGTCCAGTGGTGCTCACGCGCCACCTTGAGGTACTGGTCGATCTCGAGCGACGGATCGATGACGACGCATTCGACGCCCGCGCCGATCACGTACGAGAGGCATCCTTTACCTCGGCGACGAAGTTGCACGACGGTCGCGCCCGCGAACTGCCCCTCGACCGAGTCATACGTGGAGGCCCAGGCTTTCATCCCACCATCGAGCACCTCGCTGGCGCGGCCATGGCGAGCGAGCAGTTCAGCGCCCTGCTGGGCACGAGAACCCATGGCGCAGATGGTGATGATCCGAACACCCGAAGGCACCTCATGAAAACGTGCCTCGAGGGTACCGAGAGGAATGTTGTGGACCCCGGGGATTGCCCACTCGGCGACTTCGTCCGGCTCACGAACGTCGAGGAGATAGGGCCGTTCGCCGCGATCGAGCAAAGGGAGCAGTTCGTACGTCGAGATCTTCTTGATCGGGTCATCGTTGGCCACGCAAAAAGTCTACGAGCACATTCGCGCATAGTGTCGATTGAAGTTCCCACGAAAGGTGGCCCTATGCCTGAACTTCGCAATGTCAACGTCGATGAAGCACTCGCGTACGTACGCGAGGGTGCCCTGCTCCTCGATGTTCGAGAGGACAAGGAGTGGGAGGCAGGGCACGCAACTGCCGCCACACATGTCGCACTCGGCGACGTCCCAGATCACCTCGAGGATCTCTCCAAAGGACGTTTAATCGTGTGCGTCTGTCGTTCCGGCGCTCGCTCGGCGCGCGCCGCCACCTTTCTCATTCAGAGTGGCTACGACGCCGTCAATCTTGAGGGCGGCATGTTGGCGTGGGCCGACCGAGGCGAGCCACTCGTCGGCGATGGCGACATGGCTGAGATAATTTAGTTGGGACCGGGTGTGGTCGTCGATGTTTTATAACCACTGGCACGTACGATCTTCGCTGATTCAGAATTCACTCACCCTTAAACAGGGTCATTATTGATTGCGGGCATCGCGGACATCCGTCACCAAGCGCATAACCATCGAGTTCGTCGCGCGGTTTCACAACCCGGCCACTTCAGTGAGCCAGAACAGGCCGTAAAGATAGCGGAGGTCCAACGACTCGATCCAAGAATCTAGACCCTTCCGACATTGCTGAAACTCTTCGAAGATCGAAGTGAACGCTATGGCGCACGTTGGAATATCGAAAAGTAAACATCTTCGCGATCCACCACGATTCGACGCTGTCCTTCGCGTCGTCCGCCGCAGGGCGCAATTCCTCGACGGACAGCTGAGTGATCGACTCCCGACAAACCCAACCCATCCTGTGGTTCCCGCAAACAGGAAGTCGAGTCGCTTGCCCTGGCTGACCTGCACTTTTGAAGCAGTCCCAACGGGATTCGAACCCGTGCCTCCACCTTGAGAGGGTGATGTCCTA
>VFSW01000610.1_pt1 | contig 52699 bp, 73 predicted proteins | sample 5358111 | NCBI WGS metagenome assembly VFSW01 (sample SAMN11554181, study PRJNA540505) | mine drainage metagenome | isolation source: sediment from site ElyBrook_90M | place: USA: Ely Copper Mine, Vershire, VT | collected 2017 | reverse complement strand
CCCCCCCCCCCCCCCCCCCCCCCCCCCCCCCCCCCCCCCCCCCCCCCCCCGATTCAGAATGATTTCACAAGAAGGAATTTCATACATGGATTCCAAGCCGATCCACGAAATACAAACTATTGATTTCAAGTACGACTTGGCAACTGAAATAATGAAGCTCCGAAGGATGCTAATGGAAAAGCCAAGCAATCGCGTATCATGATGAAAGCGGAAAAGAATCTAGGCAAAGAAGCACTAAAGTCAGAACTCAAGCTATTGGAGCAGAATCAATAATGAGCCAAGGTCTTTCAGCTTACGATCCGAAGTACGATCATTCTAAATGCTATTGGTGTGGAAACGAATATTGCGATTCAGCTCCACTATTAGATGAGGAGGAAGAGGTTTTCGATGAGGAGAAGAAACTGTACCTGCCGAGCGTGTTTTGTTCGAAATCGAAAGCTGAGAAAAAGGAATCCAGAGACGCGAAAATCTTTCAGAAAATCAAGGCAAAGCAGTACGAAACTCTCATCTTAGATGATTTTCTGGTGAGCTGGGGAAAATGAGCGAAATTCGAGAATGTTTCAAAGACAACTGGGCATTACAAATTACGCTCGGTAGTTTAGCAATAATCATAATCTCTCTTGTGGTGTTTTGGAAATGAGCGAAGAAAGGAAATGGTTATGCGTGAAGTGCTTGGAAGTCATGGGTACTTTAGAATGGGAACATCACGTTCACACGCTTGCGATAAGAGTTGATATGAAATGAGCGAAGAACGAACAAAAATGAAACGGCAATGTTGAGGAAGCAAAGTATTATTGATTTATCTCTTTGTTTGTTGGCAACATAAGCTTGCGTTGCCGTGCCCAGAATGCGAGGCCAGAAGACCTGTCGGTAATTACGACGAACCCGATTATTCTCTATCGGGGCGGCTTTAATGGTTCGTGCTCTAACGTTTATCGAGCCTTTCGGAAGTTTGGTCGCGCTAGGTAAGAAAAAAATCGAGCTCCGAAACTGGAATACAAGGTTTCGCGGCACTTTCCTGATTCATACTTCAAGAACCCTTCCAAACGAAATAGATTTAGAGCTACTCATCATTCCAATTCAAAGAGGAGTAATAATTGGAAAAGTAGATCTGATAGATGTCAAGAACTATTCTAGTTATTCGGAGTACCTCAAAGACTGCGATCTACATCTAACGCACAGATATTTTGAAGAGAAGGATTTTCCCAACAGAGCCCACGGTTTCATCTTAGAAAACCCAGTCAAATTCGCTTACGCAATGCCAGCCAAAGGAAAACTGAACTTCTGGGAATATTCTGGCCCTTTGGAATTTGCTGTGACTGTAGCAGAAGGATCTTTAAAATGAGCCAATGCATTCAAGGGGAGGAGCTCCCACGACCTGAAGAAAAAAGGGCTTGACGTTGCGACGGAGACAGACTGCAAAATCACGAAAACGGAAAAGTCGACATTCGCGTATACTATCCCAGTGAGATGGAACCATGAGACTCGCAGAAATCATAGAGAAGCGAGGTGCGGCTTCGGGGAAATATCCTCCGACCTGGGTAGATGTGGCAAGAAGAATCAAGGAACTTGCGAGATGGTGTTGCGAGCGTTGCGGAGTAAGAAACAATGAGGATTCCCCGGACGGAACGATGCTCACGGTTCACCACCTGGACGGAAACAAGTGGAACATTGAATCGTGGAATCTGGCGGCTCTCTGCCAAAGATGCCATTTGAGGATTCAGGCTCGCGTCGATTTCTACCGCGATACTCTGGACGGCGTCCATGCTCTGTGGTTAGCTCGTCATATCAAGGGATACAACGTTGAGGCGTGGTTGCAGGACAGGTCGAGCCTCTCCCTGAACAAAATCACGCAGAGAAGCTATGAAAGGGAATGGTCAGTCAAGCCATGAGCGAAAGAACGATTCTTACAAACAGGTTGATTCGAGCAAGAAATATTCGAGACACGACATGCCGAAAGTGAATGCGGTCAAAAGTCGGGCTGATAAGTGATGGGAACAGATTCTTCAATATCCTGGACAGATGCGACAAGGAATGTAGCTTTTGGCTGCACTCGTGTCGATATTGACTTGCGTACTGGCGCTTGCGATAAATGTTACATCTACAGACCAGGTGGTCTTCCGCGATATGGATATGACCCCAATGAAGTAACACTGTTGAGCGTCGAAAACGCAGTCCGAGATTTTCGCAAATGGTCAAAGGATCCAAAGATCAAAAAGATATTTTTGAACAATTATTCCGACACTTTTCATGAAAGCATAACATTTGAAACTATTGAAATTTGGCACCAACGACTCATTGAAGCATTTCCTAACTTTGAATTCCAGCTACTCACCAAGAGGATCGGACGAGCAATGATGTTCTATAGAACTAGACCTGTACCTAGGAATGTTTGGATGGGGACAACAATCGGCGCCTCCGACAAACTCTGGCGGTTAAATCAGCTCAAGAAGATCAATGCTAAAATCCGCTGGCTATCATGTGAGCCCCTGCTTTCCGAGCTGGTTGAAACAACGGCTCCTCCTTTCAACTTAGCTGGAATATCTTGGGTCGTCGTTGGTGGGGAGTGCTTAACTGAAAATACTTTGATTCACACAGGAAGAGGGCCAGTGAAAATAATAGATATTCTGCCTTCTGATAGCTTGCTAGGCTATCAAGGCGAGGTTGAGAGTTCAGGTTCAGGTTACCAAATGGTTCAAGTGATAAAACCGAAGCTCTGCCGTAGCACAGTAGGGCAGCTCTTTTATTCGGGCGAGAAAGAAGTATTCAGATTAAAAACAAATTCAAGGTCAATAGAAGCATCCAAGGATCATAGATTTCTGAAGCTTTGTAAACAACCAAGAACATTTCACCAAACAACAAGATTCGACTATTCCTTTGAATGGACTCGGCTCGCAGAACTTCAAGAAAACGATTTGCTACTAATATTACGTTCAAATGAATCGCCAGAAAGCATTTCACCATATTTGAATCCAATTATACGAGGTTTTCAAGACACGAATTTCGCACTTGATAGAATAACTAGAATTGAATCAATAGGCGTGAAAAAGACCTACGATATTGCGACATTGAATGAGAGACATAATTTCATAGCTAATGGTATTGTGGTTCACAATAGCGATATGAAAAATCCCAGACCGATGAATCCGAAATGGGCGATTAACATCTCAAAGGCATGCGCTGCCCAGAATGTGTCCTACTACTTCAAACAGCGAGGCGGCCGAGGCTTGAACGAGGCTGGCGGAAATCTTTGCCCCTGTTGCGAAAAAAAACATCAAGAGTTTCCAAACTGTCAGGAACCAACGCCTATGGGCGTGTAGCATAGTAAGTTCCTACTAGGAATAGCTATAAAGCCAAGAATTACGTGGCCATGAGGCCTAGCCGAAATGTCCGAAGACACTATGCGCAACTCGGAAACAGCTGTGGAGACAAATCGCGGCGGAGGGGACTGCGACGAATGTGGTGAATTCAAGAGGTGCATTCATCCTTCTAGGTTGACGGATGGTACCAAAAAAAATCTCTGCCATGCATGCATGGGGGCGCTTCTGTCAAAACACAGACTAAGTAGTTGGGGATAAAAATTGGATCGATTCAAGCGCTACGGGGAAGTGGCGCACAAGATAGATCTGATATTTTACTCTGAGCTCATGGACAGTTTTTGTCTAATCTACGATTCGGTGTTTCAGAGTTTAGTGTTTGATACTGATACATTGAAACTCATCGGTTGGCGATATCGTGCTAAACTGAACGCGTTTGTGATGATAGTTTTACTCAACAGAAGGCGATGATTTTGGAAGAAACAAAGAAACTGTTGGTTGCAAACCTTGACGCGTATTGGCGGCGGGAGCCTTCCTTCCAAAATCTAGTGCTTCCAATTCAAGCACTGAGAAACTGCAAACTGTGTGCTGGCTTTGGTTCAAACGAAGATCATCGCAGGAAGCACGCGATTCGCGCCTATAAAGAAGTCAGGAAGGAAGCGACAGAACACACCGAGCGCATGACCGACCTGATCAGAATCCAGGAATTCTTTCTGAACGAACGGAGCAAAATTTCGCTGTGGTATGTCAGCACCCACAAAGACTACCATCATGCCATTTCTGATGTTGTTCGTTATTGGAACAGATACACCACTCTGACATTCGATTTTGCAGTGGATTTGTATCGAGCTCTTTACGCGATATTTAAGAAGAGAAAAGTGAGGCGAGACTCTGCCGAGACCGTTGCACTGACTGGCCTGAAAGAATGGGTCATCAGTGTTGAAAAGCTCGATTCGATTTTTTCCATAATGAAGATGATTGACAGGGCCAGCATTCTTTCAAAGGCATCAAAGGAGAGCTACCTGCGTGATATTCGGTCATGTCTTCTCGGGAATTGGCGACTTGACATCCTCTCTGCGGGCGAAATCATTGGCGAGTATGTTGGCTATGATCTGAAAACAAAACAAGCGCGGTATGTCAAGATACCAAAATACCACTTGAAACTTGATTTTATTCAACTGATTACGAGACTGTTCCAGAACCTAGATGAATTCATCCGAGAAGACTCTTCCGACGAGTTCCTGTGCTGCTTGCAGATGCTGGAGTCGTGACAATGCCTCTTGATCTAAGGTGTGGGAAATGCGATTTTCTCATTGAACAATATTCGGGCCGTCATTGGGAGCGATACATTAACAGATCAGTTCGTCATCCGACCATAATTTGTCCGAATTGCCAAACAATCCTAGGTTTCAAGAGTTATGAATTGACAGCCGACAAGGTGAAAGACCAAATCTTGGGATATGCGCCCATCATTGAAAAACAGCTAGTCGAGGCGCTGGTTTGAAGTGCTCGTGCTTACTAAATCGGTTCGCGATCCGAAAGAGGAATTAGATGGAATCAGGATCTTGGTAATGAGGCACTTTCCCTGGACGACCAAGGGTTTTTCAAAGAAGAACGGCAGCTATGATTTCTGGTGGCGGGACCTCTCACCTTCGGCTGACGACCTGCGTGCTTATCATGAAGGTAAGATGACGATAGAGCAGGTGTGCGAGAATTTGCTTCGAAGAATTAAGACCGATCAAATCGCAATTGAGCACTTGAAGCGAATCGACGAAATGCGCAGAAGGCAAAATGTCACACTCCTATGTCAAGAAAGAGAGGGTCAGCCCTGCCATCGACTCAAACTCAAAGAAATTCTCGATGAGCGAACAGGGACTAATTATTATTGAATCACGGTGAAAGAAAACGAAAATCTGGCATGCGTCACACATTGTAATCCCTGACAATGCAATCACCACTCTGTGCAACACCAGGATTCTTGGTGGCAATCTTTCTAATTTCCGCGGAGATGAGGGTCTTTGCAAAAATTGCTTCGCCATTTGGGGTGACTTGGTTAGGTCAAAACCCAAACAAATTCAACGCCAAGAAAAAACATTTGTTCCTATCAAACCAAAGGAACCCGAGATTCGAGAAAAGGCCCTGCTTGTCCCCACCACGTCAAATATTCCACTAACTTCCTCGCCAATAATTCCTTCGTCCGCCGTTCCTTCGCCTGCCATAGGGGTAGATCCTCTTGCCCAAATTCCTTCAAAATCTTCTCAGAGGAAGGAATATGAATGTTCACGATGCGGTAGAAAGTGGTTCGGTAGAGTAGATCCGCCACCACAGGCATGTGCTCGTTGCAAATCACGCTCTTGGAATCTACCTCTTGGAGTTCACAAGCAGCGTGCGAGCAGGCACCCAGTTCCAAAAGTTCCACAATTCGAGCCAAGAATTTCGTCCATTTCTGTTGCTTCGTTTGATGGGATCCCTTGTACGACTTGCTTCTACGAGCCAAGGTGTAGTACAAATGGAGGACTAATTAGCCCACTTTTTTGCCCTTGGATACAAGACTGGGTAATGGCAGAGTTTGCCGAATTCCATGGTTTAACTCCCACAATGGAAGAAACAACGCCTGATGAATTTGTATTTAGAAATACCCAGGGCGGCATTGTGCGACTGTCCAAACTTGCCAAGGTCGAGAGTGACATTTCTCCTGAACCGCGTTTGGAAGAGGCAATCGTTCCTTCTCCAAACAATTTGAACGTATCAGAAATCGAATGCGAGGATCCATCAATTCGTCGCACGGTTTGCATTTCTTGTGGATACAAATCAGAAGTAGATTTCAACACATGCCCACAGTGCAGTGGAAAAGAAACTGTACAAACTGGTACGCGTTGGAGCCAGACATCTCTAGAAATCAAAGTGCAAAATCAATGATCAAAGAAGCGATATCGAGAATTGAAGCAAGCTAGAGAAGCTTGCTGTAGTGGTGGAGGTGGTGGTGGTGGCAAAATTGGGAGAGTATCTAACAGAAATAATAGATAGATAGCTAGAAATAGCAGATATAGTTATTGTTAACCTGTAGCTGATGCCGCCATTTAATGGACGACGAAATTAGATTTTACAGAGCCAATTCAACTAGTTACGGTTTTCTTAGTAATTTATTTCCGTGCACCGTTGCCATGATGGAACCTCCTTGGAATGGGCGCGTCTTTGATACGGCTGAACGTGCGTTTCAATTTACCAAGCCTAAGGATCCTGCCGTGGCAGAGTGGCTCGTCAAGGCGCCCAAGGCACATATTTGTGCGACCAGTGCACATGCTCTGCTTTTCTTCGATGTCAGACCAGATTGGCAGCAAGTCAAGACTGGTTTCATGAAGCAAGTCGTCATGGCCAAATTTTCTCAAAACAACGACTTGAGGAAATTATTACTCGAAACTGGGAAAGCCCGAATTATCGAAGCCAGTAAATCCGATTCCTTCTGGGGCATTGGAAAGAAGGGCGATGGCTTGAATATGCTTGGTCGCATAATCGAGGAGACAAGAGATGCATTAGACGCGCTGAGGGGAAAAACTCGTTGAGTCAAACCGCGCCTGCCACTTTGAAAATGGAAGAAATTCAAGTTGGTTTTACATTTTTTCCAAACTGTTATCATGCTTACGAGAAAACTTTAGGCTCCATTGAACGGCTTCTGACAAACAAGAGCTGGACGGCTCCTGATGTTTCTGACGAGGTCGAAGTCTAATGGCAAAATACTTGATGGTTGGCGGTAACCCACTCGGCCATGAAGAGGCCTTTGCACCAGAGACGCATTCGGGGAAAATTCTGAGGAAAATAGTCCAGGAACTCAATCTCAACGCCGAATATTTTGACTTGTGGACCAACCAAGAAGAGGAAAACAAAGGCGTGATTTCAGAGGAAAAAGGGCTTGCCCTGGTTGATTTTTACCAGAACAGCTGGCAGATCATTGCGCTCGGCACGTTTGTCTTTACTGCAATCCGTTTGAGCCGATGGAAATATCTTTGTGAGCTAGATGTTCATCGGATCATCTATCTCCCACATCCTGCATCTAGGAACCCACGCGACATTGCGAAATTGAAGTATGGGCTTGAAGATCTCGAAAAACTGGCTGAGCATGGCTCAGAGTCCATCGTGTTTCAGGACATCTTACCAGCAAAAATGGGGTCAACTTAATTTGAACAGAATAGTTTCGACGTGTTTGGTCATTGCACTTAGCGCGTGCATAAGTAGTGTTTTGACATTCGCCGTCCTGCAAAAACCTAGCGCCACTACGGCAACAGTAACTTCTATTGATTCAGTGCCATACCCTCTTACTCAAACGGCAACAATCTCGCTCACAAAAACTACAACCTCGACAACCACGCAGTTTTTACCATATTACACAACTGTTGTAACCTCGACCTATCGCCTGATCCAAACCGCGACCACTTTGACAGCGACAACCTTCTTCACTACCACGACATTCTCGACTGCGACTACGGCTACAAGTGTAACCACTGTTTCCACAGCGACCACCTTTTCGACTTCAACGACTAAAACCGTAACGACGACCGCAACAGAAATCTCCTCTGCCACCTATTTGACAACATCCACAGTCATAACGACCACTTACAATGCTACCGCAACCACAACGACGACATGTTTTGCAGTCTGTTAAGCATCAAAGATTTCTGTGCATGACCGCGATCTAGTCGCGGTGATGAACATTTCTTACCGCGGCTGGCTGAGGTTCGGCCAGTCTAAAGGGGAAGCAATTGAAGCGATGGTACAGGACCCAGAAAAGACAACTGTAATCCTGAAAGTCGATGCTTCCAAGTTGGCAAATCGGGATTCTTGTCCATGACCCGAAGAGTTGACAGAACTTAGATAGTCCGAGGCTGAAATAGGAGTGTCGTGCTTGCCGCACCTCAGGCTCAACGGAATACGTTGTGAAGGAACATCAGTGCTTATCAGGTTATCATCCGATGAATCCCCATTTTATGAGGCGGAGCATGGCTGCACATTTTGTTGCGACTACTGGACAGTATCCAAGAGAGCGAAACTGAACTCTTTAATTAATCCTGGATAGTAATCCCTAACCAGTTTGACTTTCGAAGGGCTAGTTTCGGATCTGCGGGGTTTTCACCTTAGAACCTATCCAATGAATGAGCGTGATATTGAGACCCGTCTTATGATGTATCTCAAAAATCGCAGATTGAACGCGTCGTCCCAAGTAACAAACGAGAGTGGTCGCTTCGACATCAAGATAGAAGAGGCGGACGGCAGTGTCTTTTGCATAGAGATCAAGAAGAATGGCGGATTGAATTGCGTCGAGCAGTTGGACAGGTACGCCAACAGCTCTGAAGTCAGTGGTCTGGTTCTTCTCTGCTGGCGGGCTTCAAGGTCTCTTAGAGCGGTGATGGAAGAGGGAAAGCGAACCGCCAAGATCCCCATTGAACTCGTTGAGGTCAGAAAAAATCAGGCGGTGTTTTGATGGCAAAAAAATCCAAACTTGAAACTAGACTCAGGATCAAATTGGTAAGATCCAATTCTCCCACTGTCTTGATCACAGTCTTACCGACGAAGAATTCCTTCGGGCATCGAAAAATGACATTGTTGCCTAACGGAAGGCAGTATGGGACTCTAGCTAAACATCAACCAATTGCTTGCTGGTTCAACAAATTCAGCCCTGGGAGGGGCGGGCCCTGCGTGGCCCTCTATCCTGGAACTACATCAAGAACCGCTCTTCATGAAATTGTTCATGAATCAATTCATCACGCGCTTCAATGGCTAGGTGATCCACTTGCACCTGACGGATCCGAGGAAAACTATGACTCTTTTGACAATTTGTTTGGCGATTACAGGGCGTATCGAAAGGCGGGATTCTGATGCAGTATTTTGGCACCCTTGAATACATCGAGAAGCTCGAGACTCGAACTAGAACGCATTATGTCAAGGGCGATCCAAAGAATGGCATCCTGTCAAGCTGGGTTGACGAGCCCTATCAGGAGAAAGTGGGTAGATGGCGCATCAAAGGGCCGCAAGCGGCACTGCAACTCGGTAGAATAGTTCCTTACTCATGGCATCCAGAGGCTGGCGTAATTGAGGTTCAGGATTCGCTCAAGGTGTACGAAGACATTGTCTGGCTAATGACACGCTATCAGCTGAAAATACTTCCGAGCGCATTTGAAAAATGGAACGAACGAAAGTCGCAATATAAGCAACTTGTACAGAGGCGTGAAGTGAACCAAACTGGTCTCACATACGCAGAACCAACGAAGGCGTTCTTAGGGGAGCTAAAGAATTTCCAAAAAATCGCACTCGATTTCTTTCTAAAAAATGATGGAGTGGGATTACTTGCAGATCAAATGGGATTAGGCAAAGCTGAGTTCATCGAAAATAGAGTGTTCACGCCTAATGGTCGAAAGCAATTCAAAGAGCTGAAAATAGGAGATCGGATCATAGGATCAGATGGAAAACCGACCGAAGTCGTCGGCGTCTTTCCACAGGGCAAAAAGAAACTTTACCGCGTGGGCTTCAATGATGGTTGCTCAATTCTGGTCGGCGGTGAGCATTTATGGAAAGTTGCAAGTAGAAATGAAGGCAGGTGGATCGTACTTTCCACAGAGCAAATGCTCGATACCAAAATAGAAATAGCTCTGAATGGCAGAGATTGGAACGCAAAGAGACCTTACAAGATCAAGACATACTTCAAAGAACCCAACGGCAATAACAAATGGCAAATACCATTGCTTAGCAGTCCGATCGAATTCATGCCAACCCATCCGCCACCCATTGATCCTTATTTTTTGGGCGTTCTCTTAGGAGACGGTTCACTAGGAATCAATCTAAGTCTCGAAGTACATAAAGATGATTTTGAAGAGCTCTTGTCGGGTGCGATCTTTACAGAACGACTGCCGATTGCCAATAAGAGAAAAGCTGGGTTCGGGAAGCTTTTGCGCTCGGAACTCAAAGGACTGGAATTAGATGGAAAGTACTCCAAGCAGAAATTCGTTCCTGACATCTACAAATATGGTTCCTTAGAAACACGCCTTGCAATTCTGCAAGGCTTGATGGATACTGACGGACATTGCATGAGTTCTAAACAAAAGAAAGGATTTCAAGGAACAGAATTCTGCTCCGTCTCAAACCGTCTTGCTTCTGACCTTTGTGAGATAGTCGAATCGCTCGGAGGAATCGCTCGACTGAAAACCAAAGAAAAAACGAGCTATACTTACAAAGGCAAGAAATTATTTGGTCAAAGAGCATATCGAGTCAACGTAAAGCTTCCCGCTGGAATGAATCCTTTCAGGTTGAAAAGGAAGGCCGATCTATACAAGGCTCCTCAGAAATATCACGTTGCCAGATATATTTCAGACATCAAATACGAATGCGAAGCGGATGCAATTTGCATCGCTGTCAATTCTGCTGACCAATTATACGTAACCGAGCACGCGATAGTTACGCATAACACAGTCTCGTCGCTTGCGTATATTGCAACTGCGCAGAGTACTTTCCCAGTCCTAGTTGTAGCTCGTTTGAGTACATTAATTCAATGGGGCAGGGAAATTGAACGATTCGTCGCAGTGAACGGGAAATACACTCCCAGAATAATAATGATCAGAGAGGGCAAACCATCTGCTTTGGATGCCGCGGATTTTTACATAATCAATTATGATTTGTTGGCGAAGAGAAAAGATGACCTTATTGATGCCAAAATAAAGACAATCATTTCTGATGAGTGTCAAGATCTACGTAATTGGAACATCCAAAGATATGAGGCGATGACTGAGATTGCCTCCTCCCCGAGCGTCGTTCACAGAATAGGTCTTTCAGGATCTCCGATGTACAACAGGGGTTTGGATTTATGGTCCATCGTGGATTTTCTTAACCCAGGAATTATGGGTACGCGCAAAGAATTTATTGACATGTACTGTGATGAGTCCTCGGGAAGCGTGGAACCGAGCAAACGCGATGCACTTTCCCAATTTCTCACGCAGAACATCATGCTAAGGCGGATTACCAGTCAAGTAGACGCAGAACTAACTGATCTGTTCAATCAAAAACGGGTTATTCCAGTTGATATGGAATTTTATCAATCAAAAATGGAGACTTTGATGGAAGAACTAAAGCTCAAGTTGAAGGATTCCAAAACTGATCTGAAAAGAATCACGCTTGCATATCAGAACTTTAACGCGACAGAACGACAGGTAGCTGGCATGGCGAAACTTAAATTCGTCGAGGATTTTGTCAGCGGAATGACAGAAGCGGATAACTACCTCATAGTTTTTTGTCACCATAGAATGTTTCACGAGACGCTAAGAGCTGACTTTTTGGAGTACAAACCTTCGAGCATTATCGGCGGACAGACGGACCAGGAACGGCAGGAAAACATTGACAAGTTCCAGAATGGAGAAACAAAGCTTATGATAGCTTCCTTAAGGGCGGGAAGCGTTGGCATTAACCTTACTCGGGCAAACTTTGTGTTACATGCCGAACTAGATTGGAGCCCTGCAATCCACCAGCAAGCGATTGCGAGAGCCTATCGCATAGGGCAGAAAAATGATGTTTTTTCGTTTTATCTTGTGGGCGAGGATACTATTGACGAGATCATTGCTGATGTGCTGGTGGAGAAAAAATTGGAGATTGACCAAATTTTAGGTGATATCAAGAATGAAAAGCAGATTGACGAGGTTCATGCAAAGGCCAGGACTATGCGGATACTGGAAATCTTGGAGACAAAATTCGCAATGAACAAAAAACCCACGCCAGTGCCCCTTCTACCTTCGTAAACTACCCATGGGCTTTTCTACTGTCTACTTGGTTATTGGTAGCTACCTCTAGTTACAAAAAAATACATAGCTACCATTTGTACACACAATTTTATATTCCAATGTATTGCAGTGCAATACAAAGTTGAAAACGGATGAAACGCAACGCTTCTTCGCAATTAATGCAACCGCTGTTTGAATACACACGAGTAGAAATCACTTACGCCACTTGCCAGAAATGCCCAACGCACCCCAAATATCCAAATATTTCAGCTGTCACTAAACATGTTGATGGAATCTGCCAAGGACCATGTCGCACGAGCGCGAGCTAGCCTAGAGCTTCTTTCGGGGGTCATTGGAGAGAGAACCGATCCTCGAGTCGGGGAAATCATCGTCTTTTCTTAGCTCGTACACCCGCAGTTGAACATCTCTCCCTCTTATGCACTCATAGACAAACATCAATCCATAGATTGGAGAGAGTAGTATTCGTTGCCACAATTTAAAATCTGACCAAAGATACATTCCTTCGTATTCCCTTCCATAGTTTGAACCATGTTCAGTTTCTTTTGGCAATTATTCTTCACTCGCTCGCTCCTTTAGGTCGTCTCCATACTTTTTCATCAATCTCGGCGAAGGGCATTTACCCATCTTGATTGTCTGATTCAGGGATAGCTATTTATTCAATAAATCTATCCATAACTATCGTTACTATTTTTGGAAATATCTCTCACCCAAGAGCGAGAATCGACTAGGCCTTGGCAAAGCAAAGTCGTCTCACGAGGAGTGGAAGCAATTCTCCAAGGAAGGAAAGTTTTCTATAGCGCGCCGATGGGATCGGGAAAAACTTTGACGGCGCTCGGCATCGCTGAGCAGTTATTACTTAGGAATTATGTTGACCGCGTCCTTATTGCGGTTCGAACGCATAACGAGTATTTTCCGTTTTCTAGGGATATTCAGAAATTTTATGCTTCGAGACTTGATTATGGTTATCTGATTGGAAAGGCAAAAAGTTGCTTTCCATTAGATACGCTCGTTCTCGGAGACAACAAAGAGATCGGCGAATATTCTCAAGGAGACCATGTTATCTCGGCAAGCGGTCTGGTCCTAGTTACTGAAACGCAGCGCCAGCGATATGAAGGAACCTTAGCGACAATCAAAGCCGTTGGATTGTTACCATTCAAGGCCACAGCTGACCATCCAATCAAGGTTATAACTGCAGTCCCAACGTGGCCGCGTGAGAGTTCCAAACCATATCACAAATGCGTGTGGAGATTTTCTGAACCTTATTGGAAGAGGGCATCAGATCTCACTCGAACACGATATGAGCACGGCCAACGACACTCCCATGATTATCTACTAATTCCTAGAATTAAGGGAACAATTTCAATTGATCTTCTTCCACTTGCGGAATTCATAATCAGGAATACCACTGTTACAGTAACATCCCTAAAATTAGACGAATCTCTCGCACGAATATTTGGTCTGTACGTCGCAGAAGGATGGAGCAGTTTTAGTACTGGCACTTTGCAGTTTGGATTTTCCTCAGAAGAAACAAACCTGATTGATGAGGTCAGACATTACTTTACCTCAATTGGTTGCGGCTCAAGAATCGCACATGGTGACGGAGGATCTGAAACAACAGTCATCATATATTCGGCTCCAATGGCACGCGCGTTTTCAAAGTGGTGCGGCAAAGGAGCTGGTAATAAGAAAATTCCAGATTTCATTTTAGTCAATAAAGACTTGAATTTGCTGAAATCATTTCTTAGCGGATATGAGGATGGGGATGGTTGTTACTCGAGAACAGAAAAGCACCATTTCATCTCAATGTCTACGATTTCGAAAACACTAGCTCTACAGGTTCAGTTGGCAAACGCGCGATTTGCTCGAATCGTGTCAATTCATCTCGATGGCAGAGGGCCAAGAAGTGAAATCAAATTTGGCCGACTAATTCAAACGCGCCAAGCATATATAATGAAATACTACCCGAATCCCACAAATCGAAAGAAAATCTTGGTGCGGGAAGATTATCTTCTCACACCGATAAGCAAGATAACTTTTTCCGATGAAATGCTAGACGTAGGCAATTTCACTACAGAAGATGGGGAATATCTGGTTTCAAATGCCACTGTTCACAATTGTCCTTTCTATTCAGAAGGAGATAATAAGAATCAGAAGCTTTGTGATGCGTGCCTAAACGACAAGTCCACTTTGACGGGGTTTTCAAGGCGTCGAGAAGATCCTGTAAAAATTCAGAGTTTGATAAAACAAGGCGCTTCACTTACCGATCTTCGAGATCGGTATGTTAAGAAACAAATAGATCCACCCGATAATATTTGCCTCTACTGGTCGCTAAAGGGGAGCACAGCGACTTACCTGCTGATGACCTATCCCTATATTGTATCAGAGGAAGTGAGACGTTCTGCTGGCATTGATGAACTGATAGAACACTCGTTGTTGATAGTCGATGAAGCACATTCTCTCGAGGGTACAACATCGCTGAGCGACTCGTACATTTCTCTAAATTCACTCGTCCGCGTCAAGGAGCAATTCGAAAGCCTCCTGAAATCTGGCAATCTTTCCATCAGCCAGCAAGGGCGCCACGCCGTGGAAAACGTGCTCAGGTCTATTGCTGATGTCGTGCTCAAGTTTGGTGACTCACTAGGAATGGTTCACAAGGACAGAACTAAACTTTCACTCGCGTTTGATCTGCTTTCCGATGAGATTGAAAGCATCAGAGCTATCTCTGAACTGATTCAAGAACGAAGGCTAGATGCATTGCTGAAGAGACCTGAGTTGCAGATAGCCGACCCTTTCTTCCGAACACTCGAATTCATCGAGCAAACACATGAGGAATCTCTGGAACTATTCTCGAGTGGCTCCGAAGCCCTTGTTTTGAAACTTGTAGATCCAGCTGAGATTTTACAATTTTTGAACAAGGCCCGAGGTCTCTTGCTGATGAGCGGTACGTTCCCTTCAACTGACTATGTCAAAAAAGTGTGGGGAATCAGGGGCAGCGTTGAATCGGTTGACGTTGTCCAAGATTATCCCCAGGACTATTACAGCGTCTTTCCCCGAGATGCAAAGCGATTTGAAATTATGAGCAATGTTTCGAGCGAATACAAGGGACGCAACAGCGGTGTATGGGATAGATACGCCAAGATTATTGACCGCGCTTTCATCGATTCGCAAAAACACATCTTGGTGGGATGCTCATCATATCACATCGCTGAGCAGATATTCGAGCGCGTCAAGGTACCAAAACTCTGCGAAGACAGGAATACAGCACATCAAGAAATCATGGAGAAACTCTTGTCTCCAGGAGCTCAATACGCTCTCATCTGCGTCGTTCGTGGGAAATTACTCGAAGGAGTCGAATTTATCGACAGGGCAGCTGGGCTCTCCATAATTGATACTGTCATAATTGCTGGAATACCATTTGCAGTCCCCGACGACTATTATAGATTTAGAGCAAAGCGGATTCTCACAAGATTGGGCTATGACGCAGAAAAGTATCGAGATTATAAGAGCGTAGAGCACCGACTCTTTAGCCTGCAGCCTGCCATAGTCGCCATCAAACAAGCAATCGGGCGCGGGATTAGAACTCCAAAAGACCGCATTCGCGTGATTCTCGCGGACGAGAGATTCGACAATTCTTTCTGGCGGAGGGAGCTATTCCAATGAAAGTTCCATTCCCAGAAGGAAAGTTCAACACTATCTTGGCGGATCCTCCTTGGCCTTATGACAACATTCACACGGGTGGGTCAATGAAAAGCGGAGCCGCGGACAAATATGAAACAATGAGTCTGGAGGAAATCAAGGCGCTCCCCATTTCCAGCATAGCAGAGAAAAATTCGGTTCTGTTTCTCTGGGCAACGGTTCCCATGTTGCCAGAAGCTCTGGATGTTTTGAGATCATGGAACTACAAGTACAAACATATGCTGACATGGCGGAAAATAATGAGTCTGGGAATGGGCTGGTACTTTCGTAACCAATGTGAACATCTGTTGGTCGGAATACGAGGAAACATCAAAGCTTTCCGTTGCCAGAGGCCAAACTTCATCGAAACAAAGGCTCTTGGCCACTCGGAAAAACCTGAAGAGTTTCGCGTGTTGATCGAAGAAGCGACGAAAAATATTCGGAATCGCCGCATGATAGAGCTTTTCGCTAGGCGTGAGTCCTATGGTTGGACTTGCTGGGGGTTAGGCCTGAAGCCACAATTGCAAGAACGACTCCAGGAGCCTCAACTCGAAGAGGAACTGGTCAACCAATCGATTTATTGATTTTTTAACTGTGACCAAGATGTTTCCCAGTTTATTTGAAAACGATATAGGATTCGAATTCAGAGACACGCCGCTCGCAAACACTTTCGATGGACGTTCAATTCTCAAGATCCTTGATTTTTTCATAGCGACCAAGAATTCACTGACGACATTTGAGCTCGCCGAGAAGGTCGGGCTCCGACCCAAAGACGCTGTTCATTCATTGGCAGTTTTGAGTGAATTTGAGATCGTTGTATCTGAAGAAAACAGGGTTGATCCTCTAAATCCAAAATTCAAGCTAAACGAGCAATCAAAGGCCGCGCTCTCATGGCAGGTGATTCGCGAAACATTGATCAGGAAGAACAAGGAAAGGTTCGACAAATTCCATCGACCGCCGACAGTAAAACTGGGTGATTGAAAGTGGCATTAATCGATCAGCTCGACGGAGAAATTTGCGAGCAGGCTAACCATGCATCTGCTACCCAAACCAGTGTAACTGTCGTGGTTCCTTTTCACAAGACTGCCTCATTGTCTAAAGTTGTAAGCGCGATCCTTCTGCAACGCTATCCTGTTGACAGAATTATCTTGGTGAATGATGGGTTGGGCACGCCTTTTCTTCCACTGATGCACATCGCTGATCCGAGGGTCGAAGAACTGATCAATCCAGAAGGTATTGGAAAAGCCCGTTCAATCAACAAAGCCCTGGAGCAAATCGATTCTGATGCAGTATTAGTCGTCGATGCGGACACCTATCCAGATCCGAAATGCCTGGAAATTCTCGCCAAAGCGCTCGTTGGAAATGTCGTAATCACGACGCCGACTATTCATCCAAACGATGCTTTGAATTGGATCGGCAGGGTCAGGGCGAAACAATACGTAAAGTCGCCAGGGATCAATGGGTGCACTTTCCTCATCGCGACAAAATACCTCAGGCAACACCCAATACCAGAATTTACCATGGTGGAAGATCAACAAATGACTAGAGAAATCAATGCGAGCAAGATCTACAAATGGCACCAATGTGAAAATGCCCATTCATATACTGAAGAGCCAAAAGGTCTGGGCGCGCTCTATCACCAACTAACGCGGTGGGATTACGGGGACTATCAGTTACGAGCAAAAAAGAACCTGGTACACAAATATGCACCTTTCATGTTGTATGCCGCTTTAGCGGTAGTGATCTACTATGCGTTAGTAGAGCCTTGGATCCGCATCGGCTTGATTACTAGTATGCCGATCTATGTCGGAGCCTTGGTCATACTCGTAGTCCTCGGAATAAACATTCTTGCTACTCGCTCGATTCGCCCTGGAGTGCTACTTTACTCCGTGGTTGAGTCATGCGCGGAATTCAATGCTATTTTCAACATCCTGACAGGAAGAAAGCCAAAGTGGGAGGTTGTGTAATTGGCACAGAACCTCGAACGCGTCTCTCCACAAGAAATTTCTTTTGAACAAATGGAGTTTCAGCACAGAAAGACGGTCAGGGCGAATAGGCATCGGGCATCATCTATCCAGGTGTTTTCTCAAATGCTCAGAATCATTTTCGACGCAGGTGAGAATGGCATATTGAAGACGCGCGTTTTGTCCAAAACATGCCAAACGACATATGCTTTCGACAAGCGACTGGACCAGCTCTTGAAGTATGGTTGCGTAGAATTCGTCAAGATGCAGCCGATGCTTCGCGGGCGCGGGTGCAGCCTCGAGCACAGAGTGTTGAAATTGACGGAAGCAGGAATTTCAATTATGAGAGATGTTGAGAAAGGAAATACTGCGCGGTTGATTGAAGTTTCGCAATAACTATTTATCTCGATTCTAGTTATGTTGGTTTCTAGGCTGAAGAAGATTTGTGGTTATGTCCTTCTTGTGGTAATATAATCTTGAGAACAGGAACATGGAAAAAGAATTGAGCAATAGACCACGCTGTTCAAAATGCAATCGATTTTCAGCATGGGGCGGTCTTTGTGCAGGTTGCCATGATTTTCCCGAAAACTGTAAGTGTGAGAAATCAGAATGAGCGAAAAGAAAAATATCGTTGCCCATTTGGAAAGATGGATTGATGAAGATGGGAACTTGAGACAAATGATAACGACTTGCACTTTTGCTCAAACCATGGGAACTGCTCTCTGTGGTGATTGGGTGCATACCTCGTATTATCATGGCTTGGTTTCTAAAACTGAGCTCGAAGGAATCAACGGAGAGATACAAGTTTTCCAAACTCGAAATTTACATAGGAAGCTGAAATCAAATTGAGCGAAGAGGTAATCCTCGCATACTGTTCAAAGTGCGACACAACAGTGGAACAAAAGAAAATAGGCGAATTTACCAGCATATGCGAAACATGTGGAACAGTCAACAAAGGTAGTGCTGATTACGATCCAATGTGAGTAAGCCATGAGCGAAAAGAAGACAATGGAAGTAGCAATTTATCTTTGTGAGAAACATGCTGTAGAATTAAACAAGATAGGTGCAAGCTCATCATATTTTGAGTGGAAAAATGGAGCGATTCTCTGCCAAGAAAATGATTGTAAAGAATTAGCCGAGACGATCCAAAAAATAGAGTTTGAAGCGAAATGAGCGAAGAACGAATCAAAACGAAGGCCTATGAAGTAGGGCAAAAACCGCTTTGCCAAAAATGCGGAGAGTTCTTTGTTGACCAATGGCTTCTCCCGAATCAATTCTTGAGTATAGAGCGATACTCTTTCCTCGGACTTTGCGTCAAAGGACACTATGAGTATTTTGTGGTATTGCTTGTCAATAATACAAAGAAAGAAAGTGAAAATCAAGTTTGAGCGAAGAGGCAATCCAAGACTTGAACTTAGCTCGGTTCATTCCACTGATACAGAAGGGAGAAAAATCGCCTGCCGATCCAAGACAACTGCTTCAAGCTTTGTATTTAGGATACCAAGAAAGCCGTATGGGAGAACGCAAGCGGGCAGTTCAGATAATCGACGAAGAAATTACTAGATTTGAGAAGCTTGGACAGCATAGATCGTATGCAATTACTGAGATTCTGAATACGGTCAAAAATCGAATCGAAAAAGGGGAGTTAGTCAAGTTAGATGCGAATTATTTGATTGAAAGAATCGATTGCAAATGTGGTTTTGTTTCAAACGAGAATCAAGGAATACCTCCCGCGCACCCAAATTTTATCCGAGAAGATTGCTAGATGAGCATGAGCGAAAAGGCAATCCGAGAGATCAGATCCAAATTATTGGAATTGGAAAAATTCTGGGACAAAGGGCATCAAAAAGCAGTCAGCATCGGATTCAAAGTAAGACTGGATGAAATTTTCAAATTGCTACATGAGGTAGAGAAAGAATGAGTCAAACCATGAGCCAGTGTTCTAGATGTGGAACTACAATGATTGAGAAAACTTACTACGGTTCTCAAGATGAATACAATTACGATGAATGTCCTAGATGCGAGAAAGAGTTTGAAGAAATGCGACAATCGGCGGAGCAGTATATCCGAGAAAATAGACATAGATGGAAGCCATGAGCGATTTTACTTGTCCGAGTTGTTTTGGAGATATTGACTTTCCTTGTTCTGAATGTGGTCGTTGTTCTGATTGTTGTATAGGAAATTACGAGAGAGAAACTGAGGAAAGCGATTAGAAAGATATGAGTGAAGAGGCAATCCGTATTCCAGCATACTTATGCACTCATCCGAAATGTTGCACTTGCGGAAATTGTACTGATTGCCAAGTGAGGTCCGTCAAGCCATGAGCAAAGAAAAGCGAAACCATTTGCTGATTGACATTGATTCCAAGATACCCAATTTAGCTCTAATGAAAATCAGTTCTTGGGCTAAAGCGAGGGGCGATCATGTCGATTTTCAAGAAGCTACTGTCGAGCCTGATGAAGTATGGGTCTCATGCGTATTCTCTTGGCATAAACAGGACGCTCTGGGTGTAGGAACATTCTACCAGAATTCTGCAAACGTTCACTTCGGCGGAACGGGTTTCGATTGGGGGATGCCAAGAACTCAGAGAATTGAGTTACCACAAGAAATCGAAAACTGCTCGCCTGATTACAAACTTTACGAAGATGACCGAGCTTTAGGGTTCTGTCAAAGAGGTTGTAATCGAAAATGCCAATTTTGTGATGTATGGAAGAAAGAAGGCACAATCAAGGAGAACGAATATCATAGAATCATTGATTGGGTTCCTGATTGGGCTTCAAAGGTTCTTTTGCTTGATAACGATATGGCTCTTTACGAAAATTGGAAACACGACCAAATTCTTACGGATATTATTGAATCAAAAAGAAAACTTTGCATAACTCAGGGCTATGATGCTCGTTGTGTTACAAAAGAGAGGGCAAAGCTTCTAGCAGAAAACAAGCCTTGGGATTTAGATTTCAAAAATCGAAGAATCTATACCGCGTGGGATTACTTAGGCATAGAACCTTATGTGAGAAGAGCTATCGAGATTCTTCTTGATGCAGGTTTCAAGGGAAAAGAAATCTACTGTTACATGATTTGCGGTTTCAATACAACACATGAAGAAGATGTTTATCGTTTTGACGTTCTTCGTTCTTACGGCGTTTATCCTTACATCATGCCGTTCAACAAACGAACAGATGACAAGTGGCTGAACCATTTTACTCGGTTTGTCAATCGAGGCTATAGCCGTTTCATTCCGAGGGAAGAATACAAAGCTGGCGTGTTAAGACTTCAACAACAACAAATCTCCACACACAAATCCCTAGAACAAATGAGGTTGCTAGAGAATTGAGCGAAGATGCAATCCGCGCCGAAGAAATCTCAAAGGTTATCGAGGAGAATTTACTTCAAACTCTGGAACGGGAAATCGAGGGAGACTAGAGCGACTTGAGCGAACTAAAAGAGACTAGAGCGACTTGAGCGAACTAAAAGAGACTAGAGCGACTTGAGCGAACTAAAAGAAATCTGGATTCAAAGCGAACCTAGAAAATGCTGGAATTGTGGCAAAATGAAAAAAGAGACTACTATCGTAGAGCTGGATGGCGGGGAAGGAAGCGAAATCATTTGCCATAGCTGTGCTTGTGAAACGTTTCAATGCTCGGACTGTCAAACAGATTGCGAGGTAATACATACTTGAGCGAAGAGGTAATCTGATAAATCGGAGAGCAAAGTAGAAGAGGAGATTTCTGAGGGAAGAATGGAGCAACACGTACACAACCTGACGAAAATGATTTCCAATTTTGGAAGAAAATTGGTGGAACTCGCGACCGTGCCATTCAAGTTAACGCGATTTCCTCTTCTACGCTCAGTTTTGAATACTTGCAAAAGATCCAAGATGAGGCACTTGGGACATGGTAGTTTACCTGAAGGAATAACTAGAAATAGCTATTTTCCAATATTGCATGCGTGAAACAACTCAGCGAACAGGGCGGCGAACCTGTGAACATTACCGATATGCCAGGCTTGAATGGGGCGAGCGGCAAATATGCTGGAAAGACGGGCAAGTTGTATCACATTGAACTGGAAAACGGAATGTCCGTCAACCTCGAACGCGGCCAATTCAAAGTCAATGGAACAAAACTCAGACTAGCTGGCCCCATGGTCGAAACAACATCGCAATCTGTGGTGCCAACAATTCTCGGGGACACAGATCTGGTCAAGTGTATCCCATCTGATATCTATTCGTTCATGGCTGGCCCTGACCATAATCTCTATTTCATTCGGGCGGAAAATGACAAAGTCGCTTATGAGAAATGCGCGCAAGCATTGGAACAGGAAGGATGTAACGCTGAAGGAATCCTAGTCGGCCATAGGATCCATATTTGGGAATGGACCAACGGATCGGAACCCACACGCCTAAAGGACATGGGTTTCCACTCGGAGATGTCTAATGATTGAACGACATCACTAACAATGATTGAACGACATCCCAGCGTACTGCATGTACAAATTCGCAAATTCTGCCCCATTGACGGGCACATACTCTCCGCTCAGCGAACCGCCGTTCAGCGCCCTCATGACCTTCGCAATAAAGTCAGGACCTGGCGGAGACGTATTCATGAGCAAATAAATGAAATGCCCTCCATAGTTGTCGTTGCTGGCATCCTTCTTGATCTGGTTGACTGTATCCGCAACATCCTGGCTTGTGTAATGCGCGCCGTAATTTGGAACTCCTCCAATTTGGCCCCCTCCATTAGAAATTGACAACGCGGGCACGTTAGCCCCGCAAGCAGTCTGAACCACAAACGGTGCAAGCTGGCCATTACCTTGCCACAGGTAGAGCGCGTATGGTTCGGGAGACCCCCAATCATTCAGATAGGTCGATATCTCCGATTTCGTAACTGACCCCCCAAATATTCCAAATGGATAGTGCTGACCTGAATTTTGAGCCAGATTATTTGATAGCTGCGTGTACCAAGCTTCATTCGGCATAGATTCAGGTTGTGAATATCCGCCTCCCGAGGGGGCGCCGATCAGTGTCTGATATCCATTACTTGGCAAACTGGAATACCACAGTCTCGTCATTGGTGGATTAATTTGGGCTTCCTCGCCATTCAGCTGCCAGACCATGGGAATTTCGGAACTGTAGAGCTTGCCTGTGGATGAATCCTTTTGCATGAAATAATTATAATTTGAATCATAGACGTAGGTCGAGGCATCGCCCTGGGAGTACACCCACATCACGTAGTGCTTGGCCGAGTCAAAGGACACCGCGGGTGACGCGGGTTGGGTCAGATCCGTAAGGATGGGCAGTCCATTGAGTACGCTATAGTCTTCCGCCGCCTCTCCAGTTTGTGTCATATGGCCGCCAGCAGAAAGTAGTGCAATAGTCGGGACCTCTCCTCCAAGACCAAAGAAGCCAATCATCGGCGCGCCTGACGAATAGGCTTTCAAAATCAATTTAGCCAAGGCGCTTTGCGCTACGCTTAGACGACCGTTTGCATTGAGCGACCATACGAATGCTTTCCATTCCATGTAATAATCGGTTATTTGGACTCGTCCATTCGGCGCCAGGGCGATAAAGTCCCTGGTAGTTTTTGAACCATAGTTGCTCCAGAGCCAAGTAAACGCGGCTACACCGTCAGAGCCGCAGCCTATCGAGCTGCAAATTGATATTATGTTGGCTACTGGGGATGTGCTCAATCCAGTCACGGATTGAAATGAAGAAATTTCATTTGAGCTCATCGGCAGTGCATCGTCTACTCCAGCGATAGTCCTTGCCATGTTGAACTGCATTGTATTTCCAGCAGCATACTCTACTATCTTGACATTTCCACTGCTAGTCACATAACTGGCAAATTTTTGAAAATAATCATGGATGGAAATAGTCTGGTATGAGATCCCATAATCGCGCTGCATTATGCTGAGCCATTGATTGTCTATGCTTTGATAAACAAGAAAAATCTGGGGCGTCCCCCTGTTGACTATGCCTTGCAATGCTGGTATGGCATCTTGAAAAGAACCATCCCCGCTGATTACATAGATGTTCGAAGCAGGTGAATTAGACCTCGGCATCGGGTAGATGGAATTGGTTGGGGTCGTCACGGAATTTGTCGTCGAAAACATTAGGTTTTGATTCATGTTGATGGCATATCCAGAGGATGAAAAGGAACTAGACACGACAAAGAGGAAGACAAGTGCGGCGATGAGTAGGATCTGCTTTAAACTGAACATCGATTCTCGAAAAGTTGTCTAAAAAACTGTATAAGAACATGCTCGCAAAATACGCATGCGCGACTAGACACGCGCTTGTGTTACTTTCAGACGTTTCTGATACGATATTACCCGTTTACAAGCGGACGCACTCGCATCGAGAATATCGCTCATTGTATCACAGATTTTTTCAGATCGCCCAGGTCAAGCTTGCTGTCATCTTTCATCAAGTAGTCGATGTTTGAGCTGATTATAGTTCGCCGTCGTACTCGTACTCCCTGACCATCAGCTTCTCTTTTTCCAGCTTTGGCGAGTTTCAGAATTTTGTTACCCTCTTTGATCGCAGAATAGTAGTAGAGCAACCGATGGAACCTGTAGAACTTGCCGTTCGCAGTGTCAACAATGCCAAGAAATCTTCTTGCATGGGTGTAAGAACGCGTGTCGTATGGTCTTATCGCAACAAGCGGGTTCATGTCTTTGGTCCTGTATATCATGCAAAAGCAAGCAGGATTGCCATTGTAGCAAGTGTTCATAGCTCCTTGCAGCGACGATTCCCATGCTGAAGGGAACGAGGTGTTTGGATAATGTGGTTTGAGGACGTCCTTTCTAATGGAATAGTAGCCGCCCCAATGACCAGGCATAACTTCGCTGGAAACTTCAGACCAGTATTTTTCGTCGACGTCGATTTTTGGAACTCGCTTCGGTAGCTTCTTTTCTAGTGCAATTCGTTCATCATCATAGCGTTTCTCTGCCGCATAGTCACCCTTCTCGAAAGCGATCTGTGCAGAATTCTTGAGCAAATCGATTTTTGACTTGATCTTGATCGCAGTTTCGCTCATCAGCATTCAACCCTGAGTTCAGACAATTGCTTGAGAAGAATTTCTTTGTTCTGTTTTGTCAAGCTAAGGAGTTTTGCAACATCATAAGGCAACAACTTTGGTCCCTCTTGATTCGAATGTCGGACGCGCGACAAAATATATTCAAGCACTAATAATCGTGTATTAAGCAACTTCAAGAGCTGCCTTTTCTCCTCCGTAATTTTGCTCAACTCTTCAAGAGAACAATGCACCACCTGAGAGACCGAAGGATCCAAGTCGGGTCCCACATCAATAACAGCTGGGCCAATATTGACGACTAAGGAAACATTCGCGAGAAATTCTATGATTGATTTGCGTTTGTCCTCCGACCAAGACTGCACAAATTCTTCCTCTGCCTTTTCGGTTGATCTCCTTAACTCGAGGTACTTGAGACAGGTTTCATAAGTGAAATTGATTTGTGCTTCTTGTTTGGCAAAATTCGAATACTCTGCCATGAGAATCTGGCTCCTGTTTGCAAGAGTAGTTTCGATATTCTTTCGAACATCTCTCGACCCCCGACGAGACCAGGCGAGAATCAAAGTTTTCGCCTTTAGAGTGGTTAAATCATTTGGTTTTCTGATCTCAAGACTTAAACCGCGTTCCCGAAGCAGGTCCTTTGTTATCAGGTCTCTGCTTGGAATATAAGTCCCAAAGCTTTCTCGATAAAGCTTTGCCCAGCTGTATTTTGACATCCACAAGCTGAACAGTTTGCCGCGTTCGTCTTGAGCCCCATAAAACGCCTGAATAGCTGCCGATGGGTTTTCAAATTCCAGTGGCTTGAAATATTCCCAGAATATCTTGCCCACTCTGTTGCTTCCAGAAAAAAGATGTAGCAGATCGTCTTCTGGTTCGCTCCTGTTACCTTCAATCAGCATTACGTCAAGATCCTTAGGCGCCGCTTTACCCCTGATGAAACTTCCAAAAATATGAACCTCGTCAATTTGGATCGGGAGATCAATGGTTTCGATTTTCTTACATGCCTCGACCAGCTTGTCTAGCAGGGATTTCTGCCTCGGAGTGTACTCTATCGCTGGCTCCATCATTTTTTGACGCCAAACTCCACTAGCGTTCTCTTGAGACATGCCTTCAACGAATTGTCCTGGAAGGGAGAACGACCCATCATGAAATCAATGCATTGCTGGTTCCACCGCTGACGACTGATGTCTATGCATTTCTGGTATTCTTTCGAATACTCTTTCACCCTCAATTTTATTGATACCTTCATTGATAAGAAATTGGCAACCCGCGCCTGCGTATGTTTTCTCGTTCTGTCTCTGAAAATTCATCAAGAGAATCATAAATTGAAGGAGATTTGGGAGCGGACCCAATTGGCGAAATTACTCGTTGCACTTTTGGAACTCTTGATGCTCCTCCTTCTGAGTCTAGCATACTCTTCAGGCGAGATATTTCATCTGCTATTGTTATTTTACCAGGTTGGAATTTCTTTGGATGGGCTTTCGTTTTAGCAGGTTGCAAGAGTTTGAGCTTTACATCGACATGCGCAGAACAGTTTGGTAAATGATAGAAGCCGATGAATGAAACATAAGGCTCGAATATCATACTATTCAGACTTTCAGAGTCTTCAACAAATTCTGCTTGCCCTGTACAATTTTCACCGAACAGCAAAAAGCGAAATGTTAACGAAACATCGATTCTTAATTTGGATTCATGCACTCGCTGCTTTACTCTGGCAAACACAATTCTATGAAGTGGGTATCTGAAATGAAGAACATCTACCATTTTTTGTATTGCCTGAGCTTTGACCTCGCTTTGCTCACTTCTTCCTAAAGGGATTTCAGCTGTCATTTGGGAATAGAGACACTCTCAGAAGACACTCTCAGAAGCCCCGCAATTAGGACAAAAAGTTACTTGGGACATCACACTGGAACTCTCTTCGTTTCCTCTACGTGAATCAAGCCCCTTTTGATTGGAATTTTCATAAAGGACGGGTTCCAGGCGTCTTCTGGAATTACATGACCCAAAAGGAAATTCTTGTCTTTCCGAGGATCTTGCGTACTACTTTCCACTGCTTTATTTTGCAGGTCAACATTGTACCAGATTCCGTCTTTGCGTAGCGCATACCCATATCCTGAAAATCCCGTGATGACTTCAGTATATCCAAGTTCGTACAACCAATTCAGACCGAAACCTGGCTCGCTCATCGTTTTGACGGGTAAGACGAATCTGTTGAGTTTCACTTTGTGAGAAGATTTGATCAGCATTGTGTCCACGCCGTCGAAAAGAATCTCAGTTATCTCGCACCCGTTCAAGATTTGCGCACCATTATAACCCTCTTCGCTATCAATCACCACATAGGATAAGTTCGGTTCTTGACTCATTTTTATCAAGATCCTAATTCTTTCGCGAGTATCTTTTGCATATCCGTGCTGCTCAAGGCAACAGTTACGAATCCCTTTTCCTTTAGCTGAATAATCTCCTCTTGCTTACAGGCGTACTCGAAATCATCTGAGATCTGCTCGAAAGTCAGAGAGGATAACTTGATCCTTCCCAACCCCACGACGATGAAAGGATGACCTGCACAACTTTCCATGAAAAGTAAAGTGCCGCATGTGAAAAAAGTGTGGTCATTTTTTGCAATATGCGAAACCTTCTTGGCTTTACGCGGAAGCGAGTCAATATTCCAGAACTTTACTAGGTGTCCTGCTACTGTCATGCTCGGGTCGCTTCCAAAGAGAATTTGAGTTCCGTCGCATCCTCGCATATTCCCTTAATTTTCTCAACGTATTTTTCAAAGTCCTCTAGAGAAATCTGGAATTCTTCGGGCGGAAATTCAATATCAACATAGAGCCGAACGGAGTGCTTTTGCATTGCTTCTTTCACTGCGTCCTATACCGTCTTCCTACTGGAATCGTTTCGGGCAGGCGTCCGAATTGCACATCAATCCTGCATTTATGGCACACAAAGTAGAAAAAACAATCTCCGACATATGTCTTGCTCGAGCGGTGCCGATCAATCATGGATTTCTTATTATCATTGGCATTGCCGAATCGCCGTAACTGCCCTATTGGTTCGTCCTCGTCTTTGAAAGGGGCGTTGCAAAGATCACAGGTCGGTTTGCCGAGCAATAACTTGTCCAAATTATTCACAGGCTGGACGCCCGCTTTGGCTTCTTCGCGCACCTCTTTCATGGAAGTATAGCCATGAAACGACTCGAATGGGGATTTGGCATAAAACGAGTCGAATGAAATCCCCCAGCATGCATCACAGATTGGATCCATCTGCTCCCAGTCCTGACCGAGAAACTGTGTTTCAGATGGCCAAATTCCTTTGCCGCACTCCACGCATTTCCTTTCAATCAAGCAAGAGCCTTTCGGCAATACTGCGTGGTTTGTGCCTGGCTTGTCTTCAAGAACTTCGTAATCGAGCAACCCCAAAAACAAAGCATCGATATGAAAGGGTCGGTTGTTAGAAAGCGCCGCTTCTTCGCACCTTGAAATGAACTCGTTAATTTCCCTAACATCCTGATCGAAATAGCGCGAATCGCTAGCTGGAATCTTTGCAAAATCCTCCCCCAGATTCATGACCAATAGCTGTTCTACATCATCACAAGAATCCTCTGGGTTGAATTTGTCGGAAACTCTGCAAACGAATTGATCTAACTTTACACACTTGTTGAAAGGGAAAGCTCCAACATCATAGCAAATTATTGCAAGCGAGCCAGGAGACTTTTTCTTCGCCCTTACAGTGATGACATATCCATTTTCGGGCCAATTTCTCGTGGCTTCAATCTTTAGTTTCTGCTTGGGAGCACATGTCGGATGGCAGGGCTCGTTCCCTACAAACTTTGGCTCTTTGCTTCCAATTCTTGAATCGCAGAAACGGCATCTTGTGTTCGGAGTCCATTCTATTTCTTCTTGCATGCTCATTTTTCAAGCAGCAACTCCTGAAAGCGAGCGGGCAATCGAAGCTCCCAGTTCACTTGGCATAGCGTTTGCAATCATCTGGGCTACCTGCATCGCGTTCCCTTTCCAGATGTAATCGCTCGGAAAGCCCTGTAATGCAGCTGCTTCGGCGAGAGAGATGTTTCGGTTCTCATCAGGAATTATCATATAGACTTTGCGAACGTTTACCACGGGCGGCGAAGGAAAGTCCCATTCGAGTTTGATCGTGTTCTTGAATTTTCCTGGACTGACGGCCGCGCTCCATTTGCCTGGCTCCGCATTTGCAAAACGTTCAACGGTTTCTGGCTTGGAATTTGCCATCCCCCAATTTTCTTTCACGGTGCTGAAAGCTTCTCTAACGGTCTTTGGAGCGCTGGTTTCGAGCGGTCTTTTTCGGAGACCGTCCTTGACTCCAATGGCAACCCAACGTTTTCTGTTTTGTGCTGCACCGTAATCGGCCGCATTGAGATACAACGATTCCACGTCATAGCCCAAAGTTTTTCCAATGCTGACAACCTGAAATTTCAAAGGAGCTGGAGCAGTCGGCACGTTTTCGAGGACAAAGAATTTTGGCTTTATTTCTTCAACTAGGCGCATGAATTCGACCATTAGAAAATTTCTTGGGTCATCTGCTATGCGCCGATGATTCAGCTTTGAAAATGACTGACAAGGCGGGCCGCCAATCACTCCACCTAAACCATCATAATCCCCTCTAACACCGCTCACATTCCTTACGTCTCTCTTCTGCACCGATGTTTCAGGATGATTGGCTCTGTAAGTGTCTACTGCTTCGTCCTTTATGTCGATTGCATATTCTATATTGAAATATTTTGCAAACCCGAGACCCATGCCGCCAGGTCCACAAAATGCTTCAAAGACCGAGTCTTTATTCGTCATCATTTCTGCTCTCACGGCATGTATGATAAGTCCTAGCTATTTATTGTTAGCCATAGCCATATTCATATATACTCTGCATTGGCCATTTATGACGTGGTAAAATTGTCTTCCGTTCGGAATTCAAAGAAACGATCGCATCCGACAGCGACAACTCTTGTCGCGACGAATCCGATCTGTGAGGTGCAGAAACTGTTCGAGAAAGGAGTGGAGATTTGTAGAGAGAATGGCAGGCGCGGTGCATATGACGCGTTTGACGAACTCGCCGCATATTTCGGGAAAAAGTTAGGGCTTCATTCAGAGATGTTGAAGGCAGATGGATCCGCGCAAGAGAAACTTGAGACGCTTTTTGGTGTAAACCTCGCACTCCTTAGAAGTGCGCCGATACATGACTATCTTGGAGATTTGGTCAACAGTCTTGGCATCGGCAACTCAAAGCTCGGTCAGTGTTTTACCCCTAGTCATATCGGGGCGTTCATAGCAGAGCTTCTTGGAATAGGGTCGAATCCCTCGGAAACGATCATGGATCCCTCCTGTGGGACTGGCAGTTTGCTTCTTTCGACTCTCGCCAGAGCTGTTCCAGGAGAGACGCTCTATGGCATCGAGATTGATGCTCGCATGTATCGCGCCTGTCTTGTGCAACTTTCATTATTCACCAACGGCGGCAAGCGCAATCCATTCCACATTTTATGCGGAAACGCCTTGAGCATAGGTTTCATTAGATCCGACGATCCAATCTGGGTGAACATGGGAAACAAGTGGAACCCGTCGTATATCGCGCATCCGCTTTTGGAGGTTGCATAATTTGTTCATCTATGAAATTACTCCTTCGGTCTACAACCGAATGCTGTGCTACAGCAGGCGAGCGCGATACTGGAATCCAAATGATCCACGAGCCGACACATCAAGGAAATGTGTAATATGCGATCATTATTTTGCAGTCGGTGACTATGCTCTAAGGACCTCGCGCAGTGGCGGGAGCAGGACGGTCAGGCACATGCACTGTGCGATGGAAAAGGGCGTAGTCATACCTATCTTGGATGAATTTATACTTGGCCTGGCAGCGCGATTTTGGCAGAGTCTTGACAAACAGATCAAGCTGACAACAATTTCACCAGTGCCTCTTGTCGTCGCAAGTGCAAGGCGGAAAGGGGGAGCGTAGGTAATTTGAAATTCAAAGTTCAGTCGGCTATTCCATTCATGGCAATAGATGATCTTCCAAAAGTCCAAGCGGAAGAACGCAAGCGGGCAGTAGAGATTGCCGAAGATTTCAGAAAAGATCTTTACAACGCGATTAATGAATTACCTACATTGTTAGACCACGGCATTCCAATGATTCAAAAATACATGGCACTCGAACTTTTGAACAAATTCAATATAGTCAAAAGTCGAATCGAAAAAGGAGAGTCAGTCACATGAGATTATTGGAAGCAGAAATTTGTCCTCAATGTGAGGAAAATGGAAAGAAGAAATATAGAGTTCTTACTACGGCAGCATGGTTTTTGACCTCAAAAGAAGATGCACCAGGCGAGAGTGTTCTGCTATTACCGTAGTTGAAATTGGCAAGATAACAAGAAATTAAAGTGAATTAAATACAATGACGAAAAGAGACTATACTGGAAATGTAATAAAACCGTTCAAAATGTCAAATTCACAGAGGAATGATTTTCTTTACTATGAAAATCTTCTCGGGCATGCAAAAGAAAAGATTGTTCTGGAACATGCTAAAATGAATGGAGATGCTCTCGAAATTGTACATTCATATAGAGAGCTTTTGAAATTTCTCAAAGACAATGTAAATAATACTTTGCGTGATACAATCATAATCTGGAATGATAATCCAGATAGACAACATTCACGTTTCATATTTAGATTGATTGGTTCAAGAGAAATTTCGCGCGCTATACACAAAGGTTGGGATGGATTACCGCCCAAAAAGAGAGAATGGTCTAAGGCTTGTTTGGACTACAAACATAGAAAATGTGGTTTGAAAAAGTGCAAATGTTATTGTCATAAATAGAGAGGCACTTTCAATATGAAATTTCCGACAATAGTTAGATATAGTTATAATAGCGATTGTTAAACGAGAAGCTTTTTGAGATGCGGTAGACAGGTTCACGAGCTCAATGGAAGCAAACATTACGATTTTTGCGAAAAAGATGTCACGCACACCGATGATCATCTGGCAAGGTGCGTTGAAACGGAACAGTATGTGGTGTGGTCGAACAAGAAGCTCGAGGCACGCCGAATAGATGCGGCCAAGAAAGACCCTGTGCTTCTGAAGGCGGAATAGAAAATGAGCGAATTAGAATCTGAAGGACAACGAATAACGCGACTGGCTAGGCCTGCCAGAAATCTCAGCGAGGCACTGGGAATCAAAAAAGAAAGGCTGGTCCATCTAGCAACTATCTTTACAGAGTGTGTCAAGAACGATGAATCAGCCATGGATAGCTTAGCCAACATCCTTTCGCTGTGGCACGCAAAGAAAATCGATGAAAAGGAATTCGCCATGTTGTGCTTTGATTTCGGATGGTACACCGCGTTAAACGCAACTAGGAGAGAGATCGACAGGTCAATTTTAGGAATCATGTTCCTTGATAAAACCTCTGGAGAAATTGACAGAGCGTGAATTTCCTGAAACATCTACTAATCCAGTTAGGCTTTGCGGTAAGAAATGGAAGCTACGACTTTGGCAAAGGCCCTCTTGCAAGATACTCATTCTTGTGCGAGATTCACGGCCTTGTTTCAGGTTACAAACATGGATATTCCCAGAAACTTTCCTGCCCTTTCTGCCTACGTGACTCGTTCTTTCAGTTTGAACACGCAGAGGAATTATGCTGAGTGAGAAAAATGCTACAAGAATCATTCAGAAAAATCGACGCTCTGGTTCTACGATGCGTTTTTGCAGTCAAATATGCTCACGACTAGCGTGAAATAGAAAAATGAGATTGAATGAAAACGAAAGACAAGTTTTGAAGAACGCACTAGAAGAACATGCCGAAGCTTTCTGTGGTGAAGATGAAGACGAATATCAAGCAACGAAGAAAATGCTTTCCCGATTAGAAAAATTCGAGGAGTTAAGTGAGCGCAATCGAAAGGGCGGATTAGCAAATTCCCTGAAAATACAAGGGAAGCTCGATTTCTTCAAGGGTTACACTGGTAAAACATACGAAGAACATTTGAAGTTAAAAGCGGAAAGCGTGAAGAGTGAAGAGTGAAAAATGAGCGAAGAAAAAGTCCGTTGTAAATATTGTGATGGAGAAGTTGTTTATGCGAATGCGGGCGGGCGTGTTAGTCTCATGTGTAAAAATTGTGGTGCGACAGCTTTTCTTCCTGATTTCGTAAAGACAGAAGCTGACCCGCAAGGGAGTGCAACCTTGGATCGAACAGCATTGAACAAACTAGGGCTAGAGTACCGAACATCAAAATTGGAGGGATAAGGAGTGACAGAAAGCAACACGCTTGACATGTTCTTCGCAAATACCATGGAAGATACTGGACCCGCAGCCCCATCCACTGTACAAGAAGCGCCAATGATATCGGAAGAAAAATCGGAACTTGTACTTGAACTGGAGCAGCTTGAAGTCTCTATCAAGAAAGTCAAGACGGTCGGAGTCATTAATCCACACGGGTCGGATTATTTGGGCAAGGACCATCCGCTATCGCTTGCCAGATTGGAAAACTTGGAGATCCGATTCTGCAAATTAGAAGGCACCATCACAGATGAAGACTATAACCAGCGCTACAAAGAAAATTTCAAAAGAATTCAAGAAGAAACCGAAAAGCTAGTTGCTGCCGTCCGTGAATGAGGGAGAAGAAATGGAAACCACTCCTTCAGAAGCCAAACCGATCCATTTTGACACATTATCAGAAGGGTGGAATTATTATTCGACTGATGATGGATGGATAATTGCGGTTAAGTCGGTCATGCACAAGATTGTGAAGTCTGAGCAAAAGGACGGCATAGGTAGACCAATTCATACAATTTTTGAGCGACCTCTCGTGCAAATCTTGACGCCTGAAGAATACAATGCCATAACACATCAATCAGGAAGAAAATAGTTTGAGCGCGCGAAGAACTGTTCAGCTAGAATCAATAGTCGAAATCGCATGTGATATCGAACCAAATAATCCACACCTGTTGAAAATTAGGGAAATTACAATAACACATCCTGATATTGTAACCGTGTATTGCCCGAAACACAAGCAAGAAGTGAACAGTGGCATTAATTATGTCTCTGAAGAGACCAAGAAGGAGTTAGCTTAGACAGGAACTAACTATATATTACTAGAAATAGTCTAGGACTGGCTATTGGCTATTGACTCATAGACAGGAACTTGAACTACGGTACTATCAAAAAGAAGCGATCGCAAAGGCGGTTTCAGCCAAGCACGGAACTATTCGTGCGGCGACGGGAACTGGAAAAACCGTGATTGCAATAGGCTTCATCAAGGCTCTTCCGTTTCCATTTAATTCGAACGTTCTAATTATAGTGCCCACGCAGGCTCTAATCTACCAGGCGTGGGCGCCTAAACTTGCAAGCTATGGCTTTCAGGACGTGGGTCAATATTATGCCTACGCACACAGGTTAGGCCCAATTACCATCACAACTTACGCGTCTGCAATGATGCATCCTGAATTATTTGTTGATATTGGAGCCGTGGTGATTGATGAAATCCATCATCTAGGCGCTGCCCAAGCTCTGAACAGAATTCTACCACGACTCTTGGAAACAGAGTATGTTCTTGGGCTATCGGCTACGCCCGAGCGATCTGATTTGGCACATGAAGTGTTCCTGAAACACTTCCCGATTTGCTTTGACTTGAGTCTAGGAGAAGCCATGAAGACTGGCATTCTTGCAGAGCTCGAAGTTATTCCCGTTCCAACTCAGCTCTCTGATGCAGAAAGACGACTATACAACAAATTCACGGACAGAATTCAGTCAGCTTTTGCCCATTGCGGACAGAATATTCAAAGATGGCCACAATGTCGAGACCTGAAAGACGAGCCAATTGGTCTGATTGGGCTTAAAGCCATGAACCAAAGAAAGGCTTTGCTTGGGGGTTGCGAGGCAAAGGTGTCCGAAGCCCTGAGAATAATCCAGTCGCATGCAGGCTCAATGGTGATCGTATTTAGCGAGCGGATCCCCTCTATTGAGAAACTCCACCAGTTACTTGAGAAAAACCGCATCAGAAGCGCAACTTTTCATTCGAAGGTGCCGCCGTGGAAAAAGACTGCGATATTGGATAACTGGGGTGAAACTTTCGAGGTACTGCTCAGCGTCAAATCATTGGAAGAAGGATTGGACGTTAAGGATGTTTCAGTCGGCATCCTCTTAACCAGCGGTAAGGGAAAGAACCAATTCACTCAAAGGATAGGGCGCATAGTTCGCCCTAAAGAAGGCAAGCAAGCCAAACTCTATGTCCTGTTTGCGCCAAACACTTTCGAAGAACAATATTCCAGAACAATACGGGGACTGCTGAAAACATGAGGCGCTTGCCGCTTGGTAGAATTCGGCAGCGATGATTTTGCGAAGTACACCTTTCTTCCCCAGGCAGGGGAATTCATTCGGCAGCAGGGCGTGTCGATTAAAGACCTGGCGAGCCCTGAATATGCCAAAGTAGTCGACCGCGCTGAAGAAAGGGTACGGGAGTCCATCAGGGATCGAAAGGTGTCAGCGAAGGTCGAGCGTCAGCTCATTGAAATCCTGTCCTTTCCTGTCGCTTTAATGCTCGTAAAGTCAACCAAGCTGGACCACGTAATGGCGCGTTATGCACTCGCCGAGGCCATCAGAGTCGAGAATCTTATGGCCGCTGAAAAGAACGGTGACTTAATTGAGCAGTTGTTCAGGACTGCACTCGGCGTCGAACTAGAATATAACAAGAGTTTTCCATCAGTCCCGCCATTCAAAATTCCAGTCGCCGAATACCTGAAGCGATCTTCCCAATTCCACAAGGCCGAATGGAAACTTGTCAACCAAGTCGTTGGGGCTGGCATGGTCTTTCTCACCCAGGCAGACTTGATTCGATTGGTGCGCGAAGAAATCAGAGCGATGATCACTACGCGTTTGAAGGACATCAAAATTCCGAAACTGCCCGAAAACATTGCGGAGATCGTAAAGAAGATCATCGTCATGGCGCCTCCACCGCCGCAGAGTCCTTACACGATTCTGCACATAGGACCTGAAAATTATCCACCTTGCGTTCGCCACGCTCTGAACATGCTCGAAAAAGGAGAAAACGTTCCGCATTACGGTCGTTTTCTTATGGCGACTTATCTATTGAACGTAGGAAAAAGTGTCGGCGATATCGTTGAACTGTTTCCAAAAGCGCCCGACTTTAAGCAGAACATCACCAAATATCAAGTCGAGCATCTGGCGGGACTGAAAGGCGGCAAGACTCGTTACAGGGTTCCCACATGCAATACACTGAAATCTCATCAGTTCTGCTTCATGGATCCTGTGAAGTGCTATCAGATATCCAACCCACTTCAACATCCTTCAAGATACGCCCCTCCTGTCGAACCGATGAAGAAGAAAAAGAAGACCTGATTGATATAGTAATGGCTAACTATTTATAGCGGTTAGCCATTAGACTTTTTGATGGAGCTACAAGCAATTGAGTTATACAATACACTATTCAGCGAACTGCCCGATATGTAAAATCGAAGTCTCGGCGACATCAGAACTCGAATTGAAACAGTTAGAGGATTTTCACATGTTCAATGTGCACGGAATGGTCCGAAAGAACTTGGCTAATCAGCCGACTTAGGAGAACGAGTCAAAAATTGACCATCGAAACATTAGAAACAGTCGAAAGCGAACCCGTGAAGGATGTATGCGCTAAAGAAACAGTGATGCAGGAATACCTCTCTCAACTTTTGAAAGCAAGGGAAACAAAGCTAGTCAGGGAACTAGAACTCAAAAGAATCGAAGAAGCTTATGATCATATCAAAGATTCCAATAGAGAAAGGATTCAAAGACTGGAAGAAGAAAACAAGTCTATTGATTCCGAGATCTCTGGAAAGCGAAGCGCGATTAAAAATGCTATCCAGGAGCAAGAATCAAGAGCATATAAAATTCGCGCACCATTGATCCAAGAGGTGTCTCTTTGTGCAGTCAAGAATGCACTTCAAGGAAAAGAAGCTGGAACAGAAGAGGGTACGGAAATTCTATTTCAGAATTGGTTTATGAAACTATACGAAGCATACCATCTGGATAACGGAAAGAAGGTCAACAAGGTTTCCTATGAGATCGCAAAGAAATCCAAAATTGATTTTGAAGTCGAAGGGATGTATCTTCTGGAAGAACTTATCGGATTTGAATTTCGGGAGAGGTCATACCATTCGGCACTATTCAGCCGAGATTTCAAAACCGAGCAAGACGCCAGGAAATTCGCAGACAAGAACCGAGAAGGAATAATCGCCCAAACCATCGAGAGGATAGTAGCGTTCGAGAAAGAATACGCTAAATGCACCCTGGACATAGATTCACTCTTCGATTTCAGATTAGTTACTGAGGATTGGCTAGCTGATACTGGAACGAATTACTTCTCTTTCCAAGTCGGAGAGAGAAACAAGCACATTCTCATCCTGAAAAAACAAGCGAAGAAAAGAGCATACTATGACGAGGATAAGGAAGAGTACGACATCAAGATTGAGCAGCACGGATTCAAGCTAAAGTTTTCAGGGCATCGACACTCCTATGAAGCCGAGAAAGTAACGGAATATCTGAGACGCTATTTCAAACTACCCGTGCTTGAGTTTGAAGAATCAGAACCAGTCGCATAGAAGGAGAATGAAATTAGAGCGTGAACACAGAAGCGATCAAGTATTGGGCTGAATCGATCGTCAAGGAATGTAACAAGGCTCATTCTCGCAGAAGTATGCTTTCATGGTGTTGCTGATGGCGCTCAAACAATATCTAGGAAAGAAGATACTGCGAGGACGTTATAGTGTCGCATCAGCCAAACTCGCTCATCAAAAATTATCGCTCGACGAAGCGCGCTTTCGCCGCCAACAATCTCTTGATGTAGCGAAAAAGAAACTCGAAATTGCAACACTCGAGTTACAAATCAAAGTTGAAGGAATCAAAGCTGCCAAACAACGGGTTGAGCTTCAGAGCAAGCAAAGGCCAGATGCGGCATTGTCCCAACAACCTGAAGCTGATTCACAATGACAAAGTGCCCAGAGTGCGGCGGGGAAATAGAACTCCCTTCTGATGTTGTTGCTGGCGAGATAGTAAGCTGCCCCGACTGCGGAGAATCATATGAAGTTGGAGGAGACAAGGTGGCACTAAAGAAAGCGGAAAAAGTTGCGGAAGACTGGGGCGAATGAATGTAATCAACTCGGAAATCGAAGCCAGGGCCGCAAAAAACTGCAAACGATGTACAAGCCTTGGTTATGCAATGTGTCTTTGCGTTTATAGGGAGGAATTCAAAGAGAAAAACCGAGGCAGATTTGGCAATTATGAAGATGAAAATCTAATAATCGAACCCATTACACCATTCGAATTGTTCAGATTCGGTATCCCTGAAGAATGGAAAAATGTCGCTATAGGGTTAGAATGGGAACCCGAATCAATCATGTTGCTCGTACGGTCAAAAGTCAAAGAAATGCCAAGGGCGATCGGTTACGTCTATTTCACAATGGTTGCTGGCGTTGTCAGAATAAATGAAATTCTTGTTTCTGAGCAAGTCAGGAGATCTGGGATTGGGCATTTACTCTTGGCTGAAGTTGAAAGATACGCGAACTCTCGCTCCTGTCACAAAATATCTCTCGTAACGACTGAATGGCACGTCGGCGCTCTTGATTTTTACAAAAAGAATGGCTTTGTCGTGGAGTCCATTCATCCGAATGATCGAGGGCATCTTACATGGTTCACTATGGTCAAAATAATGGGGCGAAATTAACATGTTGCCAGATAGTTTGCATCTATTCGTAGACGGTTGCGACATGCAAGACGGGGTCAATTCTTCCTTTGGCTATGTTCTGACCCGAGGACGTACTGAAATCATCGCTGGAGCAAAGAAAATTGATCCAAGCGACATCATAACTGGCATTGAATATACGGCCATTCTCCACGCGCTCGATGAGCTTTTGACTATGGGATACAGGAAGGAAAGCATTGTCGTACACAATGACAACATAGCAATTATCAAAGCACTGCGAACTTTGAACCCGAAAGGAAATCGCAATGGAATTATTCAATACACGTACCGTTTCAGTGACCTGGAGTTTGCCATTACCAAAAGTAATAATGGCCACATCAAGAAGTGTCATTTTCTCTCACGTGATATTTTGAGAGAGCAAAAAGCGAGTTGATAAAATGCGCCAGATGCAAAAGACCAATCGGCAAGGTTGTTTTCATCAAAGTCAAGAAATTTGATTTGCAGCACATGCAAATAGTAGAAAGCGAAGATTGGTGTGAATCCTGCGGTTGTTCAGGTGCTGCATTAGGTGATATGATAAATGCAAAGCTTAGAAAAAGAACCTAACTTGGAAGCATTCTTCGATGAATCAATAGAGCCTATTTCTAGCATTATTAAAATACCATCATTCTGTTTCGAAATGGGAAACTTTTGGAGGAGCTATAGCTTCAAATCCAGTGTATTTAACTGCATTTTGCCTTAATTGTGACTATGCGGGACCAGGGAAAAATTTCGAAAAGAAGATTGTTTCTGATGCAAATCTTGAACGATCTATCATAAGTAGCATCGAAGCTCTTCAACTATCAGGATTAGCTGAAGCCACAATGTCCTCCACAACGGATGAAATCACGGTGAATCCCGAGCTCACGAAAAATTTGAGAGACCGCGTACTTATTTATGTGAAAAATGGTGTGTGGAGACCATGATTGGCGAAGATCTGAGCAATTGGGTTGAAAACGAGGATGCAGCCAAAGTTCCTGAAGTCCCTAAAGTAGAGCAAAAACTTCCTTGCCCGATTTGCTCCACTGTGAATCAACCCATAGAGTTTGCGAGCAAAGAGGAATTGGGCAAGCATGTAAGGGGCCATTCGGATTTGGAGATTGGGCACGCGCTTGCAAATACCTAGCCTGCCATAGCTATTTATAACAGTCAACCGCTTTTTTGATATGACCAGATGAAGAAAAAGAAAAAGGAAATAATCGCAGTAGATTTATTCGCGGGCGGTGGCGGGACCAGCTCGGGGCTTATCAAGGCATGTAAGGAATCTGGCAAGACAATTGATCTGACTGCCATAAATCATTGGGACCTCGCGATTGCGACTCATTCTGCTAATTATCCCTGGGCTAAACATCTGTGCATTGAAGCACAGTTTGCTGATCCGCGAGTTATAGTCCCAAGCAAGCACCTGGACATTCTAGTTGCGTCACCCTCATGTGTTGGGCACTCTCGGGCAGCTGGCGGTCTACCCAAGAATGATCAGTTACGTGCCTCAATATGGGATATCAATAGATGGCTCGAATACATCAATGTTGAAGCGTTGCTCGTTGAAAACGTAAGTGAGCTGCAAGATTATGGTCCCTTAGATAAGAAAAACTTTCCAATCAAGGAAAGAAAAGGGGAGCTCTACAGAGCTTGGATTAATTCCATCAAGGCCTTTGGCTACAATGTTGAAACCAAAGTTCTCAACGCTGCTGATTATGGCGCGGCTACTTCTAGGAGTAGGCTGTTCATTCTTGCGAAAAAGGGGAACACGCCGATCAAATGGCCGCAACCTACGCATAACCGCGATGGAATTGGAGGGAAAAAATGGACTCCTGCCAAAACAATAATTGATTGGACCATCAAGAGTCAAAGCATTTCCGAGCGCAAAAGACCGCTGTCCCCTAGAACAGAAGCAAGAATACTCGAGGGATTGAAACGTTTCGCAAGCCCAGTATTACAACCGTTCATTATTCAGATGGAACATGGTGGCGGCATCAGGTCAATTCATCGAACAATGCCGACAATAACTACCGCAAGAGGCGGATCTATGGCACTTGTAGAACCGTTAATTATTGAGGCCGAACAGCCCGAGAATTCCATACCTGTAACGACGGGCGGCAAACAGGTGATACAAACCTTCATTTTAAGCCAAGGTAGCGGAGGAGCGCCGCGTTCCACCGAGAAACCAACTCCTACCATCCCCGCAGGAGGAGCGCATGCTTTGGTGCAAGCTGCGCTCATACAATATCATGGCAAGAGCGGCAAAAAGGAAGCCCCCAATCACCGAGTATATTCAGTGGATAAACCAATCGGAGCACTGGATACTTCCAACAGATATGGACTAGCTGAAGCGTTTATTTTACCAGTTCGAGGATACTTCGGACAAAACACTCCGAAAAGCATAGAGCGTCCGATTGGTTCAATCACTCAGCGTGGATATGGTGGTCTCGTCGAAGCTCAAATTGATGAAGAACCAGTCCCAGACATTTCGCCTGATAGTGGAGTTGCCCTAGTTCAGCCTGGAATGAATGGTTGTCGACTCGATATCAAATACAGAATGTTGCAACCACGTGAGCTAGCCGCTGCGATGGGCTTCTCACGAAATTATAAATTCATTGGCACAAAAAGAGACATCACCAAGCAGATAGGCAACGCAGTTGCCGTCCAAATGTCTTATGCCCTGTGTAAAACACTCCTAAATTAAATTTGGGCAAGGCAAATCCTTGAACGAGGAATATTATTCGCGGCAGAGCTGGGTCGCGAAACCCGCGGGGGATTTTTTAGAATATTCGCTGAAGAAATCTCCGATCGCCACAATTCATGGGACGGTCTTTAGTAACGAAGATTTTATCGCGTTTTTTGATGTGGAAGATGGACACTTGGGAGTGTTAATTTCGAAGACTTTGGGAGTTCTCTACTTGTGCGAACACAATCGCAAGGTCTTGGGATTGACAAATGAACCGAGATAATCATGGCAGAGAAATCATGCCTTAAAGTTTGACACTTGGCATTGGAAGAGGAATACGCTATGTTCTTAGTGAGGCGGCAGTCGCATGAAAAAACAAGATAAACAAGATATTCGAGCTAAACACGAAGACATTGCACGCCATGCAGTGGATATTGTCATTTGTCCACGTTGTGGCCAGCCGATCGGGACTTCCAGACAAGGTCAGCCAATTGAAATCGCGCTCGATATCATTAATGCGTTGTGTAGAAAAATAGATTCCTCCACAGGAAAATGGACGCATATCGCTGCAAAAGGCGAGGAGTATTTTGGGGCAATGAAACTAAGGGGTTTCTCAGAATCAGAGTCCGAGGAATTGCTCAAGCTTTTGTACAATAGTGGTCAAATATATGAGACTATGCCTGGGTATTGGTTACCGCTCTCCTGGAATGTGTGATTAATTGTGTTGCATTTGGCAAGCCTGGTTCCTCCCTATTGTGGTAACCCCTTGCTACCCAAATAGGAGCTAAGATGCGGCAGAGATGAGCGACAATCAACTGAGCGACATAGAACTGCCAGAAATTGTTGGCGGTCCAGAGTCTCCAGGTAGAACCTTTGCCATAACTGGTCTATCCCTTCCTTCTTGGTTCACGAAAGAACATGCTAAACGTGTATTCCAGAATGACATATTCCATGAGAACATGCAGAACGTGTTAGGCGCTTTTGCAAAACCTCTGGGATTAACTGTGCGTTTCAACTGGTGCGAATGCTGCGGCTTATCATCGGCGGGAGTCTATCCAGGAGAGGCAACTGAGATAGGAATCGACGGTCATAGCTGGCGAGAGGACGGCAATACAAGATTTTACTGTTCTAACATAGACACCACTGCACAAGTTGTCGTACTCTACGCTGCATGGGCGAAGTACCTGAATGTAATCCGATTGCTCAAAGAAGCGCAGTAGATCTATTTTGTGCAATCTGCTCTCTGCCCTTTGACAATCAGCTGAATCAAAAATAAAGTCGCTTTGAAATCAAGCTGCCCAGTTCGTCAATTATCAAGGGCAAACTGACGCCGAGCAGGAGAAAATGATAGTCTGCTGCGACGCTCGAGGCGAGAACTGCGAGTCCAATATAGAGGTGTTTTACGCGGTATTTTCCTAAAATATAGAAGCGTCTTCCCTTGGGCGATATAGCGCTCAACCCAGCTACCCGACGCTTCAATTCATTCTTCAAGAACTCGGGCTTCATGTAGTTGGGGTCTTTAGAACTCGTGAGCAACAACATGGCTGCAAAGGATCCAAGTGCACCAAGAATGAATTCGAGTGCGTCTAAGTTCATAGGTCATAGTAAAAAAGTTCAGCTAGTTATGAGTAGCATTGTATGGCAGCAATAGCTATTTATCCTAGTCAAAGCGTTCTAAGATTACGTTTTATGAAGGATCTCTGCATGAAGGAGTTGGAAAATACCGTGCAAAGCAACCGCAAGTTTCTAAATAATCTTGGACTTGTGAAATTACATTGAAACACAGCTTGTCCGACCACCTTCACTGGAAGTACCACCGAGGCCAGTTTCCCTACAAAGTAAAGCGCTCTCCAATTGAATTCATTTTGCTAGGCGCAGTCCTTGCGAACCTAATTTTCTCGGCATCGTTTCTTCTTTATTTGATCATGATTCCATACTGGACAGTTTTTGTGCTCTGGATGGCAGTTCTGATTCCTAGTCATGTTTGGCGAACAATCAACAAGGCCAGACCGCCGCCGCACTATTCTGAATGCAGGAAATGCGGCAAGGACTACGTAATCGGATCCCAGAGCACGTATTGTCCTCATGAGACTCTCAAACCTCTCGCTGGAAATTCAGCGAAGTGAAATTGCGGATACTAAATGACACAAGAAATGACAACAACGACTGAAAAAGTGATAGACGGCCAGCGCTTTGCGTTCCGCGAAGCAACACCAGGGAGGTCAAAGCAGATCGTGACGGCCAAGGCTTGAAGTTTCGCGCGATGGATGCATCCCATGTTGCCTTGCTCGATCTTTTCATTCCAAGCTCCGACTTTGAAAAGTTCGATTGCTCAAAGGAGGACAAGTTTGCGTTCCACACCGAAGACCTTGCGAAAATAGTAAAACGGGCAGAGGCCAAGGACCCGATAGAATTTTCCCGCTTCAACGATGAGAGTTTAAAGATCAAGATTGGTAACAAGCGTGACTTCGAACTCCATTTGCTTGATCAGCCGCATGAAACCGAGACGCCGATGCCCAAACTGATTTTCACTGCGAACATCAGTATCGCCTATGCTATTTGGGACAAGATGCTGAAGGATGTGGGGGTCATATCAAACCATGTCACCTTCGACGCCGACATGGCCGCGAAAACACTGGTCGCCCATGGCAAGGGAGACACTGGACGCGTGTCCGTAAGTTTTGAGAAGAATGATGTCGATGGTCTCCAGGAGCTGGATCTCAAGGACAATGCAAAATCAACATATTCGCTTGAATACCTCCAGAAGATCACGGCGGCACTGAGCTCGGTAGATATCATCAAACTAGAATATTCCTCAAAGTTGCCATTGCGACTGGAGTTCCCTCTCGGCGAGAAAAAAGGCGGACGGATTCATTATTTTCTCGCTCCGAGAGTTCAAGAATGATGTCCTGTGTCGGTTGAATTAACGAAGATTGAAAATAGAAATGAACGCCGAAGAGACAAAACTAATGAAAGACCTGAACGCAGGCTACAAGAAAGAGAATATTTCAGATGCAATAGCTGAAGAATTTACCATCGAGCCGACAGCTTATGAGCAAATTTCCTTGCCAAACTTGATGCATGTTTTGAACGTTGCTAATGGAGTATTCCTAAAATCTCAAGCGGAAGCAAACAAGCGGGCAATTCAGATTATCGAACAAGAATTTAGCAGAGGTCTAGATTTACGACCTAATGAACACACGAAAGAAATGATAGAACATGAAATTGATATGCGGGTGAATACGGTCAAAAGTCGAATCGAAAAAGGAGAGTCAGTCAAGCCAAACAAAAGTAGTGAGGTCAGTCTAAAACCATGAGCGCGAGCGAAGAAAGATTTCAAAACGCACAACTGCAAAGAAATCACAATAGCATTTTGACTAGGAATAAGTTCATTGAAATGTCTGCAAGAGACAAATATAACAAACACAAAGAAGAAAGAAAAGATTCGTGGCGTACTTGCGAAAAGAGCTTCCTTGTTTCTCGTGCGGTTCAAGAGCTTGGAGAGTTTTTGGAAAAACCAAGCTTTGAAGAAGCTGGAGATGTTCTAAATTTCATGTCGATGATTCTAAGGAGAGAAGAAATTGGAGAATGAGCGAAGAGACAATCACAGTCCAAAAAGCCATCATGACGAAATGCGAGAAAAGTTTCGAAAAGAGGTTGAGAAATGAAATTGTTTTCTAAGAAGAAAAACAAATTAGTTTTTTGCACTACTTGTGGAACATGCTTAGGAAAATATAGACCAAAATTCGCTAAAGCTCATCTCAGAAAATTTCCTGACCATGACGGATTCCTAGTAAAGACACTCACTGATCCATTCAAATTACCTAATCTTGATGAATGGCTCGAAATGAAGATGAAGCACTATGACTCTTCAATGCGTTAATTGCTACGAAGTAACTCATTGCGTTAATTTGGGAACGTTTCCAGAAATACGAAGCTATGACAACGTAACAGGCAAAACCGATCGGTGTTCAGCTCACTGGATAACAATGAGATCTAGCGATTGCGAATGCACTTGCAACGGCAGCAAAACGATATTACATAACTGTTTACGTCTGATCCCCGACGATAAAGTGAACCAAATTGGCATTATGGGTGAAAAGTGAAAATGAAAACAAGGAAGGAACTAATTTTGCTATGGAATAAGAAAGTTCTTTCTGCTCCGATCGATTATGCGAGAAAAGTTCGTTCTTTGCCTTCTGATATAACTTGCTGGCATTCAAGAAAAGATATTGACACAAGTGAACTCCTACATAGGAGCATGGTAATAGATAGAGCGACCAATGATCCATTTCGTCAGCAATTCTGGTCTTACGAATTTGACAGCCGAATTAACCACGATATCAAGATTCAAAAGATAATCAACGGAGACTTGAAAATCTATTGCGCACTTCGGTCAATGACTCGCCTGCAAGAGAATCCAACTGTGGCTTGAGCAGAGAAGATTGCTTGAGTGAGTAAAACATTAGCGAATTAGAATCGGAAGGACAACGCGAAGCATTAGGAATCAATGGGTTGATTGATGCGAAAATGAGTACGAGAGCAGCAACGGCCGAAATAACAGCGCCTCAACTGGCCGCGGAAGAGAAAAAGCGGCACACACTAAAATGGTTCAAAGAAAACTACGGTGTTAATCCATTAAAGCTTGGAATCCCGTTTGTAGAGGCTCCGAATCCACACTACCGATCGGCTGCTCCTATGAAATTGTGGAGCGAAGCTCAGGTCGAGCCATTCAAAAACCAGACTGGTATTGAGAAATTTGCTAAAAAAAGGCGTTCGGGCCAGAGAGCCGCTGAGACGAGACGAAAGAATGTTAAAACATGGTTTGTGAAAGCGCAGGAAAGGAATCCACGTATTGCAAGAATTCTGGCAAGACTGTACGACATTCATGTTCGGATTGGAAAATTGCACGACTTGAAACAAGGATGCCGAAATCTTTCGGACTCTGGTGATTTCTGGGAGTATGGCGTACCGCATTGTGATCGATGCGCTCATTGGACGCAGGAGCAAGATAACCTCCGTTTTGAAAGAGCTCAACTTTTCGATGAGCTCGAAGAAATCTCAGGGATAGACAAGCGAACGATTCAACTTGCTCGCAGGTATCTGAGGGAAGATCGAAATCACAATAATCAAGAGGAAGCAAAGATTGCAAAAGACTGAAAGGTGCAGCCAATTTGAGCGCAATTTTTGATTTTAGAAAACCTTGGTCGATGTCGGTTGAAGCAATTGAGGCCGTGATTTCTGAACTCAACAAACAAGCTTGCCTCCGAAAAGGCTATCGCCAACTTCGCTGCGGTCACTGGACTGATCGTAACACTAGGTCGGGAGTTCAAGTGTTTTGCGAAGGATGTGCGAAAGTAGGCTGCCCGTGGTCATTCGACTGGACACCCGAGGAAAATCGGTATAGATGCGAATTGCAAAACGCGTTGTCTTTCGCAAAGAACCAACGCTATGAGAAATCGTTCCAGTATCTAGTAGACAATTTTCGAAATGTAATGTTGGTTGACTGTTTGACTTGAGTACACTCACTGAAATTCGAAAAGGTTGTCCTAGATGTAACTGGAGCCCTCATCACCAGGGTAAATGTCCAGAGAAATGTACTTGCAAGGAGGAATGCGGTTCAGGTTACTGCCTTCAAGGGCCAGTCGAGGGAGATTTCTAGTGAGTTTAACTATTAGAAAGGCACCAGATGTTTTCCACTTGGGCTGCAGGAACATGGTTATTGATAGGGCGGTATATGAAAGAACGCGAAATCAGATAAGTTGAAAATTGTAAATGAACCAGATCACATTCACATTTTCAATAAACATCGACCTCTTGCTTATCCTAATCGGTATTGTTTGTCTGGGGTTGTATGTGATATTTGGCGTCATTGCCATAGATGTTGTTAATGAACTACAGTTTCCAACCATTTATGAAACAAACAGCAAGAATATTCGTTTGTACATGCGACCAGTTCTTGTGCCCTATTTGAAATATTGGCGCTGGAAGAATCAAAAAGAAGCAATCGAAAAATGGGGTTTGAAGTGAGGCTGATCATTTCTAAAATGAGCGAACAAATTCTAAAACATCAGACCATCGAGCAAGGAGCGATCTTCTCAGAGGATAGAAAATTCAGATACGAATTTCATAGATTCTGGAATCAGGATCCAAAAATGCTGTGGGTCTTGACGAACCCTTCGATAGCTGACGAGATAAGACTAGACCCGACGCAAGTTCGGATAACAGATTTTTCGAAAAGACTTGGATTCGGAGGTAATTATTCTGGCAATCTTTTAGCCCGAGTTTCAACTGACCCAAGACCAGTTATGAAAGATATCCTTGGTTCAATTGGGCCTGAAAATGACGAACACATTTTGGCAATGGAGAAGAAAACAAAGATTACTTGTTTAGGTTACGGCTGTTGGAAAAAGAGGACTCTTGAGAGCAAGGCTTTCCACAAAAGAGCTCTTGATGTCCTCCGACTTTTGGAACCAGCTCGGACTTTCTGTCTAGCAGTTACACGAGATAATTGTCCTCGCCACCCTCTCTATCTAAAGCACACTCTTGTTCCAATACCATATTTCGAATTACCTTGAGAAAAGAAAATCGAAAAAATGGAGAAGAACATTGAAGTAATTACATTTGGCGACGATTTAAGGGCGGCTAGACATAACTTGCCTTAACTATTTAAGTTAGTGAGGGCTATTATCATCCATGCCCCCGAAAATTAAAATTGTTAAATTGGCCCTTTCGCTTGTATTGCTGTTTCAACTCCTGTTTGTTACTTCACTATCTTATCCAATATCGGGCGCATATGTTGGTTTCATACCCACTTCCATAGTCAGAGTGGAACAATCGTCGCCACAAAACGTTTCTGGATTAGACGGGCATTCGATTGAGATCACAAATTGTCTGGGAACAAATGAACACCTGCTATTCTTCAGCACTTCGGCAAAATATGATGCCGTCATAGTCGCCATCACCACAAGAAACAATCAATCTGTGCTATCTGTGCATGATGGGGCTGGGCTTGTCTGGCAGCGACGGGCTTTAGTGCCTCCTGTTTCGATATGGTGGGCTCCTTCCAAATCAATCCTGACCAATGACTATCTCAGTATCTCGTTTTCCAGTCCAATTTCATCCAATTGCGCCGTTGCTGAATTCGCCGTGGTCACTACAAACTTTTCCTCGCCATTTGACGCAAATCTTGCTCTTCCATCTGGTTACCAGGGCAATAACACAAGACCAAAAATCACCGAGGTCGCGACAATCAACCAGCATGACTTTGTGTATTTTATCGCTGGGTATGACGGACCTTTGAGAGAACGAGCTGGAAGCAATGCAATATTGATCAATTCCATGGACGATTCGCGTGTCGGCCTGGCTCTGGAATACAACATTACTTCTCAAGCGCTGACTGGTAACACCTTCGGTTTCACCAAGGCTGTGGAAAACTGGGGAGCAGTCGCCGATGCAATCATGATTGAAGCTAGCTAGATTCGTGTCGCCTTGGATTCACCTTGGATTCAGGATCAATTTTTCTATCGAAGGAATCCCCATCACATTGATAAAGAATATTTTTCGCTCAGCATTTTCAGATTAAGGCCTCCGCTTTTGAAAAATTGTAAGAACTCTCATTCTTGTGTTTGTTGAAACTCTAACTGCAATCTCCCCGACAAGAAGCCAAGTTTTCTTCGAATAAATTGGAGCTCTTGTATCGAGCCAGCACAAAAAGGCCCTGGCTTTCATCATTCTTCCAAGTTTTCGGATCACTTCTTGTTTCGAGAAAGGTATTTGATTATGTTTCTCAAAATCGGGTCTGTCGTACATTGGATCTGCTGCAATCAGGTCTTGTTTTGAAATCAGCTTAGAATATTTCTGAATGTTTCGAATATCATCACATATTGTTGGCTTTAGCTCTTTCATAATATCGAATGTAATTTCTCTTCTTCCATCCCGATTAGAAGCCCTAATAATGCCTGAGAATAAGTGAAGTACATTCTTGGATTCGGGAAATAACGCGAAGATTTTCTCTTTGAATTTGTGAGGGTATGCGCCGTAAAATCCATCGGGATTCTTGTAGAAATTTCTCTGGTAAAGATTTCCGATTACCCAATAGCCGTAGAGTCTTCCATTATGAATGAATAGAGTTGAATTGCCTTCACTCGAAACGGAATTTGGAAATGCTGAATCATAGGATCTGATTCGTTCTGCGAGTGAAAGCAATAGCTTAGAGCCTCCGATAATCCCTTCTTCCCAAGTTCGTCATTTCCCCGCAATATTATTTCTACTACTCATTCTACCAAAATGAAATCAAACTGCCAGAATAAATGATTAACTATTCCTAAAATTAGGAATAGTTTGCAATAACTATTTATTCTGGTCATGAGTAAATCCATTCATTTCATGCCATCAAGTCAGAGTGGGCCCTTGCAGAATGTCTGTGCTCATCAATTTGAATTTCTCGTGTTGAGAAAAGACGGCAAGATCCACTGTCAAAGATGCGGGGCTTATGGCGGCAACTGGACCCGTACTGGGACTTGGATTAAGGAATCACTTGTCCTTGATCTAACACACGACGAACCGATTGTTACAAGTGTTAGCGGATTGGGGGCTCAATAATTGGTCAAACGTTTGGAGGCTAATCAATTCAGGAAAGGGCAGAAATTTATCGCCTGCCATCTTTGTGTTCCAAAGTTAGGTAAGTATCAAGATCTTGGTTTGGCGGAGCCCAAACAAAGATGCCATAGACACGAGTATTTCTGGGCAAGAACCTGGAGAGTTTTGGACAAGACAAAGAAACAAAAGATTCCATATTGAGCTGACATTGGAAAGAAAGGGAAAGGAAGAAAGTAAGTGAGCACAACGCAAGCGCCGCAATTGGCAAGTAGTTCAGAAGATCAAGAAGAACTTGGCGAAAAATTCGCCATAATGGATATCTTGGATGAAAAATTAATTGTAGACGCAATAGCGGGCGTGGTTAGTGACGAATTAGTTTATAGTTTCGAGCTTAATGGTAAAACAGTCAAAGGGCTCACAATTTTCGGAACGGTTTTACTTGCAAGAGAAGTGGTTGACCGTGGATGCGATCTTCTATGCGAAAAACCTGTCGCTGAAGAAAGGGAAAAATCCTTCAAAGGCTATTGCAAGATGATTTACGTTTCTCCAAATGGACACAAATTAGAAGTGTGGGGAACTAAGATCCAATCAAAAACAATCAAATTGCGAAAGACGGGTGAAATCGTAGATAATCCGAACGCTGAAGATATAGCGATGACTAAAGCTCAAAGAAATGCCATTCTAAAAATTATTCCGCCGAAAACAGGAGTAGAACTAATTGAAAGAGTAATTGCTTCAGGAAAAGGGATCAAGCGAGTATCTCAACAAGAAATTAGGGAAATTAAGGAAATAAGACAGGTGGGAGCTAGCGTAGCAGTGTCACCAGAGCAAAAACAATCACAAGAAAAGGCACACTCCACTTCTCCCGAAAATAGCGCCCCATCAACACCACAAAAGAGTCCTGAGGAACAAATGACCAATTCTTTGACATGGTTCACTGGCGAAGGTAAGAGCAGAAAGAAATGGGAGCCAGGTTGTGAGAGTGGTTTCTCGAACGTGAAATTTGGAGATGAAGGAATTTCTAACATTGCAAAACCGCTAGTTAAGGCAATCAAAGATGCCAAGAATGAACTCAGGATTGGCAGTGAGATTTTCACCTACGACGAAACGAAAGGTCAAGTCTGGCGCGAGCTGGCTGAACCACCGCAGGGCAAACTTGTTTGAGTTATGAATAGAATTATGCAAAGAATACTTGCACATCTTACTCGACCTTTTCAATCTCCACTTTACTAGGTCCCTTGAACACAAATTTGATTTTCCGCGGGTGTCCTAATCTCCGCATTACTGGTTCTGGAATTGTCGCACGACAGACTTGATTCTGGGTGTAACAATGGACTTTGATTATGAATTCTTTTGCGTCTTTCTTCCAAGTTGGCATTTTATGTGATTAAACATTGAACGGGCTTTGATTTATGCCTATCTTCATCTAGCCACATATAGCCTTATATCTAGCCACATGAATTAAAACCTCGGTGATAAAATAAAGATGAACTTTAATCAAGAACTGTGGCATGAATTACGACTGACAAAAGACCTGACAGGCGGACACGACGAAGAGCTTCTTGGATGGAAATTCGAACTTATCGCGGTTCAAGAAGGACTAAAACCCGTATTCCTTCTCCCAGAACTCAAAGACATGGAAAATCTCCCTCTCAATCATTTGGAAATGATCTCGAAGGATCTGTTTCGCTTCGGTTTTGGTTGTACTATAATTGCTCGCGGGGAACTACATAGTTTAGAACCCAATGCAATTTTCAGGTACCTGTTTGGAGATGGAATGGGGCTCTGGGTTTATCATGGAAAACGGCCCGCGAATATTGAACAATTCACAAATGGAAAAATGCCCATTGGCATCGCCTTGGGATATCCAGAATGTTGTGTAAAAGAATTCGCGGAGAGTGAAACGGTAGGTTCACGCATTCTTGTCGCATCAATGCCACGCCCTCCAAGAACAATAGATGAAGCCAAGATGTTAGCTCCAACAGCATATGCTGCAAGACTGACAGATATCATTGCTGCCATTTCGAACCCGACTATGCGACACTACATGAAAAGTTCGAAGAAATTCCCGTTCATTTCACACATTGCCTGCTCCAAATGTATTGATGATCCTGACAGCCCTTCAAGTGTCCTCAATTCGAAGCTTGAAACATTAGCAAAGTCACTGGGACCACGGATTCACCGAGAGCTTCTGAGAGCGGCGGAGTCAAGGGTTGAGACCAACCAGCATCTTAGCGAGGCCTCGGAAGACGATCTGAGATCAGCCATAGACGAACAGGTTCACAAAGGAGAAAAACATTCTCACGACATGGAAATGACAGCGGACATGAATCCAAACGCGGTAGCGATTCAAAATCAATGCGAGTCTTTCAAGGCAAAGTACGGCGACTACCCAATCATGCCAATTAATATCAGATTTCTATGGGAGCTACATGATATGAAAGATGGCTTCCTCGACTATCGAGATGCTAATGGACACCTAGCTGAGCATGGTCAGGGAGCTTATATGGTAAGTTTCGTTCTCGGCGCGGACAAAACGGGCGTTGACGGTATATCAACAGTCATAGGAGACCAAGCGATCAGTTTTATCAATTGTATAAAGGATGCAAACGCCGTTCCTTTTCCAGGGCAACATTTTGTTCGTTAGCCTCGCCATTGCCCAAAATGCGAAGTCAAATGGGAAGGGAGATTGGACGCCAAGCGTATCAAAAAGAAGGAGGCGGCTGGGCATCCGCGCCTGTTCAAACTATGTCGTCGAAACCAGATTGGCGAAGGCCAGCTGGTCAATGGTATCCACCAGATTGCAAGAGTCAAGCGGAGAAAGACCTCTATGACAGGTTTCGTCTTACAGGTTTCGGATCTTGGAATATGTCAGAGATCAATTCTGACACGCATTTCATGGAATTAAGGCATTGGGCACA